>Ga0272442_10003378_pt1 | contig 22466 bp, 23 predicted proteins | sample SSMForm2O_FD_200262 | JGI IMG/M metagenome (GOLD analysis project Ga0272442, IMG submission 200262) | Marine sediment archaeal communities from Little Sippewissett salt marsh, Falmouth, MA, United States - SSM-Form-2O | ecosystem: Environmental > Aquatic > Marine > Wetlands > Sediment ...
GACATCAATATCATCATTCATAAGATACTCCATCGATAGGTTCAGAACACATGCCAGTTTATAGAGTAACTGAGCGGAAGGCTCCTTAGCCTTTCCATTTTCCAGTCTGCTTATGTGCGCTGTAGAAGTTCTCGCCTCTGTTGCAAGCTGCGGTTGAGATAATCCCTTTTGAATTCTTCTGTGTTTCAATTTTTCTCCAAATTTTTCCATTATTCAGTCTCCATTCATCCACAATGTTACCTGTAGGTAATACAATGTCAAATATATGGTCTCGTAAGTAATTTTTATATCTGTTTTCTCTTATTATTTCAACTGGTTAGCTTTATTTTCTGCTTGACCGGATATGTCCTGAATGTTACTTATGGGTTAATGCGAGGATACATAATCACAGAAGGAGGTATTAAATTCGATGTTAAAAAAAACTGAAAAAAAAGGTGCCATGAATATATGGCTTAACTCACATCAGGCCGCTGAATACCTGGCGTATCCAAACGTCCGGGCTTTGTACCGTGCAAAGGACCGGGGCCTCGTCCCCTTCTACAAGCATGGGAAGCGCATCCTCTTCAAGCAGGACGAACTCGACGACATTATCAAACAGGGACAGACACCCGTGCAGCTTAATGAGGCTGCATTTTAACATGAAAGGAGTAAAGCGATGCTGAAAAAAATGGCCGGATGGCGGTAACCATCCGGCCGAACCTTCAACCTGGTAGAAGGGGACTCTCTACCATGCTCGAAAGGAGTAAGAAAATGATAACGAATTCGTCGGAAAAAGTCGAACAAAAAGCCACAGTATCACACGCAGGTAACAACCCAGAAAACAAGTCTGTTGACGCCTGTGCATCAGGAGATATCCTTGAGGATGACGCCTGCTTGCGCGGAAAGGAGGACATCGAAAATGGGCGTCACGAAGTACCAGGCCAATGGGAGTAATTATTACCGGGCAGATTTTTATGTGATCAAAACAAACGGCAAACGTGAACGCATTACAAAGAGGAAATTTATGACTCGGGCAATGGCTGAACAATACATTCGACATGTAAAACATGAAGCCGACGAAGGCCGATATTTCGGCCGTCGCAGTCTGAAGCCCTACACCATTGCAGAGCTGTGGAAAAAGTACTCACCTGTAGCTGAACGCGACAAGAAATCGTACAAATCAGACGAAGGCAGAGCGGTATACATTCTGGATCACCTGGGCGATATCCATGCACGGGATATTACGCAGAGGGATATCGAAGCTTACAGAACCAAGCGACTTTCCGAGAACACGCGATTCAAAAAACCTCCGGCATACTCCACATTGAACAGGGAGCTGGAGCAGATCAAGCGCATGCTGAACTGGGCTGTGGAATGCGAGTACATCCAGTCGAATCCGATCGCGCACGTCAAGCGGCTGCCTGAAAACAACGTCCGTGACGTTGTCGTTACTGAAGAGCAGTTCAAGGAGCTGTGCGAGCACGCGGATGATCATCTTCGCCCTATTCTCGTTACCGCGTATGATACCGGGATGCGTTTAGGTGAGATTCTTGCCCTCAAGTGGCCGCAGGTAAATCTCAGGCAGAAAAGAATCCAGCTGGGGCAGAAGGACACAAAGACAAAGGAGCCGAGGACGATAGTTCTGACTGACCGCGTAAAAGAGGCTTTGGATGACCTTCCCCGGAGCATCAGGAAGGACGACTACGTATTCATAAACAATCGCACAGGCGAGCCTTACAGCGACATCAGGAAGCCTTTTTTAAAAGCCAGGGAAGCTGCCAAGCTGAAGCAGGTTAGATTCCACGACTTGAGAAGGAGCTTTGTAACGAATGCGCGAAAAAGGGGCGTTCCCGAGTCCGTTGTCATGAGGATGAGCGGTCACAGAACAAGGTCGGTATTTGACCGGTACAACATCATATCAGAGGAAGACCTGCGGGAAGCGGTCGGGAAGATCGAACAAGGCAGGGAATCCGAGCTTAAAGAGGCGGAAGAAGATTCCGCTGAAAATGAGAAAATGGATCAAAAAAGGTTGAAGAACTGAAAGGCATTCAGGAACGATAAAAATGTGGTTCAAAAATGGTACAAATTCAGGTTTCCCGAAAAAAGGAAGAAAAAAGCCCTCACGGCTAAGTTACCGAAAGGGCTTAATTTCTTTGGTAGCGGGGTCAGGATTTGAACCTGAGACCTTCGGGTTATGAGCCCGACGAGCTACCAGACTGCTCCACCCCGCATCATGTGGGGAATGAATATGGAGGAGATGCCGTGGTCTGTCAAGGGGGGGTGAAACACCGCTCCTATGTCGAACCAAAGGGCGCATACCATCCTTCGCAAAAGCTTCGGATGGCAGGCATGGATGCGCCCCCTACTTCTCTACCTTTACGACGCCGCGTTTTCGCGACTTGATTTTTCTTTTGGGAAGGGCGCCGACGGACTCGTCCATGTATTCGCTTCCGGCGCGGCCGGCCGATTCAGAGAACCTTTTCGCAGCCTCCCGCGCAGCGTTTTTTTTCTTCGCCCTCTGCCGCCTGGTGGCCGGATTGAGAAAATCCCTTTTAATCTTTGCCAGCTCACCTGAAGTAACCGGCCTGTGGTGCCCGGGCGCAAGACCCTCCATTCTGAGGCCGGCAAAGGAGACACGCTTGAGCTTGGACACCTGCAGCCCGCAGGCCTCAACCATCCTGTGGATCTGCCTGTTGAGCCCCTGCTTCAGCTCCATCTCCAGCCATAGCACGTTGTCGCCTGTTTCGAGAACGAACACCTCGGCCCTTGCGACATCGCCGCGGTCGAGCCTGATGCCATTCCTCCACCTGCCCAGTATGCTCTGCGTGACCTTTCCCTTTACCTTTACGTGGTAAACGCGCGGCACCTCGTACCTTGGATGCGAAAGTGCCTGGGCCATCTCGCCGTCGTTGGTGAGCATGATGACGCCTGATGTGTTGTAGTCGAGCCTTCCGACCGAAAAAACACCGGGGCCGAGCTCTTTTGCCACCTGGCCGACGCATTCGCGTCCGTCCGGATCCTTCATGGTGGTGACCATGCCCCTGGGCTTGTGAAATACATAATACACAGGCTTTGACATGTGCACGCGTTTTCCGTCGACCTGTATTTTATCCTTGAGTAGATCGGCCTTTGAGCCGAGTTCGGCCACCACCTGGCCGTTGACGCGCACGCGTCCGGCAAGTATCAGTTCCTCGGACTTTCTCCTGGCCGCAATTCCGGCGCGGGCGAGTATTTTCTGTAATCTTTCCTGTGGCATAATTAATATGGGCGCTGATTCCGCGCCCGGTTGAAACGTGTCGCGTGGAACCAAACGGGCGGACACGGTGGTCCGCCCCTACTACTATTCTCCTTCCTTATCTTCACCTTCCGCAGCAGCTTCCTCCTCTGCCGGAGCTTCACCTTCCGCCGGAGCTTCACCTTCCGCCGGAGGTGCCTCCTCCGCCGCATCATTCCTGTCCCAGCGGTCCGCATTGCCGTCCGCGTCCAGGTCGTACCCGACCCTGGTAAGGATGCCGTTGTCATAATATTCCCAGTAATCGATCATGCCGTCGTTGTTCGCATCGCCTTCGATCCTGTAGGTCTGCCCCTGCGTAACGAACCTCAGCCTGTCGATGACTCCGTCGCTGTTGGTGTCGAGCTCCTGACGGACGATTACACCGTTCTCGAAGAAGGTAAAGATGTCGAAATTCCCGTCATAGTCCAGGTCGGCCTCGTCCCTTGTGAGCTGTCCTTCCATTGAATAAAAACTCACGATGTCCTTTTTTCCGTCGTAGTTGAGGTCGGCCTCCCTGCACAGAAGAATCTGCTCGTTGTCGACTATCTTGTAAACCTTTCTGACGTCCATCACGTCATCCTGGTTGACATCAATCTCGTCTTCCTCTTCTCCCTCGCCGACCTCGCACCTGCCCCTGTCGTCAACCGTGCCCAGCTTTCTGGGCTTGTCGTCCTGGGTTCCCGTCTTTACCTCGACCTCGGCCGAACCACAGGCGGCAAGGTACAGGACCGGCATGAAGCACACGATTAGCGTTTTAAAAAAAATTCGCATTTGAGCCCCTCCTGTATGGAGTCTGTTTTACGCGAAGAGCTTACCCGACGCAATGTGTGAATTCAAGAAGGTGGGAAATCAGGGGGTTTTGTCACTCATGCGGCGTTCGCCGTCTTTCTGGTCCATGTATTTTTTCTGCATCCTGCGCTTCTCGCGCTTGTCATGCTTCTTGTACTTTTCCTTTGCCCCTGCCTTTTTCCTGTTATGAAGCTTTTTCTTTTTGTCGAGGTTCTTTTTCTCCATCCCTTTTTGACTGTTTTTCTCGATACCCTTGCCGTCCTTGCCGGGGCCCTTTTCCTTTTTCTCATCCGCGCTGTCGCCGGGCTTGTGTCCTTTTCCGCGACGGTAGCGCAGCCTTTCGGTATTGCGCTTCATCAGGGCCTTGAGATCGGCCGGGGTTGCCACTACTTCAACAGTGATCTTTGCATCCCCGGTCTTCTTTGCAGTCTGCGATTTTGAAGTCTTCTGATCTTTCTCAGTCTCCTGCGCTCCTGCACTGAATGCGAACAGAAACACGCACAGGAACTGCACGCAGATAAATATCGTTTTTATTTTACGCATGGTATTTCCCTCCCATATTCAGTCCACTACTACCGTGGCATTTGTAACATATTCGACTTTTTCAGTCATTGCCCTGGCCTTTATCACTCCCCTGCCCGGCCGTGTGCCCTGTACCAGTACCTTTATCTCGTGGCTTCCCTTTTCGAGCGGCTCTGTCCACTGCATTGATTTCTGCGCTACCGGGTTTCCGCCCTCGCCCACGAAAACCACGCCCTCGGGAAGATTCACTTCTATCTGCGCCTCGTCCTCCACCTGTTCGACATCGAGCGTTATCTTCACGACTGCAAACCTGTCCGCAGGAATGTGAGTTGCATCCGCGTCCGTTCCCACAAGCTCCTGCGCAGCGGTTTCAGACCCGGCGAGCCCAGTATCCCTGTCCGGAAGAACTGAAAATACCGCTACAAGAACCACTGCTGCTGCTGCCATGCCTATTGCCGACCTGAAAATCCATGACCACGCCCCCCTGTCCTGAACATTCCTGCGCTCCCAGGCATCTTCGGCCAATCTCAGATGAAGAGATTCGGCAAAACCATCCGGAAGCTCCGCATCTCCGGCCGCTGCAAGCGCTTTTTTAATGTCATCTATGTCCGCGGCATAGCTCCGGCACGACTCGCAGGCGGCCGAATGCTCCTCAAGTTCGGCACGTTTCGAAGCATCAATATCCATGCCGCAGTGCGCCTGCTCCCATAACTGCCTGAATTCATTGCACTTCATTTTATTTCTCCCTCAAAAGGCATTTTGCTTTAAAAACATCTCTAAGGGCCTCGTGCCCCCTCGAAATCCTGGACTTAACGGTCCCAACCGGAATATCAAGAACATCGGCCGCTTCCCTGTAAGAAAGTCCCTGCATGTCTACAAGTAAGACGACTTCCCTGTGAGATGGTTCCAGCTCCAGCACCGCATCCCTGACCCGCTCATTTTCCATCTGTTCAATAAGCTCCTGCTCCGGGTCTGACCCGGATCTGGCAATTTCCTCCATGCCGTCGACATGCACGGCCCTGTCCCTGCCCCTGGATTTCACAGCCCTTTTTCTGTCCAGGAACACATTTCTCGATATCCTGTAAAGCCAGGTACTAAGACTGCTGTCTCCCCTGAAAGATCCTATGGAGCGGAAAGCCTTGATGAGAGCCTCCTGCGATATCTCCATGGCCTCTTCGGTGTCCCGGCAGAATCCCAGCGCAAATGCATAGACTCGCTGCATATACGGACCTATCAGCGCCTCGAATGCTGCAACATCGCCGTCAGCTGCACGCTTGACATAATCCTGCACGCTGCATTGCGCGCTTTCTGAACTAGCCTCTACAGACGACAATTCAATCTTTCTGCTCATGCTGATACTGTCATACATCGAAAAACACTCTTTCTTCCATAATATTGGACGAAAAAAGCGTATGATGGTTCCCTATTAAGATACATGGAACCATTACCGCATTCTCAGCGTCTAAAGGGCATTAATCCCGGCAGAAGGTGTATTCGTGTGTGCACCGCTGCCACAACAAGGAGGAAATAATGAACAATATCAACATGAAAGGAATGCTGGCGATTTCCCTATGCTGTGCCTTGATGATGATTGGCTGTGGAACCGAGACATCGGATGCTGATGACGATGAAAATGCCGGTGAAGATGCCGGGGCCGATGCCGCGGCACAGGATGATTCAGGAACCATGGACGATGGTGGAAGCGATACCGACAGCGACACCGACGGCGACAGTGACACCGATACCGATACTGATGTCGATACCGACACTGACACTGACAGTGACACCGATACCGACACTGACAGCGACACAGACACCGACACCGATTCAGACGCCGACGGCGGCGGAAGCCAGGTAACAACGTGCTATGATGATGACGACTGCGACGGTGAGCCCCAGGAAAGCAAATGTTTTGAAAGCCTGGATCCAGCGGCAAACGGCCAGGGAGTCTGCCTGAGGAACAAGATGATGACTCAGGACAATGAATGTGAAAAAGATGCCGACTGCGCTACGGATGGCGGCCAGCCTTCAAAATGCCTTTACACAACCGACGGGGCGTCAGCCACGGAAGGGTACTGCCTGAGGAAGAACTACTACGACAGGATCTGCCCCGATTACGACAATCTTTATGAATGTGACTAGGATAAAAACGACAGGGTCGGAAAGATCAGGCCTCTGCTAGAACGAAATCATCCAGTCGCCCTTGTTCTCGCATACATCTGCATCGCTGTCCCAGCTGACTGATATGTAACCTATCATGCCGAGTTCCTGCAGGCACATGTCCCAGGACTGGCACAGGTTCTGCTCTGTCCATATGTCTTGATGAAGCTGGTAATCCTTGTCCTCGCAGACCCAGAGCATGTAGTCGTACATGCACTCGAAATAGGCCTGGTAATCGCTGCCAGAAATCTTCGCCATGTACTGGCCCTGGTCATCCACTGCAAATGCGCCCTTGTTGCAGTTGTAAGCACATTCCAACACGCACTGCTCGCTGTACTTTTCCATTGCGTTCATGGCCTCTGGGCCTTCTTTTTCCTGCCACTCGCACATGTACTTGTTGTCACAGTATGTCTTGCATACGCTGGGCGCGTTGTCTTTCACGTCCTGTATGGCAGTACCAAGATCCTTGCAGTGCTGCATGAAAAACCCAACCAGAATCAAAGCGATAACCATGGAACATTTTCTGAAATTTCTCATTACCGATTTCCTCCTTTCGGAAAACCTTTTTTTATTTCTGTTAAGACAATGCTGTCTGATTTTATATTCATCCGACTCCCGGTCAGAATGCTGCAAACATTTTCACCGTCTTTGTACACCCTGTCAATTTAAAATTACCTGATACATTACGGCATTTTTGAAGGAAATGATAAAAATATTAATAATCCATGCACCGGAAACGTCCATTATCAGCAGGCGGACATATCAGCAGGCGGACAGTGGCAACATGTGCCGTGTGATGTTATACTGGTGAATAGATGAGGGAGAAAAGGAAGGGCTGAAAGTTGTTACCGCCATACATAATCGAGGAAATCCGGCGCAGGGAAAACAAAAAACGCCGCAGGGATCATGAAGACGAGGAAAAGCGCCGTCTTCCCCTCGAAGTTCCGGACGAAATGCCCTACTGCCCTGAGAAACCATCACATGAAAAGCCTTCCAGAGGCGTTGTAATCATCGATATCTAACCGTTGTAAGGGCGGTTCGCGAACCGCCCCTACTGCATGGCCCGCTTCTTTGTCGCCACCCACAAGCAGATCCCGGCTGTAAGCATGACGAGGCCAAGCACCTGGCTCGTGCTGCCCATATTCGGCAGGTACGGTGGAATTGAGAGAAAACGGTTCAGCGCAGGCCATGAAAAACCTGCTCCGATAAACCCCCTGAAAATATCACCGCGCACTAATTCGAGCAGAAATCGCCCTGTGCCGTATGCCACAAGGTACACACTGAAAACCTGGCCTGACCATTTTTTATATTTCAGCATGAAGTGCAGTCCGAGCCCCATGAGAAGCAGGAACACCGCCTCCACGGGCTGAACCGGCCACAGAGGAGGCGTGGATGCCGCGCCTTTCTCAATCAGCCCCAGGCCCTCGAATGTCTCGTACGCCAGGCTTCCGGGAACAAAGCGGATGCCCCATTCACTCTGCACAGGTGCCCCGAAACAGCATCCGCCGAGCAGGCATCCGATTCTTCCTATCCCGTGACCCAGCGCAATTGCAGGCGCGAGCACGTCGGCTGCAGAAAGCACGTCCAGATTCCGTCTCCTGCAGAATACGACTCCCGCGATACACGCGATCATCAACCCGCCGATAAAGACGTGGCCTTCACTCCAGACATACAGCGCCTTCCAGGGTTTCTGACTGAACTGACCAAGATTCACGATCACGAAAACGAGCTTTGCCCCGATCCAGCTTGAAAGCAGAAGCACAATAAGCAGATCGAGAAAATCGTTCGTATTGAGCTTTGCCCTGACAGCGGCACGGTATGACATCAGAACGGCCGTAACCATGCCGGCGGCTACCAGAACCGGGTAGCTTCCCAGGCACGGCCCCTGTTCTGAAAAACAAATGATGAATGGATGCATTTTCCCTTAAAAGCCGCGGGCGGGCATTGTCATGTTTTTCCCTGCGACATGGCCCTGAACCTGCCGGCGGCCCATATTATTACGGCGATCCCCAGAATACTGATAATCTGCGAAGTACTCAGAAGCCACAGGCCTCCGCGCTCGTCCCTTCGTATGAATTCCACAAGAAAACGGAAGACCGCATAGCCCGCAATCATGATGCAGAACATCTGGCCGTGATATTTCCGTCTCGGACCGATGTAAAAATAGATTACGGCCGAAAGGATCAACATGAACAGGCCCTCGTAAAGCTGCGTGGGATGAACAGGCAGGGAGGCGAGGCCTCTTTTGGCCAGAAGGCCCATCTTGAAATGCAGGTGGGCTGCAGGGCTGTAGGCCGGAAAAGAAACTCCCCATGGAAGATCCGTTCTCGCCCCGAAGCAGCAGCCTCCGAGGAAGCAGCCCATTCTTCCCCAGAAAACGCCGAAGGGAATGGCCCATCCCATGGCGTCGAGTATTTTTAACAGCGGCATCTTCTGCCTTATGATGAACCATATTCCGAAAGCAGACGCGGCGATCAGCCCGCCGTAGAACACGAACCCGCCGTTCCATACCTGCGCCCATGCCCAGCAGTTCTTCTCGGCCGGATGGCATGCTTCTGCAGCACTGTCCCAGACCCCTCCGAGCTTTTCGCAGCGAGACATGCTGACGTCCCAGTCAACTTTTGAGGGATCCACACAGGCATTTACATAATCCCAGAAATGTCCGTCCACGAAGATGTGCAGCAGGCGCGCCCCGCCTATTCCGAACAGCACCATGTAAAGGCCCAGGTCAATCAGTCTGGCCGCACTGACGCCGTTTTTCAGTCCCCACCGTCTCAGCAGCAGTATCGATAAGGTGTACCCCACCATGACCATGGTAAAGTAGGCGGGCAGATCTATGGGACCCAGCCAGTCGACCCCGGTGGGAATATAAATCAGGTGAGGATACATCAGTTACCGTCCGTCTGATTCTCCACGGTTGGCTGAATCAGGTCCCTTTTCCTTGAAGGTATCATATCAAGAATCATGAGCCCGACACCAACGCATATTGCTATGTCCGCCACATTGAACGTAGGCCACGGGTTCAGCACCCTGAAGGGCAGAAATCTTATGTATACGTCAATGAAATCAATAACGTACCGGTAGATTATGCGGTCGATGAAATTACCTATGGCCCCTCCGAGCACAAAGGGCAGCGCCCACAGTAGAAACTTCTGCTTAGGACCGATCCTGAGCATTATCCAGACTATGAAAACGATCGCGAACAGCGACACGCCGATGAAAAAAGGAAGCCTGAAAGACTCAGATGTCTTTTCCATCAGTCCCCATGCGCCGCCGCAGTTTTCCACGTAGCGCAGCTCGAACACGAACGGAATAATGGCTTTTCCGTGCCTTCTGCCTCCCTTGTAAATCTCCCGCATCTCAACCGGACCATCGACGTTGCACGCAGGCGGTGCGTTGCGTTCTATTTTCTTTGTAAGATTATGAAGCGCCCACTGCTTTGTTCCCTGGTCCAGAAAGATGATAAAAATCGCAAGGCCGAATACTATGGCTGTTCTTTTAATATTCATGTTTCAATCACTGCTTTTCCCGTCAAGCTGCTGCATTACGGTTCCACACCGGCCGCAGATGTCCGGATGCTCTTTAACCGTACCAATATCAGTGCGGTAATTCCAGCACCTGAGACACTTTGCCCCGTCTGCTTTCTCCACTGTCATGGAAAGTTCGCCGTCGCCTTCCTCCAGCACGACCTGCGATACGATGAAGAGCTCATGCAGCATATCAAGCCTTGGTTTTAACAGCTCCAGTTCAGGACCCTGTGCTCTGACCGTCAGTCTGGCATCCAGTGAATGCCCTATTTTCTTTTCCCTGCGTTCGTCCTCCAGACGCCTGGTGACGGTTGATCTAATCTGCCTGATCCCGTTCCATTCTTCGAGCAGTTCCATGTCCAGCCATTCTTCCGGGGGGGAGCCCAGCCCGGCCATGAAAATGCTTTCGACCTGTGTTCCGGGAAGGTGCTTCCATACATCCTCTGCCGTGAAGCTGAGCACGGGCGCAAGGGCGCGCGCAAGATCCGCAGCAATGGTGTAAATAACGGTCTGGGCCGAACGTCTCCTGTTTCCGTCGGGGAGATCGCAGTAAAGCCTGTCCTTTGCGACATCCAGGTAAAAGGCGGACAGCTCCACCGTGGTGAGTTCGACTGTTGAATGGAAAATCTGATGGAATTCGTACTCCTCGTAGGCTCTCGACACCCTTTTCAGGTACTGCGTGAACCTTGCCAGCATCCAGCGATCTATCTCCTCGAGATCCGCGTATTCAACCATGTGATCTGCGGGATCGAAATCCCGCAGGTTTCCCAGAAGAAACCTGAAGGTATTCCTTATCTTCCTGTATGACTCCGTCAGGCTTTTCATTATTCCTTCAGAAAATGAAATGTCGTTGCGGTAGTCCTCGTAGGCCGTCCACAGCCTGAACAGCTCGGCTCCCCGGTTCTTGATTATTTTATCCGGTGGCACGTAGTTTCGCTGGCTCTTGGAGAGCGGTTCGCCCTTGTCGTTCAGCACAAAACCATGCGTCAGCACGGTTTTGTACGGGGCGGCACCCTCCACTCCTATGCCCGTAAGAAGCGCCGTATGAAACCATCCCCGGTGCTGGTCGCTTCCTTCGAGGTAAAGATCCACGGGCGTGCCAAGGCGCCCGTCTTCCCTGCACACGGCCGCCCAGCTCACGCCAGACTCGAACCAGACGTCCACGATATTTTCTTCCTTTTCGATGTTGCTCGATCCGCAGGACAGGCATCGCTGTTCTGAAGGCAGAAGATCCTGCGCGCTCATCTCGAACCATGCGTCAGTGCCTTTTTCTCCGAATATCTCGGCCACATGGCGGATTATGGCGGGATTAACCAGCCCTTCGCCGCAGTCGGTGCAGTAAAAGAACGGCAGAGGCACGCCCCACGCCCTCTGGCGGCTGATGCACCAGTCGGGCCTGTTCTCCACCATGCCGAATATCCTGTCCCTGCCCCATGCAGGCACCCACTTCACGCGATCTATCTCTTCAAGCGCCTTTTCCCTGAGCCGCCCGGATTCCATTGAAATAAACCACTGGGGTGTGGCCCTGAAAACAATCGGCTGCTTGCACCGCCAGCAGCAGGGATAGCTGTGTTCCAGCCTGTCCCCCACCCTGTTGAGCAGCACTCCCTTTTCATTCAGGAATGAAACTATCTGAGGGTTGGCTTCCCATACTGTCATTCCGGCCCAGTTCTCGACGTCGCTTTCGAATCTGCCCTTATCATCCACGGGAGCGTACGGCTCGAGCCCGTGCTGACTGCCGAGCACGTAGTCCTCCTGGCCGTGTCCCGGAGCTGTATGAACGCAGCCCGTTCCCGCATCCAGTGTCACGTAATCGGCGACCAGCATGATTATGTCGCGATCCAGGAAAGGATGTCTGCATTTGAGCTTTTCGAGACTGTCACCTTTGACCGCTTCGCCCGCGGGCTCCAGAGCCATGCCCGTGGCTTCCCTTATCTGTGGAACAAGGTCCTCGGCGATAACGTAAAGTGATCCGTCACCGCTTTTGAACGCTCTGTACCTGTAAGAAGGATGAACGGCCACGGCCAGGCTCGCCGGAAGTGTCCACGGAGTCGTCGTCCAGATGACTACGTACAGATCGCCTCCCTCATCCTTCAAACCAAGAATTTCTTTCATCCTGTCATGGTCGAGCACCGGGTACCTGACATAAATGCTCGGAGAAACATGATCATGATACTCGACTTCGGCCTCGGCCAGGGCGGTCGTGCACGAAGTGCACCAGTAGACGGGCTTGCGCCCCCTGTAAACCATGCCCTTTTCCACGAAATCGGCCAGCGATTCCACAATTATCTTCTCGTATGCCGGATTGAGCGTGAGGTACCTTTCATCCCAGAGCGAAAAGCAGCCCAGCCGCCGTATCTCCTTCTCCTGCTGACCCGCCCATTTCAGTGCAAATTCCCTGCATCTCTTACGGACGGCCAGTCTGTCCATGGCGTTCTCGGGCTTGCCCATGGTCTTTTCGACGGCAATCTCAATCGGAAGGCCGTGACAGTCCCACCCGGGAATGTAGTGAACGCTATAACCCCTCATGAGCCGGTATTTTACCACAATGTCCTTGAGCACCTTGTTCAGGATGTGCCCGTAATGGATGTTCCCGTTGGCATAGGGAGGGCCGTCGTGAAAAATAAACTTTCCGGCATTTTCCCCTGAATCGACGATTTCGAGAGCCCGCCTGTAAATCGCGTTTTCGTCCCAGAACTTCAGAAATTCGGGCTCACGCTCGTTAAGGCGCGCCTTCATTGGAAAATCCGTTTCTGGAAGACACAGAGTATCCTTGTACTTATCCTTCATTATCTTCACCACCTGTCATCATTACGCCGTGTTCCTGCCGCCTTCGGGCCCGGCGGATGTGCGAAACTACCACGCTTCGGCCGGGGGCTCAATATTCCTGCTTTTAACACTAATGCTTGACCACCATGTGAAAAAGTTTATCTAATGATTTTTCTGAAAATCATGATGCCAGTTGTAAAGGATAATGATATTCTTCTGGTCAGACAACGCAAGGAGATCGGAACATGCCCGTAAGCAAGGAACTGCTGGAAATTCTCGTATGCCCCAGATGCAAGGGCGAAATTGAATACCTCGAAAGCCCGGAGGGATTCGGATGCCACGAATGCCGTCTTTTCTTTCCAGTTGAAGACGACATACCCAATTTTCTGGTCGACGAGGCAAAGGAATGGAATCCCGAAGAAAAGAAATAATCGGTAAAATCCAATGGCCGGCAAAAACAGAAAAAAAATACTCATAGCCGAAGACGATCCCGAAATCGCGCTTCTGCTGAGGAAGGTTCTTGAGCGGGAATACGAAGTCGTTCACGCCAAGGACGGCAAGAAAGCCCTGGAATTGCTCAAACAGAAAACGGCCCCTAACCTTATCATTGCCGACGTGATGATGCCGAATCTGGACGGAATAGGAATGGTCCGGGTCATGAAAACTTTTCCCAATCTCAAAAAAATACCCGTCATATTCATAACAGCCAAGACCAGTTCGGAAGACATAATCGCCGGAATACAGACAGGAGCCAAGCATTACATCACCAAGCCTTTCAAGATTGACGACGTCATGCAGAAAGTCAGGAAAATACTGGGGTGATCTGACTTGAGACGACCCCTTTCCTCAATCTTCTGGGCTGTTGTATCCGGTGTCCTGTACTTTTTGTCCTACTGCGGTTTCGACCAGTGGTATCTTTCGTTCTTCTGCCTCGTTCCGCTGCTTTTCGTAATCGAAGGGCAGAAACAGTTTTACGCCTTCCTGCTCGGATGGATCTGCGGCATCGCGACAAACGGCGGGGGGTATTACTGGATCATCCATACGATCTCGGATTTCGGGCATTTCCCGCTGCCGGCCGCTGTCGGCCTTACATTCGTACTGTGGGCATGGCAGGGACTTTCAATCGGCCTTTTTGCATGGCTTGTGTCCCGGCAGCCCCGGGACCCTACGGGCATCCTGCCCGCGATGTGCTTTATCGCAGTTGAATTCATATTCCCGTTTCTTTTTCCCTCATACATCGGATGCGCCCTGTACAAGGTTCCCATGCTCGTGCAGGTGGCCGAGCTGGGCGGCCCGCTTCTCGTAAGCTTTATGCTGGTCTACGTTAATGTCGCAATCTACGGACTGTTCACATTCAGGCTTGGAAACAACATCTACAGGCCCTATCACAGGGTAGCAGCAGCCATAGTGCTCGTGGTCGCCTGTGCGCTGTTCGGGAAAATCCGCATAAAGGACATCGAGGAAAAATCCATGGCCGCACCCTCTGTTAAAATCGGGACGGTGCAGGCAAACATGGGAATTTTTGCAAAAAGAGAAAATCCCTCAGAGTGTCTCAGGAGGCATCTGAAGGGATCGAGCAAACTCTCCATGCAGCAGGTGGATCTCATTATCTGGCCCGAAGCGGCTTACATGTACTTTGTTCCGGCCGGGAAAAAGCGGCTTTCGCTGCTTAACAATGTTGGAATCAACAAGCCCGCACTCATTGGAGTACTGAGAAAGGACGGAGAAAAGAGGTACAACTCGGCATTTCTTCTCGACGCCAACGGTTTTATCAAGGGCATGTACGACAAGACATACCTGCTGGCATTTGGAGAATACATACCATTTGGAGATCGCTACCCCCAGCTGTACGATTACACGCCCAATACCGGGCACTTCACTCATGGAACATCCCTCAAGCCGGTCGAATTCAACGGCTACAGGCTCAGTATCATGATCTGCTACGAGGACATCCTGCCGGGATTCACGCGAAAACTTGTCAGTGCCGGCAAACCTCACCTCCTCGTGAACCTTACGAACGACGCATGGTTCGGAGACTCGAACGAGCCCGTGATTCACATGGCGCTTGCATCTTTCAGGTCCATAGAACATCGAAGATGGATGGTGAGAGCGACTAATTCAGGCGTAAGCGCAATAATAGACGCGAACGGAAAAATAGTGGAAAGGACCGGCGTGTTCGAGCAGACCACCATGAAGGGCAGCGTGGCAATGCTGGATCTGCCGCCAACTGTTTACGGAATGACCGGAGACATCCTGGGATATGCGGCACTGCTCCTGGTGGTCGCGGGATTTTTCTGGAACATCGTCCAGAGAAAAAGGCTGAAAAGGGTCGTGGATCGCACATTCGGCTGAAACAATGGATGATATCAAACATGCATAAGACGCGAATTTTTTTCTGGATTGAAATCATGTGCGTGCTGATCTGCACAGCTTCGTGCGAATTCAAATGCGGCAGTGAGGGCGTTGAACTGAAAATGGATAGAAGCGGAGACGCACTCAGAGCTCATCAGGAAGGGCTGAAACTGCTCCAGGCTCATAATCCTGAAGCTGCTGCCGCAAAGTTCAGCGAGGCAATGAATCTGGCCCCTGGCGAGGCTGCTCCCGTGGTGGGCCTGTGCCAGGCGCATGCAATGGGCCCGGACATGCAGCAGGCCGAAAAAAGCTGTCTCAAGGCTCTGAAAGCGGACTCTCAAAACCCGGAAGTATATTATCAGCTCGCGAGCATACACATTCGAAACGATGATTTACCGAATGCTCAGAGATATCTCGAGGCAGCGCTCGATCTGGACCCGGAATACGACTCGGCCATGGCCGCTATGGGTGTGGTTCTAATGCAGCAGGGCGAATTCAAGAAAGCCGAAGGTGTGCTGAAAAAAGCGGCCGCCCTCAGCCCTCGAAACAAATCCGTACATCACAACCTCGCGTTATGTCTCATCAACCAGAAAAAGTGTGAAGAAGCCGGCCCTGTCAGCCGTGAAGCTGAAAAACTCGGAGACGATCTGCTGGCGATCAACAGTGCATACGAAAAATACTGCTCACTGCCTGAACCGCCCGAAGGCATGATGGCCTCAAGAATCGACGATCGCGTTTTCTTCATGGACAGGCGTTCTGCAAACGGACTTGAGTACTCAAAATGCGTGGACAGAAAAATCTGCAAACGTCCTCCGTATGACAAATTCAACAGGGAGGGAGAATACAGGACGCAGCCCGCCATGTCGGTCAACTGGCACGGTGCTGATGCCTACTGCAGATGGAAGGGAAAGCGGCTTCCTGCTCTTGCCGAGTATGAGGCGTCATGGAAAAAGCTCGACTGGCGCGGATGCTGCGCAAGGGGCGTGATTCCCAGGGAATGGACATCCGACGACGGTGATAAGGAAGGCACAAAGTTTCACGTCAGAAAACACAACGGGGCTCTTAACAAAATCAGCCAGCGCAAATCCAGGGGCGTTGATTCTTCAACAGTGCGATGCGCAATGGATCCATGATCCATGGAGGCAGGATGAAAAGACAGGCGCTGATTTATCACGCAATCATAATCTTTTCCAGCCTGCTGTTATTTGCACTGAATGCATGCGACACAGACAGCCAGAAAGATGAAAGCAACGATAAAAAAAAGAAATCAGACGACGATGAAGCTGATGCCGGAATCGACTCGGGCGGCGATACTGATACAGACACAGACACAGATACAGATGCTGATACGGATACTGACATCGACGCTGATACGGATTCGGACAGCGATTCAGACAGTGATTCGGACGCTCCTGAACTCGATAATTCACATCCAGGCTGGCTGATGGCCGGTTGCTGGGCGGCAGGATGTCATGACAAGGCGGTTGATCACAACCCTGACATGACTCCGGATCAGTGCGCTGGATGTCATGGCAACAACGGTGCCACGCCACGCAACCACTCCAGAACATGCTCCGGCTGCCACAGCCCTGTACAGTATCACGATCCACAGGAAGACTTTAACTCCGGAGCTGTGTGTGCTGCATGTCATTCACAATGATATTGAATCGAAGTAGACAATAGACACCTTTACGATTAATCTCTCCTGTACAACCGAATTATCGAAAAGGAAAAAAAATGAAAAACAGTTATCCGAGAACGTGTTGTATTATAGCATCGCTACTTCTTGTCGTGCTGGCTGCGGGATGCACGAAGCCGAAGCCCCCTCCCCCTGTTCCTCCGCTGCCCGAAAACAGGATATGCATTGACCCGGTTCCGGGACCCAACCTTCGCGTCAGCTATGCGCCCGGCGAGTCAAATTCCCCGGTGATACTGTGGGACGGCAGCCTGTTCAGGGTCGCCTGGTGGGACCTGCGATCACGAAGCCCAATGGTCTATCACATGAAGATCACGGAAACCGCCCGCAGAATCGGCAGGGAGCTCAGGGTCTTCAACGAGGGCAGTTCCAGAAGCGTTGACATGGCTTTCGACGGCAGGTGGGTAGTAATGGCATGGGATGAAGATTCGAAACTCTATCTTCTTCCACTTGGTGACAAACCCTATCCACCTGAACTCATAAGCGAAAACGGCGACATGGTAACGGCCGGAGGATGGAACGCGGCCGCCTGGGTCGAAAAAGATCGTCTGCTTTTTACGTCATGGGGCGTAGACGAAAGAAACGATCCTGTGACTGTTGCCCACGGCGTGATTCACAATCCCCAGCTGATCTGGAGCGGAAAACAGTACGCAGTGGTATGGGCTCAGAACGTGCCCGGTGGCAGGGATATCATAATGCAGCGCATAGATCCTGCCGGCCGCATGATGGGTCAGGCTGTAAGGGTTTCCTCACTCAAAGGTCTTGCGAGCAATCCTCAGATTACGTGGAACGGAAAGGAATACGGAATCGCATGGACCCATGCAGCCCCGATGAGGAGCAAGGAACAGGGTGATTTCCAAATTTACTTTGCCAGGGTGGCGCCTGCGGGCAACATGCCCATAAGCACCAGGAGCCTCGATTTCTTCGGCTCGGCCGATCAGGTGTCCCTGGCATCCAGCGGCGGAGAATACGCTGTTGCCTGGGTAGGCGCGGATGTCTCGGGAAGCGCAGTGTATTTTCAGAGGCTCAACCCGCAGGGCGAAGAAATTGGTGAAACCCAGATGGTGAACGACGGATCGGCACAGGTCGTAGGCCCCCCGGACATGGCCTGGAACGGAAAAGGTTACGGCGTTGCATGGCACGACGACAGGGTCAAGGGAGACACCGAGATATTCTTCTCTTTCGTAGCCTGCTCCGAGGCCGCCCCTGCGCCAGAAGAAAAAAGCGAAACAGCAGAAGAGCCTGAACAACCCCCTGCACCTGCAGCAGATGCAGGCTCCCCCGGTCCCGTTTCCGCGCCCGCGCCCGACACAGCGGACGCAGGTCCTGCTCCTGACAAAGCAGCAACTGCCGGAGAATCATCCGGAGAAAAAAAGCCTGAAGATCCTGCAGGAAAAAAGAACGAATAATAACAAGGGACATTGCACTTAATCATGACCGAAAAAGCACCTCTGTTTTTCACAAGCGCAAGGACATTCAAGTTCGGCTACAGGAACAGTGTCCATTCCAGACTTAAAAAACTACTTAAAAAGCTCCGCATAGGCCGTGCGGTGCGCAAGAACGACATAGTGCCCGTAAAAATCCATTTCGGGTCCTACGGCTCGGTAAGGGGAATCCGGCCCGCATATGTAGAAGCCGTTGTCAACGCGGTAAAAATGGCCGGCGCAAGGCCATTTGTAACAGACACGGTACGCATACAGGGACCCGAATATCTCAGCATCGCAAAAAGGAACGGTTACAACGAAGCAGCCATGGGTGCCCCCGTGCTGCTCGCAGACGGAATATTCGGAAAAGATTCCGTGGAGGTAAAAGCCGGCAGGCTGCTTGGTTCATGCACTGTTGCATCCGCGATACACGATGCGGCGAGCATGGTTGTCCTCAGTCACGTAAAAGGGCACATACAGTCCGGGTTCGGGGGCGCAGTCAAGAACCTGGCCATGGGCGGCGTCACCGCGGCTCCCCGGGACGGAGACTGGTCAAAGGGACGCGGAAAGGCACATTTCCTCATAGGCGAAAACCCGCAATGGACCGGTAGCCCGCCCTGCACGCTGTGCGGCACCTGCGTTGAAATCTGCCCGCAGGATGCAGTAAAAATCAGAAGGAAAAAAGTCATCATCGATTATGACTGCTGGCACTGCGGCAGGTGCATCAGCTCGTGCCCGGAAGAAGCCCTGTTCGTGGAAAAAGACGAGGAACTTTTCTACGAGGCCCTGGCCGAGCAGGCCGTGGCCACGCTTTCCACTTTCAAGCCGGACCGCGTCGTTTACGTCAACTTCATGATGGACATGCAGCCAGAATGCGACTGCATGGAAGCATGCGACGTTCCCATGATTCAGGATACAGGCATAGTGGCCGGGTTCGATCCCGTTGCCGTGGACAAAGCCACCCTGGACATAGTGGCCGAATCTCCAATACTTAAAAATTCGCGAGCCGACATGCTTTCCAAGAGGTACCGCGGGAAGGACCCACTCGGATCCGTGCATCGGAAAAAATCGTTCAGAGTTCTTGAACATGCGGAGAAACTGGGAATCGGAACCTTGAAATACGAGATCGAGGAGATTAATTAGGGGCGGGGTCACCCCGCTCGGGCGCGGGAACCGCGCCCCTACAACAAAAATATGGTAAATAATTAAAATGCACGACGCAGAAAAAACCTCGAAGCGCAAGCTGGATCACCTCGCTCTGTTTGCATCCGACGAAACCCGGTCTCGCGAGCGCAGCACGCTTTTCGAGTGCGTACACCTCGATCATGATGCACTGCCTGAACTGTGCCTTGACGATATTGATATGAAAGCGGAAATAGCGGGTTATTCTCTCAAGGCTCCATTCATGATCACAGGAATGACCGGTGGCGCTGAAGAAGCCGGCAGGATCAACCGGATCTGCGCCCGGATCGCGCAGGATCTGGGCATTGCAATGGGCGTGGGCAGCCAGAGGGCCATGATCGAAGACGATTCCCTGACTTCAACGTACCAGGTAAGAGACATTGCGCCCGATATCTTTCTTGCCGGCAACATAGGCGGCGTGCAGGCAACACAGTACAGCACTGACACGGTAAGAGAGGCCCTGAAAAGAATCGAAGCCAGCGCTCTGTGCATTCACCTGAACCCGGCCCAGGAACTTGCACAGCCCGAAGGTGATCGCGACTTCAGGGGAGTTCTGGATGCAATCAGGCGCATTGCGGACGAGCTGGATGTCCCTGTCATAGTAAAGGAGACGGGAGCGGGCATAGGGTCCTCGGCAGTGGCCAGGCTTCTCAAGACGGGCGTAAGCATCATGGATGTTTCGGGACTTGGAGGCACGTCCTGGGTAGGTGCTGAAATCCTGCGCGGCAAGAACGCAGATCCCGCAATGGAGCAGTTCTGGGACTGGGGAATTCCCACTGCACCCGCCGTGCTTTATGCAGCAAGACAGGGTGCCACGGTTATTGCCTCGGGGGGGATAAGAAACGGCATTGACGCTGCCAAGGCTTTTTCGCTGGGGGCTTCGCTGTGCGGCATTGCAGCGCCCGTGATAAGGGCTCTGATGAACGGCGACGAAGAAGATGCTACACGGACCATGAACGATTTTATCAAAGGTCTGAAATCGGCCATGCTGCTGACCGGATGCGACAGCGTCACAAAACTCAGAACCGCTCCAAAGACGGTCACTGAACCCCTTGCATCGTGGATCAGGCGCAAAAAATGAAAACCGTTACAGTAAGAGCGCATGCAAACATCGCGCTGGTAAAATACTGGGGCAAGCGGAATTCCAGTCTCAACCTTCCGGCGACCGGATCCATTTCCATGACATTGAGCGATCTTCACACGACCACGACGGTCTGGGAAAACGACGAAGGCAGGGACTCTCTGCTTCTCAACGGATCCTCTCCTCCTTCCGGGATGACTGATCGTACCGTAAAGTACCTTGATCTGCTCAGGGATCGTGCCGGTGTCAAAGCCTTTTTCCGCATAGATACCAAAAACAATTTTCCGACTTCGGCCGGGCTTGCTTCTTCGGCTTCCGGTTTTGCAGCCCTTGCGGCGGCATTTTTCCGCATTAACCGTCTCCAGGTATCTCCGGCAAAGCTCGGCATGTTCACACGGCTGGGATCAGGATCGGCACCCAGAAGCCTGATCGGTGGGTTTGCAGAAATGAAAACGGGACAGCGACCCGACGGAGAGGATTCATTCGCCGTTGAGCTGTGCCCGCCCGACTACTGGGACCTGAGGCTCGTTGTGGCTGCAAATACGGCTACGCAAAAAAAAACCGGGTCAACATCAGGCATGGAGCATACGAGAGAAACTTCGCCCTACTGGAATGCATGGCTGAGAACCCATGCATCAGACCTTGAGAAAGCTCGCAATGCAATCCGAAGAAAAGATTTTGATACGCTCGGCACTGTTGCAGAGGCAAACGCTCTTGCCATGCATGCATCGGCCATTGCGGCCCGCCCGGGCATAGTTTACTGGAACCCGGTGACTATTGAATGCATGAACGCGGTATTAAACCTTCGCAGTTACGGGGTGCAGTGCTATTTCACCATAGACGCCGGGCCTCATGTAAAGGTGCTGTGCCTTCCTGACAAAGCAGAGGAAATAGCAAAAGTGCTTTCGGACATAGAAGGCGTTCAGAATGTAATAATAAATTCACCGGGGCCCGGGATTCAGTATCTTGCCAGGAATTCAGAGCTATAGAAAATTCATGTCCGTAAGAGCAGAATCATGCTGCAAATATTGTGTAAACAGATAAAACGGATGAACTAAGGGAGATTGGAAAGTCCCATCGTAGTGTTACTGGTACACACGAAATCATCTCCACTCTGATCGGTGTCCACGCCGTTGGGCACCCGTGCAAGGGAATCGCCTTCATCGCAGGACGGAGCCATGGACATGGCAACCTGGTCATAATCGTCGAGGATCAAGTCATCGTTGGGCGGCGAGTAGACAACAGTGTCCTGGGTAATCCCCATGTCGTCCGTCAAACGCACACCGTCACCATTAATACCGTTTCCTAACCCCAGAGAATCACACACGAGATCCGCCGACACCTCTTCTTCACCGATCGTGAGGTAGTCCCATGGGCCAATATAAATCTCTACGGGAATAGTATAAACGGCCTGATAGGTCGGCGACGATTTCGCCACAAGGATGCTCCATCCAGCCAGGCTGACGGTCGCAGGGTTGGAATTGAATATCTCCAGCCACTCGAATCCAGTGTCTGAACCGTCGGGGTTGTACATAAACTCGTTGATTAGCACACCGTAACTCGCATCAGCATCAGCGTCCGCATCAGCATCGGCGTCTGCATCCGCATCCGCGTCCGCATCCGCGTCCGCATCAGCATCGGCATCCGCATCAGCATCCGCATCAGCATCCGCATCCGCATCCGCATCGGCATCCGCATCGGCATCCGCATC
>Ga0272442_10003379_pt1 | contig 22466 bp, 18 predicted proteins | sample SSMForm2O_FD_200262 | JGI IMG/M metagenome (GOLD analysis project Ga0272442, IMG submission 200262) | Marine sediment archaeal communities from Little Sippewissett salt marsh, Falmouth, MA, United States - SSM-Form-2O | ecosystem: Environmental > Aquatic > Marine > Wetlands > Sediment ...
AATATTCATAAAAGCCTTATTCCAAAGCCGATATCAGAATCAAAAAGACAGGGGGATATATCCCATAATGAGGGGCGGGATCAAGGAACAAAAAGGCTCCTGTGAATAGAAGAGGTCGCTGTATACACTGTTTTTCTTTATTCGTGGAATTTATGGGAAAGGCGTTCCCGCCACTTTGCGGCAACGGAGCGCGCGATGGCGAAACCGAGCCTCCCGCGGCCGGGAATGTTCAACCAGAACGCGGTCTTTCCAAGGTGCAGGCGGCCGTTGAACCAGGAACTCGTTCGAAAGGACTCGATCTCGGAAAGGAGAACCGTCACCTTCTGACCGACAATGGGAACCAGGACCAGCTCGTTCTCACGAAGCAGGGCAAGCCCGGGAGAATGAAGGAGCCCGTTTACGATCAAACTGTGAAACAGCTCCCCCTCCATATTTTTAAGTGATTGATAAAGGGTATGAACCTTGCTCCCTACGAAATGGTACACCACCCAGGTGATGGCGGCGACAAAGAGAGGCACCAGGATGACGATTCCCAGAATTCCCCTCCAGGGATAAAAGAGGAGTGCCAGGAGTATGGATGGAATGATCAAAAGGGCAACGAAAAACAGACGACCTTCGGGTTCCCACAGCCAGCGCTCCCAGAGCAGAAGTCGTTTGTCTTTCTTCATTTGATCCTCCCTCTTTTCATGAATGCCCGGGCGGCGGGGCAGGGGCCTGCCGGGCGCCCCTGTTTTCGTTTTTTCCCTTACTCTCCCAAATCATACAAAAACACAATGGTACTATATCGCCGCCCCGGAGTGATGGTCAACCTTTTTGATGGAATTTGACACGGATGGGAGCGCCACATTTCTCTCGAAAAAAAAGATCAACCGATTCCAGGTTTTCCCGTCTAATGAATCAGGGACAGGTTAATTTTCTGCTTGTTCGGGAGGCCGGGGAAGGGATAGGAATCCTTGTTATGAAATCTTTGAAGGCAATCCTGGGGGCCCTGGTTTTCTGGATCGGCATCCCCCTTTTCCTCGTGAGCGTCTTGTTTGCTCTCGAGGCCGGTATCCTGGTTTTGTGCCTTTACTCCTTTTTGCTTCTCGTTCTCGCCTCGAGGGTGATGGTCTCTCTGTGGCTGAAACCCCTCGAGTGCCGGCGGGCCCTCAGTGGCGAGGTGGTGCGGATCGGGGAGACGGTTCGGGTGGCCGTTCGCATCAGGAACCCCTATCTCTGGCCCATCCTGTGGGTCTATGTGGAAGAAACCCTTCCGGAGAAAATGCCGCGGGAAGGGACCACCAGGCGCCTCCTTTTCATGCCGCCGAAACACATTCACCATATCTATTACTCTGTGAAGATCACCCGGCGGGGATGCCACGCCTTCGGCCCCCTCCTGGTGGAAACGGGCGATGTGTTCGGTCTGTTCCGAAAGACGCGCATCAATAAAACCAGGGATTTCGTCACGGCCGTACCGGAGTATGACGTGATCGAGGAGTTCCAGGTGGGACAGCGGAGATGGCTGGGGAGTTACAGCTCCAAGCAAAGCCTGTTCGAGGATCCCACCCGGATCCGGGGCCTCCGGGACTACCGGAGGGGCGACGCCCTCAAACGCATCCACTGGAAATCAACGGCCCGCACGGGTCGGCTGGTGAGCAAGATATACGATCCCGTGGTGGTGGCGGGAGCAACCGTGGTTCTGGATTTTCACCGGGATTCGTGGCTGTCGGCGGATTCCGGAAATCCCTCTCATCCCGCATGCGAGATCGGCCTGGAAGCGGCCGCCTCCATCTGCCGCTATCTGTGGGACGGGGGGTGGAAGATCGGGTTTTTCTCGAACGGCCGGGATCCTTTGGGGCTTCCAGGATACACGGTGTCCCAGGCGGTTGCCACGGAAAGCCTGGGGGCCGCCCTCGAAGCGGCGAGGTTGGGGGCGCCCGATAACCGCCTGGAACCGGTTTCCATCCGTGCCCGCGCCACACCCGATCAGTTTGCCGTCATTCATGAAAACCTGGGGCGCCTTTGCCTCTCCGACGGACTCGCCATAACCGACCTGCTCCTCGAGGAGATCTCCCACATTGAAAAACAGCAGGTGATCGTGATCGTCACGGGAAAGGTGGACGATGACTTTATAGGAGGCGTGCTCCGTGTGAGGAGCCAGGGATATCGCTTGATGATCTTTGTGGTTCACAACGCCCTGTCCCATGACCGTGCGTTCGAGGCGTTCGTGCCTCACGGAATCGAGGTCTATAACCTGGAACACGAAAGGAGGCTCACGGAAATTGCGACGGGTCGTCGGTTTCTCTAAACTTCTCCTGGCGATTTTGCTTCCACTTTGCATCTGGGGCATGATTTCGGCCCTTCTGATGCATCTTGTGGAGGTGCGATCGATTTTCATCCATGGGGGCGAATGGCGGCTCAGGCAGGCCCTTCTTTCCTTTGCCGTGGCCGTGATCCTGATCCAGCGGATTTCCCGGATGCTCGGAAAGGGAACGGCACGGATTTACGCCGTCGTTCTGGGGGTCGCCATCACGGCTTTCAATGTTTACATGGCCTGGGCATACCTCCTGCCAACACCGCCCTGGCAGGTGTTTCTGGCCAGTGAAATCCTGTGTGTGATACTCTGGCTGGTGGCGAGCCGCATCAGCTCCTCGTGCTGGACGGACAGCGCGACGGGGCGGGATACGGCCGCGGAAACGGGAATCCTGGCCAGGATCAGGATCCGGCGGGAACTCGGGAAAAAGAAATTATCAAAGCAGGAAGAGGAGGCCCGGTGGAAGGAAAAACTCCCCGAACGCCACCCCGGGCGATGGATTCTCTATTTCGCCCTTGTCGCCGTTCCCGCATTCGGTTTGGGGATTTATCTTTTCGATATGGCGGAGGCGTCCGTTCGCATCCGCATGGGGATCTACCTGTTTCTATACCTCTTCAGCACCTTTTCACTGCTCTCCCTCTCCAGTTTGAGCCAGCTTGCCGATTACTTCGAGAAACGGGGCGTTACCCTGCCGGAGGAAGTCGGGATACCCTGGCTTTCCATCAGCTTCGTGGTGGTTGCGGGAACCCTGATCCTTGCCTTTTTTCTCCCCCAGCCGCCAACGATGTCAACCGGATACGTTCGCGAGCGCCTGGTGGCCAATTACCGCGGATGGGAGAGCCGGTACGGGATGAAGGAAAAGATCGGAAGGGGGATGGAAAAGACATCCGGGAAGTTCAAGAGGGCACCCCTGGATAGAAAGAGCGCCCGGAAGGTGCTGGATAAACGCTATCAGAAGGTGGACCAGCTGGGGGATGAACAGATTTCCAGGATCCACCGCGATTCGGGGATCGAACCGGAGTACCGGAATGTCCTGGAATTCGCGGCCACCACCAACGAGGTATCCGGCAAGGTTTTCGATCTCCTGATCAAAATTCTGCTTGTCATTATGATTCTGGCCGGACTGGTGGTCCTTTACATCGTGGTTACCTCCCTGGTGGGCAGCCTGGGTTATGAATACCGGAGCTGGAGGGACAAAAAGGCAAAAAGAAGAGTGAAACCGGTTCTGAAACGGAAAAAGAAACGCCGCCGGAAAAAGTTCGCCCCGGCCCTGGAGCGTTTCGGGAAAATGCCGGATCCCTTTTCCGGAACCCAGAGGAGCGGGGATGCATTGGTTCGATATCTCTGGGAGGCGTTCCTGGCCTTTTGCACGGACTATGGCAACCCTTGCGAGGCGGATAAAACCCCCCTCGAGTTTGTAAGCGGCAAACCGGAGGCGATCGAGGGATTCGAGGACTCCGCCCTGTACATCGCCGACCTGTTCAGCTTCAGCGAATACTCGGGGGAAAAGGTGCCGGATGGAGAAATCCCGAAACTGAAAAAATTCTGGTCGGACCTGCAAAAACACGCCTATTATATGGCCCGTTAATCGGATTCTATATCATTTTCTCCGGTGAGACGATTTCCCCGGCGATGGCCGATGCCATGGCCGTAACGGGCGAGGCCAGGTATGTTTCCCCGCTTCCCTGTTTCCCCGGGAAATTGCGGTTCGAGGTGGAAACCTGCACCTCCCCCTTTCCGGTCATGCCGATCTGGCCGGAGGCGCACCCCGCGCATCCGGCGTGGCTCACGATCACGCCCGCCTCGAAGAACTGGTTGATCACGCCGGCCCGGAGGAGCTCCCCGAAAACCTGCCTCGTCGCCGGCACCGCCTTGGCCATCACGCTTTTCGAAACCTTGCTTCCCGCCAGAAATTCGGCGGCCAGGGCGAAATCCTCGAAACGGCCGTTCGTGCATGAACCCATGAATACCGAATCCACAGGTTTTCCCGCCAGTTCGGAAACCGGATGGACATTGTCCGGTTTCGGCGGCGCCGACATGAGGGGTGGAAGGCCGCTCACGTCGATCTCGATCTCCTCGCAGTATTCCGCGTCCGGATCCGCCTCCACGCCTTTTACCCGTTCCGGATAAAGGGCGCGGTTACGGCAGAATTCCAGGATCTCCCGTGACGGGGGGATCAGGATGCAAACCGCCCCCATCTCCGTACCCAGGGAACACAGGGTGAGGCGCTCTGCCAGGTTGAGCTTTTCAATCTGGTCGCCCCTGATCTCGATGGAACGGCCCAGGCCCCCGCTCGCCCCGAGTTTTCCCAGAATATAGAGCGCCAGGTCCCTGGCCGTGGTGGGATAATCGTAAGTTCCCCTGATCGTGACCCTCATGGTGGGGGGCACTTCGAACCAGGTTTTTCCGAACCGGAACCCGAACGCGATATCCACGTCTCCCATGCCCTGCCCGAAGGCGCCGATGGCGCCGAAGATGTTGAAATGGCTGTCCGTTCCCACGGCGGTCATACCCGGCACGACATACCCTTTTTCCAGGAGGACATGGGTCCCGATACCGGCATCGACGTCGAAAAGGGGGATGTTTTGCTCCCTGGCGAAGGTGCGGCAGATGTGCTGGTTGTTGGCATAAGGGATCGTGACCGCGGGGGCGTTGCAGTCGAAGGTGAATGCGGTTTTATGGATGTCAATCACGGGGTTTTCGGGATATTCCCGCCTGAGATGCTTGACCACGTTGGCCCCTCCGAAATCCCGTGCGCTCCGGATATCGAGGTCGATCCACACAACCTCGCCCGCGCGCGCCTCCCGGCCGGAATGGGCGGAAAAAATCTTTTCAATCATCGTCTGACCCATGATCCACCTCTTTTAAAAAAACCTAAAAAAGAATCATGTTATCGCGGTGTACGATTTCGTCGTATTCCTTCTGCCCGAGGATTTTTTCGATGTCATCGCTCCTGGCGCCCTTGATCCTGGAGATTTCCCCGGCATTGTAATTCACCAGCCCCTTACCGAGACGGGTTCCCCGGGCGTCCCTGATCTCCACAACATCGCCCCGTTCGAAATCCCCCTTCACATCCCTGACGCCGACGGCGAGGAGGCTCTTTTTTCCGTCAACCAGGGCCTTCCTTGCCCCATCGTCAATAATCAGCCACCGGTTGACTCCGGATTTCCCGATGGCGATCCAGCGGTCCCGGCTCGAGAGATCGCGGGCGCCCTGCGGCAGGAACAGCGTTCCCGGGCAACAGCCGGCGATCAGTTCCTCCAGCACGCCCGGGCGTTTGCCGTTGCAGATGCATACATGGGCCCCTGCAAACGCGGCCCTCCTGGCGGCCTCGACCTTCGATTGCATGCCCCCGGCTCCAAGGCGGGAGGGCGTGTTCGCCGCCATGGCCTCGATCCCGGGTGTGATCTCCTCGACGCGGTTTACAAGCCGGGCCTTCGGATTCTTCCTCGGGTCGCTTTCGTACAGTCCCTCCACATCGGAGAGAATAATCAGGAAGTCCGCCTTCATCTTCGCCGTCACGATCGCGGAGAGGACGTCGTTATCTCCGAACCTGAGCTCGTCGATGGTGGTGGTGTCGTTTTCGTTGATAATGGGAACCACACCCATGGAGAGGAGTTTTTCCAGGGTATAACGGGTATTGAGGTATCGCCGCCGGTCCTCCATATCGTCGCGGGTCAGCAGGAGCTGGGCGATGCTCCTTCCATACCGGGAGAAGTGCATGCTGTAACAGTGCATGAGCCGGCTCTGTCCGACGGCGGCGAGGGCCTGTTTCTCCGGGATGGAACCGGATCTCCCGGGGAGGCGGAGGAGCCCGGCGCCGGCGGCCACCGCCCCCGAGGAAACAATGATCGCCTCGCGGCCCTGGTCGAACAGGCCGGACACCCCCCTGGCGACGTCGTCCAGCAGGTTTTCATCCAGGCGATCATCCCCGCTCCGGGTTAAAACCGCGGATCCCAGTTTCAAAACGATTCTGCCGGGGGTGACATCCAGATCTCTGGAATGTTGTTGATCGGTCATGGGTTATTCCTTTTTCAGCATGGCATCGATCCCGCGGGCCGCCCGGATTCCTTCCGCCACGGCGTTCACCATCTCCCCTCCGCCGGTGGTGCAGTCCCCCCCGGCAAAGAGTCGGGGAACGCTTGTTTCACCGGTTTTTTCGTCGGTTAAGATCTTCCCCCTCTGAAGGCGGAGTCCCCCGATCTTTTCCAGTATGCCCTCGAGGGAAACCTGCCCCAGTGCGGCGATCACCATATCAGAGGGAAGGACGAAATCGCTCCCTTTGACCGGCAGTGGCCGAGGCCGTCCGGATGCATCCGGTTTTCCCAGGCGCATTTTGAGGCACTTGATTCCCTCGACCCGTCTCGAGCCGATGATTTGTAAAGGTGCGGCCAGCCAGATGATGCGGATGTCTTCCAGCCGTGCCATGTCCACTTCCTTTTTATAGGCTGGCATTTCCCTGGCGCTCCGGCGGTAGATCACAGTCACGTCCGCCGCCCCGAGCCGTTTTGCCGCCAGTGCGGAATCGATGGCCGTGTTTCCTCCCCCGATCACGGTCACGCGTTTTCCCACGCGGATTTTATCCAGCGGTTTTATCCTGGTTTTTTCCAGGAAGGAAAGGCCTTCCACCACCCCCCGGAGGTTCCCGCCGGGAATATCGAGCGATGCGGTTTTTCCCTGACCGATTCCCAGGAACACCGCATCGTATTTCCCCATGAGATCTTGAAAGGGGATATCCTTTCCGATTTTTGTATTGGACTTTATCCGGATCCCGAGTCGCCGGAGCATCCGGATCTCCTTTCCGGTGAAGGAGGATGTGAGTTTGTACCGTGCTATGCCATGGGTGTAAAGGCCCCCGGACTTTTCGCGTGCTTCGAATATGACGGCCTTATGTCCGATCCGCGCCAGTTCGGCGGCGCATGAAAAACCGGCGGGACCCGCCCCCACAATCGCCACGCGGCGCCCGGTGGGTTTTCCCGGGAAAAGGACGTCCACGCGGTTTTGTATGGCCCAGTCCGTTGCGAAGCGTTGCAGCCGTGCGATCTGAACCGGACGTCTTTGCAGCTCGTTCAACACACAGGCGCCTTCGCAGAGTTCCTCCGTGGGACAGACCCGTGCGCATCCCCCGGCCAGGTAATTCTTTTCGTAGAGCGACCGTGCCGCGCCCTTCAGGTTCCCCGTGCTTATTTTCCGGATGAAACCCGGAACGTCCACCCGGGTGGGACATGCCTGTGTGCAGGGGGCATCGAAGCAAAAGAGGCAACGGGCGGCCTCGATCTCGGCCTCTTCCGGTGTTACAGGTTCCTGCAACGGCTTGAATTTTCTCTGGATTTCCTTAAGCTTCATTCATCTTCTCCCGGCCTTTGGAAAATACCGGCGCACCCTTTCACGCCGGGTGAAAAATTGAAAACAGAACATAATGAAAACAGGCGGGCGATTTCAATAAAATCTTCCCGGGATCTTTCATTCCGGTCGCGTTGCCCTCCCGGAACCTTTTACTCCAGGGAGTTCCAGTAATCGGCCAGGGCCCTGGCCATGGCCATGTGGGATTTAGCGTCCGTTCCACCGTATCCCCACACATGAAGCCCCCCTGCATCGAACCGGGTTTTAAGGGGATAATCGAGCTTTGGTGCGGATGAGGGGAGCGATCCGGGTTCCACGGGTTCGAGGCTTTCCCCGAGAGTGCTGACCAGGTAACGCGCGCAATCCGTGGGGGAGGCATAATCCTTCGTCACCATGCTCGCATGAGCTACAATAAAGATTTTGTTCCCCTTGGCGGCCAGGCGGGCAAAGTCGATAAAGGGCGATACATGTTCCTCCCGGGGAGTGCGATCCTCCGTGCCCGGATTCGCAAAAGCCGCGTACATCGAATCCGCAAGTATAACGGCATCGATCATTTCCACATATTCCGGTGACTTGAGGATCTCCCGAACCGCCCCGTATCCAGCGCTGAAACTCGAAATCTCCACACCGGAGACACGGATGGGAATCTCGTCCCTTTTTTCCAGCTCGGATTCCACCTCCCTGAGGAGATTTCCGAACAGTTCGCGGTTAAGGAAGGGTTCCTTGTACGCGCTCGATCCCTGGAGGCCCCCGTACATCAGGAGGGGATTTGTGGCCCCCCGCCGTGCGTGTTCCTCCATGGCGAACCAGAACGCGCCGTGGAAATGGACGGTTAAAGAGAGCTCTCCCGATTCCGGCGGGGAGTATCCCCTGGGAATAAAAAGTCGCACATGCTCCCCCAGGGAGATCAGCTCCCCCTCGGCGATCCTGTCCATGCCTGCGATATCACGGAGGGTGACAATGGGGGGAACAATCTTCCCTCCCCCGCAGCTCGAGAGGAAAAGGAGAGAAGAAATTAGAAGCGGTATGATCTTTTTCATAGGGGAATCATCGTTTCTTCCCATCGTGTATTCAATGGAAATCTTTATTGCATCCGGAACTTTTTCCTGATTGACTCCATCCTCGAAAAACATGGGAGGAATAAAATGAAAACTATACGAATAATCTCTTTCGCGGCGATCGTGCTTTTCCTGGTTGCTTCCCTGTCCGCCGAAACCGTGACAGGGCGGGTTTTCCTGGATAAAAACCGGAACCTCAAACCGGACAAGGGGGAAAAAGGCGTTAAAGGCGTGCTGGTCTCCAATGGACGCGAGGTGGTCCAAACCGTATCGAAGGGTAATTACTCTCTTCCCGTTGAGGAGGAAATGGTGATCTTTATCACCAAACCGGATGGATACGATCTACCCCTGGATGAGGACAATCTCCCCCAATTCTACTATATCCACCAACCCAAGGGATCGCCTGTAAAGGAATACAGGGGTGTGGAACCCACCGGGCCCCTGCCGTCTTCCATCGATTTCCCGCTTTTCGAGGCGGAGAGGAAAAAGACCTTCGATGTCGTCGTGTTCGCCGATCCACAACCCTATAATCACGAAGAACTCAGATATATCCGCGATGACGTGGTATCCGAACTTGTTGGAACCGACGCCGAATTCGGAATCACACTCGGGGATATCCTGGGTAACGACCTCTCCCTTTTCGAGAGGTATAACAGGATCGTCTCGAAGATCGGAATCCCCTTTTATAACGTCCCCGGGAACCATGACATGAATTTCGACTCCCCGGACGACCGCCATTCCCTCGAAACCTTCAAACGCGTTTACGGCCCCCCTTACTACTCCTTCGATTACGGCGATGTCCACTTCGTGCTCCTCGACGACGTGGAATGGCACGGGAAAACACAGAAGAAAAAGGGATGGTACAAGGGGAAAATCAGCGAGTCCCAACTCGAATGGCTGGAAAACGACCTCAGATACGTTTCCCGCGATAAACTGATCGTGCTTTGTGCCCATATCCCTTTCAAAAACATGAGAGGTCCGACTGAGTCGCGTCTCGTGGAGAACATGCCCCGGTTGCTCAAAATCCTTGCCGGACGCGAAGACATCCTCCTGCTCGCCGGTCACACCCATACCCTGAAACATCTCCAGCTGGGAAGCAAAGACGGATGGACGGGAAAAAAACCCATCCGTGAGATCATCTGCGGCACCGTGTCCGGATCCTGGTGGAGCGGTCCGAAGGATGCCCGGGGCATCCCGGCAGCCGACATGGCCGACGGCACTCCCAACGGTTATCACATCATTCGCTTCGAGAAAAGCCGCTATGTCGAACGCTTCAAGGCCGCTGCCATGGACCCGGACAAACAGATCCGCATTTCCTTGCCGGCCGGGACGATCTCGTTGAAAGATCTCCCCCAACAACGCATCGTTGTCAACGTGTTCAACGGGGGGAGTGATACAAGAGTCGAGGCTCGCGTGGATGACCGAGATCCGGTTCCCCTTTCATGGGAGATCGGAAGGGATCCCTTTATGGTGAATCTGTATAACAGATCCAAGGATAAGAAAAAGGTTAAATCGTGGAAGCGGCCCCGTCCCAGCTCCCATCTCTTCTCCGGGCCACTGCCTGGGGAACTGAAACCGGGAGTGCATGTGGTCACGGTCACAGCCATCGATCCGTATGACCGCCGGTTCGGGGCGTCGCAGCTGTTCGAGGTCGAATGATGCCCCTGGATGTGGCCCTGTACCGGTACAACGGGAACCTGACATACCGTTCGTAATAATTGTCGACATTCCCTGAAAAAAATCATATTCCTGCTTGCAACCTCTGTCGCTCCATATCTAGTAATTCCATTATTTCATCGGGAAAGGGAGGAAACAATGATTCGTATCGGCATTATTGGAATGGGCAACATGGGACGCTTTCACACCAACCTGATCCGTCAGGGCATCCCCGGTTGCCGGCTCGCCGCCGTTTGCGACGATGATCCCGAAAGGCTCGAACCGTTTCAGGAGGATTCCCTCAAGACGTTCAGCTCCAGCTCCGAACTGATCCGCTCGGGTGAGGTGGACGCCGTGATCGTGGCCACCCCTCACTACTCTCATACCACCATCGGCATCGACGCCCTCTCCTCCGGCCTTCATGTCCTCATGGAAAAACCCATCTCCGTTCACAAGGCGGACTGCGAGAGGCTCCTCGCCGGCCACAAGGATTCCTCCCTGGTGTTTGCGGCCGTTTTCAACATGCGAACCGATCCCCACTTCATCCGGATAAAAAGGATGATCGACTCCGGAGACCTCGGAACCATCCAGCGCATCAGCTGGATCATCACGGAGTGGTTCCGTACGGAAGCCTACTATTCCTCCGGCGGCTGGCGCGCCACCTGGAAAGGCGAGGGGGGCGGGGTGCTCCTCAACCAGTGCCCCCACAACCTCGACCTCTGGCAGTGGTTCTTCGGTATGCCAACGTCCCTCCGGGCCTTCTGCTCCATGGGGAAATACCATAACATCGAGGTGGAGGACGAGGTGACCGCATACATGGAATTCGAGGGCGGCGCCACCGGAGTTTTCGTGGCCTCCACCGGGGAGGCTCCGGGAACCAACCGCCTCGAAATCACCGGGGACAACGGCAAACTTGTTTATGAACAGGGACGGATCAGTTTCACCCGCAATGAAATCCCCACGAGTACTTTTTCCAGAACGACAGAGGAGCTGTTCGGAAAGCCGCCGGTGTGGAACGTCGAGATCCCTGTGGATGGCGCCGGCGAGCAGCATGCAGGCATCATCCGGAACTTCATCGAGGCCATCTGTTCCGGCGCCGGCCTCATCGCACCCGCAAAAGAAGGCATTCATTCCGTCGAGCTCGCCAACGCCATGATCTACTCCTCCCTCAAGGATGAAACCGTGCATTTCCCCCTTGATGCGGGGAAGTATGATGAGTTGCTGAAACAACTCATCTCGGAATCGAAATTCGAGAAAGAAACGGGCAAAACAGGCGGGGGAGATATGGAAAAATCGTTCCAGAAATAAGGAGTTCAATCGATGAAACAGAACCAGTTGGCCGCCCAGCTTTATACCATTCGCGAGTTCATCAAAACCCCCTCCGAGATCGCGGCCTCGCTTGCAAAAATAAAGGGCATCGGGTACGACGCCGTTCAGGTGAGTGGAATGGGTCCGATCCCGGAGGAGGAACTTGCCCGCATTCTCGAGGGGGAAGGCCTCAGCTGCTGCGCCACCCACGAACCGGGCGACATGATTCTGAACCATCCGGAAGCCGTGGCCGAACGCCTCGCCCTGCTCGACTGCCGGTTCACCGCGTATCCCTTCCCTTCCGGAATAACCTTTCATTCCCCGAAAGAGGTCAGCTCACTCGCCCGGAGACTCGAGCGCGCCGGGAGTATCCTGAACGAATCAGGGGTCACTCTTACTTATCATAACCACCATATCGAGTTCCGCCGCCTCGGAGGCAAAACCATCCTGGAGCGCCTCTACGAAGAAACCGATCCCCTCTTTCTGAAGGCCGAGATAGACACCTACTGGGTTCAGTACGGGGGTCAGGATCCTGCCGCCTGGTGCCGGAAACTCGAGGGCCGCCTCCCACTTTTGCATTTGAAGGATTATGCAATCAATACCAGTAATGAAATCGAGTTCGCCGAAGTGGGCGGGGGAAACCTGGACTGGCCGGAAATCATCACCGCCGCGGAAAAGGCCGGGTGCCTCTGGTTCATCGTGGAACAGGACGTCTGCCCCGGTGATCCCTTCGATTCACTGTCGAAAAGCCTGCAATACATAAAGGAGAACCTGTTATGTACCTGACCGGATTCGCGGACGAGGCAGCGGCGGATATCGACGGCCAAATCCGTGCCACGGAAGAACTCGGGTGGAATTTCATCGAGGCAAGGAATATCGATGGAAAGAACATACACGATATTCCGGACGCGGATTTTGAAACGGTATGCAAAAAACTGGACCAGGCCGGCATCCGCATCAACTGTTTCGGATCCGCAATCGCCAACCACTCGAAAAGTATCCTGGAACCCTTCGACTCCTCCCTCGAGGAGGCCCGGCGGGCCGTATCCCGCATGAAACGGCTCGGAACCCGCCTTATCCGCATCATGAGTTTTTCCATCTTGAAAGATAGCCCCCCTGAAAGGGAGGAGGAGGAACGCTTCCGAAGGCTCCGTATCCTGGTGGAGATGTTCCGGGATCAGGGCCTTACATGCGTTCACGAAAACTGCATGAATTACGGAGGCATGGGGTGGAGATACACCCTCCGGCTGCTTGAAAACGTCCCCGAATTGAAACTCGTGTTCGATACCGGAAACCCGGTGTTCACCCCGGATTACGAGAAACCGCCTCCCCGACCCTTCCAGAACTCCTGGGCGTTCTATTCCCACGTGCGGGAACATATCGAGTACGTTCACATCAAGGACGGATACCGGGATTCAAAAAACCAGAGGGAGGTTTACACCTTTCCCGGACAGGGGGAGGCAGAGGTCGAGCGGATCGTGCGCGACCTCCTCGAACGCGGTTACGACGGCGGATTTTCCATCGAGCCCCACATGGCGGTGGTGTTTCACGATGATTCCGTGAAATCCGACGGGGAGGCCCGGTTCAGGAATTACATCGAGTATGGCCGCCTGATGGAAAGATTAATCTCCCAAGTCAAACAAACAGGATGAAACGCAGCCGATTCACCCCCCGGCATTCTCCCAATTGTTCCCTCTCCACAGTTGACATCCCACCCCCTGTCAACCTATGATATAAGAAGAAAAAGGGGCGGCATATTTCGTGAAAGTGTCTTTAAAAATATTTATTCTGTTTTCCCTTTCCTGTATCGCGGTTTTGTCCCTGAATCCCGCAATCGCCGGAGCTCCACCAAAACAGGGACGTTACGGGGAAGTCACCCTCACCCTCTCCGAACTCCAGACCCTCGCAGACGCCATGGATCGCGTTTATCTCGATATCGGGTATTACGTCTCCATCGAACACCTGAACGACCTCCTCTCGGATTATACGGTTTACGACTTCGACAACATCGACCAGTTCGACGGAACGTGGGTGATCAACCTCACCACGGCCAGGTTCCACCCGGACAAGGTGGACCTCTCGAGTCCCTATCATCTCTGGCAGGGCCCTTATGTTACTTACCATGAAAGCCGCTTCACAATCGATGGAGACGGTTACGACCGCGGCACCCTCCTCGATTTCTGGGGAACCCCCTACTACCTCTTTTCCCCGGCCGGACTGGTTCGGACCGACCAGCATACCATCACCCAGGAACTCTACGGCGATTATTTCGATGTTTATGCCATTGTGAGCCTGGGGCCCGATTGCGTGAAAAGCGATGACGATCTCTGGCGCAGCTTCGGCGTCCCCCCCACAAGGGTCACCCTCACCTCGATTTCCTCTCCCCGCGCCTTTCCCGGAGATCCCCTCGTGCTCCGGGGTTACAATCTCGGAACCCGCACCCGTGGAGAACCGCAGCTCCTGCTCGGGGGCGTCCCCGTAGACACCTTTACATCCTGGTCTGAGAACCAGATCGAGTTCACGGTTCCCCAGGGAGCGACAAGTGGTGAACTGAAGGTAGTCATGGATACGGACGAAAGCAATCCCCTGTACCTCGCCATCACCGAACACCCCACCGCCGCAGTGAACTGGACCCTGTATCAGTAAAAAAGGATTCGAGCGGGATTCAAGAGCTTCGATTCTGAAATCCCGGCCCTTCAGGAGAGCGGTTTGTACCAGACGTTCATGCTTTCGATGCTGCCGGAGATATTGGTGTTGTGGATGAGGGTGCCCCCGAACCGGTAGCCCATTTTTGCGAAGGTGATGTTCATTCCGAAGGAAACGGCGCGTGCGATGGTGAAGGATGTCAGGATGCCGCGTTTTGTCATTTCCCGCTCCATTTTTTCGAGGAGAAAAAGGGCAAAGCCGTGACCGCGGTATTCGGGAAGGGTAGCGAAATCGGTCATCTCGACGTTCTGGGATTCCGTGTCCATCTCGGAGGAAGACACCGCCACCAGGCGATCCCCTTTCCAGATGCCGAAATACACGATGTTGTCTCTCATGGTTTCGAGGATATAGGAGGGATCGTGAATGGGGAAGGGATAGGTTTCGAACACGACCTTGTAGACCTCGACCACGTCGAACCGGTCCTTCTCTTCGATGATTCGATAGGAACAGTCCTCCGGGAGATCCGGGATCCGGGGGTTTTGTGTGGCTTTTCCGCGAGCGGTCTCGATGACCTTCCGTATGGTTTCCTGTTCTTCGGGAGAGAGTTTTCCGCGATTCTTGCTGAAATACTTGGCCATGAACAGGGCGTCGGATTTGCCATTGTAAAAACCGGGGGTAAAGGCCTCCTTTTGATAGCCGTTTGCTTCGAAGCCCCTTTTGGCCCATCCGGGGATCTTGGCGAAGATCTTGGTATAAACCTTCTCCCCCATCATGCGATCCAGTTTCGAGAGGATTCCCGGGAAATCGTCGCGTTGGAGTTTCATGAGGTAAATCCGGTCGCTGAATTTCCCATGCTGAATGGTGGAGTTCCCGATTTTTTCGATCTTATCCTGCATGGAAAGCCTCCTCAGAAATAATTATCATTGAATGGAAGCGTTTATTTCATCGATGATCTCACCGATTTTCCCCTCGGTTTTCACACGACCTTCATCCAGGAGGACGCCAAAGGAGGCGATTTCCTCGACAAAAATCACGTCGTGGGTGACAATGACAAAGGTGGTATCGGATTGCAGGGATTGGAGCCAGGTCCCGAAATCCCTGGAGGTTTGAACATCCAGGGCGGAAGTGGGTTCGTCCAGGAGGAGATATTCGGGTTTCAGCATGAGCCCCCGGGCGATGGCCACCCTCTGAGCCTGGCCGCCGCTGATTTCGGAGGGATACTTTTCGGACAGATCGTCGACGCCCAGCTGGCTGAGCATTTCCATGGATTCTTCTTCCACCTCCTTGTCGTCCTTTTTCAGAACGTGCCTGGGGGCAAGCATGATATTTTCCAGCACGTTCAGATGGGGAAAGAGGAAGAGTTTCTGAAAAACAATCCCGAGCTTTTTGCGGTATTCGAGGGTATTCATGGTGTGAATATTCTGGCCGTCCAGGGTGATCCGGCCCTTTTGGGGTTTGACGAACCGTCCCATGCACCGGAGTGTGGTGGTTTTTCCGGAGCCGCTCTTACCGAGGATTCCCACGATATGTTCCGCGGGCAATTCCAGGCTCACGTCCCGGATTCCAATGGTTCCATCCGGATAGGTATAACTGACGTTCTGAAGCTTAAGCACCTTTAAATCCCCTGCTTTTGATTTTTTGTTCGAGTCTCCCCGAGAGTTTCATCAACGGAAAGGTAAAAATAAAAAACATCACGGCAACGATGAAATAATACCTCATCGGATCGTAGGTCACACTTATGATGGATTGCGCCTCACGAATGACCTCGGCCACCGAAATCATGGATACCAGTGCCGTATCCTTCATCAGGGCCACGGCGGAATTCATCAGGGGGGGGATGGCGATGCGGAAGGCCTGGGGCCAGACGATCAGTCGAAACACCTGGAACACATTGAGGCCCAGGGCCCTTCCGGCCAGTTTCTGCCCCCGGGGTACGGACATGAGTCCCGCACGGATCACCTCGGACATGTAGGAGGCCGTGTTTATACTCAGGGTGATGATGGCGGACTGAAGCGGGGTCAAAAAGATCCCGATCTGGGGGGCGCTGAAATAGACGAAAAACAGCTGGATCAGAACAGGGGTGCCCCGGATGAAATCCACAATGCCCCGCAGGACCGTGTATAAAATCCCCTTGCTCCGATTGAGTACGACCCCTGTGGGAAGGGCGATAATGAACCCGAGGAAAAGCGAGCAGGCGGCGATCAGGAGGGTCATTCCAAAACCCCTGAGGAGATTTCTCACAATAACCGGGGAGGACATGGCCGTCACCTTCCGGCCCTCCTGTTTTCCCTCGAACCATTTTTCCTTCAGTTCCCTGAAGTTGCCGTTGGCCTGCATTTTACTGAGGGCGACATTGATCCCGGTCAGGAGATCGGGCCTGTCTTTCTTGACCGGGATTCCCATCCTCTCCTCGTAGAGAAGGGGGCCAACCGGGACAAAGGGCATATCGGCCTGGTTGATCTGGTACATACCCACCAGGCGATCACTCACAAATCCCTCGAGCCTCCGATTGAGCATGTCCTGGTAGATATCCACTTCTCCCTTGTACGTCATCACCTCGATGCCGGGAAAATTGTCATTCAGGTAATGCTCGAACGTGGTTCCCAGAACCACACCGACCCTTTTTTGTTCGAGGTCCCGGATGGTCTCGATCTCGCCGGTATTTTCCCTGTGGATAAAGAGCTGGGCGCCGGAGATATAATAAGGGATGGAGAAATTCACCTTTTCGGACCGTTCGGGTGTGATGGCCATCGATCCGATAATGGCGTCGTAACGACGGGAAAGGAGTCCGGCCAGGATGCCGTCCCATTCGGTTGTGACGATCTCGAGGTCTTTTCCGAGATGCCGGGCCACGGCTCGAGAGACATCCACGTCAAATCCCACCAGCTCCCCTTCCGGGGAATAGAAGCTGAACGGGGGATATTTCCCCGTGAGGGCGATCGTGAAGGTTTCTGGATGTTCTTCACCGTAGAGATCGGCCGGTGGCAGAAATAACAGCAGTAAAACCAGGGCAACGAAAGGAAGTCCCCCGTTCACCCCATATTTCCCAAATCTCATCGCAATCCCCTTTTAACTAACATAATGTCCCTACCAAAAGGGCATCATTTATTTTCGTCTTGATTATCGTCTCTTCGCTCGAGTCTTTCATTATCCTGGGGGGTGAGAGAGATGGTCTCGTCGTAATCGGCAAACAGTTTTTCGATGCCGATGGCGTTGTATTCCTCCGCATCGTCGAGGTTCAGCTGGAGCTTGCAATCGTCGCAGTTGCGATCGCAGAACACGGGTTCGTAGGAATCCGGCTCCTTGTAAGTGGTGATCACTCCCTCGTAGTTCCGGAGGATGACCTTGTGAGTGGACCAGGAGATGAGATAATTGGGCATGATGGGGATTTTGCCTCCGCCGCCCGGTGCGTCCACCACGTAAGTGGGAATGGCCAGGCCGCTGGTATGACCGATCAGGCTTTCCATGATCTCGATGCCTTTTCCGATCGGGGTGCGGAAATGGGAAAGCCCCTCGGAGAGATCGCACTGGTAGAGGTAATAGGGTCTGACGCGGTTGTACACGAGTTTGTGAACCAGGGCCCTCATGATGCGGGGGCAGTCATTCACCCCGGCCAGGAGCACGGTCTGGTTCCCCAGGGGAAATCCGCCGTCGGCGAGCATTCGGAGGGCCCGGCGGGAGGTGCTGGTGAGTTCGCGGGGATGGTTGAAATGCGTATTGATCCAGATCGGCTGGTACTTTTTCAACATGGCCACCAGATCATCCGTAATCCGGTAGGGGAGAACCACGGGAGTTCGGGTGCCGATCCTTATGATTTCCACATGTGGGATCCCCCGGATTTCGGAAATGATCCACTCGAGGTATTCGTTCGAAAGCATGAGGGGATCGCCGCCGGAGAGAAGGACGTCCCTTACCACCGGTGTGGATTTGATATATTCGATGCCCCTGGAGATGGTTTCCCTGTCGGGGATAAAGTCGACGTCCCCCACCTTTCTCTTCCTGGTGCAATGCCGGCAGTACATGGAACACATGTTGGAGATATGAAACAGAATTCTGTCCGGATAGCGATGAGTGACTCCGGGAACGGGGCTGTCCTTATCCTCGGCCAGGGGATCGTGCATATCGTAAGCTTTGATGATCAGCTCCTTTGGGGAGGGAAAGGACTGCATGAAGATGGGATCGTTCCTGAAGTTTTCCTTGTCGATGAGGGAGAGGTAATAGGGTGTGACGGAAAGGGGGAATTTCTGGAGGGTTTCCTCCAGTTCGGCCCTTTCCTCGGGTTCGAATTTCATATCCAGGATTTCCTCCACCAGGTCGATCCTGCGGATGGAGTGCCGGACCTGCCAGAGCCAGTCCTTCCAGGGGGATAGTTCAGCTCCGGAATCGACAATATCCGCCACTTCCTGTTGTCTTTTCATCATTTTCGTCATAACGATACTCCTCGATTCGATCTATTTCCGTTCCAAATCGCCCGCCTCTTCAGGAAGGGATTCTGCCTGTTTTTCGAATACCTCGGTCGTCTCGATGTGCCTTGCCTCCATGAGATCCGCAACGCGGTCCAGGGAGAGGGCGATCGATGCCTGCTCCAGCTTTGGGAGGCGCCGGAGGGACTCGACCAGTTCATCCTGGAGGGGAGAGGGGGCCATCGAGGCCAGCTCCCGCCCCTGGTCCGTGGCGACCAGGTCCCACATCCGCCGGTCCCGGGAATTGCGATGGCGAGAGATCAGCCCTTTCTGTTCCAGGCGATCCAGGATCCCCACAAGGGTGCTGGGTCCGATATGAAGATTCCGCCCCAGCCAGGTCGAGTTCAACGGGCCCTCCTCGACTATTTTCAGGAGACAAATCAGCTGGGGGCTGGTTATTTTGTAAGTGGACCGGAGTTTACATGAATAAATATCCACGGCCCGGATAATCCTTCGAAGGGAAAGGAGGATATGCCGGTCGAATGATTCCTCATGTGTCATTTCTGCCATAATTGGTCACCCCGTTCTTTGGGGAGACACGAGCTCCCCTTCTTTATCCATGGTATTTTAAAAATATTCTGGTGAGGTATTTCGTGAAAAAATAATATATATACGAATAATTTATGATCAAAAGTTTTGTGTGTCAAGGGTTTTTACGGAAAGAATGAACATGCCTCTCCACTCTTTCCCGAATTCACGAAAAAATATACGTAACCCCTTATTTTTCAGTCCTTTTCATCAGGGAAAGGGTTACGATTCTTTGGGGATCAAGGGGAATGGATTCCCGGCTTTCCCCTTCACACGGGGTTTCATCCAGCTGGAGCTCCCTCGGGGGGGCCAGATCTTCATGAGCAATCACGGATACGGAAAGGGGTTCCGGCGAGGGGTTGGAGAGTCGGAGGATCAATCCCTCTCCTTCCTCGGCTTTTTTGATTGCGGCAAGGGCGAGGTTGCCGGCGCTCTTTTCCGGCTCCACCTCGAGGCAGAAGATTTCCCTTTCCAGGGGGAGCGTTCCCTCCCGCCCGGAAGCGGAAAGCACGGCCCGGGGGGGTGTCAGGAAATCGGCTGCCGCCCGGGGGAAACCCTGCTCCGTCCATTCCCCGCCGAAGGGCTGAATGGCGTATTCGAAGATATGGGTTCCGAGGCTCTGGGGTCCTTCAAGGGAATAGTCCTCCCCGATGGAACGGCGGGTGGATCGCAGGAGTGTGAAGGCAATGGTGCGGGAGCTGTCGTCAATACAGGCCGCTTCAGGGATTCCCCTGCAGAAGAGTGCCAGGCCGCGTTCCCCGTCGGATACGGCGCACCAGGAACGGATGGGCTGGGTTTCCGGCCAGGGTTCTGCCCAGTCCGTGGTATCGGGGAGGGAAATATCGCGCTTAACGATATCGAAGGGGGCGTCCGCGATCCAGGAGGAGGCCTTGGATGCCCCAGAGGGAAAGAGGACGCGAAGGCGGTGATCCCGAGCCCGGTTTTCAACCACGGTTTTGACCTCCACCCTTCGGGAGCCGAAGCTGAGGGTCACGCACGAGCTGACGGTTTCCTCGACCAGTTCCCGGGATCGCCGTGCCTTGAAGGGCTGGGCGGTTTCCACGAGTTCGACGAACTTGGCCCGGGGTTCGCAACAGGCGGGAATCTCCATTTTCCAGGTAATCTTCAGGGAGGCGCGAAGGGGGCCGGATTCCACGATCTCAATCCCGGCATTGAAGCCGCTGGAAAACAGGGTGGAATCTTCCATGGGTGGGAGGTAAAGGGTCGAGTCGCCGATATCGCCGGAGGAGGCAAGGACATTCAATCCACTGAAGATCCGGCCGGAGCATTTATCGATCATGGTAAGGCTTCCGTCCGATTCGGCTGTGATATGAAGGTATTCGTTTTCGATGCTCCGGGGGCCGGGGGTCCGGCAGGGCAGTTGCCGCCCGATTCTTTCGGGGATGGATTTATTCAGCCAGGGGCCGGGTTTCACAATGAAGGTTTTGTATCCGAACGAGGGGAGATCCGAAGCGAGGAACTCCAGCTCGATGCGGAGGCAGAGGAATCCGAGCTGGGCTTCATGATCGGCGAGGATTTCCCTCTCCTGTTTCTGTTTCGTTAAAAGGAGGAAGGGAACATTGACGCCTTCCAGATCGCAAATGGTCACCCCGGATGCGTTCCATTCGTAAGGGATATCCACCACGGCCCGGATCACGGGCGAGCGGCGGAATCCGGCGGTGTTGAAAACCGTGAGGGCCATTTCCCGCTTTTCGAGGCGGGTGGTGTCGATCTGAACGGCAATCTCTTTCATCGCCTCGTATGAGAGGAAATCAGCGAGATTGCGGGCGCGTTTGTAACGATCCGCCATGGCGTCGTGAACCGCATCCGTGCTGGTGCCGCAGATGCCGTCGTGGGCATGGTTTTTCATGAGGAGTTTCCATGCCTGGTCGAGGAAGGGTTTGGGGTATTCGCTCCCGTGAAGGAATGAAAGGGAGCACAGCGGTTCTGCCAGCCGGATCAGGGCGGTTTCCGCGGCGCTGTTGAGGAGTTTCATCCGCATCCGGGCTGATGCGGTTCCAGCGAGGAGCTGGTTGAAGCCCGGAACCTTCATGGGCCGCCGCATTTCGCCTTTTTTGACTTCTAGCTCCACATTGTCCTTTTCAATACACCTCCTCACCTCTTCGATGTAGGCGGGGAGGCTCGAGTGAACAAGAACCTCCCTTCCAAAGTGTTCATTGGCGGTTCGGATGATGGCGGGGACGTCTTTATGGGGGAAGAGGTGATCCACGCCGTCCATGGCCAGGAGGATGGGGATGCTGGAGACGGAAAGGCACTTTTCGATGAGGTTTTCCACACACTCGATCCAGCATTTTTCATCGGTGAGAAACCGCTCCCGGGTACGCCACCAGTAGTGATTGGCGCTTTCGGCATCCGCGGCGTGCACGGGACCATCCGCGGGCCAGCGGTATTTCCAGTCCATGGCGTCGCGACCCACGCACCCGGGTCGATGTACCAGGTAGAACCAGTTGGACTTGGTATAGCGGTCGGGGAGATGGAGTGCGAGGGCCCGGGTTCCATCTGGGGCCTCCCAGAGGAGCTCGCTTCTGGTCTGCCACTCACTGATGCCCCGGGAAAAGAGGATGCTGTGGATTCCGAATCCAGCGAAGATCTGTGGGATCTGGCCGCAATGCCCGAAGGAGGAGATGAGGTACCCCTCCTTCATGCAGGCGCCGTATTTTTTCGAGAGTCGGGTTCCGTATAAGAGGTTCCTGACAATGGATTCGGGATCGACGAGATTGTTATCGATGAGGGAATACCAGGGACCGACAAAGAGCCTTTTTTCCTCGAGCCATTTACGGACATCTTCCGTACGTTCGGGGCGGACCTCGAGATAATCCTCGAGCATCACGGCCTGTCCGTCCAGTAGGAAGGCGCGATAATCGTCGTTTTCCTCGAAGATGGAAAAGAGTTGATCGAGGCATTTCACGAGGTATGGTTGAAAAAACTCGAACGGCTGCCGCCATTCGCGGTCCCAGTGGGTATGAGAAACAACATGGACCTTCAGATCGGGTGGTATCTCCTTCATGGATCAAAATCCCTTTCTTGGAAATGTTTATACAAATAAGCAGGCATTTTCATACATGGTAAGGAAAGCGGGTTTCAACCGGAAAGGATACTTTAGGGGATGCGGATGGGGTCAAATGGGGTCAATCCCCCAAAAGTATCCAA
>Ga0272442_10003380_pt1 | contig 22457 bp, 19 predicted proteins | sample SSMForm2O_FD_200262 | JGI IMG/M metagenome (GOLD analysis project Ga0272442, IMG submission 200262) | Marine sediment archaeal communities from Little Sippewissett salt marsh, Falmouth, MA, United States - SSM-Form-2O | ecosystem: Environmental > Aquatic > Marine > Wetlands > Sediment ...
CTGTTCTTCGGTTAAAGAGGCCTGACAGTTATAACTGGTATGATACGGTAACGGCCATCTTTCATGAACTTGGCATCCGGATCGGTGAGATTGATCTTTTCTTTTTCGTTTTTGAACTTCTCCATGACCTTTTTAATCTTCGCCTTGAGTTTCACTTCGGTGTCGATTATTCTTTATTTTAAGTCAAATATCAATCATCGGAAATAAATATATATTACAAAATCGGAAAAAAAACATAAAACAATTTACCTTCTTTGTAAATGAACAGGTTAAAAATCTACTTTTTTATATAAGCAATGCAATGTGTACCGTTGATTTTACCGACAGTATGGCCCTCATTATCACGGAAAAACATTTTTTTCAGAGCTTCAGCATCTAAATTCTGAATTAAGTTAAATTTGTATTTACTTGCAAATGCTCCTACTTCTCCCTTTTCGATACCGAATAACCATGGCTCCCGTGCATCATTGACCTTTTTATAAATATCCTTTTCGCCATAATAAATGTTTTCTTTTCTTAATACCGATGTGTAAATATAATCAAAAACCACCTTACTGTCAAATGCTGAAAGCATATATAACATTTTAAATAATTCATCGACTGCTTCTTCCTTTAAATATTGAATAATGCCTTCCAGGATAAACAGAGTAGTCTTATTCTGCATAAATCCATGGGATGTCAGTTTTTCAGATACCGAATCAACATTGAAATCAATCGGTATAAAAGTAATATTTTTGGGAAGGGATATATTTCTCTTTTTAAATTGTTCTACTTTTGCTTTTTGTGTATGAATTGTATCCAGTTCGAATATTTTTGTATTTGTATTGATGTCAGCAAAACGAACAGCTCTTGTATCGAATCCGGCTCCAAAAAGCAGAATTTGTTCGATGCCCACTTTAATTGATTCTTTAAAGATATCATCGATATATTTTGTTCTGGCTATGACATATTCATAAATTCCCTTTGGGAAAAAAGGCCAATTAAAATTGATTAGTTTGTATTTTATCAGAAAATGAAGCAGTCCCGGAAGTAATTTAGGTGCGATATAATCATCTGATTTATAGAATTTATTTTTCTCAAGATAGGATGCTGCTCTATACATACAGATAAAGCCTGCGGTTCTTGATGATTTACTTTCGATTCTTCTTACTTCTTTTCTCATTTTTTATGCCTCTGTTTATATGGCATTTTTAGTTGAAGGAGCTCAGATGAGTCCTATTTTTGAAGAGAACTGTTTTCGAGTTAAATCTTTTTCTTTTTACCTAAAACGATGAATCTGACAACTAAACCCAGACCTATCCCTACCAGTATAGATACAACAATTAATCCCGGGGATCTCTCGAAAAATACGAGCCCTACGCCTATCACTATAAGCGTCATTGCACCAATGACCAATAAACTTTTATTTCTTTTTTTATTTGGATGATTCATTTTTATTGACCTACCCTTTCAGGATTGAAACGACTTCACAAAATCCCGTGTTGGTATTATTATGATAAGTCAATATAAAAACCAATAAATTTTTTATTTTTAACACATCATCTTTTCATATGATATTCCACAGATAATCACAATTGATATATACAAATTACTATATTAGTGATAAAAATCCCTCTTTTTTTGTCAATGCATCAAAAAAAAGAAAGTTCTTTAACAAAAGTCAAAGAGCTGAAGTTTGTCTGGCTTATCGGAGAAGAGAGATATTACTTCACTTTTGTTTGTCAAATATCTTTTTGCGTAACATTTCATTGTGACTCCAAAGTAGCAGAATCAGATATTAAAACAGTTTTAGTCATTTTTATTACCACTCATTTCTCAAGAAATAAAACAAAAAACATCCCCTGTTTTACTTTTTCAATATCACAAATACTAAGAACTGCCCCTTTATTTCTCTTATCATTCCCCTACTATTTGTAGAATTAATAAAATTAGTTTATGATGAGAAAAAGAACCTACAAGATATACTACAAGGAGTATAGTGATTAATTTCAAAACTTTACCTGAGGTCGTACATGAACGAAGCAATTCGATTATTTTAGAGCATTGATGAAGAGAGGTTTATGTATCAAAAGCGTACCAGGAGGTATTAATCATGAATCACGGAGATCAAGCAAAAGAATTAAAAGAGACTCTGGAATTAAAATGGAGTCCTATAGCCATTACTTTTTCAGATAATCCGGATCCTGAAGGAATGATGGACATACAAGTATCTGCTTGCAAGGCATTAGAAAAGGTTCTATATGAAAATGCAATCATCAATTTGTCTAAAGAGAATCTCTTATGTATTGGTGGGAAATTTTACTTAGGGCTTGACAATCTCCCTCTCTCTGTGGGAATCGATATATGGACAGAATATCATAAGGGCTTTGAATCCAAGAAGGTTACGAAATGGCAAATGATAAAAGGCCCCAAACCTCCCGGATTCTGGCCTTGGGCCAAAAGAAAACAAAAACCATTTGTGATTATCAGCCCTTTGGAAAAAGCCAATTTAGATCCGGATGTTGTGCTGACCTGCTGTAATCCGGAACAGGCTGACAGAATAACCGGTCTGCTCGCTTTTTCTGGTTACAGTCCGATAAAATTCTATCCGGCCAATAGTGCCTGCATGCCTATGGCTTATCCTTATGTAACGGGAAAGCCGATCATATCATTTTTTAGCCAGCATTGCCGTGAAATATTTAAGATAAATATTCCATCCAGCCACTTGTTTGTCTCTACACCGTACAATGACCTACAAAAGGCAGTAGAGAATATCCCCCATTCAGGATATGGTAGTGCAAAAACCATTAAACTGACCATGAAAATCATGTATGACATGATAGGCCAAGAAATACCAACATGGCAAAATGGTAGGCAAAATTATAAATAGTCTTATCAAAAAACCGCCAAAAGTTTTTGGGATTTCAATATTTGACACTTTAGATTATTATGTCAAATGTTAAAACTTGTCCCCGAACTTTTGTTAAAATATTGTAGATTTTTATTGCATTGCAAGACCTGAAACTATATATTCCTTTTGATTATAAACAAATATATTTTTAAGAAATATTCATTTTAATATTTACTAACATAATTATTTGGAGGCAAATAAATATGAAAAAATTGTATCGCTCTCGAAAAGATACAAAAATTGCCGGAATATGCGGTGGAGTTGCTGAATATTTTAATGTTGACTCTAATATTATCCGACTTTTAGCAGTATTGACGGTTTTTTTCGGAGGGGGAGGTATTATTGTCTATATTATTGCCTGGTTTATCATCCCGTTAGAATCGGTAGAAGACGAATCATCCGATAAACAGACAAGTCAATCAAGAGAAGAAAATCAGGCGGAAACTATTGTTGATGCCGAAATCATTGATGATTCGGGAAAGAAATCGAAAAAGAAAAAAGAATAACAATAAAGGGATTAGATACTGTCTTGAAATATCACATTTGAAATAAAAGAATTTTCTCTTCTATTCCCCCGGGTGGTTATGTGGTAAACTGCATTATTAAAACTGATTCTTAATGGCCTGTTCATGACTGTAGTTTTAGTCGATTATTCTTTATATATCAAATGTGAAAACCTGCCCACTCTTTCTTTTTTTCCTGCTGAGAAATAAGATATATAAATCTATTTCTTCTGAAAGAAAAAAATAAGCCCATTCACCGGGAGGCTAATTACTTTCAATTCTGAGAGATGACTGTTCTGATGGTGGAAAAGACCAAAAAAAGGATTGCCAAAATGGACTCGATAAAATCAATTGCAGTGATGAGGTTGCCGGAAGTATGAAGGACTTTCCTATATTACCCCTTATGAAAAGTTTGAAAAAGTTACCGAATTATTGAGCTGGTATAAACGTCCCCCCGTTTTTAGCACTTTATTTCCAGGAAAGAATGGAAAGCTTTATTTATTTTAAATCGTTTCAATTTGTCAGATCTGCTTTCTCCTATTTTACGTGACATCACTTCATATTTTTTACTGTCATCATCATTATATTGAAATCTAAAATCATTAGAATTTACTTCTCTACCAAAAAAAGTTCTATCACAAAGAAGATTTAATACAATCTGCTCTTTCTCTAAAGGTATTTGGCATTTCTTCATAGCAAGACGAATATCACTTTCGTTTACAATTTCTGGCATTCCAACAAATTCATATATTAGATTTTCAAAATTTTCTAAACCTATTACATTTTCTACCAATAAAGAATCAAGGGCAAACTTAGAATATTTATATTGAGCATCGAGAATATCTATTTCCTTAATTATTGAATGTTTATGGTTAACGGCATTCGCCAAAGCAGTTCTTACAACATAAATAATATCACGAGGCCTAGGAATGATATTTTCAATTATAAATTCCTTTATATTGACGCCTTTGACAGTTGAACAGAAAAAAGTCTCCCAAATATCCTCACCGTGAGAAAAATCCTCATTCAAGGTAAGTCTCTCTTCTATGATTCTGAGCAATAACAATGAATCATCCCAATTTATTCTTGTGTAGTTAATTTTATCTTTTTCACGCGCATATTTCATTATATAAGAAAATATATCACTTCTTAAAAATATTGTAACCGATAATTGTACTTTTTTTCTCCAAGTATCACTTTTCTTGAAATCATCACAAATCCTTTGGCTTACACTAAGCAAACCAAGTAGAAAATGACTCAAAGCCTGAAGGTCGGCACCTTGTTTCCAATTCTTATCAAGGTTATCTATTAAAATGGATACCTGGTGTTTATCATGTAGAACTATTCCTAATACTTTTCTAAGTTTCCAAATTATTTCATTATGAAGTAGTTCACTTATTTTTATCCTTTGCTCTGCTACAATTGTATTGTTACCTATGTTTTTGACTCGTTTGATTACATATTCAAGGCGAATTGAAAAATCAAGTTGAATAAGAGAGCTGTTTTGTTCAACCAGATTGATTAAATTGTTTTCTGATTCAGAGTAATTATAATAATTGGGTTTTTCGGATAATGTTTTGAATATACTTCTGGCAAGTTCAGTATAAATTAAAAATTTCCAGACACTTTCAGTTAGAAAGCCTTTCTCTGATATTGGAATAGATTGCTTCATCATACTTATAAGTCCTTCAAGTTCATAACCAACAGGTTGAACTAAACATACATGATTTCGTTTATCTGATGATAACTCATCCTTAAGTTTATAAAGAATTGCTGATTTTCCTGAACCTTTTCGGCCAATAAATATACAGTTTGTTGAATTTAAAGCCTCTTTGTATGGTGATGTTTCAACAAAATATTTTGATATTTCTTCTTTTTCCTGTTCTGCAATATAATCCCCAATAGAAACTTGTGCCAATAGATCTTGGACTTTTTTTCTCGACGATAATTTTCTTCGATTTTCTTTTTATAAACATATGAATTTTCTTTTTCGCTAAGCCATTGGTTTACAGTATCTTGACATTTTGAAGGAGTGTTATGAGTTTTTAATAATTCTTTATAATCTATGGGTGAGTTAAAAGGTTCATGTGCTAACATAAGAAGATATTTATCTAACCCAAAAGCTAATCCAGAAATAAAAGATATTTTAGCATTATGTTGTTTGCACCCTTTGTGATCTTGTGCTAATAAATGTGCAATCACACAAAATGAGTTTGTAACTTCTTCAATGTACCAAGAAAGAGGTTGCATTCGTACTTCTTTTGGGTCATCGGTTACATATCTTATTTTAGAATCTTGAACTCTTCTCGAAAGTCGCAAAGAAGCTTCTGTCTCTATTTCGCTTTTTAAATAAAATATTGTTGAAAATCTCTTAGATTGTTTATTGATAACAGATTCAATTACTTGGCTGTAAAGTGTACTTTTTAAATCTTCGTATGGTTTCTCTTTGTAAAACGCTTCTACAATTTCTCTTGTATTGCTATATTGAGAATACCCAATTGTTGTAAGAAGATTAAATTTTTTGAAATCCTTTATTGCTTCCTCTATATTAGTATCAAGGAAGATAAAAATACGCTTGTTTCTTGCAACAGCATATCCAAGCTCAAATAGAACATTATTGTTTAGATTTGTAAGATCACAAAGAAACAAATTACAACTATCGATTTGCTTGCAAATCTCAATTATTACAAATTTGCCTGTTGCAGAAATCTCTTTCCATCCTTTTACTTCTACAACTTTTCCTTTATTTAACTCTTTAATTGCCTGTTCTATAATTTCTGCATGCGAGAGTGTCTGAGATGGGTAAGCGAAAAAACATTTTATATTTTTCATGTTTAGCCTCACTAATAAATAATATATTAAATATCGAAAATATTGGGAATAAATCTTAAAATTCAAAAACTACTAAAGTCAACTTTTTCAATCTTATTTTTTACAGTTCTTATTATTTTTTAATCGTCCTGCTACTTGCAATAAGTTAAAATAAATAACAAAATATTAGGTTAAAGCAATTTTTCAAGGCATATTAAATTATATTTTTAATAACACTTTTTTGGAATTTTTATCAAAGAAAAGTAAATATCAGTTTTAGTTGGAATTTGAATATAGTTCGTCAAGGTAAGAATAATTAAAAGAAAAGAAAAAATACTAAACTTAGTATTTCTTTTTAGATAGTGCATTTTTTTTGGGACGCTTTCTTTTTTTAGTCTTTAATTAAAAACAATATTAAAAGCAAAAAATACAATGTGTGATGGATAATAATCAGTTTAATTGTTGGTCATAAGAAATTTTTATCGGATTAAAAAGTAAACCCAATTAATAGTATACATAAATTTTTAAAAAACCTGCTTTTTAGGAAAATATAATTTCAGTTTTCAGAGAGAAGAAAGAATAATTTTTATTTATAGGGATGTACAACATTGAGCGGATAGAATAAATTTGATGTAAAAATCCGATTACTCTTTTACTTTTATGCCTTTAAGCAGATAAATATACGACAATAAGCTTCCTATCCATAGTAAAATATAAAGCGGAGTCAGGCTATCCCAGTTCCCTGTTCTTTGATAAGCAATCATTCCGCCAATCACCAGCACAAACGGATATAAAAGGCATTTTGTCAATGAAATGATTGAAATGATATATCCCCAAACTTCCCGTTTCAACAAAAGAATAGCGCCAACAATTAAAGTTGAAACGAGCAACGATAAATCGGTTGCAAAAACTACCCCTGACGGATGGCCGGCTTGGATTATTCCCAGGGGAACTTTACCGGTAAAAACAAAGCTTAGAGATTGCGCAATCCATAATCCGCCAATCATGATGGAAAAAAATAACATATAGCTGCCTATCCATTTTACGGGTATATTAGAACTCATTTTTTGTTTAAGGCTTTTAAGGTCTATTTTCATCAATGCCAATATCAGTGCGTAAATTGATAAGGTAAAAATTATCACATAAAGAAGAAAATATTTATTAAAGGCAGTACCATACATATAAAAAATGTAATTGTAAACCATATACCAAAGGATTCCCATCCAAATCAATCGTGCTTTTAATGAATGGCGTAATGAGAAAAATAATGCGCCTATCATGATTGGTATCACAACAAATAAAGTGACGATATCATTTCCCAGCCATACTGCTTTTACTAATTCATTATCACGGTATATATTATTTACAAATATTCCACCAAATGAAGCAATGACTGCTAAAACAATAACGATTATTGAAAGTAAAAAAGGTATTTTGTAAACGGTTTTCATGATTTATCCTCCAAGCAATTATTCATAGAAATATGGTCAGGTTATGACATTTAAAATTCAATGTTTGCTTTTTCATTTTTTAATATTATAATCGTTTAATCAGCAAATTGACAAATAATATTTATGCATTTGTAGTAGCCCAGAGAAGACATAAAATAAGGATAGACATAAAGTCTATCCTTATTTAAAATTCATTTAAAATCAATTTGTTAAAATTAATGTTTAAAGCATCTTGTACTGGTAAAGACCATGATTATGTTTTGCTCATTGGCGGCATCAATGACTTCCTGGTCGCGTTTGGAACCACCCGGTTGAATAATTGCCATGACACCGGCTTTCGCTGCTTCGTCAACTCCGTCTCTGAATGGGAAGAATGCATCAGAGGCCAGGTAGGAACCATTGGAACGGTCCTTGGATTTCATCACGGATATTTTCACCGAATCAACCCGGCTCATCTGCCCTGCTCCGACACCGACAACCTGCTTGCCCTTGGTCAGGACAATAGCATTGGATTTGATGTGTTTTACGGCTTTCCAGGCAAAGAGCAGTTTTTCCAATTCTTCTTTAGCGGGTTTTTTCTCGCTGACTACTTTTAAATCATCAAGGGTAAGCTCCTGCAGATTCCTATCCTGTATCAGGAATCCTCCGGATATTTTTTTGATGTCTTTTACCTGTGCATCTTGTTTGGATAAATCACCGACCTTCAGGATACGGCGGTTCTTCTTTTTTCTAAGGATTTCCATGGCATCCTCTTTATAATCCGGTGCTAAAATGGCCTCAACGAAGGTTGTATCATTGACTAGTTGAGCAAGCTCTGCGTCCACTACCCTATTGATGCCGATAATGCTTCCGTAAGCTGACAGCGGGTCACCTTCGTAAGCTTTTTTGTAGGCAGTTTGGATGTTTTCTGCTGATGCCAGTCCACAGGGATTGGTATGTTTGATAAATGCGACAGTGGGTTCGGTAAAATCTTTAATGATTTCTAAAACGGAATTTAGATCAACCAGGTTATTAAAGGAAAGTTCCTTGCCACCTAACTGAATAGCATCTCCCAGGTTGGCTTCATCAACAAAAGATTCCTTGTAGAAGGTAGCTTTCTGATGGGGATTCTCTCCGTATCTGAGCTGTAATCTTTTTTTGGCAAGCAAAGTTATATTTGAAGGAAATTCTTCCGTTTTTTCCAGCATATTTTTACTTAAATATTTACTGATCATCGTATCATAATAGGCAGTATGCTCAAATACCTTCACTGCCAAATTCTTCTTGGTCTTTAAGGATATCTCTCCGTCATTCTCTTTCAATTCCCTAATGATTGCGGGATAACTTTCCGGTTGGATGACTACAGTGATATCCTGGTAATTTTTTGCAGCTGCGCGTAACAGAGAAGGTCCGCCGATATCGATATTTTCGATAGCTTCATCCAGTGTCACGTCTTTTTTTGAAATGGTCTTCTCAAATGGATATAGGTTCACAACCACTAAATCGATAGAGCTGACCCTCTGCTCTTTTATCTGTTGTTGATGGAGTGTACTTTCTCTTTTTGCCAGTATCCCTCCAAAGATCAAAGGATGTAAAGTCTTAACCCTTCCTTCCAGTATTTCCGGAAAACCGGTTACATCAGAGATTAGGGTCACGTTAATATTCTCACTGCGTAAAAGTTTTGCGGTTCCACCTGTAGAGATGATTTTCACACCTAGTTCCTGTAATTCTCTGGCAAAATCAACGATGCCTTCTTTATCGGAAACGCTGATGAGTGCACATTTTATTTTTGTCATTTTTTTCTCCTTTCCTTCTGGCTTGCGTCATTAAGTCTAATCTTGTTTTTTTCACAATGACCTGTTAAGTGTTATTCAGGAATTCCACCTTCGCGGGAATGATATTTACATTTTATTTTATTGCTTTCAATGCAATATCTTTTCGGTAATAGATTTTTTCAAATGAGATTTTTTCCAATCCATTGTAAGCTTTTTTCCTGGCTGCATCAATACTACCTGCTAGTGCCGTGATTCCCAAAACTCTACCACCTGAGGTAATGATGTCACTTCCCCGATATTTTGTTCCGGCATGGAAAGCCATTAATTCATTTTCATTTCCCAACTCTTCCAATCCGGAGATGACCTTTCCCTTTTGATAGGTAACCGGATATCCACCTGAGGCAGCTATCACACATACTGCCGAATCATCTTTCCAGGTGATATCTAATTGAGACAATTTTCCTTCTATGACCGCCAGGAAGATATCAATGATATCCGTATTTAATCTTGGAAGAATGACCTGAGTTTCGGGGTCACCAAACCGGGCATTGAATTCAAGAACCTTTAATCCGTTTCTTGTATTGATTAAGCCTGCATAGATGACACCTTTGTATTCCCTGCCTTCTTTTTTCATTCCGGAAATGATTGGCTTCAAGACAGAATTCAATACTTCATTTTCCGTATTATATGAATAAAACGGAACCGGGGAATAAGCGCCCATTCCACCGGTATTTGGTCCCAGGTCATGGTCATATATTTTTTTATGGTCCTGGGAAGCAACCATAGGAACAACGTTAGTACCGTCACTAAATGCCAACACTGATACTTCTTCCCCCTCAAGAAAATCTTCTATGATGACCTGACTCCCGGCATCACCAAATATCTTTTGTTGCATCACCGAATCAAGAGCATTTACTGCTGCCTTTAAATTATGGATAATAAATACCCCTTTACCTGCTGCCAAACCATCAGCCTTTAGAACCAGTGGAAACTCCTTTTGTTCGATATAGTTGCGAGCCTCCTGATGGTCGGTAAAAGTATGGTAATCGGCAGTGGGAATCTGGTATTTCTTCATCATATATTTAGAGAATATTTTGCTCGATTCTATCTCTGTGGCTGTTTTGGTTGGGCCAAATATTTTTAAACCTCTTTTAGTGAATTCGTCCACTATTCCCAAAGAAAGAGATAATTCGGGACCTACTACAGTTAAATCAATCTTTATTTCCTTTGCAAAATCTGCTAATTCGCTTACCTTATCAGCACCTATATTGATACATTGCGCCATTTGAGAAATTCCGGCATTACCCGGTGCACAATAGATTTTTGACACTTTGGGACTTTGAATGATTTTCCAAACCAAAGCATGTTCCCGTCCACCGCTTCCTACTACTAGTATTTTCATTTTATTTTACCTTCTTTAATAAAAACTTTTCTTCCTTTTATAGTTAATCTTCCCTGTGCAAATAATTGGATTGCTTTCGGGAAGGCCTTATGTTCTTCTTTTAAAACCCTTTGACTTAAAGACTCCTCTGAGTCATAATCTTTTACTTCTACAGCTCTTTGAAGAATGATTGGTCCGGAATCAACACCCTCATCAACAAAATGCACCGTGCATCCGGATATTTTTACACCATAATCAACGGCTTTTCTTTGTCCGTGTAATCCGGGAAAAGAAGGAAGTAAGGCAGGATGAATATTTATTATCCTGTTTTTAAAAGCATTAATCAGTTGAGGAGTGATGATTTTCATATAACCGGCTAAAACGATCAAATCAATTTCTTTTTCTTTTAGTATAGTGATAATTTTCTTATCATATTCTTCCCGGCCCTTGAATTCTTTATAATTAATAATGTGAGTCGGAATATTTGATTGTGCAGCTCTCTTAAGTGCATAAGCCTTTGGATTATCACTGATGACTATGTTTATCTTACCGTCAATCTTTCCTGCTTTTACTGCATCGATAATTGCCTGTAGATTTGTTCCGTTCCCGGAAACTAAAATTCCAATTTTTATCATAGATTTTTCCTTAATAACAACTTTTGTGCCAGGCACCAAAGTTGTTATTCTTTAAAAATAACTTCTTTTTTCCCTTGCGTAACAGTCCCGATAAGATAGGCTTCACATTTCAAATCTTCAAATTCTTTTAGTATTTTAAGGGACTGGGTTTGAGGGACTACCAATACCATACCTATGCCCATATTAAAAGTACGGTACATCTCATTTTCCGTAATATTTCCTTCTTTTTGAATTAATGAAAAGATGGGTGGTATACTCCAGGTACCATGATTGATGACAATGGATAGATCTTCCGGTAATATCCTGGGGATATTTTCAATAAATCCTCCACCGGTAATATGGGCAATACCGGTAATATTGAATTTTTTAATTAAAGATAGGATGGGCTTTACATAGATTGCGGTTGGTTTGATCAATTCTTCTCCGAGGGTATTTTCCAGCATATCCATTCGGTCATTTAATCTGGATGGATGACCTTCCAATAAAACTTTTCTTACCAGTGAAAAACCGTTACTGTGCAAACCATTGGAAGCTAATCCGATAACCTGGTTTCCTTCTTTGATATGACTGCCATCGATGATTTTTTTTCGGTCTACAATTCCTACGGCAAAACCGGCCAAATCATATTCCCCTGCAGGATAAAAATCCGGCATCTCGGCAGTCTCTCCGCCCAATAAAGCACATCCGGCCATTCTGCATCCTTTGACCATTCCGTCTATAAGACTGATTGTTTTTTTCTTTTCCAGTTTGCCGGTCGAGATATAATCCAAAAAGAACAGCGGTTTTGCCCCACAGGTAATGATGTCATTGACACTCATGGCAACAAGGTCAATGCCAACCGTATCATGCTTATTCAGCTGAAAGGCAATTTTTAATTTTGTCCCTACTCCATCAGTTCCTGATACCAGGACCGGTTCATTGCATTGCTCTTTCGCCAGCGAGAATAAACCTCCAAAGCTGCCAAGATCGCTGATGACTCCCGGGGTAAACGTCTTTTTTACCATCGGTTTGATTTCTTCAACTACCCGGTTTGCTAAATTAATATCCACACCTGCCTCTTTATAGGATTTAGCCATGCAATATCATTTCCTTTCTTTTTAAATTTAGTAAAATCAGAAGATTAATTCTCCAATGAATCCATTAAGCAATTTTTAATTCAGTAATTAATATCATTTTTTTATCCAGCGAACCAGAAAACTAATTAACTATCTAACCAATTACAATTCTCACCCGCATCTTCACTAATAGCTATTCACTAATCCCTAATTTATATCGGATAATCTCCTGTGAAACAAGCTGTACAGAACTTTTCAGGGGAAATTGTATCAAAGACTCCCGACAATCCTTCAATACTGATATGTCCCAGGCTATCTGCACCAAGCCATTTTCTGGTTTCCTCTAGTGTATGATGCGGAGCCCATAAGTCTTTTTTACTGGGTGTATCAATACCGTAAAAACAGGGACACATGACCGGAGGTGAACATATTCGTAAATGAACTTCACTTGCCCCGGCTTCCCGTATCATCTTAATCAATTTTTTACTGGTGGTTCCCCTAACGATGGAATCATCGACCAGGACGACTCTTTTTCCATTCAATATTTTTTTAATAGGAGATAGTTTTATCTTTACCGAATTTTCCCTCAATGACTGCATCGGCTGGATAAAGGTCCTTCCCACATAATGGTTTCTCAACAGACCTTCCTCGTAAGGGATCCTCGAACCGTACGAATAACCAATAGCAGCATATCTCCCCGAATCAGGAACCGGCATCACCAGATCCGCTTCGGCCGGATGTTCCCTGGCGAGCTGTCTCCCCATTTTTTGCCTTGTATAAGCAACATTCTCCCCGTATATATCACTATCCGGCCTGGCAAGGTAAACAAATTCAAAAATACAGATGGATTCTTTTCCCTTTGGCAAGATTTGATATGACCTTAAGCCGTTTTTATCGATAACGACCATCTCACCTGCTTCCACTTCCCGGATATATTCAGCACCGATAAGGCTGAAAGCGCAATTCTCGGAAGCAAGAACAAAGGAATCTCCCATTTTCCCTATTGCCAAAGGATGAAATCCGCTTGAACCTTTTACACCTATTAATTTATCTTCAGTCATGATGACTTCACAAAAGGCGCCCTTAATCCAGCCGGATATTTTTTCCAGTGCTTTTTCAATATTCTTTTCTTTTGATGAAATGATTAAATTACAAATAATCTCACTATCCGAAGTGGTATTAAACAGTATGTTTTCCTTGATTAACTGTTTTTTTAATTCATCCTGATTTTTAATGTTTCCGTTATGTGCCAACGAAAAAGTGCCACCGCTATATTTTTTTAGCAACGGTTGGCTGTTCCTCCATTTATTACCTCCGGTTGTAGAATAGCGTACATGTCCGATAGCACAATGGCCATGCAGGGTGCTCAAGTTTTCATCTGTAAAAACCTTTGAAACCAATCCAAGATCCTTATAGATCAATAACTTTTTACCATCAGAAACCGCAATGCCGGCACTTTCCTGTCCCCTGTGCTGCAAGGCATATAGACCAAAATAGGTCATCCTCGCAACATCGATTCCGCTATTTTCCGGGGTATAAATTCCAAATATTCCACATTCCTCATGCATTATTCTCTACCTGTTCAATTCCTTTCCAGGCTTGCGTAAAAGTCTCAATTTTTAATTCAATAAACCCCTTTATCTGTAAACTTTCTCCACCCACTATGCCTAGTATTTTTAAGGGAACTTCATATTTTTTAGTAATTTCCTCCAGGGAAGTTAAATTCTGAGCGGGGAGTGAAACAATCACCCGGGATTGTGTCTCGCCAAAAAGAACAGCATCACCTCGGAATTTTTCATCCAATTCTATTTGAGCTCCCATTTGATTTTTGATGCAACATTCTGCCAGAGTAACAGCTAACCCGCCATCAGAACAATCATGAGCAGAAGATAGGATTCCGGCTTCAACGCTTTCCCGACAGGTATCCTGTACAGTTTTTTCAAAACTCAGGTCGATTTGAGGAGGTCTTCCGGCAACCAGGCCGTGATAAATTTCCAGGTATTCACTACCACCGATTTCTTCTTTGTTTTCGCCCAGTAAGACTACCAGGTCACCTTCATGTTTAAAACCCATGGTACAGTAATCATTGATATCTTCCAGAACTCCTACCATACCGACAACAGGAGTAGGATAAATGGCTTCTCCCTTGTTCTCATTATAAAGACTGACATTTCCACTAATGACCGGTGTCTCAAATGCCTGACAGGCTTCGCTCATTCCCTTGATTGCCTGTTCCAGCTGCCAATAAATCTCCCCTTTTTCGGGATTCCCAAAATTCAAACAGTCAGTGACCGCTCTTGGCAGTGCACCTTTACAGGAAAGGTTACGCGCGGCTTCTGCAACGGCAATCTTACCACCTACGAATGAATCAAGGTAACAATATCTTCCATTGCCATCCGTGGTTAGGGCTATCGCTTTTGAGGTTTCCCGTATCCTTAGAATAGCTGCATCATCTCCCGGAGACAACAGGGTATTGGTTTGAATCATATGGTCATATTGTACATAGATATTCTCTTTATTACTGAGGTTTGGGGAGCTTAATAATTTCAGTAAAACATCATTATAATCTTCGGGAACCGGTATAGTCTCTAAGTCCAGCTCGTTTAGCCTATGAAGATATTCCGGTTTTTTTCCCATGCGAAGACAAACTGGAAACCCTTCAGTCAATGATTTACTGGGCATTTCGGCCACCGTTTTACCGTTACTATTGATTCTAAATTGCTTATCAGAAGTGACTTTACCGATAATAGCAGAGTTTAATCCCCATTTATCGAATATTTTCTTGATTTTCTCTTCCATACCTTTTCGAACAACAACGATCATTCTTTCCTGGGATTCCGACAACATGATTTCGTATGGGGTCATGTTTTGTTCTCTCTGCGGTACATTGGACAATTCGATTTCCAAACCGCTACCTCCCTGACTGGCCATTTCACATAATGAGCTAGTCAAACCTGCTGCTCCACAATCCTGCACACCGACTATATAATCCTTACCAACGAGTTCCAGGCATGCCTCGATTAATAATTTTTTAGTGAATGGATCACCAATCTGAACTGCTGGACGATCTTCATCGGACTTATCATCCAATTCCTCAGAAGCAAAACTGGCTCCACCGATACCGTCCCTGCCGGTTCTTGCTCCGACCAAAATCACCGGATTTCCCTCTCCTGTTGCTCTCGATTTGAAGGTCTTGCCTTTTTCGGCAATCCCTACACACATGACATTGACCAGGATGTTGTTCTGGTAACTTCCGGAAAAAATAGTCTCTCCGGCAACGGTCGGTACGCCTATACAATTACCATAAAAGGATATCCCGTCAACAACACCTTTTAAGAGGTATTGGGTGTTTGGATTCTCGAAATCACCGAACCTTAAGGAATCCAGTAAGGCAATCGGCCTTGCTCCCATGGCAAAAATATCCCGAACAATTCCACCGATTCCCGTGGCTGCCCCTTGAAAGGGTTCGATTGCCGAAGGATGATTGTGGCTTTCCATCTTCATGATGACCACTTTATCTTCACCGATATCAATGGCACCGGCATTTTCTCCGGGTCCCTGTAAAACCCATTCGGCAGAAGTGGGAAATAAGGACAAGAGAGGTTTTGAATTCTTGTAACTACAGTGTTCAGACCACATCACGGAATACATACCTAATTCCACTTCATTCGGTTCTCTATTTAAATCTTTCTTGATTTTATGATACTCATCAGGGGTAAAGCCCCATTTTTTTAGAATTTCTTCCTGATTATTGGTTGTCATGATGAATCTCCTTATATGCAGCCTTACTTTTATTCTTTATCGAATCTATAATAGAATCAAAAATAAATCTTCCGTCAGATGAACCTAAAATATCCTCAACACATCGTTCTGGGTGAGGCATCATCCCTATTACATTACCCTGTTTGCTGCATATACAGGCAATATTATCGACTGAACCGTTAGGATTGTTATTATCACTGACCTCGCCATGATGGTCGCAATACCTTAAAACAACCTGATGATTGGCATTCAGCTCTTTAAGTCCTTTATCATCAATAAAGTAATTCCCTTCACCGTGCGCTATCGGTATTTTCAATATCTGACCCTTTTTACAGAGATGGGTAAATGGATTAACATCATTCTCGATGCGAACATATTCATATCGGCACAGGAAATGCAGACCATGATTTTTTACCAGTACACCTGGAAGCAAATCTGCTTCCAGGAGGATTTGAAAACCATTGCAGATGCCAATAACATATCCTCCTTTTTGAGCATATTCCTTAACCGCCTGCATGACCGGGGAAAATCGCGCAATAGCTCCCACCCTGAGATAATCTCCATACGAAAAACCACCGGGCAGCATAATACAATCATAATCGCATAAATCAGTCTCTTCATGCCATATAAATTTCACATCAATATTTAATATGTCTTTTAGTGCAAAAAAGCAATCATAATCGCAGGTTGAACCGGGAAATTGAATAATTCCAAATTTCACTTATAGCACCTCGATTTCGTAAGTAAAATCTTCAATAACAGGATTTGCGAGTAATTTATTGCACATTACACCGACTCTTTTACTGACCAATTCCCTGGATTCTCCATCCATTTTTAAATTGATGCATTTGCCGATTCTCACATCTTTGACTTCTTCAAATCCCAAAGATTTCAGTGCATTATTGGTTGCAGCTCCCTGTGCATCCAGAACGCCTTTCTTTAAATTCACGTAAATACTCACTGACCACATATTGTTTCTCCTTTTTTACATCAAATCATCAACCGATGATCGTATTGATTTTTTTAAGAACTTCCCTTAATGGAAAAATATTTTTAAAATGCTCTTTTCCTGAAATCTCATTGGCAAAAGCACAATAAGCCATTGAAATGAGCTGCTTTAATTCAGCGGGTAAAGCGGAAGGTTTTGTGTACACTTTTTCCTTCCAGCTTATTCCGTATTTTTTCTGTGCTTCTACTAGCTCTTTGTGCCATGCACTATTACGATAATAAATCCGGGCAATCTCTTTGCTGACCGGCATACCTTCAAAGGTAAACCGGCATTCATCCAGAGTCCCCAAAACGTCAACTACCAAAAATCTTCTTTGCTCATCAAAAGCCAGTTCTATTTTCCCGTCTTCATATTTTAATCCGATTTTCCCGGCTTCCTCATCTATTAATTGATTGATTACCTGGATAACTCTCTTTAATTCTTCCATTTCGGTATCTCTGAGCTGGGCGATTTCCTGGGCTTCCTGCCAATCCATATACCGGTCAGTTGATTCAAGTTTTGTAGAGACATCCAATAAGGGCTTTTCTAAATCCTGTCCGGGAACAGGCATCTTTTCGAATCCGATATCTTCCAGCTTCAGGCTACCGTTCGCTAATCTTTTAAATACACTGGAACCTTTGGGCAGGGAATTTCGGTAGATGATTTCTAGGGGGATGAGAAAATTGTTTTGTGCAGTTTGGTAAAGAGAATAGTCGTAGGAGTTATCTTTTTGTGACGGCTTCAATATCCTTACCAGCTTTACTTCCATCGTATCCGATACATCTTTCATATCGGCCAGTTTTTTGGGTATGCCGTTTTCGACTAATCCGACATAATGTGTCTTTATGCCCATTTTTTCCAGTTTTTCAAAAAAGTATGCCGCAGAAATACATAGAGACTTTCCCTTGTTGTTAATATGGTCAGGCATTTCGCCCCAGTCAAAGACAGAGTAACGGTCGGAAAATATAAATCTTCCTAATCCGGATTTATTTTGATTCGGTTTTTTTAATATATTTAAATCTTTTACGCTTCCCATTGATTTACTCCTTTTTAATAAACTAGTCTTTCTTGAATAGTGAATATTTGTTAGTAAAGAAAATATAAGATAATTCATTGATTTGCTGATTCATCAATTCATTTATCCTCCAATTTAATAATTGGTCAATTACCCAATAAGATGAAAGATTAAGGTTGTGTAATTCACCAGTTTAATAATTGGATGATTAGATTAGTTATTAGCTTTGAATATAAGTTTTACTATCAATCTCTAATCATCACTTTATTATGTTCTCTGTCATTACGAATTCTTTGTACCAATTTTTATATTTCAATGTCTTTTATTTTTTGAGACATATCTTGTCTATATTCTTTTAGCTTTTCTCTAATTTTTGGATTTTCTATTGCTAAAATGTGAGCTGCCAGGAGGCCTGCATTTTTTGCATTCCCAATTCCGACAGTTGCTACCGGAATACCACCCGGCATCTGTACGGTAGATAATAAAGAATCCAATCCACCCAATGCTTTTGTCTCAATAGGAACACCGATAACCGGCAGCAGGGTCTTGGAGGCAATAACTCCGGCTAGATGAGCTGCTCCGCCTGCACCGGCAATGATGACTTTAAATTCTTTTTTTTCAATTTCTTCGATATATTGATGCAAAAGTTCAGGAGTGCGGTGAGCAGAAAAAACCTTCATGTCATAAACAAGCTCCAATTCTTTTAGTATTACTGCTGCTTTATCCATCACCGGCTTATCGGATATACTTCCCATAATAATTGCAATTTTATTCATGGTTCTTCTCCTTAAATAAAAATGATAATATTATTCATAATGCCTATAAAATAAAAATCCCAGGTAGAAGAAATTCCCCTGAGTGGAACCTCTCCGCCTGGGATTTTAACCCTTCGGTGTAGTACAAAAATATACTTTGCACCACTTGGTTCTATTCTTATTCTAATGACTGTATTTATAAGAATAATCGTTAAAATGAATCCCTAAGGTGCACTTCCACCCGTAGCCTGTCGTGATTTACGGTCACATGGTAGAAAACACCCTTGCCATATTCAAGAGTTTATACGAGTATGATTATTTAATTGTGAATTTTTTCCTGCCTAAATATAGCATTATTCATTTATAATGTCAAAATTTAATTGGATATCAATTTTTAGCTGCCAGAATTTTTTATTCGGGAAAAAGCATTTTATTCAGAAATAAATCACATCCAAGACAAATAATCCCAATAGAAAAATCAATCGATTTTTCTAAATTCACAATTGACAGCCTGGCATATCCTGCAGGAATTATCATCCTTGGACGGATTCACCAAATGCTTTCCAATACCAATGGCCCAGGATAGAGATTTTGCAGGAACCATCATAAAAGAATCGGTTAAATTCACATCAATCTGATAGGCCGGCATGATATTAAAAATCATTTTTTGTGCTTTTATATCCCATTCATGTGTACCGGGAACAAAACGTTTTGTGGTTTGAAGCTGCATTTGTTGAGCTTCCCGGCAGATGATGCTTATTTCATATTGACTTAAATTTCGAACCGCCACTGTACCGATAGCATCCAGAATCAATCCCCGGGAGTACTCTTTTTCCTGAAAATATTCCGAAGTTTGTTTTTCCAGGGCATGACCAAGAGTAACGATACCTATCGCTAACCGGCTTATTCCCTGTAAATAGTCTATCATTGTATCAGTGAGACTTAATAAGATATGATTTTCTAGCTCGATTTTTTTCTTTAAAATTGAAAAGTGTACAATCTTAAACACATGGAAGATTCCTTTTGAGTCAATTAATTTTTCTGCGATGTTCATCTCTTCCCTGATAGTGTTTAAGATTATTTCTTTCGGTTCATTTATTCTTTCTTTCCTATAACCGAGATATCTCAAGACTTCTGATTCTTCAATTTTTAATGGAATCTGACTGATTGTTTTCATATATCTCCTGGTTTATACATCTTAACGTATACATTTTAAAAAATAACGTTTGTTTATTAAAAATCTACTTAGGTCTACAATTCTACTTAAAAAAACATGGCATCTATAAACTCTTTTTGAAAATCTTTTCGTGATGAAAGTTCAATGTACGCTACTTCTTTTGTAAAATCTTCACAGTTCTTCTTGCTCTTGTCCGAGAGAAGTACCATTTCGGCTCCCCTGCCAGCTGCATGACCGATGGATTCGATTTTATTGAGCGCAAGCGGTGGAATTAATCCTAATCTTTTAGCGCTCTCTTTATTAATGAAGTTTCCAAATGCCCCTGCCAATAATATTTCATCAATATCCTCGATTTGCAGATTCGCTTCCTTTAAGAGAATCTTGATACCAGCAAAGATGGCTGCTTTAGCCAACTGTACTTCACGTATATCCTTTTGGGTAATAAACAGGGGAAAACCGCTGTGGGTCTCATTTCCGTTTACCAATAAAAATTGATTCTTTTTTTCGTCCTTGATAATTCTATGGGAAACTTCTTCGCCGACCTTTAAACGGCATTGTTCCTGGTCGATAAGCCTACCGGTTTTATCGAGAAGTCCCAGGTTCAGCATTTGAGCAACCAGGTCAATCAAGCCGGAACCGCAAATTCCCCTGATTTTACCGTCTTTTATCACATGATAAATCAATTGTTTTTTGTCAAGCTCCACCCGATCCATTGCCCCTGCTGCAGCCCTCATCCCCGAACTTATGCGCGCACCTTCAAAGGCCGGGCCGGCTGCGGCAGAGCAGGCCCATATCCTATCCTTGTTTCCCAACACAATTTCCCCGTTGGTCCCTAAATCGACAAAGAGTACGGTTTGGTCCTTTTTCCATAGACCGGATGATAAAATCCCGGCTGTGATATCTCCTCCGACAAAGGCTGAAATATTTGGAAGGAAATAAATCGGGGTATTGGATGGTAAATTGATACCGGAAAGTTCCCTGGCTTTAAGAGTCATACCTTCTTTGATTACTGGGATATACGGCGAGGCGGCTAGCGAGGCAACCTCAAGTCCTAATAATAGATGATGCATGGTGGTATTACCGGAAATCGCGATTTTATAAATATTTTCCCTTTTGACCTGTGCTTTTTCTATTGCTTCCCCGATGATTTCGTTCAATATCTCTATCATGACTGATTGCAGTTTTTGCACACAATTCTCATTTTCCTGGGTAAAGCCGATTCTGGTGATGACATCATCCCCGTAGATGATTTGCGGATTGGCTTTGGCAATGATGGAAAGCTCTTCCCCTTTAGCCAGATCTATCAAGTAACCCGCAATCGTGGTCGTGCCGATATCAAAAGCCATTCCATAACCTGCTGCAGTTGTATTTCCTTCTTCGATATCGAGTAATACGTGATTACAGATGGTTACGGTGATATCATAATCGGCATCCCGGATTAAACCGGGCATCTTTCTTAATACCTCTATGCTTGGCTTTAAATTTCGTGAAATATGCGTCCCATTATGTAATAATTCTTCTTTGATTCTTTCCCAATCTGAACGCTGGTCGGTTAAAGCCGGTTTTTTCAAAGATAAAAATATTTTCTTAAAATCAGATGAAACGGAAAAACCTCCGGAAACCGACTTAACATTTCCTTTCAGTTTAGAGGAATAGATTTTTTTGAAATCAAGTCGGTTTTCACACGGAATCTCAATCACAATATCAGTATCCGGTCGGGCTTGACAGGCCAGTCGGAAACCCTTTATAATTTCTGCTTCAGTCAGTAGGTCCTGTTCGTTGTCAGTCGGTTTAGTGATACCTTCTTTGATTAATATCTTGCATTTTCCGCAAAGGCCCTTTCCGCCACAGGGAGCATCCATGTGTATACTGGCTTTTTCCAGGATTTCAAGCAGGGTTATACCACCGTCGATATGGAATGATTTCATTTCAGGTAAGAGAGTTACTTTGGACTTTTTATTTTGCATGAATGATTACACTTTCATAATTATTTTTTTATTTGCCTCCCGGGCGGCTTTCATAAAAGCGTCGATATTTTCAAAAGGGGTTTTCATGGGAATATCACAACCCGAACTTAAAATAAAATTTTCCCTATCTTTCATATCTTCCATTAGATCACTGGTCGTTTTTTCAACGCCCTCGGGAGTTGAGTCTAAAAATACATCAACCGGAGCCAAATTACCCATTATAGTAATATCCTCTGATACTAATGCCTTTATTTTTTTTAAATCTACCTGACTGTCCAGGCTCAATCCAACTGCACCGGATTCACACATTAAT
>Ga0272442_10003382_pt1 | contig 22445 bp, 48 predicted proteins | sample SSMForm2O_FD_200262 | JGI IMG/M metagenome (GOLD analysis project Ga0272442, IMG submission 200262) | Marine sediment archaeal communities from Little Sippewissett salt marsh, Falmouth, MA, United States - SSM-Form-2O | ecosystem: Environmental > Aquatic > Marine > Wetlands > Sediment ...
TAATATTATGGTCGAGCAAGAGGAGATAGAGGAAAATAGTATTACGCCTTTGAAAGTATCTAAAGCACGGGAGGCTAGAAAACTACAGGAGACAAAGACAAATGTTTACTATGGTATCCGTTTCCTCCAAATAATGTTTATAGGTGTCGCAGTATTTGGCGCTCTTTGGGAGGGCACAGAACAATTTAAACTAACTACGCCTCAATTTATGATGTTATACGGAGCTATCGGAGCCGGTGTAAGCGAGGTCATGGCACGCCTATTTAAAAAAAAAATGTTAAAGTAAACAAAGCCTATATTAGTATGGCGATAGCCGTTAGTATAGTCTTTAGTTTAGTCGCAGGTGTTACGGTAATGTTTGAAAATAAATATTTTTGGGGCAAAGAAGATAACCCCAATATTTGCGCTATGAATACGAGCCTTACAAGTGCGACCGCGACGGTTGGGAGTATTGTCCCGCTTGTCGTTGTCGTTCTTGCATTTTTGGGCGCAGTTATGCTTTTATGCACGACGCGGGGGTTTTAAATGGTATCAGATAAGCATGTATATAGAAAATGTTTACAATGTGGTTATTTTTTTAGAATTAAAGCGTATATCGTAGATTATGCTTACAAAGCAAAGAGCCCGATAAAATGCCCGTCGTGCGGAGCTAGTGCGTCTATGATTAGAACATGTTTAAAAGTTGAATGGGCAAAGAATAAAGGATTAATGGATAAAGCATTATGGAATGAGAACTTTGAAAGAGGTCTAAAATGAGGGACGAAACCAAAGACTTAATTGTTACAGCGTTTTTTATTTATTTAGCTATGGCTACCGGTTACTTAATGGGAAAAGGGATAATATGAAAGTCGCGATTTATTGCCGAGTAAGCACAGATAAACAGGAGCTCGAGCAACAGATACAAGCCTGTAAAAAGTATTGCGAAAACATGGAATACGATTACAAAGTTTATAGTGATATAGGGAGCGGTAAAGAATGGTTTAACCGACCACAGTTTAACGTAATGCTCGAGGCTCTCCGACGCATGGAATACGACGGCGTCGTAGTCTTTTACTTTGACAGGCTCGGACGTGATACGGTCGAGGTAATAAAATTCTTTGACGAAATGGAAAGCAAGCGCATACGCATAATTAGCCTTAACGAGAGTTTTGATACAAGCACAGCGATAGGGCGAGCTATCCGCGACATTATCGTAAGATTAGCACAGCTAGAACGCGAGAGCATAAGCGAAAAGACAAAGGCGCGTCTTAAAGCCATGAGAGACGCAGGGCATAAGCTAGGACGTCCCGCAGGCTCTAAAGACAAGACCCCGCGTAAAAAGAGCGGATACTATGGCAACAAAAACAACCCAAAAAAAGGGGGTCGAAAATGAGGGGGGGTTTATTTGAGTTTTGACCCAAGAGCCGAAACTAAACAAACAAACGGCGTTTATTTAAAGGCACAGTTTTTAAAAACTGAAGTGGCTTATTTATATTTACATGAGGAAATTACAAAAAGATACGGGTCTAATGACGCAGATTTAAAATTAAAAGAGTTAGCTCTAAATTTATGGTATGAACTAGAGCAATTAAAAAGCATAATTGAAAACCTTGAACTTAGGTGATATAGATGGGAGTAAGGGAAATTAATATTACTAAAGAGGGTGTAAATATAGCAAAAGCAAAATTAAAGTTACTAAAAAAAAGACAAGAATGGATTGAACAAGGAGTTTACTTTGGAACTGATAAAGAACCTTATTTTGAAAATATGATGAAAAACCTAGAACAAAGGTGATTTAATGATTAATGAGGAGGTAATTAAATGCTAACATTCAATTTGAAAAAAAAGTTTTATGAAATGATAATTAATAACGAAAAACATTCAGAATATAGATACGTCGGCGACTATTGGAGCAGTAGATTAAAAAATTTACGTAAAGGGGACAAAATAAAATTTGTAAAGGGATATACAAACGAGGGCGTAATAGCAGAGTTTACCGGTCTAGATTTATTAACGTATGAGCAACTACCAAAGCATGCAAAAAGCATTTTTTTAGATAAAAAAACTCTTTGGTATAAAATCAATTTTAAATTATTGGAGCGATTTAATGATTAATGAGGAGGTGGCGAATATTACGAGCACAACAGAGCCCGACATAGCAACACTTTTTAACCTGTTACCGTTTGTGCTCCTATTATCCCCCATCGTTATATGGCTCGGGTGGATTTTGGGAGAGCGCCACCCGAGCCACCATACCCAAAAAAAATATAGTTATCGTAATTATATTAAAACTGAAAAAAAATATTTAAGGGGTTTTAAATGAGCGAGATAAAAACCTGTAAACTATGCGGGAAAAAATACAACGATTTTTATTATTTTTATTGCCCTTATTGCGGTGGGGTCAAATGAATAAATATTCTTATAGGCTTTATCGTTGGTGGCTACTAAATACTTATAGCGGACGTCGTAAACTTTTATATTATCTAACTACGCGTAAAGAACGCTCTTATCCGTCTTGTCTTGATTGCGGGGCTTGTTGTAAGCATTGTCCGGCGTATAGCCATATAAGTAATAAATGCCGGATTTGGGAGGAGGCTAAACGCGTTTTTCATTGTGATACTTATCCGTTGTGCCCGCAGGCTTTGGAGAAAGACGGGCTTAAAGGAGTGTGCCGTTACTATTGGAATAATAGATAAAGTTAACCCGTTTGTTGAGTGCCAAAAGTGCGGTAAGTTAATGTTAAAAACCGATAAAATATGTAAATGGTGCGAAAAACATAAGGTATAAACATGTTAAAAAGGACGTTTGTTTATGGAGATTAATAGACATTATAAAATTAATAAATTAAAAGGTGATGGAAAATGAAACCAATAAAAATAGTTGTATGGTTTGGTTGTGCCTGTTGGTTATTAGGTTCAATATCTGCTTTGTATCAAAGAATGATTGGTAATATTACAACTTATGAAATGGTTATAATTATTATTGCTTTTATGGTTTATATCCATGTATTTGGAGATGATTTAAAACTAAATTAAAAATACAAGATAGAAGGAGGTGAAAAAGAAAATGGCTAAAAAAAATAAATACGGTATTGATGCTGGTTTAACTTGTTTAAGAAGAACACCAAGTGATAAAGAGTTAGAAGATTCTTTTAAAAAAATGTATCCAAACTGGCGTGAGATAAAAAGAAGAAATCAAAAGATGTAAATTAAAACTAATAGGAAGTGAAAAAGAATGAAAACAATAATATTATCTGATAATGATATTACAAGAGTAGTTGTAAAAATTTATCAAGATGGTTCTTTGAAGTTTATTACAATCTTTAAAGATAGTCGAAGAAATGAAGAATTTTATTTAATGCCTGAAGAAGTAGGGATATTAAAAGAAAATATAAATTAAGACTATCAGGAAGTGAAAAATAATGAAGAAAATATTTAGTGGCGAGTATTCAAGAGATATGTGGGATGTAATAAATAATGCTAAAACAAAACAAGATTTTCATGATGCGTTATATTTTGTATGTTGTAGAATACAGGAACTAGAATCTAAATATGATTCTAAATTAAAAGGAGTATGAAATGCAGGAGTGTCGTGGTTGTAAGTATTATGATGTGGTGTTTGACCGTTGTAAGAGTTGGCGTAGACCAAAGGATTGTAAATTAAAAATGTAAGGTAAAAACATGAGAGAAAAAGCCATAGATAAAACTCTAGACCATCTTTACAACCAAATAGCAAAGCTAGAGGCAAATCGACCATACTATTATTATCTTGTTAAGCCATTACTAGAATGGGAGCTTAAAAGACTTGAAAGGACGCGAGACAGAGATAAAAAAATGTGATATTTGCGGGCGGAAATTGCCACGGCAAGACCATATACATACGTTTGTTGTTAACTATTGTCAAGATTGTTATACCAAAAGTCATAAACATTAAATACTCCTATGCTGTTTTAAACGTTTTAGGGGTATTACTTTGGAGAGACGACGTATATTAAATTATATTATAATTTTTCTTATTATATCTAGCTTATTTAGCGGTGTTACTGTTAACTCTGATAGTGGCGACGATTGGATTATAGACGGCGACATGGTCTATATTGACAACGATAAAGTCTACGCAAGCGCGGAGCCTCATACGATTAACGGGCGTCAATGGGTAGAGTTTAATTTCCGTAGTAAAGTCTATACGGGCGACGTGTCTTTTGTTTGGGGTTTTGATACACCCGACGTTAAACCGCTTAAATGTGAGATATGGCAAAACTACGAGCACATATTAACGGGCTATCATTGGGTAGAACATTGGGGCAACAAAATTATAGAAAATGTTACAAGCTATGACAACCTCGGTATTGAAAATTACGATAATTATACCGTAACTTTAGGCAACGATAATAATACTTATCTTTTTCGTGTATGGGTCGACAGTAACGGCAACGGCACAAGTTTACCATATATCTATGCGTTTAGCGATTATAGCGTAAACGATGATGATTACACGCTCTCCGGTAACTATGACAGTTGGGGGAGCTATGAATACCCCTCTACTTTTTACGATTGGAAACCTTTTACTCCTGATTGGGAAATTATTAATTATAATTACGGCGGAGCTAACAAATGGTATTTACTCGACGGCGTCCCAATAACACAGGGCGTTAATTATAAAATACGTGCTCTTATCACGGCTCCGGCTAGCATTGACGGAGAGATTTTTAAATATTGGTGGGCTTTTAAACCAAGCTCCGAGACACTCGCGGAGGCTATAGGTAACGGTCATTTTTACGCTCTTGACCCATGGGCGGATAGTAGTTATAATTATTATAAAACGATACATATACCCGCCTCGCAGGTTAGGAGCACGCTCTCAAATTTTCCTATACTCGTTAATATTACAGATACGGCTTTGATTGCGAAATGTCAAGCTAACGGGGAGGATATACGTTTTTATGCTGATGATAACACAACCGCTCTATATTATGAAATACAAGAATGGACGCCGGCGGGGGCTAACGTATGGGTAAATGTTACAAGCCTCGCGAGCACAGGGACAAATATAAATATGTATTATGGTAACGCCGGAGCAAGCGACGGGCAAGACAGCGCTAACGTATGGGATAGTAATTTTCAAATAGTTTATCATTTTAATTACAGCACGGGCGGGTGCCATGATAGCACCGGAAACCATAACACCGGCACAGTATCGGGCGATTTGCCAACTTATTCGAGCCAAGGTATAGGCGGATGGTATTTCGACGGCACCGACGACTTTATAACTACTCCGGATTTTTCTTTAAATGAACATTCAACGATAGAGGGTTTTGTGCAAAGCGATGACGATAACTTAAATAATGAAATATGGGATTTTGCCGACAGTGGGGGGCGAACAAATCAGCAAGAAAAAGAAATAAGAATGGGCGATAATAAAATATATTCCCGCCTTAAATGGGGGGCAAGTGAGCATACTTATTACGATGTGCAAAACCCCGGGACGGGTAATAGATACCACGTCCAGAGTTGGCAAAATGGAAATTGTCACCATAGTATGGATACTGTAATTTATTCTACAGGCTCCGTTTCAACGAGCACATATTCGCCGGGTATACATTACGTTGGCTGTAACTATGACACAGGAAACAATCATAACGGTTTATATTACGAGTTTAGAATTAGCAATATAAGACGTAGTATTGCATGGGAGGAGACAACATTTAACACTTTGAGTAATACTACAACATTTTGTATTTTTGGAGAGGAGCACGAAAGCGAGACCGCTAATAATAACCCGGCTTACAGTAATGAGCTACCAACGGAGAACAGCGTTAACCAACTCGTAAACCCACAGATAAGCATAGATATAGAAGACCCCGACGGGGATAACATGAACGTATCCTTTTGGAGTAATACCTCGGGCTCTTGGAAAGTATGGGCTACGTCTAACAACCAAGGTAACGGAACGATAACAAAACATAACGAAAATTTTACAAATTGGAATACAAAATTTTGGTGGAATGTAACACTTGACGACGGAGAGGGGGGCACAGTATCAAGCCCAAAATATAATTTTACAACAATACCAAATTATGCGTCAACAGTTAGCAACCCCTCGCCGATTAATGGGAGCACAAGCGGAACTATGACCCCGCTTTTAAGCATTGATTTAAGCGACCCCGAGGGCAATACCTCGTCTATAGGTTGGGAGAGCAATAGCTCCGGCTCATGGAAAGACTTTGCGAGCACAACAGGCGCAGGTAACGGCTCACATACAGCGACAGGGACGAATTTTACGGAGCCTCTTACAAAATATTGGTGGCGTGTAACCGTTACAAATGACGATTACGCGACTTATAATACCTCTACTTTTTATTTTACAACGGTGGCAAATTATGCCCCCGTTATTACTAACCCCGTGCCGGCTAACGGGTCAATAGGTCAAGACCGCCCGCCTCTTACAAGTATAGATATAAACGACCCCGAGGGCGACACGTTTAACGTTAGTTGGCAAAGCAATAGCTCGGGCTCTTGGAAAACATGGGGGACAAATTTAACACAGAGCAACGGGACGATAAGCGATACAAATGCAAATTTTAGCTCAAGTAATACGACGTATTGGTGGCGCGTAGTAGCTCACGACGGCGCAGGCTCCAATACCTCGGATATTTACCATTTTAAAACACTTGAGGGCGTAGACAAACCCTCTAATTTTGTAGCGACTAGGACAGAGGCAACAAACGATATTGTATTGACTTGGACTAAACATACTAACGCGACGCATACAAGGATACAAAGGAAAACAGGCTCTTATCCGACAAGTATAACCGACGGGACTAACGTCTATAATAGCACAGGGGCAACGCATACAGATAGCACAACCTCGGACGCCATAATTTATTATTATAGCGCATGGAGTTACACCTCGATTTTTAATGAATGGAGCCCCGTCTATGCGACCGCGACCAATAAAACAAGACCGATAACACCTAATACGTTGGTCGTATCGGTCGTTAGCAATAATACTCTTAATCTTACATGGGTCAAGGGCACGGGTGCGGATAAAACAGAGATACGATACCAAAAAAATGTTATGCCCGCGACAGTATCCGACGGCTCGAGCGCCTATAACGACACAGCAACCGGCACAGATGTAACAGGATTAGAGCAAGGAGCTACATATCATTTTAAAGCGTTCTCATGGAACGACACCGTTAAACTTTTCTCGTATGGTAACGACACCGGTTTTAATACTACAAGCTCACAACCTAGCAACGCAACCAACCTCGTAGCAACTCCTTATAATGATACGCAAATAAATCTTACTTGGACGGCGGGGAACGGCACAGCTAGCGTATTAGTTAGAAATAATTTTAATTACCCAATTACGCCGACCAACGGCTCCGTAGTTTTCAATAGCTCGGGGTCTAGTTATGAGGACACCGGTTTAAATGCGTCTCAAGAATATTTTTACAGCATTTGGAGCTACAACGTCGGGCTTTTTAGCGAGGGCTATAACTATACCTCTAACTATACACGCCCACAGGTGCCCCAGAACGCTACGGGAGACTTGGAGGGCATGGCGGTAAATCTTACTTGGGATAACGCAAGCGGAGCGGATAACTATATCCTTATGAAGAAAAACGGAGGGTATCCGCAGAATTTGAGCGACGGGACAGAGCTCTATAATGGGACGGGTTGGTTTCATAACGATACAACTTTTACAACAGGCGATTTATATTCTATGTGGTCTTATAATAATGATACTAAACTTTATTCTAGAATGTTAAACGTGCTCTGGGGCGGTCTCCGCATTAATGTCTATGACGAGGAGACAGGCAACGCCGTAAGTCAATGGAACGCCCTTATAACAAACTATGTTACAAGCGTAGAATACAGCGCACAAAATAACCCGACAAGCATAGATATAAACCTGTTACCCTATGGAGACGACACCGTCATTTTAATTAATGCTACAAACTACCTTACACGTATTTATATAATGGATATTGAGCCAAATAATGTTTACACTCTTAACGCATATATTCCTAAAGAGAACGCGAGCAACCTCTCGCATTATATTATTACAGTTAAAAACGAGGTCGAGCAAGCCGTAAGAGATGTTAAAATCAATATTAAACGTTACATATCCGGCGCATATAAAACAATACTCGAGGATTTAAGCGACGGAGCGGGGCAAATAGACGTCTATTTGTTTGCTAATGAGCTCTATATAGTAGAGCTTACCCATTATAATTATATAACACAAACGACACATTGGCGACCGCCAACGATTGTTTATTATGACGACGCGCTTAAAGAATTTATTTTAGAGGCTAACGTTACAGATTTTGAAAACACAACATATTATAAAGACAGTATTCTTTTTAATGGATACCGCGACGGCTCCCAACTTTATGTAAACTATACCGATAGTTTACTTATGACCGTTAGCGCGGACTTTGTAGTCTACGAAATAAATACAACAACAGGAGTAACAACCGCTTATTATTGGTATAATTTTTCAAATCAAAGCATAACATTTAATTTTACAGTAGACCCAAACAACCATTACAGGGTCGAGCTCTCTCTCGAACATCTTTTATTTAAAGACGTTGTAGACAGTTTTCTAATAAAAGGAGACAAAGAACTACCGACAAGTAAAGCGGAGTTTGATAGTCTTTTCGAGGCAATATTTGGAGCTAACGCGATTAAATGGAGCGCTATAGCGGGGTTGTTTACGCTCCTAGCATGTCTTTTTATGTTTGGACAGCGACATGTAGGCGTAGGCATAAGCCTCGCCGGTATAGTTATGATAGCTATTAATGCAGGTCTTGGTCTCGCATTTATGAATATGACGTTAAGCATTGTCATATTTATTTTTGGCATACTCGTAGAATGGCGGAGCAATAGGAGGGCGATAGGTTGAGCCCAGAGAATAAGGACTTAATAGCTCTAGCTTTCATTAGCATATTTGTAGCCGTTAGTTTCTTTATGTTTAGCACACCCGCGACAACTAACGGAGACAATTTTATAGCTTACTTTGCCTCGTTTTGTATGCTTGTTTTTCCGGTTACTCTTTTAAAAATAAGTCAAATATTTAAAAAAGAGGAGGTATTAAATAATGGCAGTTAATCCCGCATTTCAAAAGTTTATAAGCAGATTACCGACACCTATAAGAAATGTAATAGTAAATAAACCCGCACCTAAACCCGCTCCTAAACCGGCGTCTAAACCCGTGTCTAAACCCGTGTCTAAACCCGCACCAACGCCAAGTAGTAGCGGAGGAGGCGGGTCTAGCGCACCCGCGCCAACAAAGACGGTAACTGTTACCAAACCGGTAAGCATGACTATAAAAGCATATAACCCGCGCACCGGTAAAACCCAAAGTTTTGGCTCTAAAAATATTACAGTATCCCAACAGAGCGCAGAGCTTGAAAAAATGGGCTATGTTATTTTAAGCGTTAAAAGCGGAGCGAAAGCAGGAGCCGGAGCGTCTTATGCGTCTAGTGCTCCTTTTGAATATGAGCGTTACCCAGAGAAAACAAATACGCCGGCAACGGTTACAGAGCCCCAAAAAACAGAAGTAGAAAAAAAAGCCGATATGCCGGTAAGTTTACCAAAGCAAATAATAGCAGGCTCTCCGGCGGACGTTACAATTAAAAATTATCAAAATAGATATATGATACCTGAAAGCTCAAATAGAGGCATGCAAGAGAGCCTAGTCGCAGGTAAACCTTATCATTACGGCACAGGGACACCCGAGGAGCTTACAAGTGCTCCTAATTGGAACGCTAGAAAAGAACGTTTCGAGGAGAACGCAAGAGCCAACCCGCCAAAAATAAACTATGACCAAGAATACAACCCAAAAACATATAGAGACCATTTAAGCGGGATACAAACCGAGATAGATATTAAAATAGGCGACATACAAAAAGACATTACAGCAAGCGAGAAAGCCGAGGCTAGTATAAAACCAAGTGAATATTACGAACGCGGAGAAATGGATTTCGTTAAAGGCTCCGACGTAATTAAAGAATATGACGCTTACCAAGCAAGCGCTAAAGATATAATAACAGAGTTACAAACAAATAAAAACGAGTTACAACAGGAATATAATAAAACTTTTGAATGGCACCCAAACACCCGCATAGGCTATAAAACAAAGACCGGTAAATATACGGTAGAGTTTCCCTATGGCGGAGCACAGTATTACGCAAGCTATAAGAACGCTATTTACGGCGACGACGACGTAATAGAGTTTGCGCCGGCATTAGCTACAGCTTTTACAGGCGAGGACTTTCTAGGGTTAAAGAGCGCCTATTATACAGCAACCGGTAACAAACAGGCGGTAATAGATACAAAGATTAAAGCCGTATATGGCACAAAGCAAAAGAATTTTGCAGAGTTTTATCTAACTAGCCCTATGGGTGTTATAGGCACATCTTACGCCGGAGGGGCTATCATAGGCAAAGGTCTAGGATTAGCTACGGCAACGTTTGGCACCAAAGTCGGAGCCGGTTTAAGAATAGCTACCGGCGCAACGCTCGGAGGTTTAGCGGTATCCTCGTCTTTACCATCTATTAAAAGAGCTATAGATACAGGAGACGCCGGCGAATTAATTAACGTCGGCGCAGGTTTTACAACGGCTATAGTATCCGGATATGCCGGAGCAAAAAGCATTATGCGCCCTAGCGCTCCAAAAGTCGAGGTTGTGCAAAACATGATTAAAGGCGAGATAACAGGGCAAAAATACCTTTTCAGTATTGGAAAACGCCCTATATTCCGCTATGGAGCAAAACAAGTTATGACACCTAGGCAGGCATGGGATATAAGCATGGCTCACACTCCAAAAGGTCGGACTTGGTGGGGGGAAAGCGAGATACCAAGGATTGCACAATTTTCAAAAGCTAGAACGGATTATTTAAATTATAAACCATTTCAGAATAATACTTATACTACACGTTGGGGTAATAAATTATTTGTAGAGACGGGTGCGGGTTGGCAACCGCAAACCGGCAAGCGTTGGCTACCATCTACAGAAGTATACCCAAAACCAAAGCTATACCGCTCCTATGAAACTAAATTTATTGTAATTGATTTTACACCGTATATTATGAAAATGAAAGGTTGGGACTTTAAAATAATTCCAAGTAAACCGAAACCATTTCATAAAACCGTAAAAGATGTTATCAAGACAGATAAAAGCATAGAAAAATCTTTAGGAATTGGTAAAGGTCAAGGTAGCGGACAGCAACAAACCCAAACGTTACTTAAACCGCCGAAACTTAAAACCGTGCAAAAACTAAAACTAGATACAATAACAGAGGTCAAAGGCGTTAAAATAGCCGTCCCAAAACAGCTTTTAAAACAAGTATCTAAATACAAATATATGGGGACTATGCAAAAACAAGCGCTTAAAATGAATATGTTTAAAGGACTAAAGCAAGCATACAAAGTTAAAACAAACTTTGCACAGGCACAGGCTTTAAAATTTGCACCGGTGTATAAATCCGCTTATGCTCAAGCATTTAAACAAGCCTATAGATTTGCACCGGCTTTAAAATATGATTTTGCACCGGCTCTTAAATTTAAACAAGCTAAAATGTCGGCTTTTGCTAGCGCGTCATTAAGTCGACAGGCTTACGCGACCGTGCAATTGCCCGCCATGGCGCAGGCAAGCGCTCAAATGCCCGCTTTTGATTTAAGTTTAGTGCAAACTACGCAAACAGAGCTAAAACAAAGCTACAAAAAAACAAAATTGCCGACAAATGCTATTTCTACGCCTAAAACCCCCGCTTTTACGTCGAAAAGTCTACTTTCTCGCTATCGCTATCGAGAATTTGAGGAGGCGGATATAGAAAAACTATTCAAGGGGGCTAAATTTTGGGCTTAATCCCCGTCGTAATGTATATAATTGGAATTGGTGTCTTTGGTTTTGCCGGTTGGCTCTTAAATGGCATTAAAGCCTTAATATTAGACGCACATATCCACGAAACCGGAACGACGTTCGATTTTATGTTATATATTTGGGCGGGGTGTATTATTGTATATTTATTATTTGGCGGTCTCTGGGTCGTCAAAAAATATAATGAGGAAAATTACCAATATGGAGGCTTTTAATGGGCGACATAATACGAAACGGCGTTATAATGCTAGTAATAGAGTTTATTTTGCTTATGGCATATATTTTTATTAGCTCGCCGTTCGACGATATGATGACAAGTTTCGAGAATATAAACGGCACAACCGACACGGAGGTAGAGGCGGGCACAAGTCAAGGACGGACAATATTTAATATAATGTTTGCCGGCTTTGCATTAATACCGCCAATATGGTTTATGATATGGGTATTTACTCGGGAGCCGGATAGGGGGTTTAAACGTTGAATTTTGATAATTTATTTCGTATATGTATAGCTTTTTGCCTCATGCTTTTAGCTTTTAGTCTTATATCTAACTTTGTGGACGGACTAGGGATTTTTCCGCATACCACAGCTATAGGCACAGAGGTCGACGAAAGCAACGCTTTAGAAAAACTTACAGGATTAGACGACCCAAGTATGCAGGGCATTTTTTTAGGTGTAACCGGTCTCGCATTTGTTGGTGTGGTCGCGCTTTGTTGGGCAACTAAAAACGTTGTGCCGTTAGGTCTTTATATATTTGGCGTGGTCTTTTGGACGAGTTGGATACGTATGAGTAGCGTAATGAGCTACGGGGGATATATACCCGCCGAGTTTATCGCAATATTTACAGTTGGAGCAATATTTATTTTTGTAGGCGCTGTTATAGGCATGCTTACGGGGAGTTGATAATATGGGATTAAACGGAACGGAATTAACAGAGAAACCTCTCGATACAATAATGACAACGTTTACCGATATACTCGGCTCCGCGTTTTGGCTTATTCCAATAGGAATTATAGCTATAGCGCTCTATATTAAGACAAAGAACTTTACAGCGTCGAGCGTGTGGCTCATGGCGAGCACCGCTATTTTAGGCTCTAGTAATTTGTTTGCTGACCACCCCGAAATGAGCTTTTTATATTATGCTCTTACAATTATGGGATTTGTGGGCACGGTCGTAAGTATTTATTTAATGAAAAAATAAGGAGGAAAAAAAGAAATGCCAAAAAAATTAAGTAGAATAGGCGGGCTCATGGCAAAACAAAAAGCCCGTCGTAAAGCATACGCTAGTGCATACGCCAGAGCTAAAGCGGATACTATGAGAGAGACAGCTAAACGACAACGTAAACAACTAGAAAAACGTGCGAGAACTAAAGCAAAACAAAAATATGGTATGACAGCGAGCGAGAAACGAGCAAATCTTAAAAAGAAACTTGAGGGATTAGGCGACGAGCTCGGCGGAATGGGAAACGTTGGGCTAAATTTTGATATGGGATACGGGACAGCGCCAAAGAAACGTAAGAAGACAACAAAGAAACGTAAAAAAACAAGTAGTAAAGGCGGAGGTTATGCTATTATAAACGGAAAGGCTTACCCGCTAGCAGGGGCACCAAGTAAAAAGCGTAAAGCAAAAAAGAAAAAACGCTCTAGCCAAAATAAAAGCTCGACCGATTTCTATACAAGCATGTTTTAAGGAGGTAAAAAAATGAGTATGGGCAAAATATGGAATGAAGTATCCGAAAAAAAACGCCGTCAACTGTTAAAAACTAGGGGTTTACATCCGTCGTTCGCAAAAGTGAAAAACTTTGACAACTTGTCAAAAAGAGACGGGGGACACGTTAAACGTGATTTAGAAAAACTCTATAATCAATGGCAAAATAAGAGGTAAAAATGTTAGAAAGCATATTCACAATATTACTCGTAAGTGCAATAATATTTTTAATTCTAACCGTGCTATGGGAGAGCCTCGCGCTATGCGCCCTAGATATAGCCCTATGGTTTATTTGTGGTCTAGGTATTTTACAAATAGACGTAGTAACAAGCGCAGGGACGACGCAACTCGAGGGAATGGCACCTCTTGGCATGTTATTCGCCGGCGTGGGCTCCATAATGTTTATTTATCTAATTGTAAACCTAGTAGCTCCGTTTTTAAGCGAGGGAATTAAAAAGAGGCGTATGTTATAAAATGTTTAAAAAAAAGAAAAAACAAAAGGGGTTTATAGAAATACGAGGCTTTGCTATAGACCCGCGTCTCGCTCAAGACGTAGGACGCGATAAAAGAATAAAAAAAATCCGTAAAAACGATTTATATATCGGTGGGGATAAACGCAAACATAAAAGCATAATAGCATGCGACGAGCGAGACTTTGAAAGATTAGAGAAAAGGCTCCGAAAATACCTAAAATTTTAGTTATAATTTTTTTCATTGATTTAAAATATATATACTTACGAGTTTGTTTACATACTATTAAAAAATTGGAGGCGACGGAATGAAAGCAAATAGAAGTTTTCGAGAAGACAAAAACGGATACGCCCGCGCCGTCGGTGGATTAGTAGCCCTATTAATTACCATAATTGTAGGTATCCTAGTCTATTGGCAAATAAGCGGAGGTATCACGTTAAACAACGACACCGCTAACACTAGCCGAGATAACGTAAACACCACAGCAACAACAACCTTTAACCTATTGCCAATTATTGCGATAGTGGTCGTTGGTGGCATACTTATCGGGCTTGTAATTGCGTTCGGTGGCGGTAAGAATTGAGGAGGTAAAATATGAAAGCTAACCAAAAATTAAGGAGTATAACCAAAGACAAAAGCGGTTATGCCAAAGCGGTTGGCGGGCTCGTAGCCTTACTTATTACCATAATAGTCGGTATACTCGTCTATTGGGAAATAAGCGCAGGCACAAACTCAAATCTTACTTATACAAACGCCAACAACGCAACAAACGCCGTAATAAACAACTCTAGGACAAATGTCGATACAACCGCAACGACAACTTTTAATTTACTCCCAATAATTGCTATTGTCGTAGTCGGAGGTATCCTTATAGGTCTTGTAATTGCGTTCGGCGGTGGAAAAAAATAAACTAACTTGGGGATAATTTCCCCATAATTTTTTTTTGTAAAACTATTTAAAAGATAATTATATTTTAATTTTGATTATTGGGGGCGGTGTATTGAGAGACGATACGACTTTTCAAAAAACTTTTACTATATGCCAATACCATTTGGATTTTTTAGAAAGTATCGACAACAACGCTAGTAACGCGCTACGGACGGAGCTCGATAAAATCATAGAATACCGAGAAAAAAAGACCATTAAGGAAACCGTGGACGCGTCTCTCAATTTTATATCGTTCGGAGTGGTCTTAATGCTTTTATCTTTTGTAATTAACGATTTAGTAATGCGTTTTTGCTGTGTCGCAATAGGTGTATTTTTATTCGGATACGGAGCCATAGGAGGGATAAAAAATATATTATCAAAACCCAGATGAAGACGAGCCGGACGGCGTAGAAACTAAATATACAAGTCAAGAGAACGCTTTTATAAAATACATAACACAGCTTGACGCGATACCTAATATTATAGATACAGATTTTTTAAAGAAATACCGCCGTCGCGTGCTTTTCTCCGGTAAAATCAAAGGATTAAGTTTTATAAACAACCCGAAGACCGTGCAACTAAATAGTTGTATGCGTAACAATATAGCCTTATGCGAGGGTGCGGGTCTTGACGACTTGGCGGACGAAACCGTATTCGACAATATAGATATATGTCAAGTAACACGGGGGACAAAAGGCAATTTACAGCTAGCGCTTATAACGCAACGCCGAGAGTTTAGAGACACGTCCGACCGTGATAAAAAAAGTTTTTGGAGTAAATTAGTTAGAAATAAAAATCAAGAGGAAAGTTTAGACGAGGGATACTAAAATGTTTATGTTAATAATGGCTATTGTATGCTTTATCTTTGGGTATATGCTCCTAGCAATAACAAGCCTTTACCCAATATTGCGTATGGTAGGAATGGACTATATAGCAACTATACTTTTTATAATACCGACCGCTCTATGTTTTTACCGCATGAGCGTATCTAAAACATGGATACAAACCGATAAGATACCAACATGGAAACAACTTATTAATTATCTACGACGAGATAATGAGGTCGTCCCAATGGTCGGCAAACGAGCATATACGGGCGAGAGTTTTTTAGATGTCCCAGAGCTCGGGCTCGTCGAGTTTCTCGGTAAAGATACCGTATACCAATGGGGCGACAAAAAAGTATGTTGGGGATTAGAAAACGTTAATTTTACACCCGACCCGCGATATTTTAATCTTACCGCGTTACTCTACGAGCTCGGTTTTAAAGATAGCGACGACGTCCGCGAGGTCTTACTAGGACAAAACCTTTATCTTATGGGGAAAATCTACCAAAAAATGTTAGAATGGGACGATAACCACGGAGCAAAAAAACTTGTTAAAGACATGGAGAACTACGACGGGGATACCGTAGAGTTTAAACCCGTTGAAGAAAAAAAAAGCCTTAAAGATATTAAAGGCAAAATTGGAAATTTGAGGGTAAAACGTGCACACGCTAAATAAATTTAAAAACAAAGTTAAAGCCATGACCCCAGAGGAGCGACAGGAAACCCTTAAAGATTTACAAGCGAGCCTTATGCTTAACTATACCAAATCAAGAAAGGGTAACGTGGGGCATGACAACGTAAGACTTATTAGGCGTAAAATAGCCATGGTTAAAACGTTTATGAACGTTAAAGGCTATCATTATAAAGGGAGGTAAAAAAATGGTAAAAATAGATTGGGAAATAGACGACAAAGAATTAATAAAACTCCTAATAGAGGAGCATGAATTTGAGGCTATGAATTACATAGACGCACAACTATTAATTTTCTTTGAAAACAACAAAGAAGAAATTGAAAAAACAGTAAAAGAATATGTCGAAAGCAAAGAGTTTAAAGAGAAACTACTAAAACAATTTAACGACCATATAAACAACATCGCAAACATGGAGTTGTTTTAAAATGGGATTACTCGAGGATTACTACAAATATAAAAAAGGTGTTTTGCCACGTTTCCCAAGTAAACCATTACTAAAATTTTTTAGGACGCGCCCAACCGAGGAGCAAGTAATGTATATCGAAAAACACCAAAAATATACGGAGCTTATAGCTCTCGTTGGTATAATGCTTTATTTGGTGCTCGGTATCCTTATGGGTTACTTTATTGGATTTATGCAAGCATTAAGGTTTTAGCATGGTAGATATAAAAAACGTAGACGAGCCGACAAAGACCGTAACATTTGACGACGGCACAACAATAAACCATAAAGGATTTATTGAACATTTCCAAGACTTTTTTAAAGCACGCATAGCCGGCGAGACCCTCATGCCTAACGACATGGAGCGTTTTATGCGTCGGACTAGCGGAAAAAATTTACACCTGTTAATGCAGGGTAAAAAAATGGAGGGCTACCTAGAGGGCTCTATGGATAAAATGCTAACGAAAGGGCAAAAACTAGCCATAGGCGCCTTTATAACTATATTTATGGTGGCAATAATAGGGCTTGTAATAGCCAAAAACGCGGGGTTGATATAAATGCCAGAGGAGAAACTAGCCTATACAATTGGGCATACAAGATTTAAATATTTAAGCGAGGCAAACGACGCTTTTGCACGGGGTAACTTTGCCCAATGTAAGAGCATACTATTATCTAATTTCTTGGATACAATACAGGACGACACACCGGTAAGCAACGAAATAAAAACAGAGCTAGACCGGTGTTACTTGATTAAAAAAAATTATGTAACAGAGCTAGAGGAGACAGTTAAAAACATAGGATACCTAGAGCAAAAAGATTTACAAGAGGAGCGCGACGTATTGGAGCGAAATTTTATACTAGATATAAAGAGCGCTCTCTGGCGTATTGCTCTTAAACATAATTTGTTTTATGACAGATAGAGAGATAGATACAAAAAGGATTTACCGGCAACCGGTAAATTACGAGAACGGTATACTATTGCCAAAGCTCCGAGAGATAAGTCTATGGCGAGATACAGATATTAAACTATATGAGAGCGGAGTTAAAACGCTCTCGTTACTTTTACCCAAGGATTTACGCGAGGAGGCTATGGCTCAATACGACGGGGACACCGTTAAAATAGATATGACCGCCGACGGAAAAAAAGATTTCGACGACTTACTCGTATTTATTCTAGGACAATTAGAAGATAATAATATTTTATTTCCAAAGCTAACCTTTGAAAGGGGGCACGATTAACTTATAATTGAGTAGCTACCAATAAATTAGCTACTCATTTTTGGGTAGATACTCATTAATTAGTATTAAATACGCGCGAAAAGTTTGACTAGAAGAATTGAAAACCGAAAAAAAGGTCTTTAATATGCCAACATTTAAACCAATGGACGAATGGACATTACGCCTAGCTGACCGCATGGCTACAAAGATAAGAACAAATAGTTTTATGCACGTAACAGTATTAGGAGAACGTAACTACGGCAAGACATACTATTGTTTTAAAAATATGGCGTTAACACTCTATAGAACATTCGAGGACATGCGAGAGATAGACGCATGGTATCGCGTGCTCGACTACGTAGTCTTTACGCTCCCATATTTCAAAAAGATAGTAAAGCATTGTAGAGAGAACGATTACAAGGTGCCCTTTATACTTTTAGATGACGCAGGCTCCCATTTCGATAGTGGGCTCTGGAGCCGGTCGCAAATACAATATCAAATGCTTAACACATGCCTAGATACAATAAAAGATGTTACAAACTGTTTAATGGTAACATGCCCATTTAAAGAGGTCTTGACCAATAGACTACAAAAATATGACGGTTACGACGTAACCCTATACATGGATAACGGATACGAACGCAGGGGGACATGTATTAAATGGTATAGGCTCCCAAGTGGTCGCCGTCAATGGGATAAAAAATTCGAGGATAATTTCTCCTGTTATATTCCGACGCCGATACACGAAAAATATTTAGAAATGCGCAACAAGTTTACACTAGGACATTTAGACGAGCTCGACATACTAGAGGAGCGAGCTCTAGAGATAAAGGAAAGGAAAAAAAAGAAAAGATTAAAAGCGCAAAAACGATTAAAAAACGGGGAAACGTGATAAGGTGGTATATTTTTTTTAGAGCGATTTGCATTTTCCTCTCCTCACCGAAACAAACATCTACCATTATGCAAACTCTCGACCCAAAATTGAGACCCGTTTTATTACGTTTTCCCCACCACATCCATTTTTTAAGAAAGACTTATATAATATAATAATAAAAATGTATTGTATAGTATAGTATAGTATAGTAAAACGTATAGTAGCTCTACGTATAGTATATATATCGCGTATGCCATTACATCTTTTCGGAGACGTAATAAAATGGTAAAAAAACATCTTAATTTGTATGTAGACGAGGGCGTAATAAACCTCGCGAGGCTAGATAATGTAAACATGTCGGAGCTAGTTAATGGTTTTCTAGCGAGCTATCTTAATACCCAGAGCATAGAGCAATTAGATAAACAGATATTAGAGACCAAACTGAAACTAGAAACGTTACAACAGCGAAAAGCTGATTTAATCCGCTCTGGAATATCTGAAACTCGACAGGAGGGCATGTCTAATAATATAATGCAAGAGCTACAAAATATTTTTAGTAAGAGGCTAGAACAGTTTAACGACCAATATGCTAACGAGATGTGGATAACGTCGCCTAGAAATATACAGAAATGTAAAATCTTGGGTAAGGAGCCCCTCGAGGTCTTGGCAGAGTTAAACGCTTGGTATATTGAAAATAACGGCGGTAAAACGTCAAAATAGCCATTTTTGACAGATAAGTATATAAGTAAGTAAGTTATATAGATATATTAAAGGTGTATGAAAATGACCGAAAAAATAGCCGGAAAAAAAGACGCAGGTAAAAAACCACGAATATTAAAAGAAGATTGCGAAACCATAGGCGACAACATTACCGCTCTAGTTAGAGAATATACTAATTATAGCGGGACAGTTGGCGAATATGTTTTAGAGAGTGCCTTAAGACAGGTTAAAGAGAATAATAAAAAGGTAAAAGAGCTCATTGATAAGCTCGCGGACGAGGAGGCTTAAAAATGAGTGATTGGACAGCAAAACAAAAAATAGCATTTATCAAAATACAAAACCTATTAGCAGAGTTGGGTTTATCTAATATAGAAGTAGCAGAGATGTTCTCAACTTTTGAAAAGGTTGAGGATGTCTTTACACACTTTCAATTTACAACAAGCAGATGGCGAATAAAAGAACTTGAAAAACAACTAAAGGAGGCTTAAAAGATGAAACGTGTTTTAATTGTATTGGATGACAAAACCTATAAAGCAGTTAGCAAAGTCAAAAAGTTTAATGGGCATACATGGGAGCAAGCTCTCCTTTGTTATGCTGATGCCTATAAAAAGGAGGATTAAAAGATGAATTTAAAGGTAAGAATAGGATTAGAAATAATAGATGCAGGAAAAAATTGGATTCAATTAAGTGATGGTAGCAAATTGTATATTGAGGAGGATTAAAAGATGGTATCTTTAAAGAGAATTAAAAACAAACAAGATTTAATAGACGTTCTTAATTTTATTTGGGAGGATGTAAATACATATAAATTTATGAAAAATCACAATGACATATCAAACGAGATTAGTGGCATTATTAAAACCGTTGAAAATGGAGAGGAGGCTTAAAAGATGAAATCATTTAGAACAGAAATAGATGGTTTTACAATCTGTGAAGATTTTAACAGTAAAGGTTTTTACAGGTTAAGAATACTACTCGGGAAAAAACATCTGTATGTTGAAATGAACCCTGAACAATCATCTTTTCCACCATTGTTTGTTGGACTTGGATTTTTAAAGGAGGATTAAAAAATGGTTTATTTAAGGAGCTCTCACAGGTGCTATATATGCAAAAGAGAGGTAAGCGGATACGGATTAAAAAAACTAGACGGCGATAAATGGGTATGTCGTAAAGGCAAATGTCGCAGAGAACACGACAAAAAAACAAAGCTCATAAAGCCCAACGTTGAAAACCTTTACAAAATGCTATCATTCAAAGGAGACTTTGATATACACAGGCTCAAAGACCGCGACCCAGAAATGTATAAAAAAATAATGAACGAAAAGGAGGCTTAAAAGATGTCTACATTAATTGTTGATTGTTGGGACGAAATACAAGACTACGAAAAAAGCATCATCATAGCTGTTTTACATCAAGCACGAGTAGAATACGAAATAAAGGAGGGCTAATTTGTTTAAAGAGGAGGATTTGCCGATTGTATTACCGGCGTTAGGCACAACAATAGGAGTATTATCTATAATCTATTTTGTTTATTTATGAAAGGTGTAAGGAAATGGTAGCGTTTATTGATTTGGATGATATGAGTTTGCATGAGTTGTTTGAATTACAGCAAAAACTTGGTAAGCAGATTGAAAAGAAAGTTAAGGAATTAGGATTGTAAATTAAATTAAAAGGTGTATGAAAATGGAAAAGATATACAAACCGGAGACGTATACCCTCTCCATATCCACAAATAAAAGTAATGGGGTAAGGGTATTTAAATGCCATGACCGAATGTTTGACAACATCGTAATAAGGGCTCAAAGAACAACACTTTTTAAATAAAGGGGTATTTATTTATACCCCTATCGTATTCTTTTTTTAGCAATTATTGGGGGAATACCAAGAAATGGATATAGCCAAAATACTAAACAAATGGTATAATAAACATAGCTCTCTCTCTAAAGAAAACTACGAAATGCTTTTAGAAATGTTTAACCTTTTCAAAGAGGAGCTACAAAATAAACAACCGGAGCCGGAGAAACCAATTTTTAAAACAGCGTTAGAACTCATAGAGGAAAACAAAGAAGATACAAAACGTTGTTATATTTGTGGGGAAACTAAACCTCTAACAGAGTTTAGCCGAGATAAATACCAAAAAGATGGCTATTCGCGTAAATGCCGAGAGTGTAATAGAATATATCAACGTAAAAAATATAATGAGGCTAAAAAAGAGAAACTTAAACAAAAATATAGTGATGATTATAAAAAACGTTGTGGGTATTGTCAGCAGGTTAAACCCGCTAAAGATTTTCATAAACGTAAAAGCGCTATTGATGGGTTACAAATGTATTGTAAAACATGTATGGCAGAGTTACAGAGGAAACGAGCGGAGCGTTATAAAAAAAATAATATGAGCAAATCAAAACCCAAAACTAAACCGGTTGTGCATACTAGCGGGGATAGTAAATATATGAGCGCTGATGATATTACAACGTTGTTAAGTGTATCTGATAAACCTATTCAAATCGTGGAGGGTTAATATTATGGTCGAGCAAGAGGAGATAGAGGAAAATAGTATTACGCCTTTGAAAGTATCTAAAGCACGGGAGGCTAGAAAACTACAGGAGACAAAGACAAATGTTTACTATGGTATCCGTTTCCTACAAATAATGTTTATAGGTGTCGCAGTATTCGGCGCTCTTTGGGAGGGCACAGA
>Ga0272442_10003383_pt1 | contig 22443 bp, 18 predicted proteins | sample SSMForm2O_FD_200262 | JGI IMG/M metagenome (GOLD analysis project Ga0272442, IMG submission 200262) | Marine sediment archaeal communities from Little Sippewissett salt marsh, Falmouth, MA, United States - SSM-Form-2O | ecosystem: Environmental > Aquatic > Marine > Wetlands > Sediment ...
GGAGACAATCAAAAGGCCATCCGATTCGAATCCAGATTTTTAACAAAAGATCAACAATTAATGGATGTGGAAATCAGCTCCAATATTTATGATTTTAAAAATGAAATCATTCAAAATATTGTATCGAATATTTCACAACGAAAGCAGATGGAATCTGAATTGAAACAGTCCGAAGAAAAATTCCGGTCCTTCATGGAATCTGCCAATGATTTGATGTTTATTACAGATACTCACGAAACCATCATATATGCAAATCAGGCAATGATCAGCGCCCTGGGTCAGTCCTTGCAAATGTTGCAAACAAAAAAACTTTCCGATCTGGTATATACAGAATCTGGAAAAACCGAAGATCCAAGCGACGGCACCGAAGAGGATGAATCCAGAAGAGAACTGGTATGGAAATCGAAATCGGGTGAAAAAATTTATGGTGAATTAATTACTTCCGTCATTCTCAACGATCAGAATAAACCAGTTGGATTGCGTGGTGTTTTTCGCGATGTTACCGAACGCAAAAAGATTGCCGTATCCCGCCGGCTTGCTCAGCTCGGCAAGCTGGTGGCAGATGTCGCTCATGAAGTGAAAAATAGATTAATGGCCATCCTCGGTATCGTGGAATACATATTGCTCGAGTACAGCAAGGATAAAGAAATTAAAAACGATATGCTGATGATTCATGAAGAGTGCAGGACAATGGATGATTTTGTAAGACAAATGCTGAATTTTTCAAGGCCCAGCGAAGGGATTTATGTCGATACTGATATCCACTCCGTATTGGATTCAGTTTTAAGATTGCTATCAAAATCATTCCGGCGGAATCAGATACAAGTAAAGAAATCATATGACAAAAAGGCGCCCAATGTGAAAATTGACGAGAAACAAATGAGTGAAGTATTTATGAATTTAATACAAAATGCACAGGATGCCATGGAAAAAGGAAGCATTCTCGAAATTATCACATCATACGAAGACAAGCAGGTTTGTATCGATGTCAAAGATCACGGATGCGGTATTCCCGAAGATCATCTTGAAAAAATATTTGATCCGTTTTTTACAACCAAAGAAACCGGAACAGGATTGGGTGTATCCGCCTGTTACGGAATTATTCATTCGCATGGTGGAGAGCTGACCTATACCAGCAAGATAGCCAAAGGAACGACCGCGCATGTCACTCTTCCGGCACTGCCCTCCTGAAAAATAGAAAATTCAAGTATTTCATACATACATAAAATCATTTCAAATATTCTATTTGATCAGGGGTGATAAAGCCGTTGATTTTAATAGAAAAAAGTTGTATAATTCAGGTCAAGATGAAAAATCCGATGACCATGTCTCAAGATTTGCTGGAAGGCAACTTTATCTCGGTTGACCTTGAAACCACGGGTCTGAATCCTCTAAAAGATACGATTATTGAGGTCGGCATGGTACGAATGTCTCATGGAGAAATCCATGATACCTATGATCAACTGATCAATCCGGGCATTCCCATTCCATCGACCATCACTCAGATTACCGGAATTCAAAATCAGGACTGTCAGGATCAGCCTGTTCTGGAAACTGTATTACCGGATATTCTGGAATTTATCGGAGACCAGTGGATCATTGCACATAATGCCGATTTTGATTATAACTTTCTCAATCAGGCAAAAAAAAAATTCGCACAAAATAATCAACATTTTATTTACAGCCATGTTTTGGATACACTCACACTGTCCCGCCTCTTACACCCATGGCTGCCCAATCATCGCCTCAATACAATCCGCGAGGCATTAAACATAAAAAATAAACCTCTGCATCGGGCATTGGCAGATGCAAAAACGACAGCCCTGGTCTTCCAAAAATTAATAACCCGGGCATGTTCTCTGCATATTTCCCAGATCGAAATCATCATCACTCTCTTAACCGGAGCCAAACATGGACTCCGGTTGTTTTTTGAGAAAGTTAAAAATCATGTCGAAACACACGGTGCCACCGACACTTTTTCTGTGACACTGCCCGACAATATCCTCGGTTCGGTAAAAAGTACCGAGAAACGATTAAAAGATAGCACGGCGAACGAAAAATCCATTGAGACATTTTTTGATATCAATGGTCCATTGAGCTGTCATCTCGACCATTATGAAATGCGATCACCACAAATTGCCATGTCCAAAGCTGTTGTGCAATCTTTGAATCAAAAAGAATTTTTAATGGCCGAGGCTGGCACCGGAATCGGCAAATCGATAGCCTATTTAACGCCTGCTGCACTATGGAGCAGTGAAAATCAAAATAACCGCATTGTGATATCAACCCATACAAAAACTTTACAAAACCAGCTTTTTCAAAAAGAGCTGCCATTGCTTCAGGAAATATATCCGAAGCAATTTTCATCGGTGCTTCTGAAAGGCCGCTCCAACTATCTATGCAAACGGCGTTATACACTGCTATTAACCAGACTCCTGGAGAGGCTCTCCCCTTCCCAGCGAAGCCGGTTGATACCGCTGATTGTCTGGGCCGATCTCACTAAAACCGGAGATATTGAGGAGAATGCAGGATTCCACAGGAATTCAAACAGTGCGATATGGTCGCTGATCAATTGCGAATCCGGCCATTGCCTGAGCAGCCAGTGTGCCTTTTATCAGGACTGCTTTTTACAGCGAATACGAAAAGCCAGCCGATCAGCCAGCTTTGTGATTATCAATCACGCTCTATTGTTCTCAAGTCTGACACAATCCCATTCCATATTAGGAGATTTTGATTCTTTAATCGTTGATGAGGCGCATCAGATCGAGCGCGTTGCTTCTCAACAGTTGGGTATTGTCCTGAACATGAGATTGTTTTGGGACATCGTACAGGGATTGTATCAATCCAAGCCGGAAGAAGTCGGCATTCTCATGGTTCTGAAACATTATTTGTCCACTTGCAAATCGACTGATATTAATCATGCGGAAATCGATCAGCAAATCGATGTGCTAATCCAACTGGTCCATGTGGTTTTACAACAGGCACAACAGTTTTTTCAAAGGCTGAATGTGTATGCAGACAGCCGTATTCAGCAAAATGGCGCACAGAGCCGGATTCGGCTGCGTCAGGCGTCTGAGATTCAACAGGCATTGGGTATTATATACGGACAAACCATTCAAGCGGTCGATACATTGTCGGATAAACTACAATCTCTCGTATCATATATAGCTCCTTTAAATCTTTCAGAAGACCCAGAAGCGGAAAATCTTGAACAGGAGCTGTCCACAGTCTTTGATCGATTACTTCAACTGCAGATTTCTTTAAATCACTTTCAGGAAGTGGATTACTCAGAATATGTAATCTGGTGTGAAAAAAGAACCTATCAGGAAAACCAGGAGATTGTCCTGAGATCTGTACCACTGGATATCGCCCGTATCCTCGCCAACACCCTTTATGCAAATTTGGACCGCTGCATTATGACTTCCGCAACATTAACTGTTGGCAATCAGTTTGATTATATTATCAATCGGCTGGGATTAAACAGGATTGATCAAGACCGGCTGCATACTCAAATTTTTGGCTCTCCATTTCATTATCCGGATCAGGTATTATTCCTGATTCCTTCTTTTCTGCCCTATCCCAAAGCCGATTCTTATACATACCATGTCGGTCGGTTTATTGAATCTGTCATCTGTACACACCCCAAGGGAACTCTGGTTCTTTTCACATCTTATAAAATGCTGAATGAAGTCTATAGTCTCATTCAGCCTCATTTGGAAGCAAAGGGAATCGAATTGTTAGGGCAGGGTATCAGCGGATCTCATTCGGCACTTCTGAAATCATTCATTGATAATGAACAATCCGTGCTACTCGGCACAGCCAGTTTCTGGGAAGGTGTCGATGTGCCCGGAAAATCATTGGAGATGCTGGTTATCACCCGGATTCCATTTGATGTACCCACAGAACCGCTGGTGCAGGCCCGGATGGAAGAAGAGGAGAAAAAATCTGGAAGCGGTTTTCTCAATTATACTGTTCCGGAAGCTGTTGTCAAATTCCGGCAGGGATTCGGACGTCTGATTCGAACAGCAGACGACCATGGTGTTGTGATGCTTCTGGACCGGCGTATGATAAAAAGCAGATACGGTCAGTTATTTTTATCATCCTTGCCCGTGGAACCTGTGGTTTGTGATTTAGAGCAGAATGTCATGTCGCATTTAGAAAATTGGTTCTCATGAAAAAGCGTAATAATAATCTGTCACAGATAAAATAAATTTTGGGGACGGCAATGAAAGATAATAAAATTGTCATGGAAGGTCTGACATTCGACGATGTTTTACTAATTCCAAATCAATCGGATATCGTACCGAATGAAACGGATTTACGAACACGGTTATCCCGAAATCTGTGGGTAAATATCCCACTGATATCCGCAGCGATGGATACAGTGACCGAATCCCGGCTCGCAATCGCAATCGCCCGTGAAGGCGGCATTGGTATTATTCATAAAAATCAAACGATTGACCGGCAAGCCGAACAAGTCGATAAAGTAAAACGCTCTGAAAGCGGGATGATTTTTAATCCACTGTCGCTTTCTCCAAAAAAAACGATTCGTGATGCGCTACAGTTGATGCATCAATATCACATCAGCGGTATCCCGATTGTGGATGGTGAAAAACTGGTGGGCATATTAACCAATCGGGATATCCGGTTTTTAACTGAGCTGGACGAACTGATTGAAAATGTAATGACCCGGGAAAATTTAATTACAGCACCGATTGGAACCAAGCTGAATGAAGCTGAAAAAATCCTGCAAAAGCACCGCATTGAAAAACTGTTGATCGTGGATGACACCGGCAAACTCCGTGGTCTGATCACAGTGAAAGATATTCAAAAAAGACGCGCATTTCCAAATGCTGCGAAGGATGAGTCTGGCCGGCTTCTGGCTGGAGCGGCTGTGGGGGTTTCAAAGGACACAATGGACCGTGTATCATCACTTAGAGATGCAGGCGTGGATGTGCTATGTGTCGATACGGCTCATGGTCACTCACTGGGTGTGCTGAAAACCATTAAAAAAATACGAAATAAATTTCCTGATATTGAATTGATCGGTGGAAATATCGCAACCCGGGAAGGCGCACTGGCTTTGATAGAAGCGGGTGTGGATGGCGTTAAGGTCGGTATCGGTCCCGGATCCATTTGCACAACACGAGTTGTTGCGGGTGTTGGTGTTCCACAGCTTTCAGCCGTGATGGAATGCTCGGAAGTATGCAAGAAACATGACGTGCCTCTGATTGCAGATGGAGGAATCCGATATTCCGGAGACATTGCAAAGGCCATTGCTGCTGGCGGGGATACAGTCATGCTGGGATCGATTCTGGCAGGAGTCGAAGAGAGCCCAGGTGAAACAGTCTTGCTCGAAGGGAGAAGTTATAAGGTGTATCGGGGCATGGGCTCTCTGGGTGCAATGGCTGAGGGAAGCGCTGACCGGTACTTTCAGGAAAGTGCAGAAAGAAACAAACTGGTGCCGGAAGGTATTGAGGGACGCGTACCCTACAAAGGAAAGCTGTCCGATGTTGTATATCAGCTGATGGGCGGTATTCGTTCTTCTATGGGATACTGCGGTGTTCATACGATTCAAGAAATGAAAACGAAAACCAGGTTTGTCAGAGTGACGGAAGCCAGCGTGAGGGAAAGTCACCCACATGATATTACCATTACCAAGGAGGCACCGAACTATCAGCGGGGGTAAAAAAAACGGGCAATCTGCTTATGGATTGTCCGCCTTCATCGGATACTTATAATTTGCGGTCACAGATGATCATCGATTCTTCAGCAACGCAATCAGTTGTAATATTAAAAATCCAAATTCTGATTCATGTGTATTTCGCTCTTTCTGGAAAAAGCAAGAATAATAGCAATAATCGGTTATTGAATATGATTGACCATCCTGGTCAACTTGGATTTAATATTAGCTGCTTTATTTTTATGAATAATGCCCTTGATTGCCATACGATCCAAAAGGCTCGCTGTTTTTTTCAATTCTGCAGCAGCGGTTTCTTTGTCCTTGGCAGTCTGAACTTTTTTAATTGCAGTTTTCATCTTAGATCGCCTTTGGACATTCCGAATACGACGTGTTTCATTTTGTCGAACACGTTTCTCGGCCGACTTATGTTGTGGCATAGTGTCCCCTGTTCTGATTCAAGTTAAACAGACAAAAATATACTAAAAATCATTTCATATGTCAAGGAGATATTTGTAAAACTTCATGTTTTATCTTTTCTTAGGGTGTTTTATAATTGTAACACTATGGATGGCTTTCGGTCCTTATCAAATGACCGCCTTCGGTGAGATTCGAAACGACTGCTGGTCGGTTAAAGCCCGGTTAATGGGCTGGAGCCATATTTTCGGATTCAGTTGGCAAAATCAATCCACCACTCATCAGGAATTTATAATTTTGTTGCTTAAAATTCCTATTCCCATTCGAATTCGGTCCCGCAACAATAGAAAAGATAAAAAGCAATTCAGAATCTCATTAAAGGATTTTTTGAATCATTCAAAAAAAGAATATAGGCAAATCGTATCATGGACTCCTATGATTCATCAATTATTGAAAAAAGTTAAAATATATTCTTTTAAAATTGACTGGCAGACGGGTTTCGGCGACCCGGCGACATCGGGTGTCATTTTCGGTCTGATCCAATGGATACGCGGTTTTAAAATTGCGCCGCTGGATGTTCGTATTCATCCCCGTTTTTATCCGGGCAAAAGCTATGCGTCCGGTCAATTGAAAATTAAATTTTATCTGATGCCACTTTTATTTTTAATTATCAAGCAGCGCTATTTCCGGAAATGACGGATTTTCCGGAATCTATCATCAGGAGGTGATTCATGGTTATTCAGGATCTCGTCAAGACCGTACTCAAAGAGTTGCGCGAAATTTCAAAAACACAAACAGTGGTCGGAGAGCCCATTTCCTTAAAAGAAGCCACTGTGATTCCAGTATCAAAGGTTTCGCTGGGATTTGGCATTGGGGGTGGAGAGGGTTCAGAAAAATCCAATGCTTATGAAGGAACAGGTGGAGGAATTGCAATCGAACCCCAGGCTTTTATTGTGGTTCAAAAAAACAAAGTCGAACTCATTACATTGAAAAAAACAGGCACAGTACTGGGTGACGTCATCGATCTGGTTCCCAAGGTTATGGACCGGGTAAAAGAGATGAAAAATAAAAACGGATTATCTTCCGAAACAGGGAACGAACCATGAAAAATAAACGAAAACAGAATCAGGAAGATCTGTTCGGACTCTCGGAACTGGAAGCCTTAAAAAGGCAAATCAAAGAAATGGATCAACAAATATCCCGAGCATTGAAGTCCAATAATTACACAAAAGCCAAGGAACTGACGGAGCGTCAGGCGCAATTGCTTCAGGCCATGCTTGAAAACGGGGATCAATAACTTTATACTGGATACCGTAATGACGCATTGTGTTTTAAAAATTCAACAGGAACCGGACTGTATCGATCTGCCGATTCCTCATTATCAAACCCGGGATTCAGCGGGTATGGATTTATATGCCGCCGTGGATGAGCCGCTGGTTATTCAGCCCGGTGAAGTCAGGCTGGTACCGACAGGCATTCGCATCGCGCTCGCTTCAGGCTATGAAGCTCAAGTGCGCCCCCGCAGCGGACTGGCTCTGAAACATGGAATCGGACTTTTAAACAGCCCGGGCACTGTGGATGCAGATTACCGGGGTGTGATCGGTATTATTCTGTTTAACTTTAGCTCTGCTTCGTTCACGGTCCATCGTGGCGACAGGATTGCACAAATGGTAATTGCGAAAGTGGAAACAGTTAAAGTTGAGGTAGTCCAGGTTTTACCAGAAAGTATACGAGGCAATGGGGGATTCGGGTCGACTGGAAAATAATGGATTTGGTTCCATCGATATCATCAAATACCCAATAATGAAATTCAAACATACTTTTTTCTGTCTTCAACGATTGCTTTAATCCACGCTGTCTTTACAGATTTCGGCCGCTCAATCGGTTCCATCAATCCGCGTGATAATACCAGTTGAGCGAGCATTCCCATCACTCGTGAAACTCCGAAAAGAACCGTATAATAATCAAATTCCCGAATCCCGAAATGATAAAGCAGCGCACCCGATCCTGCGTCCACATTGGGCCATGGATTCTTTGCGTGACCGTGCTCTTTTAGTATATCGGGAATCGTAGTATATAAAAGATTGACAATTTTAAAAAGTTCATCATCCGGACAAACGTTTAATCCAAAATTGCGTAAAGCCACGAATCGGGGATCGGTGATCCGCAGAACAGCATGCCCGTACCCGGGAATCACTTTTCCGGAATGAAGCGTTTCCCAGGCAAAATCAACAATTTGTGATTTAGTAGGTACGCCCTTATATTTATTAAAAATAGAGAGCACAAATCTTAAACATTCCTGATTTGCCAATCCATGCAAAGGACCGGATAGACCGTTCAGACCTGCAGAAATAGCATAAAACGGATCTGAAAGTGCGGATCCCACGCAATGGCATGTATGCGCACTCACATTGCCGCCTTCATGATCAATGTGAAGCACCATATACAGCCGCATTAAATCGCTAAATTGGCCGTCAGGATCCTCGATACCCATCATATATGCAAAATTATCCGCCCAGCTTTTCTCTGGAGCAGGATCAATTCGGGATCCCTTGTCAAACCTTTTGCGATATATGTAAGCAGCAATCGCCGGCAGGCGGGAAACCAGGCGAAGCGAATCTTCCAGCACATAAATCCAGTAATCTGTCTTGGGAATGCCCTTTCGATATTCCCGGGCAAACACTGAATCACGGTGCATGACCAGAACGGCAGTGCTTAACATGGTCATCGGATGTGCATCTTTGGACAAGGCATCCAAAACCTCCCATACATAAAACGGAACGTCCTGCCGTGAATGTAAATCTTTCTGCAGATCAGCCAGTGCCTCATTATCAGGAAGATTACCGGTAAGCAGTAAATAAAATATTTCTTCCGGCAAGTAATTTACCAGGTCCAATATCGGCAAGTCTCTAATAATCAATCCCTTGTCTGGCTCAACAAGTGAAGTGTCGCAAATGAGCGATTGAACGCCGCGCATACCGCCAAAGGCCTGCCTGACTGTTACATTCGAAATTGTGTTATCTCCGTGCTGCTTAATTAAATTGAAAATTTCATTTCGCTGTGTTGTAAGATTTTCTGACAGTTTTTTTTGCAAGAGACCCATCAAGAAATAACCTCCTGTGAACATAAACGAAATCAGTATTGCTACGGAATGGGTGTCGTCATGCCAAAGTCAATTTTCGTTTTTAAATAAAGGAACGTGATTGTTCAAACATAACGGCCAATTCGGTATAATTGCTTATAAAAATAGTGTTTCCGCCCGACAAAGTCAATAGACAATTCATGGAGACTACGAGCAAAGCCGGTAATTTTAAAAATCGGTTGAATCCATAAAAAAAATAGTGTAACTTCAGTTAAATACGCAAGATAAAAATTAAAATAAAGTGACCCGTTTATGGATGCCCAAAATATGGTTAAGGACCAATTAAATGATCTTGAGAATCTGATTGCCGATTGGAAAAATGCCAATTTTCAGAACAGGCAGCCTCAGCAACTTTCACAGATGATCCTTAAAATCATGGAAACATTCATTAAACCTGATCGGGCCCCTTCTGTTCCCAAAGCGCTCTGGCATGATCTGCTGGACATCACCGGAAAAAGTCATTTTCTTCAAAGCCTTCCCAATCGTGATTTGCAGTACCGATGGGCGGAAGCTGTTTTTAATATCATCCGTATTTCCCAATATACATTAAATGATATGTTCCATCAGCGCGTTCGAAGTCATCCCAAACGTATCCTGTTTAATGAGATGAACGGTCAGCAATCCACAACCTGGAGCTACGAGCAAATTCAAAGACATATCATTGAAATTGCCACCGTCTTTTACGCAACAGCCAATCTCTCACCACGGGTTGCAATTTTGTCTGAGAATTCCGTTGAAAGTGCCTGCTGTGATCTTGCCTGCCTGATGTTTGATATCCTGAATACACCGCTTAATGTATATTTTGATTCGGAAGTACTGATCGATATTTTTAATCGATTAAAAATCAACATTGTGGTAACTGACACCCTGGAAAGATGCAAACTGCTTAAAGACATTCGCAGCAGGTGCCAACAGCCATTCGACATTTTTATGACGGACATGGCATGCAAGGAAAATGATAAAACACATTTTCTGGGTAAGTCCTGTAAGCGAATTCATGAAAAAGAAGCTCAAAAAGAATTAAATGCACGGCAAAAACGGGATTTGAATCAGGTCATCACTGTCATGTTTACTTCAGGAAGTACCGGCAAACCCAAGGGAGTATGTTTTTCTTCATATAATCTGCTCACCAAACGATTTGCACGGGCAGCAGTGCTGCCGGAAGTTGGTAATAATGAAATATTGCTCTGTTATTTGCCGCTGTATCATACATTCGGAAGATTCCTTGAACTTCTGGGATCCATTTATTGGGGCGGTACATATACGTTTACCGGAAATCCATCCTCAGAAACATTAATAAGGGAATTTCCGAAAATTAATCCAACAGGATTTATCAGCATTCCACTGAGATGGTCTCAGTTGTATGAAAAATGCATTGACAAAATCGATCCGATTCCCGGTGATCAGCTTCAGGAAGTCGCTTTCCGGTCTGTCGTCGGCAATCGTCTTCGATGGGGATTGTCCGCAGCCGGTTATCTGGATTCGAGAATCTTCCGCTTTTTTAATCAGCACGGGGTGAAACTCTGCAGTGGCTTCGGTCTGACTGAAGCGACAGGTGGAATAACCATGACACCCACAAATAAGTATTTGAACAACTCACACGGACTTCCTCTTCCAGGCGCTTATGTCCGCCTGGGTCTTCAAAATGAAATGCAGGTCAGCGGCCCCTATATTGCCCGATATCTGGATGATGTCGGAGCGGACGGACATATCCCCTATCCTGCCTCTTCTGATTCGGATTACTGGTTGACAACCGGAGATCTGTTTCATGTTTCTTCCGAAGGATTCTATGAAATAGTGGACCGCATCAAAGATATCTATAAAAACAACAAAGGACAAACCATTGCGCCAAGAAAAGTTGAAAAAAAATTTATCGACGTACCCGGTGTTAAACGCGCTTTCCTGGTCGGAGATGGTCATCCCTATAATGTTCTGTTCATTGTTCCAAATCTTGAAGATCCTGTTTTACAGAGATCTGCAACTCCGGAACAAAAGCGGGATTATTTTCATCAGATCGTTGCCGCGGCCAATCAGGATCTGGCACCCTATGAGCGGATTGTCAATTTTTCCATACTCGATCGGGATTTTAAAATTGAAAATAAAGAACTGACTCCCAAGGGAACATTCAATAGAAAAGTCATTGCACAAAATTTCATTCAGCAAGTCAATGAGCTGTACCGGAGCAATTATATAGAACTCAATGAAAAAGAAATTTATATTAGAATTCCCAGATGGTTTTTCCGAGACCTGAGTATTTTAGAAGATGAAATTCAAATTTACCCTCAAGGACTCGTCAATAAAAGAACGGGTAATACGCTCTTGGTATCCAGAAAGGGCGATTCAAATCACATACAAATCGGGGATCTTGAATATATAATAAAAGAAAAGGTCATTGATCTCGGCATATTTTCACGACAGCCCCGTTTATGGCTCGGTAACCCGACATTGGTATCATTTTGTCCAATAAAGGCAGGCTGGGATACTCCCTTTGATAAAATTTCAGATCATGCATTTCGTCCCTGGAATATTGAAACAGATTATACTTATGATAAGACAAAAGAAGCGGCTCATATCAGTGATATAAAATTATTAACTCTTCATCAGCTGATCTCGGAAATAATTTTTTGCAGTTCGGAAAAAGCATTAGAATCAATGTATCAGCTGGAAAGCCAACTAAAAACCGCCAACGACCGAACAGCCGATGTCATTCGGCATCGTCTGGAAGCACTCGCCCGTCATCCGGAGGAAAAAATCCGTTGTCTTGCCTATAAAATTCTTCTGTTAGATGAACCTCAAATGGATTACAGCAAAGCGTTTCCTGCTTTTATTAACTCCGAACTGAGTTTTCTGAATAAAGATACTATCGAAGAAATTGCCTTTTCTCTGGTCGAGAAACGGCGCCTGGACGCGCTTAGACAGCGATTATTTAATTACCGTCTGCAGCTCGACTGGCCGGTGAATGAGGCAACACGTAAACAATTCATTAATATTTTTCAACTTCTTGTCAGTTTTGTTGAATATCATCCGGAATTTTACAATTCTGTTCGGGCAGAGCTTGCCAGTTGGACCCTTCACGGATCCGATCCGCAGCTGGCAAAATCCGCGAACAAATATTTTATTCAGCTCTTTACAAACTTCGAAGCCACTTTGGAAGAAAGAACGCCAAAATATAGCAAAGAAGACTGGAATCGGCGGATTGAATTCGATGAAGCTTTATCTCCCAACGAAATCAGCCGCATAAAAAAGGTATTGATTGGTTCAACATTTCTGAAGCAATCTATTATGCTTGCATTTGACGAGAACGATTTTGATTTATATCAAGTCCCGGAAGACGGCATCTGGATATCAAGACTTCAGTCTTCCCACTATTACTTATTATACCGGATGAGCATCAACACTGAAGAAGAAAAACATTTCGATCTTCAGCTTGTGCTACGTGAAACCCTTCAGGAAAATCAAATTAAAAAATCCGTCCATTGGCTTGAAGCCGTGGCCGGTTATCCTTTTGGTCCGCCTGTATTGCCTCAGCTGGGATGTTACCGTCCTGAACTGGGTGCAAGATCGATGGTGTATTTAAATGAAATTACAGTCTGGGGGAAAATCCGACAATTTTCAAGTGTTCATTTTACAGGCGGCGCGTTTACAAAACCGGAAACATGGCGAAAATTGTATGTGACTGCTCTTTCGGTTTTTTATCGCGGATGGCACAACAGCGGCAATAAAATTGCACCCGGTTCTGTATCTCCGACCAATGTCGTCGTTCCTGAGCTTGATTTCCGGGAAAGCGCAAAAATATTATCACTGGTCGGGTGGAAAGAATATGAAAATACACTCTCATTGATTCAGCCCATGTTGCGTAATTTCTATGCAAAAACGATTGCTAATTTTCCGAGAATTAAAGCCGAGTTAAATGTGAACTGGATTTTTGACGCCTGTGTCGAAGCATTGGGTTCCGAAATGGCATTTCAATTCTTGAACCAGTTACAGCAGGATCTGATTCATGAAGCACTTCAGTATTATCCCCAATCTGAATTTATAGACCTGTTGTCGAGCTATATTAAAACACACCAGAATACCTATTATATGTCACTTCCGCTTCTCAATGCAATTGAACGGTATCACCACTGGGAAGTGCTGAACCCGATGGCCACGCAAACCGCCCGTGAACAAACGGTACTTGAGGTTTACCATTTATACCGGCTCGACCGTCACCCGGAAACGACGCGATATGTATTATACAGAAATACTTATTTTTCAAAAGCCAATCAAGCAACACTCGAAGCATTCGATGACCTTATTGCCGCTATGTCGATGCAACGAAAAAAACCGGCCATCCAGTTTCTGGAACTATCGAATCTGCAATCCACACTGACGGATAGTGATGATCGAAATGTGTTCAGCCGAATGGTTTTTCCCCAGTATCAGCATCGCCGGGAACTCGAAGTTTTAAAATTCGGAGAAAGTGAAAGCAAGCATGTCATCGTACATACAACTGTTACAGATAAGTATAATCATCAATATACAATCCGGCCGCCAGTGGCACCGGCTGAAATTGGTCAACTATATCGATTGTTTTTTAATCAAAATTTTCCCAAAGAAATTTCCGAGCAGGACAGGCATTATGTGGTGATGAATGCACAGGAACGGGTCGTGGCGGGAATCAGCTACCAGTTTCATGAAAACAATGTCGCGGAAATTCAGGGAATCGTGGTCTCTACACCGTTAAAAGAGCGGGGGCTCGGCACAGCCATTCTCGAAGATTTTTGTAACCGGATGACCAGTCATGATATTCATGTAATCAAAGCGCATTTCTTTCTCCGGCCATTTTATGAAAAATTCGGATTTCAGGTGGATAAAAGCTGGGGGGCACTTGTCAAATTTCTTGTCCCTGAGAAAAACATTGAAAATGCGGTCGAAGAGGATCTGGAACCGTCCCCGTCTGAATGATTTTCAATTCATTCTGTATGCTGTCGATTTGATTCTGCTATGCTCAGGAATGCAATGACTGGTATTTAACAAAATGATGTGTATGACGTTACAGGTTGATACACACTATACAGTAAAGTATTGAATAAAGTCGCTTGTAACATTCTGAAGAACATTGAGGTTTATTTATTAAGTCAATTGTTTCCGGATTCTCATTATTTATATCAAATTTTTTGATGAATATCATCTCTCCCGATTCCGGCGCACCTGTTCTTTCCCCAAAACAATCCCTTCCACCCGGATTTCAATGATATCTGATCCTGTGATCCCAGTGATATTGGCCTCAGCCTCCACCCGTATCGTGTTTTTACCGGCTGTTCCCGAAAGTTCGCATTGAAATTCATATATTTCCGTATTTCCCCCGCTGAGCGTATCGATTTCAACTTCATTGAGATACAATCGCACGCATTCGATGCCATTCTGATGATTGGCGTTCGCGATAATATCGATAGTATCATATTGACGGAATACCTCGTCCTGTACGGGTGCAGTAATCTCAACAAATGGTTCGGCAAAGGATCGGACATTCACTTTTCCTGATTGCGGAGCAGATTGTTTTTGATTATTGAAAACGGTCAGAGAAATTTGATATTCCCCCCCCACAGCAGGCGCCTTCCACCAGACAACGGACTGATTATCATGCTCTAAAAACTGTCCGCCGTCTGCTGTCCATTGAAAATCGAGTGTGGCGTCTTCCACTTCCTTTAAAATTGCTGAAATCCGAACCGTCTCTCCTGGATCGACCACATAGGCTTCGAACTCCAGGGATAAAATTATGGGAGGTTCAACATCGCGAACATGAATTGTTTCTGAGTAGGGATCTGAATCGCCATCCGCGTTAGATACCACAACTGTGAGCCGATAATCACCACTGTCCCCAGGAGCTATCCACAATACCTGAGGCTGATTCACCGGTGGAACAAACTGCCCTCCATCCGCAGCCCATTTGTATTGCAGTGCCTCGCCATTCTCATTTTCAACAGCCACAGATACATGAACGGTATCTCCGGGATCAACTTCATACAAATCCGCCGACAGGTCTGTAATCACCGGTACTTCTTTGGACTTGAAAAGATCCGAATCACATGTCACCATCACAAAGCAAAGTATAAGCATCATTATGTTTCGGAATTTCCATTGACTTTTATCGCTCAGTTTCACAATGATCATCCTCATTCTGTTGCTTGAAAATTCTAAACGTGAATAAAATTGATTGATAAAAATATTCGAATCGGCTGATGACTATTGATCCTTTCCGCTTCCTCATTACACGTCTGCTGCTGATTCATAACAGGCTATAGGATTTCCTGCGAGGCGCACTGATAAATGGTCGTGGCATCTGCGTCCGTGACATATACAATGAACGTATTCACCACATCCGGATTTATTGTCATTTCAGAAAGATCAACCCGCATATGTTCACCATGGGCAATCGATGGTATCTGCTGACTTTCGACAACACTCTGCACAACACGCTGAAGACAGGGAGAATTCAAATAACTCACGATAACGGCTTTGACAAGGATATGATTGATATCTTGTGTGCCCAGCCGGCCCAGCCAGACATCCGGTTGAATCAGTGTTCCCTGCCGCGTATAATTAACCTCTAAAATAAAATGTGAATTTTTAGTAATTTCCTCGACCAGTGCCGCTTCAAGGCGGAAAAGTGAATAAGAAACACTGGATGCTCCCTGTACGCGATGATTCGTTCCATTGATAAAAATATCCGGTACGCCTTTTACATTATCGAATTGTGATACATAATTTTTATAAATAGACTCATTTTTTACAAGATGATAGGGATCACTATTATTTCCGGCATTTCGATGATATTCGGCAATGATGATGCGGTCATGGTAAAGCACGGCCAAAGAATCCAAGGCCTGCAAAGCGTATTCATTCACCGATGAAGAATTATTCGTATTGACAAACGCTTCAATCATGACTTTCTGCGGAGCCATGCTGTCCGGATTTTTTGGATCCAGAACATTATCTCTCGGAATATCGCCGCAGGATATCCAGAATAGACAACCAGCCAAGCAAATCCAAATCCATTTAGAATGAAATCTGTAAGCCAATGACCATCTCTCCTTTTTCATGATTCACATAGGGCATCCATATAAACTGAGATGCCATCACTTCTTCCGGGGACAGGTTATTCAGCCAACAGTAAAGCGTACCGATCAGGGCGGTTCCGGTTAATCCGATAAAAACATTGCGGGTTTTATATAATCGATTCGCCGAATTATAGGCGGCATCCATAGCACTGATGCATTGAGTCTGCTGATATTCTTCGCGTTTCTGATGATACGCATGATGTAACCAGCCGGTTGTAATTCCGCTGACCAATGTGATACCCAACAAAGCGCCTGTCGGGTATTTTCCAATTTTCATGCTTTTTTGGTAGCTGCCGTGACCGCTGAGCTGATACCCGAGATTGTTGCCCAGCAACCTGATCATTTCATTCAAACGAGACCTGTCCTTGGACTGTACTTTTTCAGTGATTACTTTACCGGTACTTGTATTAATCACTTTCGCATCAATACGCAGCCATGGATCATCCCGGGTGACTGTGCCGGTAATAATATACTGTGCCCTGATCAACTGGCCGACTTCCCTGACTTTTAAAGAGTCTGTCAGACCTGCCATGCTTAATGCCTGTTCGTTGAGAATTTCTTCCAATTGATCACGTTCGACAATTATGATATCCGGATTTCCGGACAACTCATGCTGCAGATAATCAGGTATCTTATTGGCCCACGAATCCAGATACAGCCAGTCAGACCGGTTTTCAAAATCACCGACCGCCACACTGATTTGGGCAGATACAACATTTCCCAAAAAACCTAAAACGATCAAAAAAGGAATATGAAAATCCTTGATCATTGAGTTGTTTCCCTGTATTTTGTGATGAATAATTAAAAATAATAATTATTCTTACCTAAACAAAGAGAAATCTTTCCATATTATATGAAAAAATGATAAAAGTGTTGCATCCGAAATCGTTATTGGTTGATTGATAAAGAAGATTGTAATGAAAACGTTTTCGTAATTCTTTGTCGATTTTTCCTTAATGGCTGCCTTGTATGTATTTTTTTCTTTGTCTGTAAATTCATATTTATTATATAACCTGCTAATTTAATTATACTTAATTGTTATTAATAAATTTTATAAGATTCAGATCTTAATAATTTAAAAAAACTTGACTTTTTCAAATCATTGATTATCTTCATATCTACGAAATCGTTTTCGTTAAATATTCGCAAATCAACGAAACTGATTATTCAAGTAAAATTCTAAACTGACAATATCACATTACTTTAAAATTAAACCGTAATCTGTCATGATAACAATTAAAGACATTGCACAATATACCAATGTTTCTGTTTCTACTGTATCCAAGGCATTGAACAACAAACCGGATATTGGCAAAGAGACCAAAAAGAAAATTCTTGAAATCGCCAGAAAGCATAACTTTACTCCTCATGCATTTGGAAAAGCATTAAAGAAACAAACATCAGAGAATATCGGTGTCCTGTTCTGTCGGGATCTCCATTCCCTGTCAGGCAATCCGTTTGACTCGCGGGTACTGTAAGGCATAGAAGCCGAGCTCGCTCTCAATAATTATAGTCTGCTTCTGCAAATCATTACGGATTCGACACCCGATGAAATGCCTAAAATGATCCGGGAACGTCTGGTCGACGGATTGATTCTGGTGGGGACATTCCCCAATGATTATCTCGATCGTCTGCTCGGCAGCAGTTTGTCGGCAATACTGATCGATCCAAGCCGACCGAATTCCGAGCTGTTTCAGGTAATCATCGATAATGAGCACGGCGCGTTTCAGGCAACGCAATACTTGATCGAGAAGGGTCATAAGCGCATTGGATTCATTTCGGGGGATCTTTCACGTACCAGTTTTCAACAGCGGTATGATGGATATCTCAAGGCACTTCAATTGTATAATATCGATTTTGAAGAAAAACAGATCAAGACAGGCGGACTTGAAAACGGATACGAGCATGTTAAAAATCTGTTGAATTCAAGTCAGGTGACCGCCATATTCTCAGCCAATGATATCAATGTGATTTATGGATGCAAAGCCATCCATAAAATGGGACTGAAAATTCCCGATGATATCAGCATTGTCGGATTTGACGATATTGATGTTGCAAAGTTATCAACGCCCTCCTTGACCACTGTGCGTGTATATAAAGAAGAATTGGGCTCTATTGCCATTCGCTCACTCTTGCGAATGATTCAAAATAAAGATGAAAAACCGTTAACGACTGTCGTACCCACAAAATTGATCGAACGTGATTCTGTCAGATCCCTGCTGTAAATGGATCATGTAAAATTCAGTTTTCTGAGTTTAATAATCATTAAAAACATATAGAAAACAAAATTGAAGCATCGAAAGAAAGGAGGTGATGGCGGAAGGACGGAAAAACAGGGGGACATCAGTCAGCATGATAATTTGAGGATTCAACATGTGTCAAACTGAATGAGGTACAAATGAAAGCAATTGTAAAAATTGTCATCACAAGCTTGACAATGCTGCTTATGGCAGGAATGGTTCATGCACAGGTGATTGCCGACTTTGAAATCAATGAAAGCGGCTTCGCTGCCGAATGGACAGGCGCAATGACAGGGATTGCACGGGTGGCCGATCTTACCGGTGAAAGCGACGGCGTGCTGGCGGTCAGCATGAACGGATCGGCTGGAGGCAACGGTGCCATGGCCATGTCGAATGTGGATTTTACGGCGGTACGGGTGCTATCTTACATGGTGTACCTGCCCTCTGATCAGAATGTCCCCGATTCTGTCACTATCAAAGTGTACGCGCAGGACAATGACGGATGGAACTGGATGGATCATATCTATTACGCTGAAGAAATTCCCACAGATGTCTGGTATCCGGTGGTATTTGATCTCGAAGCCGCGGCGCAGAGAGATGCAAATTTCATCTATACGGATGAAACAGCCGCAGACTTTCGACTCGCAAAACCTTCGCGAAGATTTTCTGGATGAATTGATTCAAAGATGCCTCCTCGCGCGTGAAGCAACACGAACCGAATTGGATTCGGATCAATATCTTTCCATGCGTGTCAGTGCCTATCAAAATCAATGTATGCGTGAAGCGCATTACCGTAAAACAATTGAACCTCAAATTAAAATAACGGAAAGTGATATTCAGGAAGCCTATCCGTTTACTCAGGATCAGAGACGGATTCGGCATCTTTTTACAGAAACCCGTGCTGCCGCCGACAGCCTCTACCAGCAGTTAAAAGAAGGCGTGCCTTTTGAAAATCTGGCGGAAGAGGTATTTGCAGATACGGATCTGGCTGAAAAAGGCGGCGATCTGGGTTGGATTCAGTGGGCGCAAATGGAATATAATCTGGGCATGGCCGCCTTCCGTCAGAAGCTGAATGAATATTCAAGTCCGGTTCAATCTCAATACGGCTGGCATATCATCCAGGTATTGGATTATAAAAAAAATCCCCTGATCACCCGGCATGAATACGAATTGCATTGCAGAAAAGCCGAAGCGCTGCTTAAAAGCGACCAGATGGCTGCGGAAATGATTCGAAACCTGATGCAAAATGCGGATATTAAAGTATACCCCCGAATCATGAAACCGGTGGGCGAACAACTGTCGCTGCAATTAAAACGGAAACCGTCTTCCTGGGATATCATGAATGAAATGCAATTGAGCAATGCCGAAGTCATCAGGATCCGGACCGGTCTTCGGGAAATGCAAAATGAAATTTTGGCGGAGGTCAATGGTGAGCCGCTGACTGTCGGAGAATTTATCTGCGATCTGCCCTTCGTGCCCTATGATGCGCTTTACAGGAGTTATAAGTCCGCAATGGATTTTGTTTTTCGGGATGTGGCAATTACAAAAAAAGCCAGGGCCATGGGTTTGGATCGGTCTGAAGATGTCAGGCGGAAAACACAGCTTTATCAGGAATATTTACTGCAGTTAAACATGCGAAAAAGACTCATTCGAAATGTGCGGGTTACAGAAGCAGAAATCACATCATATTACCAAGAAAAACAGTCCAGTCAATTTAAAAATTGTCCCTTTGATTCAGTGAAATTGTACATCAGAAATGAATTACTGAAAGAAAAGCGCCGGCAGGCAGTACCCGAATATATTCAAAATAGATTTGCCGGAATCAAGATAGAAAAATATCCGGAACGCATTCATGCTTATTATGAATCTGTGTATCATCCATCGTCTGATCCTTAATTAAAAAAATGTCCATGAAATGCAGACCCGGCTGTGCAGCCTGCTGCATTGCCATCTCCATATCATCGCCCCTGCCCGGTATGCCCAATGGTAAACCGGCAGGCGTTCGATGCGTACACCTGTCCGACGACAACTTATGCACAATTCATGATCGGGAAGATTATCCTGAAGTGTGCAGGAATTTCACTCCTTCTCCGGACATATGCGGAACCAATCAAGAAGAAGCGATAAAAAATCTCACCAGATTGGAAAATGAGACGAATCCTCAGAGACTCTGACTTTATTCAGCCTCAAGCCCGGTTTTTCTGTTGATAGGAATAATCAAATCTTCAGACATCATTCAAGGTCATACTTCAAACAAACATGCGTTATTCATGATTCTCGATCTTTTCTATTCTCCTCTGATGCCGTCCGCCTTCAAATTCAGAGGCCATCCAGATATCGACAATCTGACACGCCAAATCGACAGAAATGGTGCGTTCGCCAAGTGCGATCACATTCGCATTATTATGCGTTTTCGCCCATTCAGCAGTCTCCGGACTCCAGCATACAGCGCACCGAATGCCTTTTACCTTATTGGAAACAATGGCTTCACCATTACCGGATCCCCCTAATACAATTCCGCAATCAGCATCTCCCCTGGCCACTGCTTCGGCCGTCGGCCAGATATAATCGGGATAATCACAAGCTGCATCTGAATCGGTACCAAAATCGATGACTTCAATTTTTTTATCGGATAAATGTCGCTTTATTTTCTCCTTATACAGATAACCGGCATGATCGGACCCGACGGCAACTTTCATATATCAACCCCTTTCTTATGACACGAATATTTTATTTAAATGTAACCAATTTAAAAAATAATTTCAAGCCGTATGCAAATTGTTATCAATAATATCCATTCCCATGCTTCCCGACTGTTCTTCATCTCTATGTAAAATGCATACCGGTTTATCAATCATCCACGCCTGGGTCGGTAGACGCTCGTACTCGTCCTGTAAAACACATCCGCCGCCTCCATGATTGTCTCAGACAGTGTGGGATGCGGATGAACCGTTCGACTGATATCTGAAGCAAGAGCGCCCATTTCTATTGCCAGGGCGCCTTCCGATATCAATTCGGCAGCACCAGGACCGGCCAGACCCACACCCAATACACGTTCACTTGCCGGATCAATAATCAGTTTGGTGATTCCGTTCGCCGCGCCCATGGTCAGGGCACGTCCGGAAGCCGCCCAGGGAAATTTAACAACTTTAACTGCTTTCTCTTCTGTTTTGGCTTCGGTTGCGGTCAGACCGCACCAGGCAATTTCAGGATTTGTGTAGACAACACCCGGAATGGCTGCGGGTTCAAAGACGGCTTTTTCTCCCGCAATGGCTTCAGCTGCCGTTCGACCTTCATGCGTGGCCTTATGCGCCAGCAACGGCCCCCCCGTGATATCTCCAATTGCATAGATTGAAGGATCATGGGTCTGACGATTGGGATAAACCCGGATAAATCCTTTCTCATCCAACTGCACATCCGTTTTTTCCAAATCCAGATTTTCCGTATTCGGTACCCGGCCGATGGAGACCAGAACATTATCAAATATCATATCTTTATCGCCTGACTGATTTCCGGATAACCGCACCCGGTACTTGTCTTCAGCGGAATCAATGTATTCAACTTTGGTCTGTGTATGGATGTTGTCGAACAATCCATCGGCTTTTTTTAAAAATACGGATACCAGATCCCGGTCCAGGCCTGTCATCACCTGGGGCAGCGCTTCGACCACAGTGATCCGGCTCCCAAGAGCCGCATACACGGATCCCAATTCAAGACCGATATATCCCCCCCCGACAATCAGTAATGTTCCAGGGATTGCCGGCAGCTCCAATGCTTTGGCTGAATCCCATACACCGTCAGGGACACCTGGAAGCTGAACATTCCGGCTGCCCGTTGCCAGAATAGCATGATCGAATGCAA
>Ga0272442_10003386_pt1 | contig 22424 bp, 18 predicted proteins | sample SSMForm2O_FD_200262 | JGI IMG/M metagenome (GOLD analysis project Ga0272442, IMG submission 200262) | Marine sediment archaeal communities from Little Sippewissett salt marsh, Falmouth, MA, United States - SSM-Form-2O | ecosystem: Environmental > Aquatic > Marine > Wetlands > Sediment ...
TAGCTTATTAAAGTGGTCACAGACAACAAAAATTCTGATTTTAAAAGGAGAGCACCTTAATGTCAGCAAGCACAGTGATTCAAAGTATATACGAAGACGTTTTAAAACGAAATCCTGGAGAACTCGAGTTCCACCAAGCGGTGAAGGAAGTCCTCGATTCTCTGGAGCCGGTCTTGGAAAGGCACCCGGAGTACGTCGAGGCCAGAATTGTGGATCGAATCGTCGAGCCCGAAAGGCAGATTATGTTTCGCGTGCCGTGGCTTGATGATAAGGGCAACGTTCAGGTGAACCGTGGATTCCGTTTTGAGTTTAACAGTGCCCTGGGCCCCTACAAAGGCGGCCTGAGGTTCCATCCCTCCGTTAATGCGAGCATCCTGAAATTCCTCGGATTCGAGCAAATATTTAAAAATTCTCTGACCACACTGCCCATGGGGGGAGGCAAAGGCGGATCGGACTTCGATCCCAAGGGCAAGAGCGACAATGAGGTCATGCGATTCTGCCAGAGCTTTATGACGGAGCTGTTCCGCCATATCGGGGCCTCCACCGACGTTCCCGCCGGCGATATCGGCGTCGGCGGACGAGAGGTCGGCTTCATGTTCGGTCAGTACAAACGTCTCCGCAATGAGTTCACCGGAGTGCTCACCGGCAAGGCACTCAACTGGGGCGGTTCGCTGATTCGCCCCGAAGCGACCGGCTACGGATGTGTGTATTTCGCCGAGGAAATGCTCAAAACGCGCGGTGAGTCCTTTGAGGGCAAAGTCTGCACCGTTTCAGGTTCCGGAAACGTCGCCCAGTACACGGTGGAAAAACTCAACCGGCTCGGGGCCAAGGCGGTGAGCCTCTCGGACTCGAACGGGACGATTTACGATCCCGACGGGATTGACGCTCAAAAACTGGCGTTCGTGCTCGATCTGAAAAACGTCCGACGCGGGCGGATCAAAGAATATGCCGAGAAGTACGGCGTCGAGTATCATGAAGGCAAACGCCCCTGGGCGATCAAGTGCGATTGTGCCTTTCCCAGTGCCACACAGAACGAGATCGACGAGAACGATGCCAAAACGCTGCTCGACAACGGCTGTTACGTGATCGGAGAAGGGGCCAATATGCCCAGTACGCCAGAGGCGGTCGAGCTGTTCCTCGAAAAGAAGATCCTTTACGGTCCCGCCAAAGCCGCCAACGCCGGCGGCGTCGCCACCTCGGGTCTCGAAATGTCCCAGAACGCGATGATGATGTCGTGGTCGCGGGAGGAAGTGGACCAGCGGCTGCACGATATTATGATTGCCATTCACCAGCAGTGTTATGACGCGGCTGAAGAATACGGCCAGCCCGACAATCTCATGATGGGCGCCAATATCGCCGGATTCGTGAAAGTCGCGGATGCGATGCTCGACCAGGGGGTCGTATAATCAAAACGGCACCAGATGAGACAGCCGATATACTGCAAGGTATGGAAGGCTCCGTTTCATTCTGAATAGATAGTGTGACAAAGGGCAAGACCTCTTAAATAAGATGTCTTGCCCTTGTACAATATGCGTATGAGTGAGGTGAACGATGGCGGGGTGGGCGAGTACGGGAATTGAGAGTCTGGACGCCGTATTGACCGGCTTACAGAAGGGCGACAACGTCGTTTGGCAAGTGGACAGCATCGACGATTTTGCCGCCTTCGTCACGCCTTACGTCGAGCGGGCACGTCGGCAAGAACGCCAAATGGTCTATATGCGCTTCGCCGATCATGAACCTTTAGTGCAGCCCGGCGACGGCGTGAATATTCACCATCTGGATGCGACCAGCGGATTTGAGTCGTTTACGACGCAGATTCATGCCATCATCGCCGAAGAGGGCAAAGAGGCCTACTATGTTTTCGACTGCCTTTCGTTCCTGCTCGACGCCTGGGCGACGGACCTGATGATCGGCAACTTTTTCATGGTGACCTGCCCGTACCTGTTCGAGCTCGATACCATCGCCTATTTTGCACTGTTGCGCGATCGCCATTCGTTCAGAACGATCGCGCGCATTCGAGAGACCACGCAGCTTCTGCTGGACCTCTATAATGTCGAAGGCAAACACTGCCTGCACCCACTGAAGGTCTGGAAGCGCTACTCCCCGACGATGTTCCTTCCGCACTTACAGCAGGACGGAACCTTCGTGCCGATTACCAGTAGCGTCGATGCGACCAAACTCTTGGCGTACATCTCCGAACGGGGACTCAAACCCGCCGAAAGAGCGATCGACTACTGGGACGGCTTGTTTCAACGGGCGGCGGAATTGTCCGGATTCGACAAGGCCGCGGAAAAAGCCGGACGGGAGACGCTCGACCGGCTCTGCCGAATCATGATCGGTCGCGACAAACGAATGTTGTCGCTGGCCAAAAAGCATTTCACGCTCGCGGACCTCTGCGCCATAAAAAATCGATTGATCGGAACGGGTTTCATCGGTGGCAAGGCCGTTGGTATGCTGTTGGCTAATAAAATCGTCTCGGAAGATGCGTCCGGCTTGAGCCGGCATATCGAACCTCACGACTCGTTCTACGTCGGCTCCGATGTCTTTTATACCTATCTTGTCGAGAACGGCGGCTGGAAACTGCGCGTCGAGCAGAAGACCAAGGAAGGCTATTTCAAAGTCGCGCCCGAGCTGAGGGACATACTCCTCAACGGCCGGTTCCCGGACCAGATCCGCGAGCAGTTTCAGGAGATGATCGAATACTTTGGCCAGTCGCCGATCATCGTGCGCTCGAGCAGTTTGCTGGAAGATGCCTTCGGCAACGCCTTCGCCGGAAAGTACGAGAGCATCTTCTGCGTCAACCAGGGCAGCCCGGAAGAGCGGTATGCGAACTTCGAGAACGCGGTGCGAACGGTCTATGCCAGTATGATGAGCGCCGATGCACTGACCTATCGGCTGCAGCGCGGGCTGGACCGGCAGGACGAGCAGATGGCGTTATTGGTGCAGCGGGTTTCCGGCTCGTATCGAAACAGCTACTTCTTCCCGGACCTGGCGGGCGTCGGGATGTCCTACAATACGTTTGTCTGGAAGCCGGACCTCGATCCGACGGCGGGCATGCTCAGACTGGTCTTCGGGCTCGGCACGCGAGCCGTTAATCGGGTGGAGGATGATTACCCCAGGGTGATCGCGCTCGACCAGCCTCTGGTCCGGCCGGTTTCCGGAATGGGGGACGTGCGAAAGTATTCGCAACATCGGGTGGACCTGCTCGATACCCAGCAAAACGCTTTGGAGACAGTTCCATTTCGACAGCTCGTGGCCGAACGACCCGACATTAAGCTGGATCTGGTCGCCGTTCGGGATCATCAGTTGGCCCGGCAGGCCCGCCAACTCGCCCCTAAGAGGCAGGGGGCTGGCGACACGGAATACTGGCTGCTCACCTTCGAGAAGCTCTTAACGCAAACGCCCTTCATTGAGATTATGCAGCAAATTCTTAAGACGCTTGAAAGCCATTACGAATACCCGGTGGATATCGAGTTCACGGTCAACTTCACACAGGATCAAAAGCCCTTTGTTAACCTGCTGCAATGCCGTCCCCTGCAAACCAAGGGAGAGCAAGCTCACGTCGAGATGCCCGCCGAGCCCGATCCGGAAAAGATTCTGTTCCAATGTGAAGGCTATTTCATGGGCGGCAGCATCCGTCACGATATTAAAAAGATCATCTACGTCGAGCCGCAGGGCTATATCGACCTGCCCCTGTCCGGAAAATACGATATCGCCCGGCTGGTGGGCGAGCTGAACCGGCAAATAGCGGATAAGGAAACCGAGCCGGCCATCTTTTTAGGCCCCGGCCGATGGGGGACGACCACGCCGAGCCTGGGCATTCCCGTCGGTTTCCACGAAATCAGCAATGCGACCGTTTTGGCGGAGATCGCCTACGAAGGCGGCAACCTGATGCCGGAGTTGTCCTTCGGAACGCATTTTTTTCAGGATTTGGTCGAAGGGGACATTTTCTATATCGCCCTGTTCCCGTCGAAACCCGGCGTTGTCTTCAACAAGGCCAAACTCGATCAGATGCCCAACAAACTGACGGACGCTCTACCCGACAGCGCAAAGTACGCCCACATCGTCAAGCTCCTGATGCCGGATGAGCGCCTTCGAATTCTCAGCGACGTGACATCCCAAAAGGCCCTTTGCCTGTTCGACTAATAGTCAATCCTCGATCCTTGATCCTCGATGAAGGAACAGGGCTATTGAAATAAAGCCCCCTATTGTGGTATTATTGATAATGTGTCGTGAAGGAGTACCGATTATCAACCTGAATGGGATCTTCTTAAAGAAGGAATTTACGGAGGGAAACAAGTGAGCATGGCGTCTCCAAATTGTACAGTCGGCGACACCTTCTCACTTCTGGTGACAACTCATGAGCATAATATCAAAGGGGCACAAAGAAATATATATAAGGTACCCGTCTTTCAATCTTCAGCCCTCCTCGTCGTAATAATCACAAGTATGCTTGGTAGGACCATGGCTGCCACACCGCAGGCGGTAATGTTGACTAACGCTATGCCTGTTGTGAGTAGTGCTGTTTCATCTTCCGACGAGCAAGAGGAGATAAAGGTAATAATTGAGCGCAGCGTCCCTGTTCCTATGCGGGACGGTACTATCCTACGGGCAGATATTCATCGTCCCGACCGCGGCGGACCGTATCCGGTGTTGGTACAGCGAACGGTGCTTGGTAAGGAAGGGAATTTCGATCGATTCGTGAAGGCCGGGTACATTGTGGTTAGTCAGGATGAACGCGGACTGTATGCGTCTGAAGGAAAATATGTGGCGGTCGGTTGGGATAAAGAAAGAATCGCTGAAGATGGCTATGATACAGTCGAGTGGGCTGCCAAGCTGCCTGGCTCGAATGGTAAAGTGGGGGTCTTTGGCAGGTCAGCTCCTGCCGCACTAGCGTGGCTCCTTGCCTCCTTGCAGCCGCCCTCCCTCGTGGTGATGTCGGCTGAGAGTGTAGTGGCCAACAACAGTCAACTTTGTCCGTATGGTATCAACCGGCCATACATACAGATAATGAGTCGAATGACGAGACGGCTTCCAGAAGAGCTGCGTCGGGCAAACCGACCGGGAGTGCATACGAGGTGGGAAGGCCTTAGATTATGGGAGCAAAACTCTGAGAAATGGGTTAACTGGCTTCCGTGGCTTGAATTGCCTGATGAGGGTATTAACCGAAAAAATTTCGTTCGCAGGGCGATGGTAACGAAGTCGGGTTTGGATGAAGGCTGTAAACATATTACAGTGCCCAATCTCGATATCACCGGATGGTATGACTTTTGTAATGCAGACATGTTATTGTTTCGTTCAATGGTCTATCAAGCAAAGACAGAAGTGGCTCGTAAAGGATCCAGGATTATTATCGGCCCATGGAGTCATGCTACACCTGGTAAACAGCGTGTGGGCAACTTCGATTTCGGACTGGACGCCTCTCTGGATGTCGATGGGGTAAGAATTCGTTGGTTTGACTATTGGTTAAAGGGTGTCCAAAACGGAGTTGATAAGGACGCCCCGGTGAGAAGGTTTATCATTGGAGATAATGCATGGCGGGATGAACAGTATTGGCCCCTCCAGCGAACCAAAGACAAGATTCTTTTTGTAGTCAGCAATGGTAACGCCAATACTGCAAATGGCGACGGGAAACTCACCCAGCAAAAGCCTGAAAATGTGGGATACGACAAATATACCTACGATCCAAAGTATCCCGTTCCTACATTGGTTGATCCACCAAGCCTTTATTTATTCCCGAATGATCAACGACCTCTTGCTGAACGAGAAGATATACTTGTCTACCAGGGTGAACCTTTGGTTGATCGTGTGGAAGTCACAGGCAATCCTGTGGTCGAGCTATATGCGGCATCATCAGCTCTTGATACCGACTGGTTCGTAAGGCTTATTGATGTTGACCCAGATGGATGTGCCCGGAATGTGTCTATGGGTGTTGTGCGTGCACGCTATCGGAATGGGCTTGATAAACCGGAGTTTCTCAAGCCAGGTGAACCGGTAAAATATTTAATCCGTATGAATCCTACTTCGAACGCATTTCTGCCGGGGCATCGGATTCGTTTAGATATCACCAGCTCAGAGTTTCCTAATTTTGATCGCAACCACAATACGGCAGTAAATCAGAACGCTGATGCAACTTTAGTCGTGGCTAAACAGACCATTTATCATGGGGGCATGCAGGCAACACGCATTATCTTGCCTTGGGTGCCAAATGCGACAGGTGAAGAAAAACCAGCGGAAGAGCAAGGTGAGTCGGTGCCGGAAAAGCAAATTTATAACTTCCATCAGGCTGCGGAAAGAGGTGATATCGATCAAATCAAGTTATTCATTTCAAAGGGGGTCGACATTAATGTCAAAGACGAAGAGGGTATCACGCCATTATCTTTTGCAGTCGAGGCTGGCAAGATAGAGGTTATTAAGTATTTGATTGATCATGGTGCGGATATTAATCCTGACAATGCTTGGACGCCTTTACAGGCGGCACCCTATTCCAGCAATATAGAGGTGGTTAAACTACTTATAGCCAAAGGGGCTGATATCAATGCGGGGGGGTGGACAGCCCTTCATAGCGCGGTTGATGCTGGACATAGGGACATAGCGGAAGTACTTATTGCTAATGGTGCCGATATTGATGTTAACGATAGGAGAGGCATGACGCCCTTGGACTATGCTATTTCCGAGAATAAAAAAGACATCGTAGAATTGCTCCTTACAAAGATTGCAGACCTTGGCTCGAAAAACGATCGTGGATTAACTGTTTTGCATAATATGGCTGTAGGGGGCTATCCAGATGCTACCGAGTTGCTTCTGTCTAAGGGCGCTAAGGTTGATGAACGAGATGATAATTATGAGTTTACTGCTTTGCACTATGCAGCCAGGTTCGGTAGTACACAGGTTGCAGAGGTGCTTATCGCTCACGGCGCTGATATCAGGGCAAAGGATAAATGGGATTACGAGCCGATACACTGGGCAGCCTATCACGACCGGCCCGAGATTGTTGAGTTGCTTATTGCCAAGGGTGCTGATGTCAATGTTAAGAATTCGCTAGGTCAGACGCCGCTTGAGTTAGCTATACCAAGAAGAAACGCAGCAGCTATTGAAGTACTGCGTAAACACGGGGCTAAGGAGCCTGAGGCTGCACAGAGCGCAACTGCTAAGCCGCAGGACGCCGGTCAGCAAGATACGGCCGCTGATCCTAATACTGCAGAAGCAAAGGAAACAAAAGAGAATGGTGCTGGCGGAAAAGAATCCCGATCCCAATCCAAAGCTCGTTAAAAAATAACCATTGATTTTCGGTTGCTTGATCTTTCATTAGTTAATAGTCAATTTATGCCCGAGGGATCGTCAATAAACGTACATCCATTGTTGTCAAGTCTTCATAATGTCGGTAGAATCTATTTCAATGGAAAACAAAGTGGACTTCATTAAAGTCGTTTGTCAGCACCTTGAGATGGAGCAGTATTTCAGTGGTTTTGCTCTCAAGGGGACTGGAGGCGCACCCGAATCACAAGAACAGGAGGACAAAATGGCTGTCGCGCAGAAAGCTGCTGAGCTTGAGAAAATTGCCGGGGAGGTTCGTCAATGTCGCCAGTGCGGCTTAGGATCGTCCCGGACGAATGCCGTGCCCGGCGAAGGCCATCCCGACGCCCGCATTATGTTTATCGGGGAAGCGCCCGGGGCCGACGAAGATGCGCAGGGCCGGCCTTTTGTCGGCCGGGCCGGCCAGCTCCTGGATAAGATCATCACGGCTTGCGGACTCAAACGATCCGACGTCTTTATCGGCAATATTTTAAAGTGTCGCCCGCCGGAAAACCGGGATCCACGGGCCGAGGAGATCATCAGTTGTCTGCCCTATCTTCAGAAACAGATTGAGATCATTGAGCCGGAGATTATCGTCGCCCTGGGCGCCCACGCGGCTAAGACGCTGTTAAACACCACCAAGTCGATCGGCCAGCTCCGGGGCCAGTTCCATGAATATTACGCCGGCATCGGCCGGCCGCCGATTAAGATGATGGCAACCTACCACACGGCTTATTTATTGCGGAGCTACACTCCAGAAAACCGAAGACGCGTCTGGGAAGACATGAAAAAGGTTCTCGCCGAACTCGATCTGCCCGTTCCGGAATGATCGACATCCGTCGTTCAGGACAAGGGCGAATTCACGTGAAGTTCTTCGCTTTTGGATTTTCCGCCGAGCAACTCGTGCAATTGATCGAGCTGGCCCGGTTTCATATGATAGCTGTGTTCGCTGTCGGGAAACGTGCCCTCGTGAATTTCTTTGGCATAGGCATTGAACGCCTCGATGGTACGTTCGGCCAGATTGCCAAAGCTCTTTGCGAATTTCGGACTCGGTCCCTGGGTTAATCCTAAGATATCGTGTGCGATGAGTATCTGCCCATCGCAATGGGATCCGGCCCCGCAACTAATCACCGGCACGTCGCAGTGACGTGTGATCAGCTCGCCCACTTCCGCCGCGGTTCCTTCGATCAGCAGCGCGCCGGCGCCACTGTCAATCATCTGCTCGGCAAGATTCAGCATCTCGACGGCCTTGCGCGCCGTCGTGCCTTCGGCTTTGAATCGCCCGATCTTGCTGATACTTTGCGGACGGATGCCAATGTGCCCCATGACCGCGATGCCGGCATCGCTGACGGCCTTGATGACGTCCAAATCCGCGCAGTTCGCTTCGATCTTGACCATTTGCGCCCCGGCTTGACTCATGAAGCGGCCGGCGTTCTTCACCGCTTCGGTTTTGCCAACCTGACACGAAAGAAACGGCATGTCCGCGACAAGAAAGACGTTCGGCGCCCCGCGGCGGACCGCGGCGGTGATCGTGACCATGAAATCCATTGTCGCCGGCAGCGTCGAATCGAATCCGAGAACAACCTCGGCCGCCGAGTCACCCGCGAGGATCATCTGTACGTCAGTTTGCGATACGAGCTTGGCCGTGGTGTAATCGTAGCAACTAACCGCCGCGATCTTCCGCCCGTGACGCTTGGCCTCCATCAAATCGGTAATCGTGATCCGATCCTTCATGACTTTGACCTCTCAATCAATCGATATTTAGAGAAATAACAGCCCGATGGTTAAGATATCTGAACACGCCGACTGAATCAAGCGTAAATTATTCCGGTCGAGCGGCTTGATAGGACTAAATCCGAAAAAAACCCAAAATTTTTAACAAATTCCCAATAAAAGGCTTGATTTCTTTAAGAAAAATCGTATTGTTAACTCGTTTTTACACTTTTTGCTAAAGAAATTGTTGCTGTCTACACGATGATAATTAAGGATGATTAATTAGACAGAAAGGGATTTTAAAGCAGCAATTATCAGCTTTTCATCACCCTCCTCCGAAGCCAGATTCTGTAGTCATTAGAATCTGGCTTTTTTAGACCCACAAAAGTTAGAATAGACAATGGTATGAAAATCATATTTGGAAGTATAGGAATTGTGGGTTATATAGATTATTGATGATACCACCAAAGAGTTTTTTTTAAATAACACGTCACTTCATCAACTACTAATTGATCGACTCAGGTCAACGACATCTCTTCGTCGTCTTTCACATCGATCTATCTTTGAGTTGGCCCGGTGGGTTTGATATTTTGGATAGCTAAGCCCGCCGAGCCGGCCCAGACGCGGATCTTCTTCCAGAGTTCAGTAGCGATCTGAGGGTGCTTGTCCAGCAGATTGCGGCGCTCGCCGGGATCGTTGGCGAGATTGAAAAAGCGAGCATCCGAAGCATCCGGATTGATGAGCAGTTTCCAGTCACCGTCCCGGACGGCGAGGCTGGGGCTGACGAAATCTGGATTGCCCGGTCGCAGGCGAGCGTATGGATCGCCGTATTGCCAGAAGATAGGCCGGAGTCGGGTGCGTGGATTACCGAGCAGGGCGCCGTGCATGTCTTCCCCGTCATGACTGACGTTGTCGGGGAGTTCGACGCCGGCAAAGTGACAGAAAGTCGGCGCCAGGTCGATGCCGCACATGACGGTTTGGCTATCGACGGCGCCAGCGGGTATGACACCCTTCCAGCGGGCGATGAACGGCATGCGGATACCGCCTTCGTAGAGGCTCCATTTGCGACCATAGAACGGGCCGGTGAAGCCGGGCGGATCGAAGCCCTTGCGATAGTAGGACGGCCAGTCGGTCGGGCCGTTGTCGCTGGTGAAAATGAGGAGTGTCTGTTCGGCCAAACCGGCGGCGTCGAGGCCGTCGAGGAGCCTGCCGATCTGCCGGTCGAGCTCCTCCAGCACCGCGAAGAACTTCTGCTCGAACGGATTATCCGTGATCGCCTTCCATTTCTCGACGGCTTCTTCGGGCGGGACATGAGCGTCGTGGACGTCGTTGGGGAACAGCTCGATGTAGAACGGGCGGTCTGGATTCCGGCGGATGAATTGCAGCGTGCGATCGACGTAGCGCCGTGTCGATTGGTGTTTGGGCAGATATTCAATGTTGCCTCGTTCGAGCTTGGCGCTCCGGCCGGAAAGGCCCTTTTTGGAAAACAAGATGCGATCGCCAAGACCTTCGAAGGCGACGAGGGACTCATCGAATCCGTATTCCTTCGGTAAGGGCGCATCGCCGACGTCCCGTCCGCCACCCACGTGCCATTTGCCGAAATGAGCGGTGACGTAGCCGGCTTGCTTGAGAATCCGGGCGGTCGTCGGAGCGCGGAGATCGAGCCAGTCGGCCATCTGTCGGGCGCGGTTGTTAGCGCGGGATTCGAGATAGGAATGGATCCGCCAGCGGATGGGGTACTGGCCGGTCATGACCGCCACACGCGAGGGCGAGCAGATCGGCGAGTTCGTATAGAACTGCGTTAAGCGCAGTCCTTCAGCGGCCAGTCGATCGATGTTCGGCGTTTTCATCGACGGATTGCCAAAGCAGCTCGGATCGGCATACCCCATATCGTCGATGAAGATGAAAATAATGTTCGGCCGACGTTTGCGATCCGGAGCCGAGCCGGCAGAAACACCGGTCAAGCCAAGAACACTCGCACCACACATTTTAATGAACTCTCTTCGCTGCATCATATTTCTAATCTCTTGTAATCTGCTTCGGTTTTATATGCGCGTATCCTCTTTACGAGCCTGATTGATCTGTTCCCGGCTGCGATGCTGATATTCCCGAAGCGATTCGATCTCATACTCCTTGAGAACCTCTCGCACACGCACACCCGGTTTGATCGCTTTGAACAACCACCACGGCGCAAGGTCATCCCGGCTGAGTTTCCTCTCGACAACGATTTGGTCCTTCCGCTCCTCGAGCATTTTTTCGACCTTCTTACGATTGAAATCATAATGGACAAACGTGCGATCCAGATCCAGGGTCGCGATGAACTGTTTCGTCTTAGGTGTGGTGACATCCTCAACCGGTTTGCCGGTGAGGTCCATGATATTGCCGGCACCGACGGGGACGATATAGTAGTGATAGAGAATTGCAAAGGCATTCAACGGAGAGCCGCCTCCGTAGGCGCTCGGCCAAAAGACAATATCCACGTCTTTGGCATCGCACTCGTGCCACAGCTCGGGAAAGTTTAGATCGAAACATGTCAGAATGCTGATCCTGCCGAAATCCGTATCGAAAACCTTCACGCCTTCTGTACTGACGTGCAGATCCTCCCCCCAAAATACGAATATCTTGCGATAATACCCTGCGATTTTCCCCTGGCGATCGAGAAGAACCGCCGTGTTGTACTGCTTGTCCCCCGCTTGCTCGCGGATCGGACAGATCACGTACATGTTGTACTGTTTAGCGAGCTTAGCTACGGTATCGGTTGTCGATCCGGGTATGGGTTCGGCGTTGGTTCCCGCAAATTCTTCCGGAAGACAGGCGACATCCGCTCCGTTCCGTCCGGCCGTATGAAGATGCTCGATCGCCAGTTTCAACTTCTCGTCGTGTTGGCCCCCGAAGCCGATGCAAATGGCAGCTACTTTCACCTGCCTGCCCGGCAGCGTCTCCCGATCCAACTGCGGGATGATTTTTTGATTGTCAGCATCTTTACCAAAGCTGGTTCCTACTAAAAGGATCAACGGCACATAAAAACTAATTGAAATGCGCGAATTCATTTTCATTCCCACTAAAAAGGGCTCAGGAGCCTTTTTTCCCTGCAACCTGTTTGAGTATAGCCGGAGACCTACGTAAAATCAAGATGGGCGATATGAAGCTGGCGGGTGCCGGTGTTCCGGTCGATGCCATCGAAGCAGATCGCCTCGCCGGTGCGGCTCCAGCGGGGGTGGAAATCGCAGCGCAGGTGGCCGGAAATGTTGCGGCGAAGTTTCATGTCGAGGGTCACAAGCGTTTTACCTTTTTGGGTCTCGACGTTGTAGAGGATCAGCGATTCGTTCAGTCCGTGTTTGTGGTCGGTGGCCAGCCAGTTACCGTCAGGCGCGAAGGTGCAGTGACCGTCGAAATCGAGCATGCCTTCGCCCAGGACCTTGTAATCCTTTTTACCGTCGGTGAAAAGGACATGCCGCCGGCCCCGGCTTTGATATTTGAAGGTCGCAATAATTTCCCTGTCGTTGCGCCAGTCGAAATGCGAGACGCTGCTGCCGTACGGGATGACTTCGCGCAAATCGCCGCCGTCGCGGTCCGCGGTGAACATACCGGTTTCGAGGCGTCCTTTCTCCATCGAGCGGCCGAGGAAGAAAAACCGGCTGTCACTCTTGTTGAACACGGTATGATTGCACCACAAATGGCGATCTTTCAATTCCGGATGCCGGTCCTTGATGAGTTTATAAAAATCGAGCACCGAAACCGCCAGTTTTCGTCGGCCCATCCGCATGTCCATGACGAAGACGCCGTCGTTGTCCGGATGAGGGACATGGATCGTCGGGTCTTCGATCCCTTGGTAGCTGACGGTTTTTCGCAAACGGCCGAGCCGGCCGTAGGACAGGCTCAGGGCGTAGTGGCCGGAATGACTTAAGCCGTTAATCGCGGCCGGAAGGATTCGTTTGTTGCCGGTCCGGATATTCATCACGATGGAGATAATCTGGTTGCCTTGCCGGTCGTTGTAAAGGATTTCATCGTCGTTCAACGGATTCCAGTGGAGCATGGCTCCCTGCTGGAGGTTCCAGGCGTGGGTTTCGGCAATCCTCTCGAATGTGCCGGTTTTCGCATTCACCAGGCCGATCGTCGCCGGTTCGTCCCGGGTGGGGAAATGGTCCTGGAACGGACTTTCCAGCGAGAGCAGATACCGGCCGGACCGGTTCCATGGGCAGATGCCATAGTAGCCGAAGAAATGATGTTTCGGACCGCGCGTCACTGTTTGTATTTTGCATTGAGGCAGTCCGTTTGCATGTTGTGCAAAGATCGCCGGATTGCAAAACCTCAGCACCGTTCCACCGGTTAGAATCCGTCTTAAAAAGTTCCGTCGAGAGATAAACATTCTCTTCTCCAATTCATCGCGCTGAACAACGCTCCACCTGAAAAACAGGTTTCATGCTACTCACGAAAATTTGTTTTTCCATATCATACTCATCGCCCCGAGCAGCCGAACCGTCCCGGATTCTGGACTTTTCGCCGGCTCCATCCCCAAAAGCATACAAAAACGGGCATTGCCCGTCCAGTTTTTTCGTATGAATGTAGCCACGAAAGACATTAAGGCGCGAAGATCACGGTCAACATGGTTGAAATCGGGCCGCCTATGACGTTATTATATCTGATTACGAAGCCTTCAGTGAGCAGGAGCACTGCTTGTGGAGCTAAATGAGAAATCCCGAATGAATGGAATTTTAAAGGAGAAGAAAACGATGAACGTAAGAATAATGCCTTTTATTGTCATTCCTCTCACTTTGCTATCCGTCCATAGTGGGTTTACAAGAGAAGAATCCGGAAAAAATAAGTTGATTGATTTTCGTGATGCCCACGCGATCAAAAGCCAAAAACCGATCTTGATTGCCCATCGAGGAGGAGTCATCACGGCCCAAAGCCCGGAATGCTCCATTGCGGCTATCCGTTTGGCGAAACAACAAGGTTATGCCATGGTTGAACTGGATATCCAGAAAAGTAAGGATCATGTCCCCATTGTTTTTCATGATAACGACATGAAAAAAGCGTGCGGACTCAATAAAAGTATAAAAGACTTGAACGCAAACGAGATCGTCAATATGGCTTATGTGAACACCGACCAGACGATTTGCACGTTAGACCAGGCCTTGTGGATTTGTCGTTCATTGAAACTTGGACTCATGCTGGACGTAAAAATTACGGGCGATGAAAAGTTTTTTCAGAAGATCGTGACGCTCATCAAAAAGCATGGTTATGAAAACGCCAGCGTGACCATTAACGGGGATCCTGTTTTACGCAAGCACGTAAAGGACATTGCCTTGTTGACGGTGACTCAGGACGAATTCAAAAAAGTTCAGCAGGGGGGGGCTTGTGATTTGCGCCATAAATTCTGGTTCGGGCTGCCGCACCAACTGCCCAGTGAGATGGTTCAACGTTTACAGCAGAAGGGCGCCTATGTGATTCCGGCGATCAACACATTCCGTTATCCGAAAGAAGGGCATTATGAATTAGCACGTAAAGACATTCAAAGACTCAATGAAGCGGGAGTGGATGGTTATCAAATTGATTCCGTTTACCAACCTATATTTTTAGAGAATAAGAGAGAGAAGAGATAAGTAGGATGTCCCCGGAATTCTATTTTTTTCACGGCAATTCCAGCTCCGCCACCGGTGTGAAGTACCGGTGCCATTTGTACTGACCCACTTTCTCCAGCGCGATGCGCCGGACATGCGCCCCCTTGAACAGGATATTGATTCCTCTTCCGTGGCGTTCGAGGAGGATACGCGTGAGCTGGTTCGGGCTCATCCGATAGGGGCTGCCGGGAATGCCGGAACCTTTCAGGTCGAGCATGCTGGATGTTTCGGTCACGTGCGGATTGTCCGGCCACGCGTCAACCCATCCCCCATCCGATATCAGTGGGATTTCGCCGCGGGCGTCATCATACTTGAAGTAATAGTTCCTGACCCGACTGGCGGCGTATTCCGATTTGCGCTGCGTGCTGAGGTTCTGCATCCAGCCATTCAGCGTGTAGCTTCCTTCATGGACCTCCTGGCGTCCCTGAGTCCCGGTCTGGGAGCGCCATCGCCAGGCCGAATCGTGCGATCCGTATAAAGGGGACGTGTCGTTATAAGTATTGCGCCACACTCTGGCCGCCGGACACCTCAGAATCTTCAAAACACCACTCCGGGTGTCGCCCTTGGCCTTGGCGAAGTCCTTGGCGCTGAAATACGGGCCCAGTTGATAGAACCAGAAGCCGCCACTGGCCCACTGTGCAGCAGGGGCATATTCGATATTGAAACCATCGTTATCGCTGGCATATTGATTCCAGGCCAGTCCAAACTGCCGTAATTGAGCGGAACATGCGGCCATTTCGGCCTGCCCCTTGGCGCGGCGCAGGGCCGGCATCAAAATCGCTAATAGCAAGGCGATCACAGCAATAACGACCAGAAGCTCGATTAAAGTAAAACCATGTTGTGTGCGCATGACTTTGGCCTTTCTGTCCGTATTTACATTAAACCTCTTTACAAAGGTCTCTTCAATCATAAATTCATGCCATAGGTAGCGACAATTTCGTATTGGCCTGATGATCAAGCCTATGTAAAGAAGGTTTTTATCATGGGCAGCAACAGAAAAGTGACAATGGAGTGTCCGGCATAAACCAGAAATATGGCGATTAGGGCATTCATCGCATCATCGCTAAAAAAATAACCCATCAATCCAAGAAAAATAACAATATTAAGGAAAGATGCAGCGCCGCCTATCAGGGTACCGAGGGTATCACCCACAGCCCCGGCTAACAAGGCAACCGCAACGAGTTGCAGCAGTGAAACAAAAAACGGATCAAATGAATAACCGAACCAACCGCATAATAACAGTCCTAACATCATCACAACTGTATATAAGACTGTCTTGCCAATAACAATAATCAGCATTCCCTGGAGCGGATTAGCATAAGCTCCATTGCTGAGAAATAGAGCATCGATCATCATGATCACGAAAGCTAAACCAATGGAGATCAATGGAACATAAATATCTTTGATCTTGGTGTTCTTTTCATCCATTTCAATTCAGTTTCGCCTTGGTACTAAGGACAGCCAACGTTTTTCGCATACTGTCACCAGCCATTAATAGGTGGCTGTTCCGAATGGCGATCCCTGTTGTTCCCCATAGGAATTCTACACTCGTGGTATGAACGATCTCATCTTGATGTAAAACCTGCCTTGAAAAGAGATTACTCGAGGCGGCCACGGCTAATGATGTGGATGGCCGCCTCGAATAGTACTTCGAAGTCAAAACTAATCGTTAGACAATACAATATCATCGATCAGAAGCGTGCCAAGCCCGCCCGTTTGGGGTGAGGTTGGGTTGCCGATCCCAACGACGATCTCGATAATCCGGCTATGATCCACACCGGCCAGTTCACTAAAATCGATTGTCTTCCGTTGCCAGTAAGACTTCAGCAAATCGGATGGAGTAGCCGCGACCGCGAGGGCTTGCGAACCCGCGGCATTCCTGACGACCAAATACAGCGAATCCGAAGGCTCAGCGATGTTGGACCGATCGCCCCGCACCCATAGTTTCAGAGCGGTTGCTCCCTCGCGCGTCAGGTCCAGGGCGGGACTGAAAGTACGAGATATCTCCGACACGGCGACTGTCGCGAAGTTGCCGTTCAAGTCAATAAAGGTACCGGTATTGTTGTAGAGCAGCGGCAAAGCCTGGCCGCCATCAGCCACAATGTCGCGGCTCATAATCGGCTCGAATTCATAGCCCAACGAGGAGCCGGTTCCGTTGCCTCCCAAGCCATCCGACCAGACTTCATAAACCCAAAGTCCTTCGTCGCCTCCGTATGATTTGTAGGAATTAAAATCCTCGATCACCAGCGGATCAACCTCTTGTGCCGGCCGCGTGCCAGCACTAATGAGGCTGGTTATTTCGTTGGTCGTCAAGGCCCGATTGTAGAATCGCAGATCGTCCAGAGCACCCACATAGCGGCGTTCAGCTCCAAGCGTATCGGAACCAAGAGTCAACTCGCCGCTGAAAGTCACCGAATCGTGCACGCGAATCAGTTCCCGAGAAGTGTCCACACTGTCGAGATAGAAAGTGGCTTTGTCGGGAGTGACCACCATTGCTACGAATGCCCATTCGTTTACGCTTGCAATCAAGCCGGATTCATACTGCCAGCTTTCGGCAACGTCGAGCCAGTGATAGCCAAGCTGATTGTTAGGCATGAGATTGATTCCGGTTGTCAAAGTTCCGGAGCGCATGAAAATAATCCCCGTCCGCCCATGCACACGGGTCGGCCTGATCCAACCCGTCATTGTAAGGGTATCGAGTGTCACATTCAGCGGCGAAATAGTGATCAGATCGTCGTCGGTAAGAACCAACGCGGAGTCGGCCAAGCCGTCTATCCATTCGACCTGACCCTGGATAGTCCCGTGATTTCCGTGACCGGACATATCCAGAACCGAAGCACTGTCGACCTGATCCATGTTCCACCAGCCTAACAGGGAGCCATCCTGTACGGCTATCTCACCTAAGGTAGTGAAGCTCCAAACCGAACCCTTTATGTTCCCGGCAAGGGTGAATTCATCCACCCGCCAGTAATAGGTTGTGTTCGGTTCCAGTGTTGCGGGCTTGTATGATTGTGCTACTTGAACCAAACCGCCTGTGTCCGCAGCAACGGTATCTGCATCCGTACCGATATAGACCGTATGCGCCAAGGCGCCAATTCCCGGCTTCCAGGTCAACGTCTGATCTGGCAGGACAAACGTATCGCCATCAACCGGTACCGGATCATAGGCCGTGGTTGGCGGTAGATAAAAACTCCACACTGTCCCGGGAGCAACTGTACCGTCTGCGGCGATTTCATCCACTCGCCAGTAGTATGTATCATCGGGAGCAAGAAGTCCGTCACCCAGCGGCCGACCAACCAAACCGACCAGCAGGCTGGACTCGGTGGTCGTAGCGATCAAGGCCGAAGGGGCCGCATTGGTTACATCCTCTTTATTTGCGCTGAAATAGACATTATGAGAGACGGCTTCAAAGCCGGGTTCCCAGGCCACACTAATCAAATTATTGGTAACCACGGAACCGGATGACGGATCCGGATTAACCGCGTTGCGATGAATCAGATACTCTTCCTGTAGATAATCAGTCAGCGTCATTACCTCGGCTTCTGAAAGCACTCGGTTATAGATAATAAACACGGCCAGATCGGCGCTGACGTAATCGCCGCTGTAGAAACCACCGCCCGGTTCGTGACCGTTGCCCACGGCTACAACGTTGTCGTTCGCCGGGAAGAACACCGTGTTAGCAGGATTATTCTGAGTCAGGATCTGACGGATGCCGTCGAGGTAGTAGACGAGATCCGACTGCGGGGTTCCTTGAGCTGCCTGCCACACACCCACGTGGAATCCAGTGGTCATGGGATTAGGATTACCTGCTAAGGACCAGCCGTTATTCAGTCGAAAACCTGAGCCTTGGGCTGTGTTTTGTTGAGTGCAAACGTCCATTGCGATGGAAACGCCACCTGATGCATCCCAGGCACCAAAATGGCCCAAACGCTCGTGCAGCTCGTTGGTCTTATCACCTGTACAGACCATCACGCACGTTGCTCCGGCATCGGGATCGGGTATGCTGAACAGGGACGATGAAAGCGCCTCGGCGCCGTTAAAACGCACCACCGGCTTGCCAAAAAGCACGTCAGTTTTGTACTCTGGTGTCCCCGAACCGACATCTGTTACGGTGCCATCGACCGGATCATCCTGTGCCGAATCGTTCCAAACTGACACCGGATCACCATCTTCAAGATTGGTGAGGGAGTCGGCTCGCAAATGAATGATTAAATCCTCCGTAACCGGCAGTTGCGCGTGCACGCTGGTGACTAAACAAAGACCGAGCAACATCATTAGGAATTTCTTATTCATCTTTAATCCTCCTACGTTATTAAGTTTTTAATGGGGGTTTTCGTGACTTGTACAGACGCCCGCATTTTGTTAGGGATGATCATTCATGCCGGAATATGTCGTTTAAGCTTCATTATAATGCTCATGCAAGACTCAACTATTTAAACTGAGATTTCCCTTTTACCTTCATTGAATAGCATTCCTTCACGATTAGACACTTTATCTGAGTCGCTCCTGTTTAATTCGAATCCCATAATACCAAAACCGCATCACAATTTCAACATTATTACGCTATAAAACGATATCCATAAAATGATATACAGTGAAAGCATACCTAATTCCATATGATAGTTGAGCCCCAAAAATATTCGACTAATTTCCTTGACATAATCCACAAATCGCCCGAACAACTCGCATTTTTTGTTTTCCGTTCCTTCGACTACCCCCTCGACTGGTTCAGGGCTTCGACTCATTCAGGACAAGCTTCTGCTGGTTCCTCAAAATTGTTGTTTGATATTATACCCTATTTTTTAGCCGTGAAGAAAACTTTGACATTTATGAATTACGATTTTCGATTTATGATTTCTTAGTGCCTTTGTGCCTTAGTGGCTAATCGTCTGTCGTCCGTCGTCAGCCATTCGTATTAAAATAGGAATAGCTACCTATTAATGGCTGGGGATAGTGCCCGGAAAACAGTGACGATCCCAATTGAACCCGTCCCTATTAAACCCTAACACTGCCTCGCCTTGCCGAACCTGTCGTCTATTTTATTGCCGCGGCGGCCACCGCGTTAGGCTCGTTAGGCTCATCAGACTCCGATTCCTTCCCTTTACAGCCATCCAGCACCATCAGCCCGACCACCAGGAGGCTTGCCAGGAGAAGGATTATCCTGAATTGTTTCGTTTTGCCATTCATTTTGTCTCCTTTCAAAGAAGAAAATTAAGATGTCCGGCTTCCGGGCTCATTTTATCGACAAAGCCCATTGGTCTGCCTAAAAACTCACGTCCTTACTTCCGTCATCTGCTGGTTCCTCAAAGTAGTTGATTTATATTATACCTTAAATTTAGGCGGAAAGAAAGCTTTGGCATTGACTATACCTAAGGCATAAATTGACGAATGGCAATTGATTATTGTTATCATATCTGCGTAATCCGCGTTCATCGGCAGCCTAATATTTGACTATGTCTAATACATTCCTTTCCTTGAACTCGGCTTTTTCTTGTGAAATCCGAACGGTTCTTTCGGCTTATCATCGGGCGGCGGCATGAGCAACTTAATAGCCTCAACAATGGCAATGATCTGCTTGTCGTGGATTTTCAGCTTCTTTTCAAGCTGATCGAGCTTGCCCATGAGTTCTTTGTACGGTGTCAGCATCTGGCGTAGCTTCACGAAAGCCCTGACCACATAAATACTCGCCTGAACGGCCCGCTCTGAGTTCAGTACACTTGCGGCCATTATGGCGCCATGTTCCGTGAAGGCGTAGGGTAGAACAGGAGAAAATTTCAGCTTCTGAAGGTGGTCGCAATTTGCGACCACCTCGTCCTTCTCCGTTTTCGTGAGTTGAAACATGAAATCCGGCGGGAAACGTTCCTTGTTGCGCTTGACCTGCTCATTCAGCCGCTTTGTTGGGACTCCATATAAAGCGGCCAAATCTGAGTCCAGAATTACCTTTTCACCCCGCATGAACAGAATCTTGCTCTGTACCTGATCGACCAGAACGAGCGATGTTTCCTTTTTCGCCATGATTCCACGCTACTCAACGTTTATTTACCCTTTTTATTAAGAAGGCTTATCTCACGGGGTAAATGTTGATGGAGAAAATGAGATATTTTTGAAAAAAAGTGAAAAAAGGCAAAAAAGTAGAACACAGGATACAGGAGCCTTCGAATAATGAATATCGAAGGCTAAGAGACCGTGTCTAATGGCTGTGTTTATTCACAGAGATTTCGACAAAGTTCGACGAATTCCTTTGCCCACTCAAGAATTCTTTTCACTTGTCACTCTGTTATATCAACTAAGGGCTCATAATCGCTTTCTTGCCGAAGATCAAAGGCCTCCGCAATATACTTGTGAAACCTCATCTCAACTTCGCCCGACTTAACAAAAAACTGGCCGAACGCTGAAATAATCCCCTTATGAGAATGTCTTCTGATGTCTCTTTTGAGAAGGGCCGCCGTCGCGGCGTGAAACATGGCATAATACGCTCTGCTTGCAGCGGCTGATTGCCGATAAGCAGACAACAACAATTCAGCATCTTTTATGCAATCATCCGCTCTTTAGAGGTGCAAACGAACTTCTTCGCTCACGCGAGTATCCCTTCTTCTTTTATTCTTCTATGGACAGCAAATCGACCTTCTCGATAATCACTTTCGCTCACAAAGAAGAAGCTGACGAGAGTATTGTATTCCAAACTTATTTGCGATCCAAAATCGCCGGTCCGTTCATGCTCGTCAAAACGGCTGGGAATCTCGTCGAGGACGATGGCGATATCGATATCGCTGTCGGGGGTTAATTGGTCGCGTGCGGCAGAGCCGTACAGGTAAACTCCTCGAAGACGCTCGTCATATAGTTTCTCAAGCTCACTTCGGACTTTCGAGGCTATCTCCAACGCCTGTAGTCTTGTCGCTACCATATTCTCATCATATCGATTTAGGCATCAATCTGCAACAGAAAAGAGCCCGATCTGAGCTTCGCTCCGATATCGGCAATCGCGCATCTCATATCCGGAATTGAGTCAGCCATTCACTAATCACCAATCACTAACGACTGATGACTCAGCGCTAAGCGCTCTTGTGGTCCAGGAAGCCTTCAAGCTTGCGGGCTCGAACGGGGTGCTGGAGCTTGCGGATGGCTTTGGCTTCCACCTGGCGGACACGCTCGCGGGTGACCTTGAAGATCCGGCCGACTTCCTCAAGGGTGTAGGTGTAGCCGTCCCCGATGCCGTAGCGCAGCTTGATGATCTCGCGCTCGCGATAGGTGAGCGTCTTGAGGACGATATCGATCCGCTCTTTGAGCATTTCCTGGCCCGCCGACGCGACGGGCGAATCCACGTCGTCGTCTTCGATGAAGTCGCCGAAGTAGCTGTCCTCGCTCTCACCGATGGGGCGGTCGAGGCTGATCGGATGCTTGGAAATCTTGAGCACCCGACGGGTCTCTTCAATGGACATCTCGGCCTCCTCGGCGATCTCTTCGATGGTGGCTTCCCGGCCGAGCTTTTGGTGCAGAACTTTGCTGGCGGTACGCAGCCGGCTCATCGTCTCGATCATGTGGACGGGGATGCGGATCGTCCGGGCGTGGTCGGCGATGGCACGGGTAATGGCCTGGCGGATCCACCAGGTGGCGTAGGTGCTGAATTTGTAGCCCCGGCGGTATTCGTATTTGTCGACGGCGCGCATCAGGCCGGTGTTGCCTTCCTGGATGAGGTCGAGGAACGAGAGGCCGCGGTTGCGGTATTTCTTGGCGATAGAGACGACCAGGCGCAGGTTGGCGCTGGAGAGCGTGCGCTTGGTTTCTTCGTAT
>Ga0272442_10003387_pt1 | contig 22418 bp, 15 predicted proteins | sample SSMForm2O_FD_200262 | JGI IMG/M metagenome (GOLD analysis project Ga0272442, IMG submission 200262) | Marine sediment archaeal communities from Little Sippewissett salt marsh, Falmouth, MA, United States - SSM-Form-2O | ecosystem: Environmental > Aquatic > Marine > Wetlands > Sediment ...
AGATGTGAAATCAGCTCTTAAGGGCAGTTTCCCTATTGGTAAAGTCTTTTTATAAAGGAGTTAATAAAATTAGCAAAAATTCAGTATTATAACTTATTACTTTTTTATATTTTGTATTTGTTTACAGCTTAACAAAAGAGAAAATGAATATGTTGAAAGTTGGAAAAAATAATAACGGAGTTGAACTTTTTTCACCACATACAAACATGATTTATAATATAAGTGAAACAACATGGGAGATCATTAAATCTGTAAAAAAATATGGCAAAGAGAAAGCCATCCAGAAAAACTCATCATTATTTAACATAAGTGAAAAAGAGTCTAAAGAAGATATTGAAACTGTTTTAAAAAATCTAAAGAAACTAAATATAAATCTAAACGAACTTCCCATCGATTTGGATGGTGAAAAACTTAATATAAGGATTGTACACTTTGATATCACTTCAAAATGTAACTCAAAATGTATTTATTGCTTATCTTCAAATAGGATTGATAGAAAAGGAGATCTATCCACTAAAAAAATTCTTGAAACAATAAAAGAACTTAATGATCTTGGCATGTGGGTTTTAACAATTAGTGGTGGTGAGCCTTTACTCAGAAGGGACATCTTTGAAATATTAGATTGTTTAAAGAAAATAAACATCCCGATTAGATTTTTTACAAATGGGATATTAATCAACGATACTATAGCTGAAAAACTTTCTCATTATAAAGATCTTATGACCATTCAAATTAGCTTAGACAGTAGCAATGCTGAGCACCATGATGCTCAGCGCGGCGTGAAGGGTTCTTTTGAGAAAACTGTGAAAGGCATTAAAAATTTAATGAAATATAATTGTGTACCTGTTATTTCAACAGTTATCACCCAATTAACATTAAAGGATGTTGAAGAAACAGCAGATTTTTTACATGAACTTGGAATTAACTATGTTCGTATCGGTGATGCTAAGATTTGTTCTGAGGCATCTATATCAAACAAAAAAATAGTTAATTTAAAGCTAGATCAAGCAAGAGCATTGGGTAAAAAAATAATCAGCATAAATAGGAAATATAAATCTTCAATGAAATTTTCGCTTTCACCCCACATGATAAATTGCCCTCAAGACCCTAACGACTTGCATGATATGCCCTTTTGTACAGCAGGTGTTACAAGCCTCTATATTTCTCCCTCTGGCGAGGTTTATCCTTGTATCGCCCTCTCTGAACCTGAGTTGAAGGTAGGGGATATTAAAAAAGACTCAGTAATTAATATTTGGAATAAATCTTCTCTTTTAAAAGAACTTAGAAAATTATCAGTGGATGATTTTGAAAAATGTAAGTCTTGTGATGTAAAAGATATTTGTAAAGGTGGTTGTCGGGGAAGTTCATATGAAAATTTTAAATCATTAAAATCCTATGACCCAATCTATTGTTCCTATTTCAATAAATAAAAAAACGATTGTATTGTGATGTGGAGATGTTAATAAAAGCCATAAAGTTAGGAAATAAAATCCAATTATTTGATACTTTTATTGGTCTTATTGCAACCATTAATGAGACAACATGGGAGATTATTAAATCATTAAAAGAGTATGGAAAAGAAAAATCTGTGAAAATAATTTCCGATTTATTTGAAACAGATGAGAAAACAGCAAGAGAAGATATTAATGATGTAATCACTAATTTGGAGAACTTAGGGATAAAAATTAAGCATATATCTTTGTCTTTAACAAAAGAAAAGTATTCTCCAAGATCCGTAGAATTTTTAATCACTCAAGAATGTAATTGTAACTGCATCTATTGCCAATCCTCCGATACTAGAAAAAATCAAATAAATCTATCAACTGAAAAAATAAAAGAAGTTTTAACTGACTTAGTAAAACTTGGGAATTGGTGTGTATGGCTTGAATGTTATGGTGTTTTACTTCGTAAAGATATTTTTGAGATTTTAGACCATGCAAAAAAAATAGAAACTGCTATTGTTTTATTTATAAATGGCATTCTTGTAACTGAAGAAATTGCTAAGAAATTTTCATCTTATGAGAATCTGAGAATCCAAATTATTATTGATAGTTATATACCAGAGCATCATGATTTACAACGAGGAGTGAAGGGTTGCTTTCAAAAAACAATAAAGGCCATTGAAATTCTCAAAAAATATAATATCACACCCCATATAGGCATGATCATCACAAAATACAACATAAATGATATTGATAAAACCATAGATCTTGTGTATGGTCTTGGAATTAAATATATGTTTATTGGCCCAACTGCATATTTTACTGGTAGAGCCTATGAAAACAAAGATAAATTAATATTGAGTAGAGATGAGGTGATAAAAATAAAATCTGCTATTAATAATGCACAGAAAAAATATGAAGGAAAAATGTCCATATCTCTATCTACATGAGCCAAGGAGGATATTAAATTGAAAAAAGTAGAAAAAAAGATTGTTTTACCTACAGCAACCGTTTTAGGAGAGTGTAGTGCTGGGAAATCAAATCTGTTCATATCGTCTGATGGGTTGGTTTACCCTTGTTTAGGGCTGGCCTTTCCAGAGTTTATAATAGGGGATATTAAAAAAGACTCAGTAATTAATATTTGGAAAAAATCTTCTCTTTTAAAAGAACTTAGAAAATTATCAGTGGATGATTTTGAAAAATGTAAACACTGTAAGGTAAAAGACGTGTGTGGCGGGGGATGCAGAGGAACTGCATATTTTAATTTTAAATCTTTAACCGCTCCAGATCCATTCCACTGTGCATATTTTAATATTACTGATTAGGGTTGTAAAGAATGCATAAAATTAGAAGAAAAGATGATGGGGTTCAAATTTTCAACAATCTTGATTATTATGATGCTTTTGATATTAGCTGGACTTCTTGGGAGATCATTAAATCTGTAAAAAAATATGGCAAAGAGAAAGCCATCCAGAAAAACTCATCATTATTTAACATAAGTGAAAAAGAGTCTAAAGAAGATATTGAAACTGTTTTAAAAAATCTAAAATCCATTGGTAAAAAAATTGAAGATTTGCCATCTTCTGTTTCAAATTTAAAATGGTCTCCCAGAACTGTACATTTCGATATCACTCCACATTGTAACTCAAAATGCCGATATTGTTTATCTTCAGATGTGATGAAGGACAAAACAGAATTATCTACACAAAAAATTTTAGATGTGGTATCCGAGCTTCCAAATCTTGAAACATGGATTTTTCTAATTAGTGGTGGTGAACCTTTTCTCAGGAAAGACCTATTTGAAATAATAGGCCATGCAGACAAATTAAATATTTTAACTCAAATACTTACAAATGGTACACTTATAGATGAGGAAATTGCAAAAAAGCTTTCGTTGTTTAAATATCTTTTTTTACAAATAAGTCTCGATAGTTGCATACCTGAACATCATGATTACCACCGTGGAGTGCCAGGCAGTTTTAAAAAAACAGTTCAAGGCTTAAAAAATCTTAAAAAATATGGTGTAAAAACTGAGACAGGAATGGTTATAACACGACATAATCTAAACGATATCGAAGAGACAGCGTCTTTTTTATATAATTTAGGAATTAAGAATGTTAGAATTGCGCCAGTTGTGACATACCGTGGAAAGGGTTTAAAAAATCAAGATGAATTTAGTTTATCCCTAGAAGAAATAAAGTTTGTTAGTAGAAAAATCATCAAGTTGAATAAAAAATACCAAGGCAAATTATGTTTTTTACCTACACGTGAATTTGTTGTTTTTAATGCTAAGCCTACAACAACAAAGATGCCTAAGTGCCCTATTTCTCGATCATTAATTTATATTGCCCCTAATGGGCTTGTTTATCCATGTATCGGGACGGCTCATCCACAATTTTCAATAGGAGATATTAAAAAAGACACATTAACACAGATTTGGAAAACATCAAGTCTTTTGAAAAAAATTAGATATTTAACAACTGATGATATTAAAAAATGTAGTTCATGCAAGTTTAAAAAATTATGTACCGGAGGATGCAGAGCTGACTCCTATAAATATTTTAAGACATTGTTTGCTCATGATCCTTTATATTGTGCTTATTTTAAATCAAAAAAATAAATCTCATATCTCTTCTTTTGATATGTAGAACTCGTTTTTTATCCCTATACTCTCCCCTACAGAAATTATTGAGCCGGATAAATCGATAGATATATCAAAAATAATTCCATTTATTTCAGACTTTTTAATAGATTCTAATTTCCCATTTGAGTCATATTTTACTAAAAATATAGTTTTTGGCTTTCCAGATGAAAATGAATTGCCACCTACTATTATTTCATCTTTTGAGTTAATAACAACACCATAAGGCACATGCGCATATTTGGTCCTATATCTTCTTTCCCATAAAGCATTTCCTATTTTACTAATTTTAATAACGATTAGGTCTTGATCATTGTTACCTATTAGAACAATGTTATCATGTGAATCTACTGCCACATCCAATGCTTCTGAGTTCTCAAAAGATAGATGCCTTTTATGCCATAATTTTTTACCTTGGCCATCATATTTTAATGATAAGAATCCTCCAGTAAAGGAACCTTTAAATTTAAATGGGGTAAAGGAGTACCCAACAATTATTACATTATCCTCAGAGTCTATTGTTAGACTATAGGGAATATCCATATAATGTTCGTGATATGTTTGATCCCATATCTTTTTCCCAGTCTTATCATATTTAATAATCAAGCAAGCTAAATTTGGCTCACCATTTTTAAAATAAGTTGATAATAAATATATATTATCCTTTGAATCATTTTTTACTCCAAAACCCATCGTACAAATCCCTTTTTTAAAAGTTTTTTTCCACAACAAAACACCATTTTCATTATATTTCAAAATATATGCACTGCCGTTAGGGAGAGGATCATTTGTCCAGCTGCCTTCAAATCCTGCAACTATTATATTGTCATTCGAGTCGACACTTACATCGTAAGCCATATCTTGTTCTTCAGCACAATATTCTTTAGCCCACATAATTTTTCCTTTTTCATTATATTTTAGTACACTAGATCTGTATGTTTTTCCATTAAACAAATTTGCTACAGCGATTGAATTATTATGAGAATCAGTATCAATAGCAAATCCAAAAGATTCGTATTCTTTTGCAAATTTACTAAACCAAAACATATTGGTATTTTCATTCAATTTTTTACCCATATTGTTACTTATGCCTGATTTAATCTCTATCACTCTCTTTACATGGAGGGTACCCTCCAATTACCAAACTGGGGTCGCCAAGTAAGTTATACCCCTGTAAAGTCATTCTGTCTTTAAAAGTCCTGAGATAGTCTTTCTGAGCTTTCATATAAATATCCGAAAGTCTCTCAGAACCATTTCTTTGATTGTATGCTTTAAAAAAACATAACCCCAACATGGATCCGCCCCCTTGTAAAGACCCAGTGAACTCAGGTCTACTTGAGCCCATTACTGCAATTGCACCTCCAAATCTTTTTGAAATAAGTTTCCAAGCGATACAAGGGAAGGGTATGTTTTTTATCTTATAATCAAGCTGTCCGGTATAACATCCATCAAAAAAAATTATTGGTAGTTTTGATGCATTGAAAAGCAAGTGATTATATGGAAAACCAAAACGTACTGTTTTTCCCTTTTTTGGTTTAGTAAACCATCCAAGGGCATATCCATGTCCTGAAAAATAGGCAAAACCTACCCCCATGTTAATACTTCTTATTATGGCTCGTAAACTCAATTTATTTGTTGACTCCCATAATTTAATCTTTTCAAAGCCCTTCAACTCATTCATTACCAGTTTAGTATGATGTTCCCCTTCTATACTACCGTGACCCACCCATCTCCAATACTTTTCATATTTGGTATTTTGACCCGTTATATTGCCCCCACATAAAAGTATTCTATAAAACCATTTTTGCCCGTATGTTTTTTGTTCATAATAAATAATCTTTTTTACAACGTTACACACTTCTATTTTATTTTTACACGCCAACCTTCCAATGCCTACGTCTGGTTTAAGATTAAGGTCATCAGTATTTCCATCATGATGAAATTCACCAAACAGATTGTTATTATTTGTATCCCATCCAGAAAAACTTCCATCATCATTGTAAATATCAGAGTAGTATAAATCTGTTATATAAATTCCGTCCCACATGTATGTTTTTCTAATAGGGATATTATTTATGTCACCAACAAGCATGACGTAAGATATTTTCCAATTTTCGATTGACTTTTTAATAAAATATTTTATTTTTTCTGGTCTATCGCGCCCATATTCTGGAAAATATTTTGAATTGTATATTTCTTCAGGAATCACGATTTTTGTTTTTAAACCATATTTGATTTTATGTTTGATTAATGGATATAAATATTTCTTAAATTTTTCAGGTGATATTATAAGCAAGTCATATTTACTAATAGAAAAAATATTGGGATTATTTCTTTTCTCTTTTAAATTGTCATTAGACACGATAAAAAACCATCAAATGAGATTATATAAATTTTACCAAATCTATTTAATTAAGGGTTTCTGTAAGAAAGTTTCATTTCTTATTAATAGATTGTGAATATTTCATTGACTAAATGGTATTGTATTACTATTTAAGTGGATCTTAGTATTAAAAAGTGAATGAGAAGGATTTGAACGTCGCTTTAGACATAAAAATAAGACATTTTCTATGACAAATAATAATCATAGATTTAATCAATAAAAAGATGATTTGCAATTATAATTTAATGAGGCAAACAGATGAAGACAATTAAAATTAGACCTTACAAGAGTGATGATATTAAACAAGCTTCATCAATATGTAGCGTTTTATTTGATAATTATTTGTTTGAAGATTCAACTGGAAAAGAATTAACAAATTTTTTAATTGATGCTGGAATAATACCTAGATTTTCCACCCCCGGCTTTTTTGTAGCAGAGGAAAATGGCAACATTGCTGGAATAGTTGTTTTAAAATGGGAAAAACAGAAAAGACAAAGAGTTGAAATTAACTATTTTAGGATTATCAGATATTATGGATTTGTTAATTTTATAAAATTGTTTATAAGAAATACGTGGCATATCTTTTTTCCACAAAAATCAAATATTGAAAGCAAAACATGTTATTGTGATTATCTTGCTGTAGACGTTAAAAAACGAGGTAAAAACATTGGATCCTCATTATTAAAATATTGTTTAGATTACTCAAGACAAAATGGCTTTAAAAAATTCGCTCTTTATGTCCCATCATGTGATAGAAGATTAATTAATTGGTATAAAGAACGCGAATTCAAGATTGAGAAAAATATCAAAAACGGACTGATTAAGAGATTTGTTACTGGAACAAATGCTTTTACATATATGACTATTGATTTATAAACAGATTATTGACAGAGATGATATATATGGTACATTGATTTGGGATTTTACATAATTATTCATTTCTACAATAAGTTTTAGTCATTCTATTTCATCAAAATTTAATTAGTAGAAAAATAATTCTAAGATGTTATAATTGTGGGATTACTTTTGTTACAGAAATTTGAATAAGCATCAATTCTAATATTTTAATAATTTGTTTATCAGATTCCGGTTTGATACGTAGAAAAATGCAGTTGGACTAAGTCTAATACCTTTCAATGTCCTAATCACCAAATTGTATGATTTATCCCATTTATTGCGAAGGTCTTTAACACTTACCATAAGCTCTTCAGCTGACATATTTTTAGGTTGAAAAACAACATCAGTTGAGTTGTATTTCGACCAATCTTTCGTAAGAATTCTCCCCTCCCATTCTAATCTATCATATAATGGGGTTCCGGGATAAGGAGTCAACGTAAAAGCATTAGGGATATCAATATCGCTTTTTCTGACAAAATCATTAGTCAAATCAAAAATATTTGCAGTGTCATGATCAAAGCCAAAGACAAAAAATCCTATTACTGCCATTCCATGATTTCTTATGTTCTTAATTGATGATAAATAAGAGTCTACTTGGTTTGTTTTCTTCCCAGCCTCTTTTAGCGAATCCTGACAAATAGATTCTAGACCAATAACCCAGGCAAAACATCCTGCCTCACTTGCTAATTTTAAGAATTCATCATCTTGGCCGAGTACATCTATATTCCCGTAGCCAAAAAAGTTCTTATCCAACCCGTTCATATCTCGGAAAAGTTCTTTGCTATAACTTGGATCTACAGTTAGAGAATTATCATTGAAAAAAATTGTTTTATTTGGAAGTCTGTTAATTTCTTTAATTACGTTCCCTATTGGTCTTTTACGGAATATATTTCTAAATCTCATATGTGTAATAGCACAAAAAACACAACCATAAGGGCAACCTCTTGTGGCTTGAACATTAAAACTGGATTTTCCATTATAAACATCAACTCTAGGGTTAGGTATGGCTGCTGGGTCTACAGGTTTTTCCTGTTCGTAAAAAGGCTTTATCATTCCTTTTTCAAAGTCTTTTAAAAATTGTGGCCAAGTATCCTCTGATTCTCCAATAAAAACGGCATCTGCATGTTGCTTTACTTCTAATGGCAATGCTGAAGAGTGCCAGCCACCCATAACAACTGTTACACCTCTTTTTCTAAACTCATCAGAAATCTCATAAGCTAAATAAGATATTTCAGTCATGAAAGATATTCCGACTAAATCATAGTGCTTATCAAAATCAACATCCTCATAGGTACCTTCAACTACTTCAACAGTATGCTCTTCAGGAATTAATGCTGCCAATATTGGGATTGTTAACGATCTCTGAAAAGACCCTTTTTTTTTAAATAATTCATAAAAAAACCCTTTTTTCAGATTTTGCTCAGCAAAATCTTGTTGAATAACATAAATCAAAAGTATTTTCATTAAATAAATATCATTGGATTTTTTACTATAAAACTTTCCCCAAATTTAGCCTTAACCTTTATTAGTAGGGCAATGAAATCTATTAATTCACATATTTATAAAGTACATTTTTCAGTCAATTTCATGATTAATATCGATTAGGGCTTTGACCTTAAAGTATGAAAAATAAATGACTTTAGGGTCAGAACTGACTTTTAGGGCAAAGCCATCGATTAGAAAGTATTTAAATTCTTAAGATACATTAGGATTTCGTTTTAAATTAATAACTGTTTTTAAAATAAATTTTTAAGATTGTTTTTTGTAATTTTTTTGGGAAAAAAGAAGAACTTATAATAATATATTCATTAAACATATCCTCAAATAATGAAATTAATTTTGAATAATCTTCGTCTTGAACCGATTTTAAAATATCTTTTTGAAAAGAAAGTTGTTTTAAATTAGCCCATCCTAATTTTTTTGAAATAAAATGAAGTTGTTTATTTGCCATATCTAATTTCATTAAATGTTTATGTTTAGATTTGAAATTTATTTTATTAATTAGTGCGTATCTTAAAAGAATGTGATAATTTAGAAATGGGATTATGTAGAAAAATCTAGTTTTGTCATTTTCAGTAAAATTTGAATTAATCCCTTCACAAAATCTTTTAAATCTTATTGATGAAATATTTGCTTCATTTTGATTCACCCATTTTTCTGCATTAACCTCCTGAGGGAGTTTAATTATATCTGTTAAATATGCCAAACCTTTATTATGAAGATCTGTTTGGTATTTTGATTCTTTTGTAGAAATTTTTGGAAAATTCATTTCAGAAATAATTTTTCGGATTTTTTTTAATTTATCATTTGTAAAAAAATGACCCAATTCGTGAAGTAATTGTTCATCTTTTTCTTTATCAGATATTTTAAAAAATCCATCTTTAATAAAAAGTCGTATAGGGTCGTTTTTATATCTTACTAAATCTCTAGTATCAATTAAAGATATTAATTCAGGCGTTCCTGAGTTTATATATTCTAAGTCAGTTTCGTATTTTGTATATGATTCATCCGGCGTAAACTTTAAATCGATATTTTCAAGATATTTAAATTGCTTTTTGAATGTTTCAAAATATTTTATACATTCAATCTTAAATTGCAAGTTATGAACTACCAATATTTCTTCAATCACCCATTCACCAATTATGTTTTTATTTTGTACTATACCAAGTAATCATCTACATTGTATATTTTCTTATCAAGTCTAGTCCCTGTCCATATAGCATAATTCGAAGCCCCAACCTTTATGAAATTTGAAAAGCCAAGTTTAGCGCCTTTTATAACTCTGTTGAATGTATTTTTAGCAGAATAAAAAGTATTATGAAGCTCTTCAACACCGAGCAATAGTTCTCTTGGTGTCATATTCTTGGGTTGAAAAACAACATGCTCTAAATCATATTTGCTCCAATCTTTCGTAAGAATTCTTCCCTCAGATTCAAGTTTGGTATATATCGGTGTTCCTGGAAACGGAGTTAGAATATGAAAATAAAGGATATCAATATCGCTCTTTCTAATAAACTCGTATGTACTGTTAAAAATTGTTTTGTCATCTTCGTCAAAGCCAAACATAAAAGAGCCGTAAATTGCCATACCATAATCTTTAATTTTTTTAATAGATTTATTATACTCTTCAACTTTGTTAGTGCTTTTCTTAATACTATCTAAGGATTTTTGATTTATCGATTCGAAACCAATAAACCATGCAAAACATCCTGCCTCACTTGCTAATTTTAAGAATTCGTCATCTTTTCCTAAAATGTCGATGTTACCTGATGCGAAAAATATTTTATCTAATTCCTTTAGCCTAGAGAATAGTTGTTTTGAATAATTTAAATCAATTGTTAACGAAGCATCATGGAAAATGAACTGGTCACCTGAATACATTTCTATCTCTTCTACAACATCATCTACAGGTCTTTTTCTAAAAATATTTCCAAGATAGCTATTGGTTATTGCACAGTATTTACAACCATGCGGACAGCCTCTCGTTGCAAAGATTTCAAAGTTTTTTTCCATTGATTCAATGTTTTCTTTGAAAGGAACTTTGTTAAGATCTACAGGTTTTTCTGATTTATAAAATGGTTTGAGTTTACTGTTTTCTAAGTCTTTTAACAATAAATTCCAAACTTCTTCAACTTCACCAATAACGACGCTATCAGAATAACTTTTAGCCTCATCAGGCATGGATGTAGGATGATATCCACCAAGAACAACTGTTTTACCTCTTTGGCGAAATTCTTTAGAAATATCATAAGCGATATTAACATAGCATGTCAAACAAGAAATACCTATTAAATCATAATCTCCATCATAATTAACCTCATCAGGATTGATTGTTTGAATGATTTCAATTGAATGTTCTTTTGGGGTTAAGGCAGATAATAGCCGGAAAACTTTTGGTAAAGGAGAAATAACCTTCTTTGATAGTAGAAAATTAAATAGTTTATTTGAATTGTTAAATCCAAGAACAATATTTGAACCTAGATAAATAATTAATATTCTCATTAAGAGTAGTAAAGGACAAAGAAACCTATAAATGTTATTGATTTAACAGTCTTGTTTCTTTTTGTAAAAATAGAAAAATCAGATTTAACAAGATGAATGCTTTTTTGAATATCTGATAAACAGATTGGGGATAATATCCTCTCCATTAAGAAGATTTTTAGGTTAAAATATTGAGGAAAAAAATTATTTTTTCTTTTTTTCTGGGGGCAATGGTGGTTTTTTAATCTGAAGTCTTAGTTGACATTTAAGGCATCTCTGTGCTTCTTGTAATGCATCATCCTCAGAGAAGCATAGTTCTACTTGTTTAAATCCAGGTATTCTTTCTTTTACAGGTATTTTTGTAACTTCTACTCTCTTTCTGTCTGCAAATCCTTCATCGCGACCTATGTATTGATCTGCTTCATCATCTGGATAAAGTATCTGGTCTATTTCGCCGTCTCCGCCAAGGTATTTATCAATAGACTTAGCTGCAAGTCTACCTCCTTGAACCGCCCAGATTACTGTCTGAGGTCCTGTTACAATATCCCCACCGGCAAATACTCCTTTTTTCGATGTTTCTTGGATTTCTTCTTTTACGACGATTCTTCCTCTCTTGTTTAAATCAACTTCAAAACTTTCTGCATCACAGCTTTGTCCTATGCCATATATAAGTCGGTCTAATTTCATAATAAACTCTGACCCTTTAATTGGTACAGGTCTTCTTCTACCGCTTGAATCTGGTTCTCCAAGTTCCATTTTAATGCATTCAACATGAAGTTTATCTTTATCCTTAAGTATCTTTGTAGGATTTGTAAGAAATAATATTTCAACGCCTTCATCAAGGGCATCTTCTACCTCGTGGGCGTATGCTGGCATTTCTTTTTTGGTTCTTCTGTATATTATTTTTACAGATTTTGCTCCTTTTCTAAGTGAGCAGCGTGCAATATCTATCGCAACGTTTCCTCCGCCAACAACACCTATGCCTCCTTTTAGATCAACTTCTTCCTTAAAATTTATTTTTCTAAGTGTTTCAATTCCATCGAGTACTCTTGAGTCGTCTTCCCCATCTAGATTCATTGAAATGCCTTTTGGTGCACCCATTGCTAGATACACTGCATCAAAACCTTTTTTGAATAGTTCCTCAGTAGATTTTATTTTTGCATTGCATTTGATTTTTACACCAATTTCTTCTATTTCTTTTATTTCGCTTTCAAGTGCTTCTGGTGGGAGACGGTAATCAGGTATTCCTGCCTTGAGCATTCCACCAGGTTTTTTAAGCATTTCAAATACTGTCACATCGTGTCCTTTAAGTTTTAAGAACCATGCTGCAGTAAGTCCTGAGGGGCCTGCTCCGACTATTGCTATTTTTTTTCCAGTTGCTTTTCCTACTTTGAGTTTTTTCTTCCAGGCGCCATCATCTCGTTCTGCAACAAATCGCTTTAGTTCTCTGATAGAAATTGGTTTGTTTATCTCTGTTCTAGAGCATTCATCTTCACAGGGGTGATTACAAACTAGACCCAGCGAATAAGGAAATGGAAACTTTGATCTGATAACTGCTAGTGAGTCTTGATATCTTCCTTCTGCAATGTACCGGACATATCTGGGGATGTCTGTTTTTGCAGGACAACCATGTTTGCATGGTATGAGTTTTTCTTCTCTTGTTTCCTCCACCGCTTCTTCTTTGTCTACAAGTGCACCAGATGGACATACCTCAACGCATGCTCTGCAGAATTTACATCCTGCGTCTTTTAAATCTGAATCCTTTGTAGTTCCAACAAAGGTTTCAATTCCACGGTTGATAAGGCCTATTGTACCTACTCCTCTAACCTCCTGACAGATTCTTACACATCGTCCGCATAGAATACATTTGTCAAGATCGCGAGTAAATAATGGGTCTTCTGAATAAATTGGAAGGCCCCTGTCTTCAGGAGTGTAGTTTGATAATATCTCATTTACACCTACATAATCTACAATCTTTTTAAGATCAGAAGAAGGTGGGATATCTTTTGGATAGTTTGAAAGAATAAGCCAAATTAGGTTTTTTCTTAATTTTTGTAATTCAGAAGTATTTGTTTTTACAACCATTCCTTCTGAGACTTTAGTGGTACAAGAAGTTGGGAAGCCTCTCATTTTTTCTATTTCTACAACACAAAGCCTACATGCAGCAATTGGTTTTAAGTTAGGATGATAACAAAGATTTGGGATGTATATCCCGTTATCTGTTGCTGCTTCTAGGACGGTTTGGCCTTCTTTTGCATTAATTTCTTTTCCATCTATAGTTAATTTGATCATTCTATCGCCATAAATTTACATGCGCTTATACAGGATTTGCATTTGATGCATTTATCCTTGTTAATCTTAGCAAATTCTTTCTTTTTCCATTCAATTGCATCAACAGGACATGCTTTGAAACACATGCCACATTTTACACATTTATCTTCGTTGACTTCAAATTTTATGAGATTTGTACATACTGTTGCTGGGCATTTTTTATCTTTAATATGAGCCTCATATTCATTTAAGTAATACTTCATGGTTGTAAGAACCGGATTGGGTGCGGTATTACCAAGACCACATAATGCCGTCTTTTTTATCGTGTCACTCATTTCCTTTAAAAAAACAAGGTGCTCCTCAGTTCCTTCTCCTTCTGTAATTATTTCAAGAACTTCATACATTCTCTTAAGGCCAATTCTGCATGGAACACATTTCCCACACGATTCTGCAACTGTGAAGCTTAAAAAGTATCTAGCAACATCCACCATGCAGGTTTTCTGATCCATTACTACCATTCCACCAGAACCCATTATAGCTCCAGTTTCATTTATTGACTCATAATCAATTGGCGTGTCAAATAGTCTCTCAGGAAGGCAACCTCCTGAAGGCCCTCCTAATTGCACTGCTTTAATTGGTATCTTTTTGTCAAGTACTCCACCGCCTGCACCCTCTAGAATGTTTCTTATTTTTGTACCCATTGGAACTTCCACTAGGCCTGTGTTTTTTATTTTACCCGCAAGTGCAAAGACTTTTGTTCCCTTGGATTTTTTGTAACCTATTGATGAAAACCAGTCTGCACCCTTAAGGATGATGTGTCTTACATTTGCAAAAGTCTCAACATTATTTATGTTACTGGGTTTCTCCCAAAGTCCTTTTTGTGCTGGAAACGGTGGTCTGGGATTGGGCATACCGCGTCTTCCTTCAATCGAGGCCATAAGAGCAGTTTCTTCTCCACAGACAAATGCTCCTGCTCCTTCTTTTACAATCATATCAAAATCAAAACCAGATCCCTGAATATTTTTTCCAAGAAATCCTTTTTTCCTTGCCTGCTGCATTGCAATGTTTAGTCTTTTTACTGCAAGTGGATACTCAGCACGACAGTATATATATCCATGGGTCGCACCGATTGCATATGCTCCTATTACCATTCCTTCTATTACTGCATGAGGGTCTCCCTCAAGGATGCTTCTATCCATAAAAGCACCAGGATCACCTTCATCAGCATTACAGATTATGTATTTCTCATCATTTTCTGCGTTACGAGCGAACTGCCATTTTAAACCTGTTGAAAAACCAGCACCACCTCGACCACGTAGACCTGAGTTTTTCATCTCATCAATTATTTCCTGTGGTTTCATTTTAAATGCTTTTTCAAGTGCTTTATATCCTTCTGTTTCAACGTATTCTTCAATATCCTCAGGGTCAATTTCTCCACAGTTTTTAAGAACGATTCTTTCCTGATTTTTGAAAAAGTTTTTGTAATCTTCTCCTGCAAGTAATTTATCTACAGGTTTGTTTTCTATGAGATGCTTTTTTACTATTTGTTCAACGTTTTCTGGTTTTACAAACTCATATGTTGTTCTTTTGCCATCAATTATAATATCAACTAGAACGTCTCTGAAAAGCCCTCTATCGCCTACTCTTACAATCTCAAAATCAAGGTTGTTTTTCTTAACTTGACTCTCAAAGTTATCCGCAACTTTTTCTGCTCCTGCTGAGACACCACTTGTACCGACGCATACTAGTATCTTGTTCATCTAGCTTTCCTCCCCTTTGTATTTATCGAGCATCTCATCCATCATCTGAATTGTGCAGTTTCCATAGAAATCATCATCAACTTGAACTACTGGTGCCATCCCACAACATCCTAGACATGCTACTCTTTCAAGTGAGAACTGACCGTCTTTTGTCGTCTCTCCATCTTTTATATTAAGTTTTGTTGAGAGATAATCAAGTATTTCTTTTCCACCCATAACATGACAAGCAGTTCCCTGACAGACCCGTATTGTGTGTTTTCCGCGAGGAGTCAAATAGAATTGCGTGTAAAAAGTAAGTACTCCATATATTTCTACGGGGAAAATATTGAGTTCTTTTGCAACAAGATTTACTGCTTCTTCAGGAACATATCCATATTCTTTTTGAATGTCTTGCAGAAGAGGTATAAGAACTCCTTTCTTTTTTCCGTGTTTTTGTATCAGCTTTTTTGTTTTAGAAAGGTCGACAGACATTTTAATTCCTTCTGTAAATTGCAATTTTTAGGTGCGGGTTGCGTTTAACCGTTATCTTGAAATGTTTATAATAGTTTACTATCATAAAATTAGGTGTTTAATTGGACTGTTTGTTTGTCTCTGATCTTCATGGGAATAAAAAAAGATATTCAAAAATATTTGACATAGTCGAAAAAGAAAAACCTGATGCTGTTTTTTTTGGTGGTGATCTTTTACCTAATTCTTTTGGAATTGATTGTGATGTTGGTAAATTCTTAGAAGAAGAGTTTTTTTCAAAAGTTGAAAAACATCTGGGTAAAACTCGTTTTTTTGTGATAATGGGAAATGATGATCCACGGGTTTTTGAAGAGCATTTTATAGATGCTGATAAAAAGGGCCTAATTGAATATGTTCCCGAAAAGACCGTGGAGTTTGAAGATTTGTTTGTAACAGGATATCCATTTGTTCCACCCACTCCTTTTCAGCTTAAGGACTGGGAAAGATATGATGTTTCACGTTTTGTTGATGTTGGCGGTGTTTCTCCTGAGAAAGGAGTTAGAACCGTTGATGTTGATAGAGACAAGATTCGTTTTTCTACTATCTCAGAGGATTTAGAAAATATTGTGAAAAATGCTCCTCCTGAAAAAACAATTTTTTTATTTCATTCACCGCCTTATAAGTCCAATCTTGATCGAGCAGGCCTTGATGGTAAAATGGTTGATAGCGCCCCAATGGATGTTCATGTTGGTAGTATTGCAATCCAGCGTTTTATTAAGAAATACCAGCCTTTTTTGACTTTACATGGACATATACATGAAACAGTCGATTTGACTGGTGAATGGAAAGATAGTTTTGGAAAAACAATCTCATTTACCGGTGTTTCTAACAATTCTCAATTTGTGATAGTTGCTTTTGACACAAATTCTTTGGAAAAAGCCGAAAGAATATCATTTAAAGTTTAGTTTTTGTTAAGTTCTAATTTTTTAATTCGTGAATAGGAACTGCTGATATGAGTAGCCCAGCTGGTTTTATTTTTTATGTCTTCATCTGTGACAATATGGATGTCTAAAAGATTTTCTGTTTCTACACCTGTTCTATTCTGATTTTCTTTTGCAATTTTTTTTCCTTCTTCTTCAAACCATTCTAAAAGCAAATCTCTTTGATTATCTGTTCCTTTGAAATGAACTATTAAATCTATGTCGCTTGCTGGTCCTGCTTCACCTGTTTTCGTGCTTCCTATCAGATAAATTGCTTTTATACCATATGCTTCAGGGTCTATTTTTTCTACAAGTTCATCTACTTTTTGCATTCTCCAGCTCCAATGATCAGGTGGTTTTAAAAAAGCAAGAGCCTCATTTGTGTCTCCATCCATTATAACTGATAAAGTTCCGCCTTCCTCAAGATCAGATGTTTTAACAACTTTTACGACGTCCTCATATTTTTTGTACTTAGGGAGCTTTTTAGGAAGATGATTCTTTGCATCTAGAATCTTTTTTTCATTAAATATTATATCTGGTTCATCTGGATAAAGGGGCAAATATTTTATATCTGCCTCCACTAAATCCTGGAAAAAGTGTGTTCCAAATGAAAGCTCTGGAGTGTACTCTCCTTTTTTCTTTGCAATTTCTACTAAAAGCGAGGTGTTGTTAATATCACCATATTTTACAGGCACACCTAGTTTCATATCGCCACGACTACCCCATCTACCAGGACCCATTAGTATAAATTTTCTTCTTGGGAGTTGTACATTTAAATGGTTTATTATTTTTGCAATATTTTGCATTTCCTCGCGAGAATTCAAGCTTGAATATTTTTCTGGCACTACATATACAATGTAATTAATGTTTTCTATCTGACTTGTTGTCACATACCTGTTGGATGAGAAGATCTTTCTTTGAATAGAAATGTTTTTAGGTACGGGTTTCCGTTCTATTCCTCTTCCCTGGCTCTGTGGCCGGCATTGTAAGAAATATAAATTTTTACCATCTGATGCAAATTCTACATCAACCGGCGTTCCGATTTTTTCTTCTAAAACATTTAGTATTCTTTTCATTTTCTCCAGAAAATCTGTTTTGGAAAAAAGGTTTTCAAAGGTTACTACAAAATCTTCATTATCAAGGTCGGTAAGGATACTCGGTGGTGATAATCTTCCATCTTTATATACTGATATCGTTTTGTCTATTTTTGGTATTTCGTCTGAATGCTCTTTGAAAAAATCTATTGCATCAACTGTTTCAATAGCTTTTGTTTTAAGATTTATTAAATCCATATACCTGGGCGAATATTGTACTCTTTCAGTTGCAAGCGTATTTACTCTAAGATTAGGTCGCATTGGAGATATCAATATTGGATAATCATTTCCAACTCTATCCACTGCTCGCGTTCCAAGACCCGGCACGAGTCTGATTATGCCATCTTCTCTTCTTACCCTTGGGGACCATCTAAATTCGCTTCTACTAAAAGCCACACCAGCATATGCTGGTAAATAATAATGTCCAATTTTTTTACCTACTACCTGTTGAATGAGTATCCCCATTTCTTCACTGAAATCAAGCAAACCTCTTTCTCTTCTATATTCAATAGGATCTGGGCCAAATGTTGATGCATATACTTCGGATATTGCATCCATGAGGCTGTATAATCTTTCATCTTCACTTCCAGTATTTGGAACAAATAAGCTTTTGTATTTTCCTGAAAAAGCTGCACCAAAGCTATCCTCTAGAAGACTTGAAGATCTTATAATTACAGGGGCTCCTTCTAAATCCCTTATTATTCTCCTAAATCCTTCTACTATTTCATGTGGAAATGATGCGTTTTTAAAGACTTGTTCTAAAAAGGGCTGGTCTTTGCTTATCTGATCTGGTTCCAAGTATTTTATGTGAAAAGCTTCATCTAAATCATTATAATGAATAAATTCGCGTAGAGTATCTGATGTTACATACCAGCTTTTTGGAAATGTTACATCCTTAAGTATTTCATCTTTTTCTTTTTCCTCTTCAATTATTTTTTGGGCTAGAAAAACACCGCTTGTTTTTCCCCCAAATTTACCTGGGCCTTGCATCGGGCCTACAACATGACCTAAAAGGTTTACAAAATCAGATAGTTTAATGAAATGTTTTGCAACGTTTACATATTCCAGCCTATCAGTAAAAAATCTTCTGATAAGAGCTGTTCTAATAGTTGTTTTATCCTCTGGAGATAATGTTTTTTCTACATCTTCTTGTTCAAAGAAACGATTCAATTCCTCTGTTATTTCGGATAAAGGCATACCTGGTTTCTGGGATGTTAAAAGTAGAGGTCTTGCTTTATCCTGTTTGAGCCAATCCTGAAACATCTTTGATATTTCTTCATCTGAAAGTGTTTCCTTTGCCATTTCAAAAATCTGTTTTTGAATGTGTTTGAGTGATTCTAAATCCTGTCGAGGGTTTGGCATGTTAATTCCACACCATTGGCTATCTGCGGCATTTCTGTCAACAGGACATATATTTCCTAAAAGCATTGTAATTTTTTCACTTTCGTAACGATAGAGATAATAGACCATTTTTCTAGTTATACGAAGTAAAGTTCGTGGATCTGTTTTTAAGAGAAGGTCTATTATTACTTCCCAATCTTGCTTAGTTTCTTCTAAAATTGGTTCTCCAGTAAGAGTCTTTTGAAATTTATTGAGTTTTTTTCTTTGTTGCTCTAACTCTTGCTTTATAGCGCTCTCACTTAAATAATTACCAAGTAAATCTGCTATTGCATCTATCAATCTTCTTTCATCTATTAAAAATGGACCTTCATCGATTTCTGGCTTTTCTTCAAGGTAAAAAACTTCTAGGCTTCCTACCTTTTTGTCATCTGAAATGATGTTACTTATCTGACTCCATTTAGTTATTTTGAAGTTTTTTGTTCTAAATTCTTTACCTTCTACGGTAATTCTAGCACAGGTAATACTAGGATATTGCCATGCAGGAGGAATGAGCTCCAGTATTTTTTGTATTGAGTCTTCGAAAGAAATAGATTTGTCACGTACAACATCTGTCAGACTGTAAAGACAATTTAGTTCTTTTACTCTCTCTTTTAATGCATCTATTCCCTGAGAGTTTTTATTTTTTGCTTTTTTCATTTTTCACCTGTTTTTTTATTATTGCTTTTCCCTTTCTGCTATCTATTATTGCTTCAAGAGGTTTACTAGTTTTAAAATGTTTAATGTACTCTGTCTCTTTCAATGTTTCTTGTTTTTCTAGCCATTCATGATCAATGTCCTCTTGTTTTTTTGTAATTATGTAACCTACCTGTGAGGCTATCATATCATGGAAGAAATGTGATCCTTGAGAGGGGTCGATATGTCTTTCTTTGTACGGTGTTTCAACTATTAATTTTGCGCCTGCTATATCACTCCATACAACTGGTATTCCAAGCCATGGATCTGATGATCCCCACCGACCAGGGCCTATCAAGATATAAGGTTTGTTTTGCTCCATTAATTCCAGATTTATTTTCTTTATTTGATTTACAACTTTTGTAGAGTTTGACATATCAAAACTACTCTGATCGATGTATACAATATCCGATAAATTTTTTATAACCCCGTTTCCAAGGCAATTTTCACTATAAAATAATACATCTTTGCGAGGAATCGTATCTATGTCTATATTTATCTTTTTATCAGGAGGAATCATATTTCTTATCTGAAGAATTATCAACTCCGATGGTTCTTTTTCATCTTTTGATGTGTTTAATGCAAATTCTATTTCTACTGGATATCCTAGTGCTATTTCACTTATTGAAAGAATTAGATTTAATGCTTTTGCAAGAGGTATTGTTTCATAATTAAGAATTGGTGAGAAATCTACTACAAGATATCCATTTTCGTATATACCAGGGTATAGGCTGTCATCCTGAGGTATGTATGTGGACACTACTTTGTCTAGTATGCCATGTTTTTTTGCAATGTCAATTTCTAACTTATCAAGTGATGTTTCTTCATTGTATTCAACGAATTTATAAATTGATCTCAGATTTAATGCATAAAAATTTGACTGAGCATATTTCATGTAATCTTTTGGAGTGCCAAATAAGGGTCTTTTTGGTTTGTTTGGGCAAAATGCAAAGCTGCTTCCCCCATCAACAATTGCTTTTCCAAGCCCCAATGCAAGATATGCAATTCCTTCCTCTGACTTGCATGAGCCTGAGGCATAATAGTTATAAGATTTTGCAACACCTGAGATTGTTGGATAGAAATATTTGCCATGACGAGTTCCAGCTATTTCTTGTATTAGAACTGCCATTTTTTCATCGCCTATGTGTTTTGGTGTGTTTTTAATATATGTTCGTGCTTGTTCAAAATAAGTCGAAGCGTAAACATATTTTATAGCATTACAAACCTCCTGAAAACGAAGATCTGTTTCCCAAGACTCATTAGGGAGAAGCATAGATGCGTAAATACCTGCAAATGGCTGCATTAAAGAGTCTTCCAAAAGACCTGAAGATCTTGCAATTAGTGGTTTACGCGTCTTTCTTATAAAAGAACGCAAATCACCTAAAACTGTTGCAGGAAGACTCGAGTGCATAAATTTTGCAGATATTCTTTCATCAGATAAATTTGCAAAATCCAAGTCATTTAGGTTGTTTCGTTCCATAAAAATATCAAAAATATCAGTCGAAAGAACAATGCTTCTAGGAACCGTAATCTTAAGCCCTGAAAACATGTCTTCAGTGAGATATTTGGACAATATTTTTGCAATGAATGCTATGCCTCTTGCTTTACCACCAAGTGCGCCATCACCTATGCGGCTAATTTTTATATAAGGATCATCGATTCTTTGTGAGAAGCTAGTAATTGCTGATTGGTTAACAGAATAACTGTAATCTTCAATCATATCAATAAGTCGTTTTTTTAGCGATTCTTTATCAGTGAAATTTTTTTCTGCTTCAGAGCATTTCTTTGCAAGTTCAATTTCACCGATGCTTTTAATCCACTGAGATATCTCATGTTTTTTTGCTGAATTATAAATCGAGGTACTTTCGATTTCATTTATTACTTTTTGGAATTCTACAAGCTGTGTTACTTGTATTATCTCTTTTCCTTTTGTATCCTTAAAAACCAGTTTATTAGGACCAAGATTTTTTTTGATGAATTTTCTTAGAACATTCATCAGATTGTTGGATGTTTTTGATATGATTTTAGCTTTTTTATTTTTAAGTTCTTTTTTGTTAATAGCCTCTGAAGATTGGATAATTATCGGCAAATCAGGTTTTTCTTCTAAGACTTTATTTGCAATCTCGACCCCTATTTGTTTTCTATCCTTGTCTTTTTTAAGATAATTGTCCGTTATTATGAATAAAAGATCATCTTTGTATTCATCATAAAGTTTTTTTCCTTCATCATAGTCTGCTGTATGAAGAACAAATGGACGGTTTTTGAAGCGCAGTGTTTTTTGCTCACAATTTAACTCTTCACTTATAATTTGTTTTAAATGATTGTAAATTTCTTCGTTTATAAGAGATAGATAGGTAGAATAGTGTTGTATCGAGTCTTCAACTAATAGAATACAAGTTTTTTTATCAATATTTGAAAGATTTTCAAGGTTTTTTTTGTCTTCAAAATA
>Ga0272442_10003388_pt1 | contig 22415 bp, 20 predicted proteins | sample SSMForm2O_FD_200262 | JGI IMG/M metagenome (GOLD analysis project Ga0272442, IMG submission 200262) | Marine sediment archaeal communities from Little Sippewissett salt marsh, Falmouth, MA, United States - SSM-Form-2O | ecosystem: Environmental > Aquatic > Marine > Wetlands > Sediment ...
AGGATTTCCTGAAACAATCCGCACCCCTTTTTCTTGAAGCAACGAGGCTGTCCTTTCATAGAATGGATGGAGAACAGCACATGCTTCCGCTGAACCTGCCTCGATATAATCTTCAAGGTCGGCAGCCGGAATCGATAGTACCGACTCGACACCGATCCGCTGCAGTACACTTCCGATCGCCATAGCGTCAACAGGAAAAATCTCGCCGACAACAACCAGAGAGCGCGCTCTCTTCGGTCTGTCAAAATCAGCAAACCTTCCAAGCATTGTTGAAACCGTCACATCCTTTGCCTCCGGGTGTGATTTGATCTGAAATGCCGGCAGACGAACAAGCTGAACAACAGCGTTGCCTGCCTGTTTCGGCAGCAACTCTTCTGCAATACCTGCCGTTTCCGCGACACAGGTACTGACAACAGGAATGAAGGTTACCGCCGGATCCTCGGCAATCTTCCGGATAGTCTCCCGAACATCATCGATCATGGTTCCTCCTGAAATCTGAACGTTCATCAGTTCAGAAGCAACGATTGACCTTCTGGCAGCATAAAAATGTGAAACGAAAGTCAATCCGTACAGGCATCCCTGATCAGCAACAAGGCAGACCCGCGACCCTTCTATCCTCGTAAGAACCCGCAAACCGCCAAACGCGGGGCACATGGTCTGCGGATGAAGATTGGCACATGCTTTATTTTCCGTACTGTGTGCCTGACAATCATGAATCATTATTGACCTCCTAAATCAAGTATCTGCATGTTTTCATAGACGTTATTGACAATTTCCTGAAGCGGTTCATCAGAAACGAAAAGGTATTTCCCTTCGACTTTCCTGAACGCCCCCAACCCTTCGAGCAGAAGCTCCTGTTTTGCGGCAAGACGCTCTCTGAAATATCCGGAAAGAATTCTGAAGAACGTATCGGCATCTCTTTCTGAAAGACCGGTCTTTCGACCGATGATCTGAAGGGTTGTGGTATCGACAACCGGCCTGGTAAAAAAAGCTATTTTCTTACGGGGCGGAAACGCTTTGATAACCCCGCGCTCTTCCTCTCTTCTGAAAGGAAAATAGAGTACTGTAAACAAACCGAGCCCTTTGACGGAAACCTTTCCCGTCCGGACAAGTTCCTCGACAAATCCGGCCAAAACCGCATCGAGAAATCCTATAAGATGCTGCCTGTCCAGAGCGAACTTCTTTTCCAGACGCGCAACACAAGCATCATGTTTCATCTCTGAGCCTGTCGTGTTATAAGAAACTCTTTTTTGTCCTTCCTTCAGCAGTACAACAGTTCAGAATATACTAAAACCATTCCGTGGAAATACCTAACCTGAATAATTCATGAGCGTTTGAAATCCCGAATTGTAGAAAAATACAGTAAGCCGGTCATGTCCCCGGATTCCCTCCTGAAAACCGTTATAAAAGCTCAAAACCACAGACCAGTCATGCCGCCCCTGAAGTGGCATCCATGGGGTTTTACAGGACAAGAATGGATTCCCGTGTAAGACCTGTGAAACAGATGCTCAAATTTCACGGGTCAGGCTCGGGAATGAAAGAAAAAGGAAAGTTTCCCGTCCTTGTACGCCCTTTTTCACTTCCTTTGGTGAATTATTCAGGCTAACTTCAGTAAAACATAGTACCGCCACGTTTAGCCAGCAGTAACGAATGTCAGAGCAGATTCTTACCATCACCGAACTCACCAGGAAGATCAAATCAGATCTTGAAAATCGCTTTCCCGCTATAAGCGTCAAAGGTGAAATCTCCAATTTCAAGCTCCCCGGATCGGGCCACATCTATATGACCCTCAAGGATGAAGGCGCACAAATTCCTGCGGTGATATGGAAAACTGTGCGGATGAGGCTCCCTGTCGAGCTTGAGGACGGTGTAGAAATCATTGCACGCGGTCGAATCGAGGTATACCCGCCATCAGGACGCTATCAGCTTATCTGCACATCAGTTTCACTTGCAGGAGCAGGGATGCTCCAGCAGGCATTTGCCATGCTCCTGGAGAAACTTGCCGGACAGGGCTATTTTAATCAGGAACATAAAAAACCGTTGCCCGGTATTCCCGAAAAAATCGGTCTGGTAACTTCGGCAACCGGTGCGGTAATCGAGGATATGAGCAACGTTCTGAAACGCCGTTTTCCAGCCGCGAAGCTTCTTCTTTTTCCTGTCAAGGTTCAGGGAACCGATGCGGCACAGAACATCATCGATGCATTGTCCTACTTCAACCATCCGCTTAATCCCGCACATAAACCAGACATCATCATCGTTGCCAGAGGAGGCGGTTCTCTTGAGGATCTGCAGGCATTCAATGAAGAAAGCGTAGCTCTCGCTATTTTCTCTTCAACTGTTCCTGTGATCAGCGCGGTCGGTCACGAGACCGATGTAACCATCGCTGACATGGTTGCCGACATGCGTGCGGGAACCCCTTCCATAGCAGCGGAAATCGCCGCGCCCGATACCAGGGAGCTTCTGAAACACAATGATGCCTTGCTTGAAAGGCAGTGTTCGGCCCTCTATGCCAGGATTGAAGGAACGGAACGGCAGATACACTCTCTTCTCGGCAGTTACGCTTTCAACCGCCCGCAGGTAACGCTGGAAAGGATGCAGGAACGCGTCGAACATTCCGTAAAATTCATATCTCAATCGGCTCGGAGCACCATCATGCATACGGAACGCAGATTTTCTTCCGTAACGGAGCGACTCACCCTGCTCGATTACCGAAAAACCCTTGAAAGAGGTTATACTCTTATGAGAAAAGAAAAGCGCTATATCACGTCCAGCTCCTCCCTGCATAAAGGGGATACGGCATCAGTGATATTTCACGACGGAGAGACTGCCGTTACCATTACAGGGCAGGAAGATCTTCCCTGAATATCCTTCTGACAAGTTCCAGTTCCTCGGGGGTGTTGACTCCCGGTGAATCAACCGTGGTTTCAACACATTGAATACGAAACCCGTTTTCAAGAAGTCGCAGCTGTTCAAGAGACTCCTCCTTTTCAAGCATTGAAGGTTCGAGCCCTGCAAATTTCTGAAGCACCTCCCTCTGAAACGCATAGATGCCGATATGACGGTAAAAGGTTGTCGACAGGTTTGCACCCCTCCGATACGGTATCGGACTGCGTGAAAAATACAACGCATATCCATTCGAATCAATGACCACTTTAACGATATGCGGATCATCGATCAGGGCTGTTTCTGTAGCCGGAACAGGAAAAACAAGCGTTGTACAGTCAGGCCTCTCTCCCCGAAGATATGGTGCTGCCACGAGGTCGATAGTAGCGGGATCGATCAAAGGCTCATCCCCCTGAAGATTGATAAACAGATCGCCTTCAAGCGATTCCGCCGCTTCTGCAATACGTTCCGAACCGCAACGCGCATGTCGAGAGGTCATGACAACCTCCATCTGTACTTTTCGGAGTACTTCAGCGATTTCAGGACTGTCTGTGGCAACAACCACGCGGTCAGCGCATTCGGCCATCATCGCGTTCTGACAGGTTCTGACAATAAGGGGTTGACCCTCTATGTCTGCGAGCATTTTCCTCTTCAACCTGGTTGAGTCGAGCCTCGCAGGAATCACGATCACTATATTCATGTGTACTGTATGGCTTGATAGCTGGTTCGCGAGAGGACTGAACGGATAAAACCGCCATTATTATGACAGGATATTACAGGTAAGGCGTTATTTTTTCTGTAAATTCTACAGCTGAAAGTCCAAAGACCTTAACCCGTTTCTTTTTCCCTCTCGTCCCGAACACAATCTCCACACTTGATCGTGCGACACCGAGTGTCCGGGCAAGAAGCCTGCAACACTCAAGATTCGCCTCACCATCGACCGGAGGCGCTTTAAGGTTCACCTTTATGCTGCCGTCATATTCACCGGTAACCATACTTTTTGATGAGCGCGGCCGAACCTTTATCGAAAAAAAGACCGATCCTGCTTTTTCCTGAATTTGAAGCACACCTGCTCCGCTTTACCCGATAACTTTCGGGACTCTGAAAAAACGATCGAGTTTATCAGGGGCGTTGAGAAGAGCTGTTTCATTTGAAATGGACTCCTGACGGATATCGTCACGAAGTACGTTAACCTCATCATGAATACTGCTCAGAGGCTCGACTCCATCAGTATCAATTTCGTTAAGTTTCTCGACATACTGCAGAATAGCGTTCAGCTCACTGGTCATTTTCTCTTTCTCAACTTCGGTAAAACTGAGCCTTGCCAGTTCAGCGATATACGCGACATCTTTTATGGTTACAGACATGGAAGGTATTCGTTATTCGTTATTCCCTATTCCCTATTCCCTATTCCCTATTCCCTATTCCCTATTCCCTATTCCCTATTCCCTATTCCCTATTCCCTATTCCCTATTCCCTATTCCCTATCAGGTGAAGATAGACGTTGAGAGAATAAAGTCAAGGACAAAGAAACGAGGGTAAGGCAAAATGGCTGGATAGCCAGATAGCTGAATGGCTAAATAGCCTTCCCTCCGTCCTAACACGTAGCACCTAACTCCTAACACCTGACACATTCCTCACTCATTGCTCATCACTCATTGCTCATCACTCATTGCTCATTGCTCATTGCTCATTGCTCATTGCTCATTGCTCTTACAACCTGCAGATGCCAATCTTTTTTTCTACGGGATAAGACAGTTTCTGCCTTTCTCCGATAGGAACATAGTCACGAGCTTCGTCACCGAGATACATCTGTCTCGGCCTGGAGATCTTCTGCTCGTCATCGCTCATATGCTCCATCCACTGTGCCAGCCAGCCAGGAGTCCTTCCGATAGCAAAGAGCACGGGAAACATATCCAGCGGGAATCCCATCGCCTGATAGATCAGTCCGGAATAGAAATCAACGTTCGGATAGAGTTTTCGACTGATAAAGTAATCATCCTCGAGAGCGATTCTTTCAAGTTCCAGTGCGATATCAAGCAAGCTATTGGTGCCGGTGACCTCAAAAACCTCGAAAGCGATTTTTTTGATTATTCTGGCTCTCGGATCGTAGTTTTTGTATACCCGGTGGCCGAACCCCATAAGCCGTCCTTCTCCCGATTTCACCGTTTTGATGAACTCCGGAACCTTGTCCAGGCTGCCGATTCTCTCCAGCATGCGGATAACCGCCTCATTGGCCCCGCCATGCAATGGTCCGTAAAGAGCGGCACAGCCGGCGGCAAGAGCTGAATACGGATCGACCTGTGAACTGCCTACAGAACGCACAGCGCTTGTCGAACAGTTCTGTTCATGATCGGCATGCAGAATGAACAGCACATCGAGCGCATGTTCAAGTACGGGGTTGGGAGCGTATTTCAACTCCGTCATCTTGAACATCATGGAAAGAAAGTTCCCCGCATAACTCAGGTCGTTGTCGGGAAGAACATAGGGAAAGCCCATACTGTGGCGGAAACTCATCGCGGCCAGCGTAGGCATTTTACCGATAAGCCGACGCACCTGAAGCCGGATCGACTCTGCGTCGAAAATGTTTTTGGCGTCCGGATAAAAGGTAGACAGGGCTCCGACCGTACCTACCAGTATTCCCATCGGGTGACCGTCATAGCGAAATCCATCCATGAACTTTTGCAGGTTTGCATGGACCATAGTGTGCATCTGTATATTGTGCCTCCAGGCATCCAGCCGATCCCTGTCCGGCAGCTCACCCTTGATAAGCAGATAGGCTGTTTCCAGAAAAGAGCTTTTCTCTGCAAGCTGCTCAATAGGGTATCCTCTGTAGCGAAGGATCCCCTTATCGCCGTCAATATAGGTAATCAGGCTTTTGCAGGATGCTGTATTGAGAAATCCCGGATCGTAGCCCAGGAGTCCGAAATCATCATCTGAAACCTTGATCTTTCTGAGATCCATTGTTCTTATTGTACCACACTCTATTGGCACATCATAGCTAATCCCTGTGCGGTTATCCGTGATCGTCAGAGAATGTTTCCCCTTTTCGTCAGTCATGATCATTTTCATTTATATACGTTGCACGCCGGAGAGTATCCCGATCCAATGCACTCTATGCACTTTATTCAACGTGCGGTAGATTCACCACCTGAGTTTAAGTTACAAAACTCAGGTGTAATGGCATGACCGTAAAATGAGAATTCCTCACTACAGAAACACACCTTCCGGTGCTGCGTCAGCGTGTCAGCCAACCTACTTGAAACGCTTTATCTCACCCTGACGCAGACGCTCGAAATAGGAATCGAGGTCCCGCTTAACGCCGGGAGCAAGAAGGTAAAGCCCTACGATGTTTGGAAATGACATAGCGAAAATCATGGCATCGGTAAAATCGATCACAGCGCCAAGGTTCATAGCTGAACCGAGCACGATGAATATGCAGAACAACACTTTGTAGCTGACATCGGATACGACGCTTTCACCGAAAATGTAGGTCCACGCCTTGAGGCCGTAATAGGACCAGGAGATCATTGTCGAGAAAGCGAAAAGCAGTACGGCGATACTCAATATGTAGGGAAACCAGAAAATAACCTGTTCGAAAGCTTTCGAGGTGAGTGCTATGCCATCCATACCCTGTTCGGCATACAGACCGGATATAATGATAACAAGAGCGGTCATGGTACAGATCACCACCGTATCGAGAAACGGTTCGAGCAGGGCCACGAAGCCTTCCGTCACAGGCTCGTCGGTTTTAACCGCAGAGTGGGCTATCGGAGCGGAACCGATTCCGGCTTCATTGGAAAAAGCCGCCCGCTTGAAGCCCTGGATCAGCACACCGACCACGCCGCCATAAAGCGCTTCAGGAGCAAAAGCCCCGGTCAGTATTTCCATGAAAGCCTGTGGCAGTAAAGAGACATGAGACAAAATAATGTAAAGAGCGGCTGAAACATAGATCGCCACCATAACCGGAACAAGCTTTGCAGTAACCTTGACTATCGACCGTATCCCGCCAATGATAACCGCTCCGACAAGAACCGCCATGACCAACCCGAATATCCAGCCCTGCTGAAAGAACACACTCTCATCACCGCCGGTTGCGATCACCGTTTGTTTGAAGGCCTGATTTGCCTGAAACATGTTCCCCCCGCCAAGCGATCCGCCGATGCACATGACAGCAAAAATAAACGCGAGAACTTTGCCCGTACCGGCAAGCCCTTTCTCTTCAAACCCTCTGCTGAGATAGTACATCGGGCCACCTGAAACAGCACCGTCTCCCCTGATTTTCCGGTACTTGACCCCAAGCGTGCACTCGACAAATTTCGATGACATGCCGAACAAACCGCCAAGAATCATCCAGAATGTCGCGCCAGGGCCGCCAAGAGTTATGGCGACAGCGACGCCCGCGATATTACCAAGACCTACGGTTGCGGACAGTGCCGCGGTAAGGGCCTGGAAATGCGAAACTTCTCCCTTCTGTTTATCCGGAGAGTCATACACTCCGCGAACAAGATCAATCGCGTGCCGAAACCCTCTGACATTTATGAAACCCATATAGACGGTAAACCCCAGGGCGGCAATGATAAGCCAGAGCAATACAAAAGGAAAACTTGTGCCTCCGATAGAAACAGTAAAAAATACAAGCTTGAACATGACCGCCGTAAGAGGAGCCACGGCATCATTGATGCGTTCGTCTATTCCGAGAGCGAAAAGCCTTGAAGGAATCAAAACGCTTGTCAGCAGGGCGGCAAAGGAGATTTTCTTCATAGGTTATTGAGCGGATCTGCATACGGAAAACAGAGGGTTACTCCCATCGATAGCTTCTGCCGGCCAGATGCCGTTATCATTCACAATAGTATCCCTATTATGCTGAAACACAAACAATTGCAGAGATCGATACATACTGAAATATACGAAGAATTAAAATGAAAAAACTTTTTGGAAGGAGTTATAAATATTTCTACATTTACAACTCTTTGAAGGAGCTGTAGCTCAGCTTGGTTAGAGCGCCTGCCTGTCACGCAGGAGGTCGCGGGTTCGAGTCCCGTCAGCTCCGCAAAAATATAGGACTGTCTGCCAGGCAGTCCATCTTCAGCAGGTTTATCCTGCTGTTTTCGTTTTCAGCAATCCCCGGTGTAACTCGTGTAAAACACCAACCGGCCTCTATTGAGGCACCAGCTCTACCCGTCGGTTTTTTGCCTTGCCCGCCGCTGATGTATTCGTCGCAACCGGGGCGAGATAGCCGACACCGTTGGCAATCAGTCGGGACGAAGCAATACCATGCTGCTTGGTAAGGGCTGAAACGACTGCGAGTGCCCGCTGCCTGAAAAGTCCCATATTGAAGCAGCACCAGTAAATGTTCCTGCTTGAACAGCTTTGCGATCTCGGCAATAACTGGTTAAGCGTTCTTTCGCTTGTCCCTGAGATAGATGGATTTTGATTGACCGTCACCCGCAGGCCGTTCTTCGAGATCGAACAGTTTCGCGGCTCTGACCAGTTCACCGAGCTTGCCGTAACCATAGTTTCGCGGATCAAATTCTGAAGATTGCTTGGCAATGGTATTCCCTACGGTAGCAAGATGGGCCCACCCGCTGTCATCTGATGCTGAATCGACGGCGTTTCTGAGAAGCATGACCAGTCGTGTATCCTTTTTCAGCTCCGCTGTCGATTTTCTTTTAATGGCTTCACTTTCGTTAGCTCTTGCGCGCAGCACTTCGGTATAGATAAACTTGTCACAGGCGGAAACAAATGCAGAAGGGGTCTTTTTCTCCCCGAAACCGTAGACAAAAAGACCGGATTCCCGGATCCTCGAGGCCAGCTTCGTGAAGTCACTGTCACTCGAAACTATGCAGAAACCGTCAAACTTCTCCGTATAGAGAAGATCCATGGCATCGATAATCATGGCGCTATCGGTGGCATTTTTGCCTCTGGTATAGCCGAACTGCTGAATAGGCTGAACAGAATGTTCCAGCAGTATCTCTTTCCACGCTTTAAGGGCCTGAGATGTCCAGTCGCCATAAATTCTTTTCACGCTTGCAATACCGTATTTGGCAACCTCTGCAAGCAGGCCGTCAATGATTGAGGCCTGGGTATTGTCGGCGTCGATAAGCACCGTTAGTCTCTCTGTTTTTTCAGATGCCATGATATTTCATACAATTGTACATTCTTCCGGACTTTTCTCTCTCTACAGGGCACCTCTGTTTATTTATTCCGCGCTTCAATTGCTTCGTTAACCGGTGCTCGAAATCCTCATGTACTCTCTGTACACTCCGGTTTCTGTGCTCCGTTCGCCTTGCTCTTGCAGCGCTCATAACAATAAAGAGAGGTACCATATAGTAACTCCGGAAGTTGTTGTTTCAAACTGATTCGGAAGTAGTGACAAGTTACAATCGCGCCTCTACCCGTCAAAAAAACCAGGACAGTCCAAACCTGAATAATTCACCAGAGGAAGAAAAAAAGCGATTTTCAGAACTTTTTACGTTTGAGAAAAAGTGAACTCAACACAACACTAACGGAACTCATAGCCATGGCGCCACCTGCGATCATGGGATTGAGCAGCCAGCCCGTCCAGGGGTAGAAGAGGCCCGCCGCCACAGGAATCCCGATGACATTGTAGAACAGTGCCCAGAACAGGTTCAGGCGAATTCTCTGCATGGTAAGTCGGCTCAAACGTATGGCCCGGGGCAGAGCGAGAAGATCATCCCGCATGAACACGATATCCCCGGCCTCCATGGCGATATCGGTTCCGGAGCCCATCGCTATGCCTATATCGGCCTGAGCAAGAGCAGGCGCGTCATTGATGCCATCACCTACCATAGCTACCGTTTCTTTTTGCTGAAGCCCTTCGATAAAGGCGGCCTTTTCCGCCGGCAGAACTTCTGCCCTGAAGGACGATATTCCTGCCTGGCCGGCAATTGCATGGGCAACTCTCTCATTGTCCCCGGTTATCATTGTGGTTGAAATACCCATCGCGTGCAGCCTGCGAACCGCTTCTTCTGCTTCCGGCCGCAATGAATCACTCAAGGCGGCAATTCCCAGGGCATTGCCTGATCCGGCAAGCATAATCACGGTCTGCCCTTCTGCTTCAGCCTTTTCCGCCGCCTCTCTGAAAAACGCTGTGTCAATTCCCGCCTCTTCAACAAAACGAAGAGAACCAATCATAGAGGGACTCCCTTCAACCATTGCCTCGGCGCCTCTTCCCGAATGCGAAAGAAATGCTTCCGCCCCTGCAGGCTCGATGCCGAGATCCCCTGCCTTTCTGACGAGAGCTTGAGCAAGCGGGTGTTCTGATCCCAGCTCAATGGCTGCCGCCATCCTGAGGAATGCAGCTTCGCTGAAACCATCCCGAACCGTTATAGCGGTTACTTCAAGCGCCGCTTCTGTTATTGTTCCGGTCTTATCGAAAACAATATGACTGACACGCCCTGCCGTTTCAAGAGCCCTCCCACCCTTGATAAGAATACCCTCGCGGGCTCCCATACCCGTTCCGACCATTATTGCGGTAGGTGTCGCAAGCCCCAGTGCGCAGGGACAGGCAATGACCAGTACCGATACCGTCACGACCAGCGCAAAACCGGGAGATGCTCCAAGCACAAAAAACCAGAGAATAAACGTCATACACGCAATCGCGATCACTGCAGGAACAAACCGTGATGATACCCTGTCGGCAAAACGCTGAACCGGCGCTTTCTGCATCTGGGCATCCTCGACCAGACGAATGATTTTAGCCAGCATCGTTTCTGCCCCGATCCGAACGACTTTCATGGTAAAACTGCCTTCCCTGTTGATCGTCGAACCGATCACCTCCTGACCTTCCACCTTAGACACAGGAACGCTTTCCCCGGTTATCATACTCTCATCAAGTGTTGTCCTTCCCTTGATAATCACTCCGTCGACCGGCACCTGCTCTCCCGGGCGAACAACCAGAATATCTCCGGGATCAAGTTCTTCAACCGGCACCAGAACCTCAAGACCGTTCCTGATAAGGGATGCCTCTTTGGGAAAAAGCTTCTCCAGACTGCTTATCGCTTCAGAGGTACGATGTTTCGATAACGCTTCAAGATACTTGCCAAAAACCACAAGCGTTATCAGCACTGCTGAAGCCTCGAAATACTGATCATGCCCTCCCTCGAAAAGCACGAGAAAAACCGAATAAAAATAAGCCGCGCTGGTACCAAGTGCCACCAGTGTATCCATGTTCGAGGTGCCGTTACGAAAAGCAGCCCACGCGCCCCGATAAAATTCCCGCCCCACATAAAACTGTACGGGAGTTGCCAGAATCCAGAGAATATGCCCTTGAAACGGGATCGGGCTCTGCATGAAAAACATTCCGAGAATGAGTGCCGGAATGGCAAAAACAGCACCGGTAATCAACCGGCGTCTCAAAACACGCAGTTCATCCCGGTAGAGAGAATCATCTTTTCGGATTACACCGGAATCAATGCGTCGCGCCCCATACCCCCGTTTTTCAACTTCCCTGACAAGTCCTGAAGGATCTGTCACTGCCGGATCATAGCTCACCGAAGCTTTTCCGGCGATAAGATTCACAACTGCTGTGTCAACGCCCTCAGCTTTGCCAAGAGCCTTTTCAACAAGTTTCACACAGCTCTCACAATGCATTCCTGTTATTTTCAGATCAACTGTTTCCACGGCGCTATCCCGCGACGGTATATCCTTCGTTTTCAATAACTGTTTGCAGGGTTACAGACGAAACCCTGCTCTCATCATAGACGACCTGCACCGTTCCTGAACTATGCGAAGCCTCCGCTTTCTCGACTCCTCTGACCTCCTCCAGAGCCTCCCTGACAACCGTTTCACAACTGCCGCAATGCATCCCCCCGACTTTCATGGTTATGGTTTTCATACCTTGTTCTCCTTGTTTCACAATTGCTATGCCTCTTTTTCTTTACAAGCAAATTATCACACTGTCAGTTCCTTGAGCAATCCGGCGAGAGGCTACGCTGTAGCTTGAGGCATGAAAGTCCGAATGGAGTTCAGACGTTCCAGGGCAAACGGGACGGCTCCTCGTGTCAGATGCTGTGCGCCCGGAATGAGGAATAGACGACTACGGTACGGGCCGCTCTGTTTAAAAGCCAGTGCCGAAGGCCAAAGCGCAATTGTTCGATCATCACATATATATGTTTATATTACAGGGCACCTCTATTTATTGTCATGAGCGATTCAAGTGCGAGGCGAACGGAGCGCAGAAACCCCTTTCTATCCGCTCAACGAAGCAATTGAAGCGCAGAATAAATAAATAGAGATGCCCACAGTATTTGAAGGAAACATAACCGATCAGCAGAGACAAGCCAGTATAATTTGATCCCTCCGATGATGCACACAAATCGACACTCTTTCCGGTTACTGATTTCCGTGATGATTTTCATGCTTTCAGGGTTCGTCGCTCTTGGCTTTTCAGGTTGCGATCCGGCATCAAATGAACTCAAGGAGCGTCAACAGGCCGTCTGGCAAAATCCTGAAGATCCACAGGCATATATCAAACTTGGAAATGAATATGCAAAGCAACAGCTCTACGACAAGGCTGTTGAAGCATACGAAAACGCCCTTTCTCTGAACCCTCAAAGCGGCATCACCGTCTATCCTGCCCTCGGCGCGGCGTATTTCAACCGCCGGCAATACACCGAAGCACTCGTATACTTCAAAAAAAGTCTTGAATACTCTCCGGAAGATTCCCTCAGGTTTTATGACATAGGAAATGTTTATCTGCACCTGCAAAAATGTGATCTGGCAATTGAGGCATACCTTCAGGCAATTGAAAACAGCACAGCATTCCAGGAAGCGCATTACAATCTGGCCGTCTGTTACATAAGAACCGGCCAAAAAGCAAAAGCTCAAGACATTTATGCATGGCTTCAGGAGAAAAACAATTATCTTGCCGTCTCTCTGGAACGCCATCTGGAAAATGAAAAATAAGGCTTTGCAGGCATAGAGACGGCACTGAGGACAGTTAACCGCCTTTAGGGAGAGAAAATCCGCTGAAGTGTATCCATGGACAAACCAACAGATATTTTTGAACAGGTCAGTGAGCCTCTGCCCCTGAAAAAGGCTGTGAGCGCACTACGAAAAATGGTTCTTCACCATGCGGCGTCTGCCAAAAGTGTTTCAGAACCGCCTCTTCACACTTTTTCGGTACCTGTATCGATAACGGACTCTCTGCTGTGGTTGCACAGCCAGAAAATCTATCCTAAATTTTTCTGGTCAAACAGGGAAAAAAACGACATCGTAGCGGGAATAGGTCTGGCTGACCGTATCGAGTATGACAAAACAGGTCCCAATAACGCCAGTTTCGACAGACTACAGAAAGCAGTCTCGGAAAAGGATCCGGAAGCCCGCTATTTCGGCGGGTTCTGTTTCAATAATGAGCAGCAACAGGATGAGCAATGGAAGGCTTTCAAGTCTTTCACCTTTATTCTCCCTCTGATCCAGCTTTCTGTCAGCGATGCAAGACCTGCTTTGACCTGTCACCTGATGCTTGGTCCCGGAGAAAACACCTCCGAAAAATACACCCTGCTGCTTGACGCGATAGATGCCATCGAAACCTCTGACGCTCCTGACAATACCGGTATACCGGAAATCCGATCTCTCTCTTTCAGCCCCGACCAGAAACAGTGGATGGACACCTGCGAAGTTGTTCTTGAACGATTCAGGAAAGGCCTGATAGGCAAAATCATTCTCGCGCGGCAGACGCTGCTTGAATTTGATCACAGCTTTTCTCCTCTTCTGTTTCTGCTGCGATACCCTTTTCCGGAAAGCTCCACCTACAGATTCTACTTTGAACCGGAAAAAAACATCGCATTCTTCAGTTTTTCTCCTGAAAGGCTCTACCGGAGAGACCGTGAACAACTGTTGACTGAAGCCCTCGCGGGCACCTGCTCCAGAGAAACAATGGACAATGGGAGTGAAGAGGCCTGCAAGCAACTGCTCAACTCGGAAAAGGATATCAGAGAACATAAATTTGTCAAGGATACCATTGCCAGAGAACTCAAACCGATCTGCAATGTGATCGATATGGAAGAAAGCGTTCGTGCATTGCAGCTCAACCGCCTGGTTCACCTCTATACCCAGTGCAGAGCTTCGCTGAAAGCTGAAAAAAACAATGACGCGGCTGTATTGAAAACTCTCCATCCAACACCTGCCGTGGGCGGGGTGCCAAAAGATGCTGCCCTTGAACAGATCATCCGTCTCGAACCGTTCAGCAGAGGATGGTATGCCGGGCCGGTTGGCTGGATCAGCCGAAACTCCGCTGAATTCGCAGTAGGCATTCGTTCAGCGGTTGGATCGGGAAACAAGGTTTACCTGTACTCGGGAGCCGGTCTTGTCAAGGGCTCCGACCCCGCATCTGAATGGGAAGAGGTAGACCATAAAATCGCCGACATTCTCGCCATTACCCGCCAGAACGTATAGAGAGAGTCTTGAACCGTCGATTTGTATACTACTGACCGCTATAGAGCCACTCATCTTACTATGAACAACAAGGAAATCACCACCATTTGGTGCAGACTGATCATTGAAGAGCTGGGGCGCCACCGGATAGATCGTTTCTGTATTTCTCCAGGCTCAAGGTCTACTCCGCTCACCGCTGCGGCTGCCAGAAATCCGGGGACGCGCTGCACCATCTTTCCTGACGAACGAGCCGCCGCTTTTTTTGCTCTCGGGTTTGCCCGCGCGACCGGAAAACCGGCTGTACTGATATGCACGTCGGGAACAGCGGTCGCGAACTACTTTCCAGCGGTTGTGGAAGCCTCCTTCAGCAACCTGCCGATACTTGTTCTTTCAGCAGACAGACCATTTGAGCTCCTTGAAACAGGCGCGAATCAAACCATACGTCAGCAGGGACTTTTCGGCTCCTATTCGCGATGGAACATGGAGTTACCCGAGCCTTCCGAAGCGATCCCTGCAGAGGCTTTACTCTCTACCATCGATCATGCCGTTCGGAGAACGCTCGGATCACCTCCAGGACCGGTACATCTCAATCTCCCTTTCAGAGAGCCGTTTGAGCCTGTCTATCTCTCCGAAGAGACACCGTGGGAGAGATCTCTTACTCGATGGAAACAGAACAATGAGCCGCTGAACAGCTTTTCCTTAAACATGAAGATCGCTGACCGGAAGGTAATCGATCACACAAAAACACTGCTGAAAGACGCTTCGTCCCCCCTTATCGTCGCAGGACAGCTTGATAGTCGAACGGATGCTGAAGCGATAGGTACACTCGCCGAGGCCCTCGACATCCCGTTGTATGCGGATATATCCTCACAGCTTCGAATGCACGGCAAGCATGTACCGCTTCAGACGCTGCTGCTCTCGGAACGTTTCAAATCATCGTTCGCGCCTGATTTTGTCCTTCATTTCGGAGGAAAAATCGTCGGGAAACAACTTGCTGTCGCGATAAAAAACCGTGCACCGGAACACTTCATTGTCATTAACAGTAACTCTGCCCGCTACAACCCCGATCACAATGTAACCCTGCAGATCGAAGCCTCTCCCGGCGATTTCGCGAAGCTCCTGGTCCCGGAGAAGAACCGCACCGGCAAGCATGAACGTTCACTGGACGCTCTGTCGGGTGAGATCGAAAAAGCGCTCGATGATTACTGCGCGCCAGGAAAGCCTCTTACAGAAATCTCAACAGCGAGAATGCTCTCCGGTATGATCCCTGAAGGTCACGGGCTGTTCATCGCCAACAGTATGCCGATCAGGGACATGGATTTCTATGCCTCCCTCCGAAAAAAAGGTTCGGCACCACTCTGCGCTATGAATCGCGGAGCCAGCGGTATCGAAGGCAACATTGCGACAGCGGCAGGTCTGGCAGAGGGCCTCGGCACGCCGGTCACCCTTCTTATCGGAGACATCTCATTCCTGCACGATCTTAATTCGCTTACCCTGCTGCAGGGTATGGCACAACCGCTACATATCGTTGTCATCAACAATAACGGAGGGGGAATCTTTTCTTTTCTGCCTGTCGCAACAGAGAAAGATATTTTTGAAACAAACTTCGGCACCCCTCAGAATTACCGTGTACGTTCAGCTGCTGAAACATTCGGTATTGTCTACAGCAACCCCTCTTCACCTGAAAGCTTCAAGGCATCGTATACCGACTTGTGCCGGTCTGCCGTATCAGGCATTATTGAAGTCAACGGTTCAAGAGAAGAGAACCTTGAAGAACATCGCAGGGTAAACGAAAAACTGAGAAACATCATTGACCGGCATCTATGAAGATTGTCACTTCGGGTTTTACGTTTCATGCCGCCGCTACCGGCAGGGGAAAACCAGACGGTATTTTTCTGCTACATGGATTTCTGGGGTCAGGCAACGACTGGCAATACCACACCGACAGGCTGCAGGAAAATTTCGACTGTATCATGCCTGACCTGCCAGGCCACGGAACAACGCTATCCACTGACATGACGCCCCGATCCTTTGAAGAGATCGCCGGACAGCTTGCAGAGGCTGCGTCCCGATGTTATCCCTGCCCGCTCCATCTCGTGGGCTATTCCATGGGAGGACGGCTGGCTCTTTATCTTGCGCTTCACTATCCTGAGATCTTTAAAAGCGCGGTTATTATCTCCTCGTCGCCCGGCCTGAAAACAGCCGCGGAACGCGACCGGAGAATGGAATCAGATACCATAATCGCCGAGAGTATCCGGGATAACTATCACCGCTTCCTCGACAACTGGTACAACCTGAAACTCTTCGAACCTCTCAAACAGCACCCTCTTTTTCCAGAAATTCTGCAAAGACGATACACGAACGACCCGGATGCTCTTGCCGAAGCGCTCGAACAGATGAGTACCGGCCGACAGTCCTCTTTATGGGAAAAACTCCGTGAAAACAAGCTTCCTGTCAACTTTTTTGTCGGTGAAAAAGACACAAAATACGTTGAGATTGGCCGCCAAATGGTTAATTTATGCCCGTATTCTGAACTGGTCATCTTTCCCGACTGCGGGCACACACTGCATATTGAAAACAGACAGCTGTTTCTCGACCGTCTGGTTGCGTTTTTAGAGCGCATACCGTGAACGGCACTCATCTATTAACAACAAAACACGGCATTATGAGTACTGTAAACTGGATACAGTCCGGTGATTTCACCGATATTTTCTACCATAAAGCTGAGGGCATAGCCAAAATAACCATCAATCGTCCCGAGAGGCGCAACGCTTTCCGTCCGCAGACGGTCGTTGAAATGATTCAGGCTCTCGAAGACGCAAGGAATGACGAGAACATCGGCGTCATTATCCTGACAGGACAAGGCCCTCTGGCTTTCTGCTCGGGCGGCGATCAGAAAATCCGGGGCGATGCCGGATACGCGGACGAAAAAGGGGTTAACAGACTCAACGTACTCGACTTCCAGCGCGACATCCGCACCTGTCCGAAACCGGTTATCGCCATGGTTGCCGGTTACTCGATCGGCGGGGGCCACGTTCTGCACATGCTCTGTGACCTGACCATTGCGGCTGACAACGCCGTGTTCGGTCAGACAGGGCCGAAAGTAGGCTCCTTTGACGGGGGCTGGGGAGCAAGCTACATGGCCCGCCTTGTCGGTCAGAAAAAAGCTCGTGAGATCTGGTACCTCTGCCGCCAGTACAACGCGCAGGAAGCCCTCGACATGGGCCTCGTCAACACCGTTGTGCCTCTGGACAGACTTGAAGAGGAAACCGTTCAGTGGTGTCGTGAAATCCTGGAACATTCACCGCTTGCGATCAGATGCCTTAAATCAGCTCTGAACGCTGACTGCGACGGACAGGCCGGTTTGCAGGAACTTGCCGGAAATGCGACGCTGCTCTACTACATGAGCGAAGAGGCGCAGGAAGGCAAAAATGCTTTTGTTGAAAAACGTAAACCTGATTTCGGAAAATTCCCAAAAAGACCTTGAAGCCGCAAAACGCTTCCATATACCGCTATTCCATCCCTTTTGTCAGGCCGGTTCCCGTTCTCGGCAAGAGCCTCGGCACAAGGGATGGTTCTGTTCTGGCCCTGAAGTCCGGAGACGGTCTGCACACCGGCTTCGGAGAAATAGCCCCGCTTCCGGGCCTTCATAAAGAATCACTCCCTGAAGCCCTTGAGCAATGCAAGTCACTTCTCCTTTCGTCCGATCTTTCCTATGGCGGGCTATCGCTTGAAAATGCAGGAAAACATCTTCACGACAGTGTATTGCCTTCCGTTCGCGCCGGCATTGAAATGGCATTGCTCAACCTGCAGTCGGCCGTCTCAGGAACACCTCCCTCATTCCCCGGTGCGCCCGAAGCAGCAAGAAAACTGCCCCTTAACGCGCTGCTGTTCGGTGATGCTCCCTCAGTGATCTCCATGGCAACAGACTATTTCCGGAATGGCTACCGCACCTTCAAGCTCAAGGTACAGGCCTCCGACCCCGGCCTGGCCGTCAAACAGGTGCTTGCTCTTCGCTCCGCCTTCGGCAGGGAGATTTCCCTGCGCCTCGACAGTAACCGGTCGTTCGATCTCGAGAAAGCCTGCCTCTTTTTCAACCGGATTCCGGCTGAGAGTATCGAATACATCGAGGAACCGCTTGCCGACCCCTTCCTTATCCCGGAATTCTTCAGCAGAACAGGAGTCCGCTCAGCGCTCGACGAATCACTCTGGATGAGCCCCGGCATATGGAACGGCATTGCACACCACTGCCTCGGCGGCGTTGTCCTTAAACCGGCACGTCTGGGAAGTTTCACGACGACAGTGCGCCTGGCCCGGGAAGCTCGGGATGCAGGCATTGCTGCGGTCATCAGCGCTGCCTTCGAATCAGGCATCGCTCTGGGATTCTACGCTCATCTGGCATCTGTACTCTCGAAAAATCCGTCCCCGTGCGGTCTGGATACCTTCCGGCAGCTCAGCCGGGATATCCTATACAACCCTCTGCACACCGAATCAGGCTGCATTGATGTCATGACAGCCTACCGCAACAGCCTCAGCCCGGATCTCTCGAGACTCAAACTCATTGAAGCATGGACATTGTAGCAAAAGCGGCGAAAACGTTCAGCGATAATCCCGCGCTGGTCACCGAAAAAGAAACCCTCTCTTTTCGTAACCTTGAAACAGCAACCACCCGTATCGCGCATACCCTTTCACAACACGGCATCCGGAAAGGTGATGTTGTCGCGCTCTGCATGTCCAACAGCCCTGAACTGCTGCTCCTGCTGCTCGCCCTGCTCAAAACCGAAGCAGTCAGTGCCCCACTTAACTACCGTTTTCCCGCCCCCCGGCTCCAGGCCCTGCTGCCCCGCCTGAAGCCATCGCTGCTCATCGGCCCTGAAACCCTGACAGGAGGACTTTCTTTTCCAGCAAAACTGACACCCGAGGAAATCCTTGCGGAGATCGACACTGAAATACCGCTTCCCCGACAGTTCAACAATTCAACACCTCAACAACTCAACACTTCAACAACTCCACACTTCAACACTCCCCTCTCCATCATTCATACCTCTTCGAGCTCCGGCAACCCCAAAGCCGCGCTGCACTCCTTCGGCAACCACTATTACAGCGCACTCGGCGCCAACGAAAATATCGCTTTCGGCCCTGGCGACTGCTGGCTGCTCTCGCTGCCGCTTTTTCACATAGGGGGTTTCGCTATGCTCTTCCGCTCACTACTTGGCGGCGGAGCGCTTGCCGTCGCGGAAGCCGGAACACCGATCCGGGATGCCCTGCATAATTTTCAACTCTCGCATCTATCGCTCGTTCCTACGCAACTCTACCGGATGTTCCATGACGATGAGACCCTGAAAAAGCTGCAGCGCCTCAAAGCTATTCTGCTGGGAGGAAGTGCCGTGGAACCGGCGTTGCTCACCGAGGCATCGACAGCCGGATTACCGGTCTATCTGACCTACGGGTCAACCGAAATGAGCTCACAGATAGCGACCACCGCAGGTCCGACGAGCACCATTAGCGCAGGAAAGGTGCTTGCATACCGTGAACTCTCTATCGGATCCGGCAACGAGATTCTCGTCAAGGGCCCCTGCCTTTTTCAGGGATATCTTTCCAAGGAAGGACCGGTTCTCGATACCGACGCTTCAGGCTTTTACCACACCGGGGATACCGGTATACTCTCACCGGACGAAGAGCTGCAGGTCACCGGCAGAATTGACAACATGTTTATTTCGGGAGGGGAAAACATCCATCCTGAGGAAATCGAGCACGCCCTCTGTTCGCTCAACGGGATACTCAGGGCCATCGTCGTCCCGGCATCAGATCCGGAATACGGCCTCAGACCGAAAGCGTATATCGAGACAACTGAAAATGCTCCTCAAGATCAGAACATCACAGACAGCCTGTCACGTGAAATCGGAAAACTCAAAACCCCCGTCGCCATAATCCACATCGATGCCTGGCGCCTGCTGCCGGGAACAGAGAAGATTGACAGGGGATATTACAAGGGCATTGCGTAAGCAAAGATACTCGATTTCTACTTTTTGACCATGTTTCATTATTTTCAGCGCATAGCTGCTGAAACGCCCTATTCCTCCATCGCCTGATAGTCAGTATACCCTTTCGGACCGGATGAGTAGGCGGTGCTCATATCGGGCTGGTTCACAGCAGCGCCTGTTTGCCAGCGCTCGACAAGGTCGGGATTGGCAATGAAAGGCCTTCCGACAGCTATGAGGTCGCATCTCTTCGCGTCCAGGTCGCTTTCAGCCCGCTCAGCATCGTAGCCGCCGGAAAGTATCAGCGCTCCGTCAAACTCCCTTCGGAAGGTCTCTTTGATGGAATCAGGTACCACCGGCGCGCCCATTGACGAGTGATCGACGAGGTGAATGTAAGCAGGCCCGGCAACGGTGAGCTGTCGGGCAAGATAGCCGTACTCCTCTTCCATAGCGTCGTAGAGCGGCATATCGTTGAACACACCGAACGGAGAAAGGCGTATGCCGACCCGCTCTTTGCCGATAGCGCCGGTCACCGCCTCGACAACTTCCAGCATGAAACGCGCACGGTTCTCTATGGATCCGCCGTAACTGTCGCTACGCCGGTTGGTGTTCGGTCGAATGAACTGTTCGATAAGGTAACCGTTTGCCCCGTGCAGCTCAATGCCGTCAAAACCCGTTATAAAGGCACTCCTGGCAGCCTGGGCATACTCTTCTATGGCGACTTTGATATCCTCTTCGCTCATAACTTCGGGCACAGGATAGGACTGCATGCCGTCCTTATCCGTATACATCTCGCCGGATGCCCCAACGGCTGACGGTGCCATGATGCGAGCTCCGGCGGGCATATTGAGGGGATGGGCTATCCGTCCGCAGTGCATGAGCTGCAGAAAAATCTTTGCACCTTTCCTGTGCACCGCTCCGGTTACCGCTTTCCATCCGTCTGTCTGGGCACAGGAGAATATTCCCGGTATACGCGGGTAGCCCAGACCGTTCGGAGAGGGTGAGGTGCCTTCGGTAATAATGAGACCGGCTGTCGCCCGCTGCCCGTAGTATTCAACCATGAGCGGGTTGGGAACATTACCGCTCGCGCGGCTGCGCGTCATCGGAGCCATGACCAGATGATTCTGAAGCCCCAGAGGCCCGAGAGTGGTCGGGGAATAGAGTAGAGACATGGCAGAGTCCTTGTTAGAGTGTTTTCCTTCTTTTTCAAAGCGTCTAACACTCTAACGCACAGCAGGCACATTCAGTTTTCCGAAACACAAGACAATCGTCAATACTCAAGGGCACCTCTATTAATTGTAGTGAGCGAGCTGAAGACAAGGCGGACGGAGCACAGAAACCGGAGTGTACACAGAGTACATGAGGATTTCGAGCACCGACCAACGAAGTATTCGGGTCGGGCAACAAATTAATAGAGGTGCCCTCAAGGGTACCTCACGCTCTGGCTGCCTGACGTTTCAGTACCCAGACCACAATAACCCCGCCCAGACCGGCGACAGGCGCATAGATGAAAATGGTTATGACGAGACTGAGAAGATAGTCCACAAAGCTCATCTCCAGGGGAGAGCGCAGCATTTCCTGAAACTGACTGATGCGCATATCCTGTTCAGGGGAAACTCCTTTCAGCTGATCGCTGATATACAGAAATTCTTCCGTTCCCGGGCGGTAATCAAAAACCGTAATCAGTAGGTAACCGGCCGTCACCGAAAAAATGCTGCCAAGAACACCCGCCAGGCTTGAAAAAGAAAAGGCTTCCGGCAGGGACAGCTTTTGCTGACAGGTAATGATGTAGTAATAGGCAGCCAGAGCGCCCGCACTGAGGATTCCGGCGAAAAAGAACATGTTGACGATCGTAAGAAGCGGTACCGTTGTGGTTACAACAATCACCAACGCACCTAAACCGAGAGCTTTGATTTTTTCTTCTGAATACTGCATGTTAACCGAGCACCTCGTCGAGAAAATCGTCCATGGAATAAAAATCCGGCTGGGTCGTATGCTTTTGCGCGAGCCATTTCCCTGCCTGAACCGCGCCTCCGGCAAATCCTTTCCGGTTGCGGGCGGTATGCGAGACAACGATATCATCAGATTCGGAATTGATATAGGCCGCGTGCTGCCCGAACACAGAACCAAGACGGATTGCGGCAACCTGCA
>Ga0272442_10003389_pt1 | contig 22414 bp, 11 predicted proteins | sample SSMForm2O_FD_200262 | JGI IMG/M metagenome (GOLD analysis project Ga0272442, IMG submission 200262) | Marine sediment archaeal communities from Little Sippewissett salt marsh, Falmouth, MA, United States - SSM-Form-2O | ecosystem: Environmental > Aquatic > Marine > Wetlands > Sediment ...
ATGCGCACTGTCGTTGACAAAGGCGAGACCGTCTTCATCAAGCCGAACTTCGTCACGTTTCCCTGGGCGAAGCACAACAAGTGCTTCCACGGCGGAGAGTGCGCGAAGCCCGAGATCATCATCGCGGTCGCGGAGGAATGCCTGAAGGCCGGCGCGGCGGAGGTGGTTATCGGCGAAGGGTCTCACGTCAAGAGGTTCGACTGGCGATACGCTGTCACGCTGGACGGCAAGACCAACCTGGTCAAGGAAGCGAGGCGACTGGGCTCCAAGTATCGTGGCAAGATCACGCTGGCGTGCCTGGAAGCCGATTCCCCGGCTTGGGTCGAGGTGTCGTCCAAGACGCCGCTGAGGAAGATCGCCATATCGAGCCTTGTCACCAAGGCGGACAAGGTCATCTCCATCGCCGTCGCGAAGACCCATTCATGGGCGCAGCTCACGCTGGCGTTGAAGAACTTCCTCGGGGTCACGCCGCTGTCCCGTTACGCTCAATTGATCGCCAACACGTGGTGGAACCGGGGCACGTTCGATCACAGCAGCCCGCGGGCGATCGCGCAGGTGTACCTGGATATCGTCAAGGGCATCAAGCCCGCCCTGTCCATCATCGACTTCTCCATCGGCCTGGAGGCCGACGGCCCGTCCAGGGGCCAAGGCGGCGCGACCGTGGACATGAAGAAACGCCTCGGCTCCTGGGCGATCCTGGCCAGCACGGACATCATGGCCGCCGACGCGACGGCCGCCCGCATCATGAGCCACGATACCACGAAGGTGAAGCAGCTTGGCATGGGTTTCGCAATGGGGCTCGGTGAGATACGGGAGGAATCCATCAGAATCGTTGGGGAGAAACTCGACAATCTCTGCGTCAAATGGAAACCGGCGAGGCTGAAGGGCCGCAAGGCGTGAAAGCCGCGGGATCATGAGAGAAGGGATGCGAATATGAAGGGCAACACTGTGCCCGGCCAGACCGGGATGACGAGACGTGAGTTCGTAGCGGCTGCGTCGTCGGTGGCGGCGTTTATGATCGTGCCGCGGCACGTGCTGGGGGGGGCGGGCAGGAAGGCGCCGAGCGACAAGCTCAACATCGCCGGCATCGGCGTAGGGGGCCAAGGGGCTGTCGACCTCTACAACGTCAGCACGGAGAACATCGTCGTGCTGTGCGACGTGGACGACAAGCGAGCGGCCCAGACGTACTACAAGTACCCAAAGGCCAAGCGCTACCACGACTACCGCCGGATGCTCGACAAGGAGCACAAGAACATCGACGCCGTGGTGATCGCCACGACCGACCACGTGCACGTGCCGGCCAGCGTGATGGCCCTCAAGGCTGGCAAGCCCTGCTATACCGAGAAGCCGCTTGGCCACAACGTTTACGAAGTCCGCGTGCTGACCGAGCTGGCAAAGAAGACGGGTCTGGCCACGCAGCTTGGCACGGGGGCGCATTCGGGCAACAACTATCGGGGCGTGGCGAAGATGGTGAAAACGGGCGTGATCGGCGAGGTGCGCGAGGTCCACTGTTGGTGCGACCAGGCCTGGCCCGGCGGCGACCGGCCGAAGGCCACCCCGCCCGTCCCGAAGCACCTTAAGTGGGACCTGTGGATCGGCCCGGCCCCGTTCCGCCCGTACCACCCGCGCTACCTTCCGCAGGGGTGGCGGAGCTGGTGGGACTTCGGCAACGGCAGGCTGGGCGACATGGGCTGTCACATGATCGACCTGCCGTTCACCGCGCTGGACCTGAAGTATCCCCTGACGGCCGAGGCGGTGGGCAAGCCGAAGCACAAGGAAAGCACGACGGCGTGGATGATCGCCAAGTGGACGTTCCCCAAGCGGGGCAGCCGGCCGCCGGTCGAGCTGACGTGGTACCACGGTAACAAGCGGCCGCCGCTTCAGAAGCAGCACAACATGCCCGACTGGCCCGAGGCGACGTTGTTCGTCGGCTCGAAGGGCATGCTGATCGCCGACTACGGCCGCTTCAAGCTGTACCCCGAGAAGGACTTCAAAGGCGTCCGCCGGCCCGCGCTGGAGCCGCGTCACGTCCATCACCAGCAGGAGTGGATCACGGCCTGCAAGGAGGGCACGACGAAGACGGGCAGCGACTTTGCCTACTCCGGCCCGCTGACCGAGACCGTCCTGCTGGGCACTGTCGCGTTCCGCGCCGGCGAGAAGATCGAGTGGGACCCGGTGAACCTGAAGGTCACCAACTGTCCCAAGGCCAACGAGTTCGTCCGGCGCGAGAACCGCAAGGGATGGGAGCTGTAGGCTCCGAACCCATCAAGGGAGAGAGAGATGAACCGCGGACCTGGACTTACACGGCGTGAGTTCGTGGGCGCTGCCGCGGGTGCGGCTGCGTTCACGATCGTCCCGCAGCGCGTTCTTGGGCGAGAAGCCCCAAGCAACCTGGTCAACATCGCTGTCGTCGGTTCCGGGGGGCACGGGGCTTTCGTCGTAAACCAGATGCTCAGGGCGGGCGGAATCAACGTGGTTGCGCTCTGTGACGTGGACTCACAGTTCGCCCGCCACATCGAGACCGTGGAGTACGGCAGCCGCAGGATCACGGGCCTCTACAGACGGTTCCCCGAACTCCCGAAGTACAAGGACTTCCGCGTCATGCTCGAGAAGGAAGCGAACAAGATTGACGCGGTCGTGGTCACGACGCCCGAGCACATACACATCTCCGCCGCCGCCATGGCCATGAAGATGGGCAAGCACGTCTACTGCTCGAAGTTGCTTGGGCACAACATTCATGAGATACGACTGGCGACCCAACTGGCTGAGAAACACGGCGTGATCACCCAGATGGGGATCGGCAACCACACGAGCGAGATCTTCCACCAGGCTGTCGAGATCATCCAGGCCGGCGATATCGGGGCGGTCCGGGAGGCGTACGTCTGGTGCGACAACGAATGGGACCCGTACCGGGGCCCCAAGGCTTGGCCGCCGAGGGCCGTGAGGGGCTACAACCCCGAGCACGCGGACAGGCAGTTGAGGGAGAAGAAGCCCGTCCCGGCCCACATCGATTGGGACTTGTGGTTGGGGCCGGCGGCATTTCACCCGTACCCGGGCTTCGGGCGCGGCCTGTACCACCCGTCGAACTGGCGCAGTTGGTGGGCTTTCGGCAACGGGAGGATCGGGGACATCGGCAGCCACGCCGTGGACCTGGTGTTCTGGGCACTGGACCTCAAGTACCCGTTGACGGCCGAAGGCCAAGGGCCCGGACGTGCCGGGTTGGAGCGCGTGCCCCCCTGGCAGAAGGCCACGTGGACGTTCCCGGCGAGGGGGAAGAAGCCACCCGTAACAGTGAAGTGGTGTCACGGGAACGTCCGCTTCGAGGAACTGAGGGGACTGGACCTTCCTCACGACTGGCCCATCGCCATACACTTCATCGGGACAGAGGGCCGGCTGACGATGCAGATCGAGAGGGGCCCTGCCGGGCCGATGGAATTGTACCCCAAAGCGAAGTTCGCCAAGTACACGCCGCCGCCCCGCACGCTCCCCCGATTCCCTGGCGGTGAGTATCGGCAGTGGATCCAGGCAATCCGAAATAACAAGCCCGCGAGAGCCGAAATGCCCTTTAGCTACTCCGGTCCCCTATGTGAGACGCTGGCGTTGGGGAATGTCGCTTATCGGGTCGGCAAGAAGCTCGCGTGGGACCCGGTGCATCTGAAGGCCACCCATGCTCCCGAGGCAGATCCCTTCATTCAAGGCAGTTACCGTCGAGGATGGGAACTGGACAGGCCCAAGATTCCGACAGAAGTGTCATCAGAGGAGACAGGCCGTGCACAAGAAATCCCGAGGAGTTGATCCCATGGCCAATCCTGTGCGGCCTGGCGAGCAGAGGGTGTATCGGGTTGTGTTCGTTCTGATCGCGGTGTTGCCGGGCCTGGGGTTCGGGGCTGCCCGGGCCGCGGAAGATGGCGACTGGGTACCGCTCGGTCCCGATGCCCTGCGCAACAGCGAACCGTGGCTTGTCGTCGGCGACGCGGCGCTGAACCCGGACGAACCCAGGCATCTGGTGGGCAAGCCGGGCAAGGGCGTGTTGATCAACGGCAAGGTCGGCAAGTGCGCCAGCCTCGTGACGAAGCAGGTCTTCCGGGACGTCGAGCTGCACGTGGAGTTCATGGTGGCCAAGGGCTCGAATTCGGGCGTGATCTTCCACGGCAACCACGAGATCCAGATCCTCGACAGCGCCCACGTCAAGCGGCCCACGGGCGGCGATTGCGGCGGCGTCTATCCCCGTGCCGAGGCCAAGCCGACGTACCACCACATCGACAAGGGCTCGCCGCCGCGGGTCAACGCCGCCCTGCCGCCGGGCGAGTGGCAGACGTTCGACATCGTCTTCCAGGCGGCGAGGTTCGACGAGGCGGGCAAGAAGACCGCCCACGCACGGTTCGTCAAGGTCGTTCACAACGGCAAGCTGATCCAGGAGAACGTGGAAGTCCCGTACGCCTGCGGCCCGAACTGGGGCCGCAAGCAGCACCCCCGCGGCGTCATCGTCTTCCAGGGCGATTACGGCCCGGTGGCGTTCCGAAACCTCCGCGTCCGGCCGTGGAAGGGCGGCAAAGACGGGCCGCTTAACGTGCCGCCCGAGGGCTTTACCGCGCTGTTCAACGGGAGGGACTTCACGAACTGGCGGGTTCATCCGAAGGTGCGGAAGTTCTGGTCCATCGAGGAGGGCGTGCTCAAGTCACCGGGGCTGCTGAAGGAATGGGGCGCGGACCTCGCGACCGTGAAGAACTACCGCGACTTCGTGCTGATGCTCGAGTTCCGCATGCCGACGATCTCCGACAGCGGCATCATGTTTCGCCGGCTCATTCCGGAGATCCCCGGCTTCGGCAACCAGGAGCAGTTCAACCTCAGGTCTCGCGGCGGGATGGGGCACCTGGAAAGCTACTACTTCCTGCCGAAGGCCACCGCCGAGGCCCGTGGCCTGAAGGAGGAGACCAAGCCCCATGTCCGGCACATCGATCCGAAGGTGGGGGTGTGGCACAGGGTCAAGATCACGATGCGCGGCCGAACCATCACCACCGAGCTCGACGGCGAGGTCCTGCTGGACAACTTCAAGTACCACGACTGGATGATCAACACCGGTCCAGCCCCGATCCGCCTCCAGAAGCACAAGGTCGTCCACGGCGACAACCTCGGCAAGGAAAACCCCTGCCCGATCGAGTACCGCAACATCTTCATCAAGCAACTCGATCCGGCCGAGTCGGAGGGCGGCAAGAGGAAGCTAAACGTCCCGCCGAAGGGCTTCTCGGCCCTGTTCAACGGCAAGGACCTGACCGGCTGGAGGGCGTCGCCCGAAGCCAGAGAGGCGTGGTCCATCGAGAACGGGGTGCTGAAGTCAAGCGCCCCCCGCGAGGCGGACCTGTTCACCGAGAAGGAATACCGGGACTTTGTCCTGATGGTCGATTACCGCATGCCGGAGGAATCGGACAGCGGGATCTACTTCCGGAGACTCGCCCCGGAGATGGGGACCTTCGGGCAGCGCGAACAGCTCAACCTCGCGGCCGGCCGCGGCGGCTGGATGGGAAACCTGCTGAGCTTTCGCTTTCTGCCGGCCGGTGTGCAACTGGAAGAGAAGGAGCATCCTCAGGTCCGGCACGTTGCCCCGGCGATTGGCGCCTGGCACACCATCAAACTCACCGTGATCGGGAGGAAGGTGACGGCTGAGTGCGACGGTGAGGTCATGATCGATCGCTTCGAGTACCCGGCAGCGCTGCTGAGCATGGCGCCCGCCCCGATCGGGCTGCAGAAGCATGCACCGCCGGAACCGTCGGGGGACGGGAAGAAGAGAACCCATCCGATCGAGTTCCGGAACGTCTTTATCAAAGAGATCAAGGAGATCAGGCCTTCCGCCCCGAACGTACCGCCGGAGGGCTTCACCGCGTTGTTCAACGGGAAGAACTTCAGCGGCTGGCGCCTGTCGCCCGCGGTGCGGGAGGCGTGGTCCATCGAGCATGGGATCCTCAAGTCACACAAGCCGATCAAGGACTGGGGCTCGGACCTGCGGACCGTCAGGAAGTACCGCGATTTCGTGCTGCGGGTCGATTACCGGATCCCGAGGATCTCCGACAGCGGGATCTACATCCGGGGTCTGATGCCGGGGATCGGCATCTTCGACCGGGATCGATGGGAGCAGTTCAACCTCCGCTCCCGCGGCGGGACGGGGACGCTGGAGAGTTTCCGGTTCCAGCCGCCGGATCGGCGCGTCGAGCCTCCGCGCGTCCGCCCGATCGATCCCGAAGTAGGGGTCTGGCACACGGTGAAGCTGACGCTGGTCGGGAAGATGTTGTCCGCCGAGTACGACGGCGAGACGATTATTGACAAGTACGAGTATGCGGACGGGATCCTGAGCATGGAGCCCAGCGTGATCCGCCTCCAGAAGCACCCCCCGTCGGAGATCGGCGGCGAGATGAGCGACTGCCCCATCGAGTTCCGCAATGTCTTCATCAAGGAAATCAAGTCTAACGGCTTTCCCAAGGTGATCCAGCGCCCCAAGCTGAACATGCCTCCCAGGGGTTTCACCTCGCTGTTCAACGGTAAGGACTTCACCGGCTGGAAAGTGACGCCGGCGGTGAAGGAGGCCTGGAAGATCGAGGACGGGGTGTTGAGGGCACATCACGAGATCAAGGAGTGGGGCGCCGACCTGGTGACGAAGCAGAAGTACCGGGACTTTGTCCTGCTGGTGGACTTTAGGTTCCCGACGATCTCGGACAGCGGGATCTGGTTCCGGGGCGTCCCGGGGATCATGGGAGGCATGGAGCAGTTCAATCTCATGAGCGTCTACGGGACGGGGAACCTGGACAGCCTGGATCATCTCCCAAAGGACGTGCAACTCACGTTCCGGGGCGCTGCCTACAAGCCATTCTTCTATTGCCAGCCGGACTACTATCGCCTGAAAGATCCGCCGGTCCGGTATACGGACCCGGAAGTCGGCGTGTGGCACACGGTCAAGTTGAACTTGATTGGGGGGACGTTGTCGGCCGAGCTCGACGGGCAGGTAATCCACGATCGCTTCGAGTACCCCGAAGGCACGATCAGCATGGCCCCGGCGGTCATCAGGCTCCAGAAGCACATCCGCCAGCGGATCGCGGGCAAGCTGTACCGGGAATGCCCCATTGAGTTCCGCAATGTCTTTATCAAGGACCTGGGGCAGGGCTCGGCCGAAGGGCCAGCCGGGTTGGGCCGCCACGCTTTGGACTCGCCCTCCGCCGAACTGCTCTCCCGGATTGAAGCCAATGCTCTGCCCCAAGGCTATGATCCACGAAAGCATCAGGCCTACGTCGATCGGCGCATGGCCGGTTTGAGCGAGAGGCAACACGCGAGGATCGGGCAGTTGTGGAAGGACAAGCAGCGTCTCCATCCCAAGATGCCCAACCGGGGCCAGTCGTTCGTGAAGATCCTGGAGTACGTCGCGGAGAACGACCGATGAGCCACGCAGGTCGCATCGGGGGCATGGCGCGGGTTCTGCTTGTCGCACTGATTGTCTCGTTGCCGTTTACCCCGGCCCTGACGGCCGCTGACCCGCCCCCGGAACTGGCGCTCTGGAAGAACGCGCCGCCGGGCTCCACGGGCGAGCCCGACGTCAAGGAGAAAGTCCGATCTCACAAGGCCCAGCGCGGTTCCCCTTCGGGGCGGAATCGTGCGTTCAGCTCCGTGTCGAAACCCACGTACAGCATCCATCGGCCCAAGAAGCCCAACGGCGTGGGGGTGGTGATCTGCCCCGGCGGAGGGTTCCGAGACATCTGGATTGACCGCGAAGGCCACGATCTGGCGATCTGGCTCAGGGGCCGCGGCGTGACGTCGCTGGTCTTGAAGTACCGTACTCGTCCCGCCGTCATTGGCTCCAGGGACGTTTGGTGGAACTACCAACGGTCCGTGCGAGCAGACGGCTGGCAGGCGATTCGCGTTCTCAGACAGAAAGCCTCGGACCTTGGCCTGGAGCCGGAGAAGATCGGCATCTGCGGGTTCTCCGCCGGCGGCCACCTCGCGATCAGTTGTGCGCTCCACCCTGAGCCCAAGCTGAAAGAAGGCGCGGTCAGCGGCATGCCGAGCTTTGCCGGCCTGTTCTACCCGGGGATCCCTGACGACGTCGACGAGCGCATGGCCGCTCGCACTGGCCCCAAAGGCAACGCGACCAACATCTGCCCGATGTTCATCGTCAACGCTTGCGTCGACCGCCTGACTCCCGCGGGCAAGTGCATCGGTTTCTACGCGAAGCTGCTGAAGGCCGGGGTCAACGCGGAGCTTCACGTCTTTAGCAAGGGAACCCACGGCTTCGGCCTGGGCGCCGGTCGAGGGGAATCCGTAGCAATGTGGCCGGCCAGCTTCGCCGCGTGGCTCAGGGACTCCAACATGATCCCTGATTAGAAAACCGAACCGCGATCGACAAGACCTGAAGGGAGCATTGTTGGCTCTCCGTCAACTTTTCGGAACGAAGTCGAGTGATTCTTGTCTGAGCTTCAGGAACAGGTAGTTGAGGTCCTGCATGCCGCAGGCGCGGTGTACGATGCGGCTGACGAGGTTGTTGAAGCCCTCCAGTCGCCCCGTCGTGGTCCGATGCTTGCAGTAGTTCAGCACCTCGGTCTTCGACCGCAGAAGCGACCGGCCGAACTTTCGCAGCGCCTCGACGCCCGAGACGGCGGCCCAGCGGCACCACTTGGCCAGGTACTTCGCCGCGGCCTTGGGGTATCCGACGCTCATCGAGCTGTGCGGGCTGTCGGTCCGGGACAACCTGGACGGGCGAAGCCTTGCTCCCCTGGTGCGAGACCCGGGCAAGCAGTGGCCGTATCCCGCCCTGATAACCCATTCTCCCCGCTGGTATGGCGTGAACCATGCTGTCCGCAGTCAGCGGTATCACTACATCCGCTACCGGGACGGCGGCGAGGAGTTGTACGACAACGAGGCCGACCCGCATGCGTGGAAGAACCTCGCGGATGACGCGAGGCATGCGGAAGCGAAAGAGGCATTGAAGAAATGGCTGCCGAAGGCGAACGCGGAGCACTTTCGCCCCGAGGCGGGGAGAGACACGAACTGAGAGAGGATCTCATCGAGGCAGGTGCTCGGTGGGCCTAAGGAGCCCGAATGATCACCAAGTTCTTCATCGATTGGCGACTCGCCGCGGGATGGGCCGTGCTGGCGGCCCTTTGCCTGCCGGCGCATGGCGAGCGGAACGTGCTGGGCCCTGCCGGGTCCGCGCGGCATCGCGCGAGGACGCTATTGGAAGCATCCGGCATCCAGGGAGGCCTGGTCGTGGTGATCGGATGCGAGGCCCCGGCTTTCCTGGCGGGGCTGCGAGCGGCCGGCCCTTTCCTCGTCCATGGCCTGGACGGTGATCCGGAAAAAGTCGCCGCCGCGCGCGAGTATCTCCGGCGAAAGGAGCTGTACGGCTCCGTCACGGTCTCCCGGCTGTATGGCACACGGCTTCCGTATGTGGATCGCCTCGTCAACATGATCGTGCTTGCCGGTCGGAGCCGGGTTGCCCCTGACGAGATGAACAGGGCGCTGGCTCCCGGCGGGGTGATCGCGGACATCCGCAAGCCGAAGATCGAGGTTACCCGCAAGGCCTGGCCGGCGGAGCTGGACGAGTGGAGCCACTTCCTCCACGACGCATCCAACAATCCGGTATCGAAGGACAAGGAGGTCGCTCCGCCGCAGGGCCTGCGATGGACGTGCGGCCCGAGGTTTGCCCGGAGCCACGAGCACTTCGCCAGCCTCAGCGCGATGGTCACGGTGGCAGGGCGGATCTTCACCATCATCGACGAAGGGCCGATCAGCTCCGTCTACCTGCCGCCAAAATGGCGGCTGGTGGCCCGGGACGCGTTCAGCGGCGTGTTGCTGTGGAAAAGGGCCATCACAGACTGGGAATCCCACCTGCGCGGTTTCCGTAGCGGCCCGCCCGACATTGGCAGGCTTCTGGTGGCAGGGGGGGGGCGGGTCTATGTCTCTCTCGGCTACGGCGGGCCGGTCTCTGTCCTCGACGCCGCGACGGGCAAGACGCTCAGCACACTCGCGGGCACCCGTGGCGCGCGCGAGTTGATTCTCACGGGTGGGGTGCTGTACGTCCTTGCCGACGACATGACGGCAGCGCAGCACGACGAGCGGAAGAAGTGGATCGAGCGGATCTCTCCGACGCTGAAGATCTGGTATCGCTTTCCGCGTAAGCCGATCGCCATGTACGGGACCCAGCGGATCGTCGCGGTCGAGGCCGGGACCGGCAAGGTGCTCTGGAAGAAACCGTTCGAGGCCCCCGGCGAGGTCATGCCCACGACGATGGCCGTAGACGCCGGCAGGGCCTGCCTCCAGACCGTTTCGCACGTGGTGTGCCTCGACGCCTCCGCCGGCAAGGAGTTGTGGCGCAGCCCGCGAGCGGTCCCGACGAGCCGGTTCTCCTGGTCCGCGCCGTCCCTGGTCCTGAACGACAGCGTCGTGCTGACCATCGACCGCAAGGCGGGCGATAACGTGGGCAAATCCCCGCCCGCCCGGGGCAGCAAGTGGCTGATTTCCAGCGGCGGGTTCGAGATCAAGAAGGATATGGAGTTGATCGCGCTGGCTCTCGCGGATGGCAAGGAGCTCTGGCGGGCGCCCTACATGGAGAACTACAACGTCCCGCAGGACATCTTCGTGATCGGCGGCGTGGTGTGGGTCGGCAACGTGCGGCGCGGCGTCGACACGGGCTTCACGCAGGGGCGCGACCTGAAGACCGGCAAGGTCGTCGCGACGATCCCGCCGCAGAAGGGATGGGGCCACCATCGCTGCTACCGGAACAAGGCGACGGTGCGATGGATCCTGATGGGCCGCGGCGGGACGCAGTTCGTCGATCTCCGCGGCGGGGGTGTCCGGAACGCTTCGTGCGTGCGAGGGGGCTGCCAGTACGGCGTCATGCCGGCCAATGGCCTTCTCTACGCCCCGCAGCATTCCTGCGCGTGCGACCCGACGACGCTGCTGATCGGGTTCAATGCCGCTTCCCCACGCTCCAACGCGGGCAAAGGCCTGCCGCCGCGGGTGAAGGGCCCGGCCTACTCAGAAGCCCCAGACCGCAAATCTCAGATTCCAGATTCGAAGACGAGGGACTGGCCCACCTACCGCCGAGACGCCCGCCGTAGCGGCTACCAGGACCTGCCCGCGCCGAGCAGGCCGAGCGCTGTCTGGGAAAGGAAGCTCTCCCCGCCCGTCACCGCGCCGGTTGCCGCCGGGGGCATCGTTGTCGTCGCCGAGACGGAACGCCACGCCGTCCATGCCCTGTCGGCCGCCGACGGCAAGCCGGTCTGGATGTTCGTCGCCGACGGTCGGATCGACTCGCCGCCGACGCTCTCCGGCGGCCTTTGTGTGTTCGGAACGCGAAACGGGTTCGTCTACTGCGTGCGAGCTTCCGACGGCGTGCCGGTCTGGCGGTTCCGCGCGGCGCCTCGGGACCGGCGGATCTTCGCCTACGGGCAACTCGAATCGGCTTGGCCCGTGCACGGGTCTGTCTTGGTCGACGAGAGGCTTTCGGGGTCGGTGCCCCGTGTATACTTCGCGGCCGGGAGGAGCCCCTTCCTCGACGGCGGGATCCACCTCTATGCCCTCGAGTTGAAGACCGGCTCGCTGCGCCACAAGACGGAGGTGTGCACGACGAAAGGTCCGGGCGATGGCAAGATCAGGCGCCGGGTGCTGCCGGGTATCCTCTCCGTCCAGCATGGCGCCATCTGGATGCGCGGCCTGGGGGTCGATAAAGGCCTCGCACCGGTCAAGGATCGGCCCCATCTGTTCGCCCCGCGCGGGTTCCTGGATGACACGTGGTGGCACCGGACGTACTGGCTGTACGGCACGGCCATCGGAGGCGGCTACACGCACTGGCCGAACGTCGGCAACCGGGTGCCCGCGGGGCGCCTGCTGGCCTTTGACGGCGGGAAGTTATTCTACGGATATGGGCGGATGGCCTACCGCATGGGCAACGGCCACGTCCGCCCGGACATAGCCAGGGATTACAAGCTGTTCGCCGAGATCCTGGGCCCTCCGCCGGCGGTGGCAAGGCGGCAGGAAAGCAAACGCCGAACTCAGTGGACCGCGCAGCTTCCGTTCGTGGCCCGGTCGCTCGTGCTGACCCGCGACGGCCTGTTGGTCGCGGGGGGCAAGTCGCCCACGGAATCGGCCGAACGTCATGGCCCGGGCATATTCTGGGTCGTTTCGCGCAAAGACGGCTCAAGAAAAGCCGCGTGCGAGTTGCCCGCCCCTCCGGTGTTGGACGGCATGGCCCTGACGGACGCGGGTGTCTTCGTCTCTACCATCGACGGGACCGTGGTCTGCCTGCGGGCGAAGACGGACGGGTCGGCCCGGCAGGGCAAGGACTGCCGGATGGGACGCTGCAAGACGTTGAAACTCGAGGACGGCCGGGAGTGGAAGAACGTGCTGGTTGTCTGGGCGAAGGTCAGTTCGGCCAAGCCGATCCGTCAGAGCATTCGACCGGCGGGTTTGCGACGCACGCCGCCGGCCGTAGCGAAGCCAATGCCGGTCAAGAGCACCCCCGCCGCGCCGATGTCTCCCGCAAAGGCCAGCGCGGGCAAGCTGAGCCTGGCGAAGGCGTACCTCTCGGTCAAGAAGGCGGACAAGGCCCGGGAAGTGCTTCCGTTGATCCTTGAGAAGTACCCGGGCACACCCGCGGCCGCGGAGGCGAAGAAGCTGCTGGAAGGGATCCAGTGATGGCTCCTGTCGTGGCCGAGGTGGCGAGAGCCGCCCGGTGTTTCATCGAGCGCGTCCGGCTCGGGCCGATGCGCGATGCCAACGAGAAGTTCAACCGGTGAAGTGATGATGACGAGACGATGGGTTTGGGTTCTGGCAATCGGGTTCGCTCAGCCGGCGTGGTCGGCCGGGGCGGACCGTGACCTGCGGGGCGAGGCCCTGCGCTGTGAGTACCGTGTCGATCCCCTCGGCGTCGACGCGGTCAGGCCTCGACTCAGTTGGGTGGTGCGGTCCGGCCGGCGAGGTCAGAAGCAGACCGCCTACCATCTGCTCGTCTCCGGCAGCCGGGCGAAGCTCGACCGCGACGAGGGCGACCTTTGGGATACGGGCAAGGTCGAGTCGGACCGGACCCTGCATGTGGTCTACGCGGGCAAGCCGCTGCGATCGCGCATGCGCTGCTGGTGGAAGGTCCGCGTCTGGGGCAAGGACGGCGAGGTGTCGCCCTGGAGCCGCCCGGCGATGTGGTCGATGGGGCTGCTCGATCCCGGCGACTGGCAGGCGAAGTGGATTGCCCACCCCGCCGACGTCTCTGCCAGCGAGGCCGGGCCCATGCCCGCCACCATGCTGCGCACGTCGTTTGCCGTCGCCGGCCCCGTCAAACGGGCGACCGCCTATGTCACCGCCCTGGGCCTCTACGAGCTGCGCCTCAACGGCCGGCGGGTGGGCGACAGCGCGCTGGCGCCGGAGTTCACGGTTTACGACCGGCGGGTTCAGTACCAGGCGCACGACGTGACGGAATATATCGTCGCCGGAGACAACGCCGTGGGCGCGGTCCTGGCCGATGGCTGGAACGGGGAGTACTTCTTCGGCATGCCGATGAGGCAGGCGCAGCGTCCTTTCCTGGGCCGGCGGGGTTTGCTGCTGCGGCTGGACATCGAGGGGGAGGACGGCAAGACACAGACTGTCGTGACGGCCCCGTCCTGGCGATCGACGCGGCGGGGCCCGACGAGATCGGCCAGCCTGTATGACGGCGAGGTCTACGACGCCCGCCGGGCGATGCCCGGGTGGGACAAGCCCGGCTTTGACGACGCTCTCTGGCCGGCGGCGGTCGTGGCTGAGGCCTTCGCCCGCGCGAAGCCCGTCTGGCAGCCCAACGAGTCGATCCGCGCCGTCGGCGAACGCAAACCCGTGAAGGTGGCCGAACCGAAGCCGGGCGTCTTCGTCTTCGATCTCGGCCAGAACATGGTCGGCTGGTGCCGGCTGAAAGTCCGTGGCCGAGCGGGCACGACCGTCAGGCTCCGCCACGCGGAGATGCTCAACGACGACGGCACGGTCTACAGGGCCAACCTGCGCGGCGCGGAGCAGACGGATACCTACACCAAGGGGACCGGTGCCGAGGAGACGTACGAGCCGCGGTTCACGTATCACGGGTTTCGGTACGTTGAGTGCACGGGCACGGAGTACAAGCCCTGGCGGTACATGCCCGCCTACAAGCCTCGACTCGGGGACCTGGTGGGGCTCGTGGTGCACTCGGCCTCTCCTCAGGCCGGGCGGTTCGAATGCTCCAGCGACCTGGTGAACCGGATCATGCACATGGTGGTCTGGACGCAGCGGGGTAACCTGCACAGCGTTCCCACGGACTGCCCGCAGCGAGACGAACGGGCGGGGTGGATGGGAGATATCCAGTCGTTCGCCCAGACCGCGATTTTCCACATGGACATGGCGGGGTTCTTCAGCAAGTGGTTGCGGGACGTCCGCGATTCGCAGATGCCCGACGGGCGGTACCCCAATTTTGCTCCGATGGATTTCGATCGATGGCGGGGCGGGACGCCCGCCTGGGCCGACGCGGGCACGATCGTCCCCTGGCGCATGTACCAGAACTACGCCGATACCCGCCTGCTCGCCGAGCACTACGACTCGGCCCGGAGGTGGGTGGACTTCGTGCACGCCAGGAACCCGAGCCTGCTCTGGGAGAAGGCTCTCGGCGACAAGTTCAACGACTGGCTCAACGGCGATACGTTGGTCCAGGACGGCTGGCCGAGAAAGGGCGGCCAGGTGCCCCCGCGCGTGCTGGCTACGGCGTTCTTCGCGCATTCGGCGGAGATCGTCGCGAAGATGGCGGCCGTCATCGACCGGGCGGAGGACGCGAGGAGATACGGCCGGCTGTTCGAGGGGATCAAGGCCGCGTTCCTCAAGCGGTATGTCCAGCCCGACGGGCGAATCGAGGGCAACACGCAAGCGGGGTACGCCCTGGCGCTGCGGTTCAATCTTCTGCCCGAGGCCCTGCGTGCCAAGGCGGCGGGGCACCTGCTCGCTGAGCTGGGCCGGTACGGGGGTCATATGTCCACCGGCATCCAGACGTCCCATCGGCTGATGCTCGAGCTGACGCGCACCGGCCATAACGACGAGGCCTACCGGCTGCTGACGCTTCAGACGTTTCCGTCGTGGGGTTTCATGGTCAAGCAGGGCGCCACGACGATCTGGGAGCGGTGGGACGGTTACGTCAAGGGGCGCGGCTTCCAGAAGCCGATGATGAACTCGTTCAACCACTGGGCGCTCGGCGCGGTCGGCGAGTGGGTGTGGCGGAACGTCGTCGGCCTCAGCCCCGACGAGAGCCGCCCCGGGTGGAAGCACTTCACCGTCGCGCCCCGCCCCGGAGGGGGCCTGACCTGGGCTCGCGGCCGCTACGACTCCATTCGTGGGACGATCGTCAGCGACTGGCGCGTCGAGGCCGGCCGATTCCGGCTGGACGTGACCGTCCCCGCGAATACGACCGCCACGGTATCCCTGCCGGCCAGGGATGCCGAGAGCGTGACCGTGGATGACAAGCCCCCGGTGGCGTCGGGACTGGTTCGACCGCTGGGTGCCAGGGACGGCAGGGCGAGTTTTATGGTAAGCTCTGGTCGGTACCGGTTTGTGTCGTTGATGGACGCGTCGCCAGGACGCCCGTAGGAGTGGTTCCAATGAAGATAGGATGTACTTGGCGAGGCGGTTCTCTTGCGGGGAGAACAGGGGCGCTGCTTCTGGTTGCCGCGCTGTCCGTGGCCGCGAGAGGACAGACCTCCCGCGCCGATAAGGTCTACGAACCTAATCCCAAGCCGCCGACCGACGGGCTCATCGGCTCGAACTACACGCCGGCCTACGCGGTCAACCAGGTGCAGTTCTGGCACGATTTTCGAGCGAAGGCGGTCGAGCGAGAGCTGGCCGCCGCGGGCAAGTGGTTTGGCATCTCGACGTTGCGGGTCTACCTGCACGACATCAACTTCTTCCAGGAGAAGGAGGTCCTGCAGGCGAACCTGGAGACGTTTCTTGCCCTGTGCGCGCGGCACGGCATCCGCCCGGGCTTCGTGTTCTTCGACGGCTGCCACCGGCACGAGGGGATCTACCTCGACAGGCCCACCGAGCCGGTGTCGGGCTTCCACAACGGCCGATGGGCACAGTCTCCCCAGGCGCGCGACATCGACAAGGACAACGTGGAGAAGTTCAAGCCCTACGTCCAGGAGATCATCCGCGCGCACCGGGCGGACCCGCGCGTGCTATTCTGGGAGATCCACAACGAGCCTCCGCCGGGAGATAAGTACCGCGACCGGCTCAAGCGTGCCGGGTACCGTTGGGCGAAGGAGGTCCAGCCCGTCCAGCCTGTGCTCAACTGCGAGAAGGGCAAGAGGGGGTGGGGGGACTGCGAGGTCACGGACATCGTCGATGCCCACGTCTACAGTCACGCCCATGGCCCGCTGCGCGATTTGTCGGAGAGGAACACCAAGAAGGGGACGGTCTTCACCGAGGCGGGCGCTCGCTGGAAGGCGTCACGACGGAACTTCGGCGGGCCCATCGACATGGTCTACTGGCTGGGGCAGCGGCGGAAGAAGGGCAAGTCGACGCCAGGCATGTACCTGTGCTGGGAGTTGATGGTGGGCAACTCGAATTGCCGGTGGCACTGGATCGACAAGCCCGGCGCGCCCGAGCCGGAGATCCCGTGGTGCGGCCTGCTCTGGCCGGACTGCACGCCCGTCTCGCTTGCCGAGGCAGAGGCCGTTCGACGGCACGTGACGGGCAAGAGCCGGGCGCTGTTCTTCGAAGACTTCGAGCGTCACAGCGCTGCGGCGTGGCGACCGTACGGCAACAAGGCGCTGGCGGTGAGGAACGCCATGACGCTCGATCCGGGCGTGAAGGCGATCGCGGGTGACGAGGCGTGGACGGACTACGTCCTGGAAGGCCGGGTTGTCATCAAGCCACCCGCAAAGGGCGCCCCGCCCGGCAGCGCGGGGCTGCTGCTACGGGTCAGCAAGCCCGGCAAGGGCCTCGACGAGATGCAAGGCTATGCGGTCACGTTCGACCGCGGGAAGCTCGTGCTGAACAGATTCGCTGGCGGTCGGCCGCGAACGCTCGCCACGTACGATCTAACGAAGCTCAAGAGCGCCACGCGGATCAACGAGTGGAGCATGATTCGCGTGGCGGCCGAGGGCCCGAGGATCCGCGTGTGGTTCAACCGCATGCACCCGTCGAGCGATCCCCAACGGGGGCTGCGGATCGACTACACGGACAAAGACGCTCCTATCCTCTCCGGCGCCATCGGCGCCCGTGCGCACAACGTCACCGCGATGGTTGACAACGTCGTCGTCCTGCCGATCGACGCGCTGCCCCACCCGGTCCGTGTCGGCTGGACGCAAAGCTTCGACGCGGGATACACGGACAGAAAGGGCGCCTAGTCGACGGATCGGAGATCATGCACCTCGTGGCGCACAAGGGCAGGCTCTACGCCGCCAACGGCTACGGGTGCGACCAACGGTGAAAGGGCCGACCCTATGCCAAGAGGCAATCGGCCCAGGTGCTTTTGCCCTTTGGCGGCGGCACAATCTTCGTCGTCGGCCACGACGCCGGAAACAAGCCCTCGGACGACATGGCCTGGATCTTCAAAACGTCCCTGGATATCGCGCTCGGGCTGCGCCCCGGCCGGCAAGCGGTAGACACATCACCGCGGGGTCAGCTTAATCCACCGCAGGGCGATGCCCCTCTGGTAGGGAGCCGAGAAGCGCAGGGTCTGCGTGCCCTTGCTCAGCTTGACACGCACCTCCTTCGTCGTGCCCCACAACCCGGTCGTGTTGGGGACCTGGATGGTTGCGAGTTTCGTCGAGCCGGAATGGAGGTCCAGGACCTGGTCGCGGTTCGGCGTGGCGATCCGCATCGTCAGGCCGTACGTCCCCGTGGCCGGGACGTCGGTCTTGTACTCGATCCAACTGCTCTTGATGTTCTTCCAGAAGTTGACCTGCTTGCCGCCGGTGAAGCAGTCGTAGACGTGGACGTTGGACATCGCGGCGAACGTCTCGGCCTCGACGTGCAGCACGCCGGGAGCCGGCTTAATCTGCGGCTCGGGCATGGGCTTGATCACGGGCAGGGGGCTTGTCCGGTCCGCGCCCGGTGCGGCAACCACGCCGTCGTCCCGGGGCGTTACAGGCGGCTGGACCTTACCAACCACCTTCAGCACGGCTTGGGCCCGCTGCTTCGACGTCAGCGCCGCCGCCAGCCATCGCAGGCGCTCGCCTTGGGAGAACCCCGGCTCCCGGGCCCGGGCCTCCGCCTCGGCGACGAATTCGGGGCCCCGCAGGCCCTCGGTCTTCGACACGTGCCACCCTCGCCCGTAGACCACCTTCCACACCGCGCCGCTCTGGGGGCCGGATGCCGGGTCGGACGCCTTGATGGCAAACGCCGCGTGGCCGGGCTGGCCGACGCCGACGGTCGGAATCCCGAACGCCCGGCATGTCATTCGGCCGAACCACGACCTCGGCCCGCACTTGCCGCCGCCCTCCATCACGGTAATGAAGCCCTTGGAGAACGCGATCGGCGAGTTCCGCCGCCAGACCTCGCTGACGATCCGGTGGACCTGCTGGTCCTTCCGCAGGTCCGGCCGCCACGTGTTCAGCATCTGTCGCACCCACGTCAGTCCGCGGTCGGCGGCCCAGTCCGGAACGACCTTGCGAAGCTCCCATACCGTCAACGTGTCGAAGATCGGGAACAGCTCCTTGTTCTTGTGGGCGTCCTTGTAGTGCTTGTACCGCCGGATCGGGTCGATCGGCACCGAGCCGATGCCGTGCGCCCCGACGTAGCTCATCTTCGGCGGCGGGGACAGGGCAGTGGCGATCGCGAGCTTGAGGTACAGGCCCGACCTCGCGTCCGGGTCGGCCGCGAGGATCCTGTTCCAGAGGCCCAGCGAATCGACCGGGATCGTGTAGTCGTTGGCCTGCCTCTTCTTGAGGCCGGTCGGTGTCGCGCCGATCAGGTAGAGATCCATCGCATCCGTGTTGCCCATCAGCCAGGTGAGGAACTCCTTATTGGCCGGGGTGGCGAAGGCGCCGACCTTGTCGACGCCGTGCCTGGCCAGGAGCTGCCTCTGGGCCAGGGCGTTGTGGAACGCGGCATCCTTCAGCAGCCGGATCATCGACGCGTCCGTGATGCCCGTGGCGTCCGCGGGCGTCTTGCGGTCCAGCCAGGCCGAGAGGCCGGCGAAGTACTTGGCGAAATCGCCGGCGTCGATCGCTGTCTTCAAGTCGCCGCCGCCCGGCTCCCAGGCAAGTGAATGCGCGGCCGGCGTCGATACCGTCAAGAAGACCAAGGCCAGCAGCCCGGTACGGTTTGTGCGTGTTCTCATCGAGTCTCTCGCATCAGGGCCGGTCGGTGACGATCAGTTCTTCTTCCAGATCGACTTCATCTCGTAGACTGTCAGCGATTCGACGGTCAGCGAGCCAGCCTCGGCCATCAAGGTAATCGCACCGAGGTTCTTGCCCATGTCGCGACGGGGCGCGGTCTTGTAGCAGGCCCCGCCGCCGCCGACCAACTCGTACATCGGCCGGTCGACCAGCACGCGGAACGTCACCTTGCCGTCAACTGTCGCCAGCGGCATCTCGTCGAGCTTCTGAGCGCCGAAGTCGTACGTCGCGCGGTTCTCGCCGAACTGAAGTACGGCCTTCTTGGCCGTGCCCTTCTTCAACGTCACGACGATGTCGAAGAGCTTGCCTTCGGCGGCGAGTTTCACGGCTGGGGCCTCGGGCGTGAGCTTCTTGTCCGAGACCGCCTGCGGGTTGGGCTTGCGGAGCGTCTCGATCTTCTTGATCGGCGTGACGAACATCCGGATGCCGTCCTTCGTCGTATGCAGCGTCAGGTTCGTTGGCAGGGAGAACGCCTGATTGAACGGCATGTCGGGCATGTTGATCCGCGCCCAGCCGACTTGGATAACACGGCCGTCCGGACTGTTGCTGAAGCATTGCGAGGCGTAATAGGAACCGTAGTGGACGCGGTGCTTTCTCTCATGGTCCGGCGTGAACGTCTTGCCGTCGAAGGAGCCGATGACGTAGTGAGCGTTGCCCGCGAAGATAACCCACCGGGTGTTCTTGGGATCGCCGTCGACGGGGAGTTCGAAGAGCTCGGGGCACTCGTGGTAGCCGACGATGCGGCTCCGGTAGGTCCACTCCTTCAGGTTCGGCGAAGTGTAGAAAGCGATGCCGCCCGTCTTGTTGCGCTGGTCGAAGACGGCGATCACCCAGTGCTTGCCCGGCGCGTACCAGATGAGCTTCGGGTCGCGCCCGGAATGCTTGATCACGGGGTTGCTCTCGTAGTACTTCCACGTCTTGCCCCGATCGGCCGAATAGGCCAGCGCCTCGCCGCAGCCGGTGTCCGTGAACGCCAGGACGAGCGTCTTGTCCTTGCCCGTCTGCCACCCGGCCGTGTTGTGCAGGTCCACGTTGCCGCTGCCGGAGAAGCAATTCCTCACGGCCATCTTGGGGTGGCGGTTCTTGACGTTGCCGCCGAAGCTCCGCAGTGCCCGGTCGTGCTCGCTCCAGTGGACCAGGTCCGGGCTGGTGGCGTGGCCCCAGTACATGTTCGCCCAGTTGCGCCCGCCCGGGTTGCACTGCCAGAAGAAGTGATACAGCCCGTCGTAGTACAGCAGCCCGTTCGTGTCGTTGTTCCAGCCGCGCTTCTGGCTCATGCGGAGCTGCGGGCGCAGGGCCTCGTCGTAGAGCGGCTGGAGGTTGCGGATCTCGTCGGCGGACTCGAACAGCTTGCAGACGTTGGGGTCGGCCCGCGCGGTGACCTTTGCCGTCTTGCCGACGTACTCCGCCATATCGAGGTAGGTCCACCAGTCGATCGAATCCGGGTTCGGCGGGAAGTCGCAGTCGAGGTTGTGCACGAGCTGCTCGCCGACGGTCACGGTCATCCGCCCGCGCTGGCCACGGTTGGAGACGGGCAGGAGGATGTACTTGCCGGCGATCTTGATCTCCCGCGTGGTCTCCTTGTGCGGATTGGCGTTGGGCCGGGGCTTCGGCGGGGGAACCGACTTCTTCTTCGCTTTCGTGTTGCTCTGGGAGATCTGGTCGACGTTGATGTGCCCCCAACCCCCGCCGGCGGCGTCGACGATCTCGATGACCGCTTTCTTGCCCTTGTACTCGCGGACGTCCCAGTTCTCCCAGTTGAGGAATTCCTTGTTATGGCCTGTCGCGGTAACAACGACGTCGCCGCCGACCAGGAGATTCATGCAGGTCTTTCCCTTGTGCCCGCCGCCGCCGATGAGGAACTTGATGTAGTCCCGTTCGATGGTGAACTCCGGCGAGGTGAGCTTGCCCGTCGGCTGGTCGCCGCCGAGGAACGTGTTGGCCAGCCCCTTGCCCTCGAAGCCGCGGACGGGCCTCTGCCGGTGCAGCGTGCCCTTCGCCGGCGCCTTGCCGAACGCCGCCCCCTCGACCTTCCAGCCATCCCCGTAGGTCTTGCCCTCGAAGTTGGCGATGAGGATGTCGCCGTTCTTCGCGACAGCAGGCGAGGCGAGCATCAGGGCCGGCAGGAGGCACACGATCAGTGCACGGATGGTAAGTCTCATGGCTTGCTCCTCACTCAGTTCGAACGGATGTCTCGGAATCTCGATGGGCGGCGGCGCCCAGACTCGGCGCGGCGTTCTAACCCGGATACCAGCCGTCGCGCGGCTTGCGGATCAGCAGCTTGTTGGCCTCGTCGCTGTTGGTGAATTGCTGCTTGTCGGCGTCGAACAGCAGCTTGCCCTTGACCCGGGCGGCGATGTTCGCCATCAGCGCCACGGCCGTCAGCTTCCCGCCGTAGCCGAAGTGTGACAGGGGGGCGTTGTACGGGATCTGGCCCTTGGCGGCCTGGAGGAACTCGTTGCCGTGCCCGCGGGACTTTGGCGCGGCCTGCGGGGGCTTGCCGAACTCCTTGCGTTTGGCCTCGGGCACGAGGATGGCGGAGTTGTTGTGCGAGCCGACCACCCAGCATACGCCTTTCGTGCCGACGAGGTACGAGCCGGCCTTGCCGACCTTGCGCTTCTCTTCCAACCCGGGCGGACGCGGGGGCTTGTGCGTGCCGTCGTACCAGTACGCGTCGAAAGCCGGCCGGCCGGCGGCGGCGGGAAACTCCCACTTGACCGTCTTGCCCTTCGGGTATGTGTCGATCGCCGGCCCCGTCTGGTCGAGGCACTCGACGCTGGTGGGCAGTCCGGGCTCGAGGATCTTGTAGAACGCGTTCATCAGGTGGCAGCACCAGTCGCCAAGGGCGCCGTTGCCAAAGTCGATCCACCCGCGCCAGCGGGCGGGGTGGTAGTGGCGCTTGAGGTACGGGCGCTTCGGCGCGGGGCCCAGCCAGAGGTCCCAGTCCAGCGGGTCGGGCACGGGGTCCTCGCCCTTTGGCGTGCGGATACCATCGGCGAACCACCCGGCGTGGACGCCCGTCCAGGTGTGGACCTCCTTGACTTCGCCGATCGCAT
>Ga0272442_10003391_pt1 | contig 22406 bp, 15 predicted proteins | sample SSMForm2O_FD_200262 | JGI IMG/M metagenome (GOLD analysis project Ga0272442, IMG submission 200262) | Marine sediment archaeal communities from Little Sippewissett salt marsh, Falmouth, MA, United States - SSM-Form-2O | ecosystem: Environmental > Aquatic > Marine > Wetlands > Sediment ...
CGCGCGCGGGCGGGAGAACAGCAACGGCCTGCAACGCGGAGTATGCCGAGGCTGCGGAGCCCGCGGAGGCTGCTCAGAGGAGGCGGGGCGCTTGGTGCCGGCGCCGGGCGGGCCGGCCGCGCGGCGCCCGCTTGCCCAGGGGCGTGCTTGACGTCGTTCGTGGAGGGCGTAATACTCGGGCCGCTTGGCCGCCGGAAGCTCTGATGCGGAGCGGCAACCTACTTCGCGGTCCTCGGCAGAGAAGAGACCATGAGGCTGCATCTTATCGGCGGACCCGGAAGCGGCAAGTCGCTCGTGGCCCGGCAATTGGGCGAGCGGTTTGATGTTCCGGTCCTCGACCTTGATGAGATCTACTGGACGCACGAGGGTGGAGATTACGGAGACTACGACGCGCGGGCGGATCCGGCCGGGCGCGATGAGGCGCTTGCCGAGTTCATCCGGCAGGACGACTGGATTGTGGAGGGCGCTTACTATCGCTGGCTGGGCGAGGGCTTCCGCAAGGCGGATAGGATCTTCCTGGTGAACACGCCGCGCTGGGTTCGGCGGATTCGGATCCTCCGCCGGTTCCTGCGCAGGAAGCTTGGCCGCGAGCGGAACCGGCACGAGTCTTTGCGTGGGCTCCTGAGGATCCTGCGCTGGAACCGCCGGTACGACACGAGGAACCGACTTCGCGCCCAGGCCATGCTGGACGCCATGTCGCTGGCGTGGACGGCGTGCGCAACGTTGGAGGAGGTGCTCGCCGAACTCGAACGGCCGCCGAAGGTGCTGCGGGCCTCAGCCTCGGAGGGGCAGCGGCCAAGAGGCGCGGGCGCTGATACCGCGGGCCGGCCGGACTGAGCACGGCCGCAGGCGCCGGTCCGTAGCCGCGTTATCCCTCCGGTCCTTCCCGCCGGGCGCACCCCCTGCATCCCTACGAAGAGGCAAGGCCGGCGGATTACTGGAGGAAGGGGTTGGAGCGGCGCTCGCGGGCGATCGTCGTCTCGGGCCCGTGGCCGGGCAGAATGCGCGTGTTATCCGGCAGCGTCAGCAGGCGTTCGCGCAGGTTGGTCAGGAGCCGGCGCTCGTCGGCGCGCGGGATGTCGGTGCGGCCGACGCTGCCGGCGAACAGCGCGTCGCCCACGACGGCGGCGGCCGCCTCGGCGCAGTAGTAGGTCACGCCGCCGGGCGTGTGGCCGGAGGTGTCGAGTACCTGCCACCGGGACGGGCCGATCTCGACCGTCTCGCCGGGCGAGATCAGCCGGTCTGCCGGCGGCGCGGTGATCGTCATGCCGAACGGCTGCGAGAGGTTCGCCATCGCGTCGGTGAGCATATCGGCGTCGGCCGCGGGGCAGAGCAGCTCGGCCCCGGGGAAGGCGGCCTGGATCGCCGCCACGCCGCCGATATGGTCGCCGTGGCCGTGCGTGAGCAGGATGAGCCGCGGGGCGCCGTGTTCGCGGCAGTGGTCGATCACCGCGGCGGGGTGCTGGGCCGGATCGACCACGGCGCAGGCGTCCTCGCAACGGAGGACGTAGGTGTTCGTTGGCAGCAGGCCGGTGGCGAAGGTATGGATCGTGACGTTCATTCGGGACCGGACGATGACGCGAGGTACTCCTCGATGATCTGCCTGACGTCGCAGGTGTCCGGCTCGGCCTTGTCGAGGCCGACGATCTGCCGCTCGCGGAGGGCGTTCTCGGGCGAATCGGAGGCGTGGGCGCCGTTGCGCATCAGGTCGCGGCCGAAGTCGCTGCGAACCGTGCCCGGCTCGGCCTTGGACGGGTCGGTCGAGCCCAGCACGGAGCGGACCTTCTCGATGGCCTTGGGGCCCTCGTACAGCAGGGCGAGGCAGCGGGCGTTGCCGGCCGTGGGTTTGTCTTCCTCGGCGACCGCGTTGGGATGCACACCGGTCATGTAGTCGACGATCTTGTTGAACTCGCACTCGGCGTTCCGCTCGGCGAGCATGTCGGCGACCCGGTCGGCGTCGGCGTCGTTGAACGGGAAGTCGAACGCGTCGGAGAGCTTCTGCTTGGCGGTGCGGGCGACGAGGAAGCGGAGCTTATCCACAAACTGCTCCTTGAGCGGACCGTAGAACCGCTCGCCCATGGCGACGGTCATGCGGAACAGCTTCGCGGCGACGATCCGCAGGCCGGTGAGGCTGAACGTGTCGATGATGTTTCCGGGGCGGCGGCTGCGGCGTTCGAAGTTGTCCGGCTTGAGCATGACGAGCGACACCTGCACGTCGTTCTGCTCGTGGGGGCAGCGTCCCGTCAGCACGCCGCCGTCGCTGAGCGAGTAGTCGGCGAAGAGCTTGAGGTGCTTGCGGTTGAGGTCTTCGGTGGGGGCCGTCAGGACGGCCGGCTCGAAATAGTGGATCTCCCCGGCTTCGTCGCGAATGAGGTCGCCGTAGGTGCCGCGGATGGTGATGGTCTTGCCGGTGGGGCGTTCGGTGAAGCCGCCGATGACGTCGTCCTTCAGTCGGCGGACGGCGTCCTCGCCGCGGAACAGCAGCAGCATGCATCGCGGCACGTAGCCCCAAGGGTTGCCGAGGCGCAGCGAGGTATCGACGTAGTCGCGCCAGGCCTCGCAGAGGGCGGGCTCGGCCGTCGCGGGGCAGACGACGTCGCGGTATGCATCGAGGAACGCGTCGCTGAAGATGTACATGCGAGCCCCGACGAACTCGAGGTCGGTGTAGCTCAGCAGACGAGCCAGAATCCCGCCCGTGCGGGACTTGACCAGGCTGTAGGGAGTGATCAACGCATAGGCCAGTTGCTCGTTCACGCTTGTGCCTCCTGTGGAGGGTCGTCCGGCGCCGGCGGCGATCGCGCCGCCGCGGCGCGGCGAGGAACATAGCATACCGCGGCAAGTCCGACAAGCTGCCGGGAACCCGCGAATTCCCGCCGGGGCTGTTCGCTTCCGGTCGGTCGTGTGGTATTGTGAGGCTTTCCCGGAACGAACCCGCCGGCAGGCCGGCCCCGGGCCCGCGGGTCCTCAGGCGGAGACGCCAATGCTCAGCGCACGAAAAGTCCGTTTCGTCGAGCCCTGCGGGCGCCCCGGACGCCCGTTCAACGAGTGGCTCAGCCGGTGGCCGCTGCTCGGCCCCATCACGCTTGCGACCATCCTGCACGAGCACGGGTACGACGTCCGCGTGTACAACGAGAACATCTCGGGCCCGATGGAGCAGAGCGCGGCCGCCTACGAAGACCTGTGTTCCGCCGACGTGGTAGGCATCAGCATCATGACCTCCACCGCCCGGCGGGGGTACGCGATCGCGGACCGGCTCCGCACGGATGCCCCGCAGGCGACGATCGTGTTCGGCGGAATCCACGCGACGTTCCGGCCGGAGGAGGCCGCGGCCCATGGCGATGTTGTCGTCCGCGGCGAGGGCGAGACGGCCATCGAGGCCATCGCCCGCGGCGACCTGACGTCGGGCGTGGTCCGCCCGGAGCCGCTGGCGGATTTGGACGGTCTGCCCACGCTCAACCACTTCCTGATGCACGACTTCGACAAGCTGCTGGCGCGCTGCCGCAAGCGGTATCTCTACGAGTTGCCGGTGATGACGTCGCGCGGCTGCCCGCACGGGTGCACCTACTGCACGGTGACGCAGATGTTCGGACGGAAGGTCCGTCGCCAGTCGGTGGCGAAGGTCCATCGGGACCTGCAGCGGCACGCCGAGCAGGGGTTCAGGACGTTCTTCTTCTACGACGACAACCTGACCACGGACCGGGCGTGGACGAAGGACCTGCTCGGGCGGATGCGGCCGATGCGGCTGCGGTTCAACGCCCAGACGCGCGTGGATCTGCACTGGGAAGACGCCCACCGCCGGCGTCGCGACGACGAGATGCTGAAGGCGATGCGCAAGGCGGGCGGCAACCTGCTGTATATCGGCTACGAGACCATCGACGACGCGACGGCGAAGCAGTGGCACAAGGGGTATCGCGGCGAGGGGACCGACCTGGCCGCCCGGCTCGCCGAGGACACGCGGATCCTGCACGACCAGGGCGTGTGGATTCACGCGATGTTCGTGATGGGCCCGCAACATGACGCGGACACGGCGAAGCAGATCGTCGAGTTCTCGCGCCGCTGCCAGCTTGAATCGATCCAGATCAGCGTGCTGACGCCGTTCCCGGGCACGCCCATGTACGACGAGATGCGCCCGCACCTGCTGCTCGACGACTACCCGGCCGACTGGGATTTCTACGACGCCGCCCACTGCGTGTACGACCACGGAAAGCTGGGGCTGGAGGACATGCAGCGGACGGTGGTCGAGGCGCACGCGGAGTTCTACCGTACGGCGTGGTCCGTGCGGGCGCTGCGGCAGCTCGCGGCGCGGCCGATTACGTTCTGGGACAAGGTCCGTGACCTGGCCAATGGTCTGCGCACGGCCCGCACGACCGTTCGCGAATGGCGAAAGGACAACGACCTGTTCCTCGCCATAGCCCGCGAGCGGCTGGCCAAGGCGGCGAAGTGAGGGCGCGAGCCGAACGCTCGCGGCGGAAGGTACCCCGATGAGTTGAACTCGTTTGCGACCGGCCTGGACGGAGCTGCGTAGCGCGACGGCTCGGAGGATCGGTTTCGGGTTCCCTGTTCTCTACATTGAGCCTTGAGAAGATGTGCCTACGCCGCGCTGAAGCGGACGCCGACGGCGAGGTGGCCGGCGTCGAACAGGGCGTCGCGGTCCACGCGGACGATGGTGGCGTCGCGCGGGCCGTCGCCGAGGCCCGAAAGCTCCGGCCGCGAGACGTTGCCGATGTTGACCCGAATGGGCTGGCCCGGGCGCACCGGCGTGGCGGCGGGGACATACATCATCATCCCGCCCGCGGAGATGTTGGCGCAGCGCGCGGGGAACTCGCGGCGGCTGGGGCCATGGAAGAACTGCACGCTCGTCGTCAGCGGGTGGCGCGGGTGCTGTCTTCGGTCGGCCTCGTCCATCTACAGTTTCCTTCCTGGCCCCCGATAAGGTATATCGGCATTCGGACGAGCTGCATTGTCCCGATTCTATTGCGCGGAGCGAACCATGGCCAGTAACTCTTCACCGGGCTCGAGGGGCGGCAAGGGTGCCAAATTGACGCGGATCGGGGTGTTGACGGGCGGCGGCGACTGCCCCGGCCTCAACGCCGTCATCCGGGCGGTGACGAAGCCGGCCCTGAGCGGCGGGCTGGAGGTCGTCGGCATCGAAGACGGCTACCTCGGCCTCATTGAGAACCGCGCCCGACTGCTCAGCTACCTCGACGTCAGCGGGATTCTGACCGCGGGCGGGACGATCCTCGGGTCGTGCAACCGGGCCAACCCTGCCGAGTACGCCGTGCCCGACGGGCAGGGCGGCTGGCAGACCCTCGACGTCCGCGACCGCGTCGTCGAACACTGCCGGGACCTGGGGATCGGGGCCCTCGTCGTCATCGGGGGCGACGGGACCATGAGCGGGGCGGCCGAGCTGATCGACCGCGGGCTGAATATCGTCGGCGTGCCCAAGACCATCGACAACGACCTGTGGGCGACGGAAGTTACGTTCGGATACGACACGGCCGTGCGGACGGCCGCCGAGGCCATCGACAAGGTGCACACCACCGCGTCGAGTCATCATCGCGTCATGGTCGTGGAACTCATGGGTCGCTACGCGGGTTGGCTGGCGCTGGGCGCGGGGGTCGCTTCGGGGGCCGACGTGATCCTGATTCCGGAGATCCCCTTCACGATGGGGAAGGTGGCCGAGAAGTGCCTGTCGCGACATCGGGGCGGTAAGGGGTTCACGATTATCGCGGTCGGGGAGGGCGCCACGCCCGTCGGCGGCGAGATGGTGGTCGATCAGGTGGTGGAGAACTCGCCCGACCCGATTCGGCTGGGCGGGATCGGGAAGTACGTGGCCGACAAACTGGAGGAAATGACCGGGCTGGAGAGCCGGGCGATCGTCCTGGGACACGTGCAGCGCGGCGGCACACCGACGCCGCACGACCGCATTCTGGCGACGGAGTTCGGGTATCACGCGTTCGAGCTGCTGATGTCCGGCCGCACCGGGCGGCTCGTCGTCCGGCAGAAGGGCGAGATCACTTCCGTGCCGATCTCGGAGGTGGCCGGGAAGGTGCGCACCGTGCCAGAGGACTCGTCGCTGGTCCGCGCGGCTCGCGCCGTCGGCACCAGCTTCGGTGACGAGCAGTCGTAGCCGAGACGGCAAGCCGCTGATGAACGCAGATGAGCACGGAGGATGCCTGATCGGAACCGGCCCGTCTCTGCGTTCCTCTGCGTCCATCCCTGCTGATCCCGTTGTGTGGGAGAGCCGGCACGCGGCCTGCGAAGAAACCCTCAAGGGCCGCAATTCCCGGGGCCGATGCGCGTTTCACTGGAGAGATGAGCCCGAGGATGTCATGGATGGCTGCGAATCCCGCCGCCCGCCATCGCCGCTGGCCGGTCATCGCCTGCTGTGCGGCGCTGGCGTTCTGCGTCTGCCCCCCCGCCGCAACGAGGGCCGACACACTGCAGGAGAAGGCGGCCGCACTCGTCCGCGAGTACGAGAGGAGTTCGAAGGCCATCGTGGGGGTCTCCGCCGTGGACTTGGCAAGCAGGCGAATGATCATCGGCATCCGGGCCGAGACGCCGCGAATCCCCGCCAGCAATCAGAAGCTGCTGACCGGAGCCTTCATCCTGGCGCGATACGGCGGCGGCTACGAGTTTAAGACCGCATGCTATCGCCGCGGGGATGACCTGGTGGTGGTCGGGGCCTACGACCCGGCTCTGGGCGATCCGAAGCTGGCCGAGGAAGACGGCGATGGCGTGTACGCGGACCTGGACGCCTGGGCGAAGGCCGCGAAGCGGGCCTTCGGCGACCGCATCGCCGGCGATCTGGTCCTGAGCCCTCCGGCAAACCTGGAGTCCTACCGCCATCCGGATTGGCCGACGAACCAGCATCATCGTGCATACGCGGCGCCCGTGGCGGCCCTGAACTTCCACAACAACTGCATCGATGTGTCGTTCGGGGCCGATCCGGCGCGAACCCGGCCGAAGCTTGTGCCCGGCGTGGAGGGAATCCGCGTCGTCAACCGGGTCAAGATTGGCAAGCAGAACCTGTGGTCGCTGCGTCTGAGTGAGGGTGATGCCGTGGCGACCCTGAGGGGGACGGTGACGGCGAAGGGCACGTGGCCGCTGTCGGTGCCCGTTAACGACCCGCCGATGCTACTGGGGCGGGTGTTTGCCGACCGGCTGGCGAAGGCCGACGTGGCGCTGGGTGGTGCCCTCCGCGTCATGGGGCCAATCCCGGCTTCGGCTGCAATGACGCCCCTGGCCGAATCGCGGACGTCCCTTGCGGACGTGATGAGGCGCGCACTCAAACGGAGCCTGAACATGGCCGCGGAGTGCATGCTGCTGCGCGCCGGGGACGGCACGTGGGGCGGCAGCGCGGCCGTCCTGGAAGGGTCGCTGGCGCGAACGTTCGAGGTCGCGGCAGGGCAGATGTCCGCAGCCGACGGCAGCGGGTTGTCGCGCAGGAATCGGGCCTCGCCGGCCGCCATCGTCAAGGTGCTGGTCGGCGTTGCCGCGCGAGAAGACCGCGACGTGCTGCTCGACGCCTTGCCCGTTTCCGGTGTCGACGGCACGCTGGCCCGGCGGATGACGAAGGCGAACTACCGCCGGCGGGTGCGTGCGAAGACCGGCTACATCCTGGGCGTGTGCTGCCTGTCGGGCTACGTGGTGGACGGATCGGGCGTCCCGAAGGTCGCCTTCAGCGTCATGGCCAATGAAGTGCCCGCCGGAAAGGCGTGGGTCGCCAAGAAGCTTCAGGACGCGATCTGCCGGGCGATCGTCGATTCGCTGGAGTAGGCGCTCCGGCCTTCGAGGTCGTAGGGGGCCGCGGTTAGAAGACTGCGGTTCGCGACTCGACACCCGCGTTCCGGGCCTACCAGGCCTCCAGGTCGCCGACGATCTCTTCGACGAGATCCTTCATCGTGACCAGCCCCACGTGTCGCCCGCCGGACTCGACGGTGGCCATCACTTCGCCCTTCCGCTGCATGCGGTACAATGCGTCGGTGACATTCAGGTCGGAGGGCAGGACCAGCGGGGGGCGCATCTTCTCGGCCGGATCCGCGGCGTCCCCTGAGATGAGCACATGGTACACGTCGATGATCCCGACGACCTGCCTGGCCTCGTCGAGCAGGGGAACGCGGGAGTAGCTGTGCCGGGCGATGAGCCGCATCAGTTGCTCGCGGGTGACGTCTCGCCCGGCGGTGGCGGCTTTGTGCATCGGCACCATCACATTCTGGAGCGTGACTTCGCCCAGCCGGGCGACGCGGTCCGCCATGGCGGACTGGAAGTGCGTCAGCGTGCCCGAAGCCTGCCCCTCCGCGACGATGGCGGCCAGATGGGGCGTCGCGAACGGCTCGCGCGCTGATCGCGCCGACCGGCTCAAGTGCGTCAGCGCGCCGGCGATGGCCTTGACGAGCACGGAGATCCCGGTCAACCGGAAAAACACGTCCGCCCCTCGCAGCAGCCACGTGAAGCGGTACACGCCAGCGGCCCCAAGACGTTGGAAGACCACCTTCGGCACGCTGTCCGAGGCAACAAACAGCAGGGGGGTCGCCACGGCGGTCGTCAGCAACTTGGCGTTCTCGACATACCCCGCCATCGCGAACATCGCCGCGATGGCGAACGTGGCGGTGTAGCGGCACAGGTTCGTCCCGATCAGCAGCACGGCCAGCAGGTTAGGGGCGTCGCCGAGAAGACGTTTGAGTACCACGGCCGGGCGGCGTCCGGCGTCGGCGTGCAGGTCCAGCCGGACCTTATTCATCACGTAGATGCCCGTCTCCAGTCCGCAGAACAGACTGTCGAAGGCGATGGCGACGACCATGGCCAACGGCCAGACGATGAAGCCCAGAAGCGGGGATTCGGCGATCATGCCTCGTTCCCCTCGGACGGGCGGGGCTCCTCGTGGAGTTCGACCCGCAGCTTGCCGACGCGCCGCCCGCGCATCGACTCCACCACGAAACGAAGGTTGCTGTACTCCGCGCGGTCGCCCTCACGCGGTATGCGCCCCAGCAGCGATGTGACGAACCCCCCCAGCGTGCTGATCCGTTGTCCCGACAGGTCGATCTTGAATGCCTCCGCCCATTCGTGGATGGCGAGATCGCCGTCGATGCGGTACTGGCGCTCGCCGAGCTGTTCGACGGCCGGGCCCGTGGGCTTCTCCAGCGGGTCGCGGATGTCGCCGACGATCTCCTCGATGACGTCCTCCAGCGTGATAAGACCGGCCGTGCCTCCGTATTCGTCCACGACGATCGCCAACTGGGACCGCTTCACGCGGAGTTGCAGGAGCACGCGCTCCAGGTTGGCCGTTTCGGGCACGAAGGGCACCTTGGCGACCAACTGCCTCAGCGGTTGGCCCGGCCCCAACAACAGGCGCTTGGCGTGCACCACCCCAAGAATTCTGTCCAGGTTGCCCTCGTACACGGGGATGCGGCGCAGGTGCGTCCTGCGGAACAGGTCCATCAGCCCCTCCGCCGGGGCATCCACGCTGTAGGCCACAACGTCCACCCGCGGCACCATCGTGTCGCTGACCCGCAGGTCCGACAGCGTGACGATCTCCTGCAGCACGGCGTTGACGTCGCGGTCAATGATGCCGCGCTTGGCGGATAGGTCGATGACGGCCGCCAGTTCGTCCGGCGTTACTGCCAGGCGCGCCCGTTTGCGCGGCGCGATCATCCGGGCCAGGGGGGTGATGAACAGCCCCTCGAACACCCACAGCGGCGGCGCGAATATGCGCTCGATGACGGCCAAGATACGGGCGGCGACGAGCGCCCATCGCTCGCCGACCGCATAGGCGAGCATCTTCGGTGCGACCTCGCCAATGAGAATGAGGCCGAGCAGCGACGCCAGGGCGGCCGCGCCGACGGCCCAGGCAGATACGCCGGACTGCTCCATCGCCAGCACCACCATTGCCGACGTGCCGGCAAAGGCCACGTTGACGATCATGTTGCCCAGCAGCAGCGTGTTGAGGATGCGGCGGGGCCGGGCCATCAGGGAGGCGACGAGGCGCCCCGCGCCGTGACGACTGTGTTGCAGGCGGTGCAGCTGCCCGCGCGACAGGTTGAACAGCGCCGTCTCCGTCCCGCTGAAAAACCCGGAGCACAGCAGCAGGAGCCCCATGAGGAGGAGCTCCCAGGCGTGTGTGGCGACAGACGCGATGGCCATCACGCCCGCCTCCTGCGGAGGTCGCCGGGGGCTGGGCCGGGTTCATCGCCGGGTTGTTCGCCTTCGTCGTCCATGGAGGGTGGCGGAACGGATTCTACAGCGCCCGGGCGTTCCACGTAAGGGGTGTCAGAGCCAGTTGCGCGGCGCGAACATCAGGTTGTCGTGGCCGGGGATGATTGCGTCGGCGATCTCAAGCATGTCCTGGAGGCTCTTCAGGGCCGCTTCCGCATCGGCGCAGCCTTCCCAAACCTGTCCCCTCAAGACATGCTCGGCCGTCACCGCGGCGTCACCCGCAACCACCAGGGTCTTCGCGGGTGGTGTCAGCAGGAGGCCCGCGGACCCCACCGACGCCCCCGGCAGGGGGAACAAGTGCGTCTGCTCCCCGAGCTTGTCGGGCGCCGCCCGGAAGCGGTCAAGCAGCTTCAAGTCCGCCTCAACGGCGGCCGTTGCCTCTTCGTCCAGACGCTCGGCCGAGTCCGCCAGAGACATCAGGTGCGAGCGATACATCTCGAGTTCGGTCTCGTGAGTCCACCAGCGTGCCTTTGGGAACGCCTCCAGGGCGCGGCGGTGCACCGGGCGAAGCGTCGTGCAGAAAACGTCCGTGACATCGGCGAGCCCCTCGCCCGTCCGCTCGTTGAAGCGGGCGGCCAGAGCCTGCGCCGGCAGCGAGGGGTCCACCAGGATCGCCCGCTCGCCGTCGCGGACGAGCGTGGTCGTCGCGTGGGCGGTGCGCGCGGCCGCGGCCTCGCCCCACAGGCGGTTGCGCGAAAGCGTGCCGATGCTGATGATGGTGGATCCGACGCTCATGTCCGTCCGTGAATTGTCAGTCGCCAATTGGCGACTGTCAATCTGCCTCCTCCTCGAACTCCTCCATGTCCTGGAGAGAAGGGCGGATGTACAGCCGGAATTTGTGGGCCTTGCGGCGGTACTTGTGCGTGCCGGCCGACACCTTGCCGAACAGACCGTCCGGCTTGCCGCCGCAGTGCTCGCCGAAGAACACATTCTGCCACTGCTTGCGCATAGCGGGGTCGGTCAGCCGAATTCCCCTTGGGCCTACCTGGTCGAACAGCACGCCGTCGAGCTTCACGTCGCCGGCGAGGTCCAGGCCGATGCCGCCGGCGGACTTCAGGTCCACGCCCGGAAGGCGCGACTCCAGCACCAGCCGGGCCTTCTCCGGATCGGCGCTGTACACCCGCATGCTCGCGCCCTTGGCGCAGTAGAGCCCGTGGACCTCGCGCTCGGGCCAGGGCTGCGTCCGGATATGTACGTCGCGCGTGATGGGGCGCTCGGGCGAGCCGGCCTGCAGCCGCGCTCCGGGCCAGAGCGTGACGTTGTAGATATGCTTGGACTTCATGTGGTTGGCGAGCACGGCCCCGTCCTGAAGCTCCAGTGTCGCCCCGTCGAAAACCTCGAACGTCCCGTTGCCGGTCGCGCCGTTGAACCGGAACTCGCTGTCGGGGCCGATGACCATCTTGCCCGCGACCACGTACAGCTCGTCATCGACGCCCATATGGCCCAGAAACTCGACCGACGCCCCGCGGTACTTCGCGACCGGCATCTTGCTGTGAATGTTGTGCGGGAACGCCGCCCGGTTGCCGAGTCCCGAATGCTTCGGCAGTTCGTAGCCTCCTGCCACGTCCTTGCGGAAGAACGTATTCCGATCACCGACCGGAACGATCCGGACGAACCCGCCGCCCCGTTTGGCCCACAGGTTGCCCCAGACCTTCAGCGAGCGGATCGGCACGTGAAGCTTGGCGTTGCGCCCGATCGTCAGGTGGCGGCAGTCAGTCTTGCCCTTGACGGTATAGCGGCTGTCGGCCGCCGGCAGGACGCAGTCAGTCTCGCGGTCGGGCGGCGCCTTTGCCGGTCTGCCATCTTCCAGCCAGCGCGAGGCGTCCTCGAACTTGCCGTCCCCGCCCGACCAGACGAGCACACGGGCCTTCGGCCATTCCTGCTTGGCGTACGCCTCTTTGCCGGTCAGCCACGGCCAGACCGCCTTGTCCCCGAAATGCGGGTCGTGTGCCGTCGCGGACGCGTAGGCGGGCGAGTCCGCGGCTACCGCCGCCTGATCGGCCGACGCCTGGGCCGCCGCAAGCAGCCCCGCCAACATCGCCGTGGATGCGAGCGTTCTGATGATCATTGCGATCCTCCTGCCGGTCTAGCGATATGCCCCGACGGCGCCGCGTTCGCTGAAGTACAGGATGCCGTCGGCGAGGAACGGCTCCGAGCCGAAGCCGCCGCCAGGGGAGCCCTCGTAGAGCTTCGTTCGCGTCTTGAGATCGACGAGGACCGTGGGCCAGTTGCCGTACTGCAGGTAGTACAGCACGCCGTCCGCGACGGCCGGGCCGGCCATCATCGCGGTGCCGCGCCCGCGGTTGCCGTGGTCGTCGAAGCGGATGGGGTCGCCCTTGAGTTCACCGGTCTCGGCTTCGAGGACGTAGATGCCGTGGACGCGCGGGCCGCCGAAGTAGATCTCGTCGTCCGCTACGGCGATCCGCACCGCCTGCTCGTCGAAGTAGTCCTGCTTCCATCGCAGCTCGCCGGCCTTGGCGTCCAGAGCCCGCAGCTCGTCGCCGGCCACGTACAGCACGCCGTCCGACACCACCGGGAACGGGACGCTCGCGCCGGTCTTGACCTGCCAGAGCTCCCTGCCCGTCGCTACCTCGAAGGCGATCAGGCCCCGCCTCAGGCCGACGTAGCCGATGCCGTCCGCGGCGGCGACGTCCGACGCGATGGCCGACGGCGTACGAAGCCACCATCGCTCCAGGCCCGTCTCGGCGTCGACGCCGTAGATCATGCCCTCGGCGCTGGTGAAGACCACCAGGTCCCCCGTTACGGCCGGCCCGAACCACGTGCCGCCGTCCGTGCGGAACTGCCAGATCAGCCGGCCGGTCTTCGCGTCGCGGGCGTTCATGGCGCCCCACGTGCCGTAGAACACCTTGCCGTGCCCCACGGCGGGGTGCGGGCCGCGCGAGCCGGTGTATTCGTCGGGCTTCACACTCCACTTCCTCTTGCCCGTTTTGGCGTCCACCGCCCAGAAGCTGCCCATCTTGTCGCCGAAGTAACAGGTGCCGCCCGCGACAACGGGCGGGCCGTTGTTGCGGTCGGTGTTGACGGACCAGAGCAGCTTCATCTGGCCGCGGGGCGCCTTGCTGTCGAAGTGGGCGGTTCGGCCCAGCCCGCCGCGCGTATGGCCCGTCGGCACCGGCGGCTGTGCGGCCGCCGCGGGGGCTGGGTCCGCCTTTCGGTGTACCAGCAGGGGCACGAAGGCCCCGCCGCGCCGGTCGAGGTAGCCGCCGCGCTTGTAGAGGTCGCCGCGCCAGACGGAGGTCGTCCTGCCGTTCTCGATCAACCGCAGATGCTCCTCATAGCCCGCGTCGGGGCTGGTCCAGCCGTTGTCCATCGAGTAGCTCAGCGATACCTGCGAGTCCTTGCAGATGAACGCCGGCGTGCCGTGGACGCCCTGGTGCGGGTACAGGTTCACGCCCAGCAGTTCCGTCCGCCCGCCGTCGGTCGTCTCGATGGCCGTTCGCTCGCCCTCGGTCTTGATGCCCAGCATCCACAGGTCGCCGCCGCGGTTGATGATGTTGGCCGGCCCGTGGCCGCGGCCCTCGGGGTTGAGCTGGCGGATCCAGACCCTCTGGCCTTCGAACACGCGGCCCTTGCCGGTCATGTCCTCAATGAAGACCTTCCCGCCCCGGACGGAGTTGACGTAGTTGTTGAATACCCCGTGGCGGAGGACCAGTGTTCGCTTGGAGGCCTGGTCGATGAAGACGCCGTCGTTTGCGTTGGGCTGCGGTTTCCATCGCTCGATGACAACCACGGGGCTCTCACCGTCCTCGATCTTGAATAGCGGCTTGCTGCCTGTGTTTCTCATCTCCCAGCGCGAACTCATGCCGTGGATGCGCCGCACCTTGCCGCGGACGTGGATCGTGCCGCTCAGGTTGTACTCGCCGTTGGGGAAGTAGAGATCGACTGCCCCGGAGTCGATGGCCTTCTGCAGGGCGGACGAATCGTCCTGCTTGTCGCCCGAGACGGCGCCGAACTTCGTTACGCTCACCCACTCGTCCGGCTTCGGCCAGGGAAGCTTCGGAGCGTCCTCGATGGGCAGGCTCAGCGAGGTCCGAGCCGACGCCGGCGCGGCCGTGACGGGCGGGTGCGAGGCGAACTCGCTGATCTTCCCGGCGGGCACGTATCGCGTGGTCTGCCCGGCCGTCGCGCGGATGGCGGTCCCATAGCCGGTGATCTCCATGTCGCGGACGAACAGAGCGGCGCCGTTGGGGCTTTCGATGGCGGCGATGCCCTCGGGCACGTTCTCGCCGACGAGCTTGCCCTCGATGAGGCAGGCGTAGTTGAGCGGCGTGGCGACGTGCACCACGGGCACGCTGTTGACACTCGTGAGGCCCCGGATGGCGAACGGAAGGTCATCGCTGTAGACGCCGAATTTCCGCTGGTGCTTGAGCGAGACGTGCTCCATCACCATGTTGAAGCCCTTGAACTGCATGCGGATGCCGATGTCGAAGCCCTCGGCCTCGATGTGCTGGGCCAGCGCCGGCCCGGGGTTCGGTGCGCCGAAATCAAAGCCGTGCTTGCCCGCGCCCTCGGGATCGCTCGAAACCACGCGAACGTTCACTACAGACCCGTTGTTGGACGTGTGATACTGCAGGCCGGTGGCGCCCGGGTTCCCTGCGCCCACATCGACCGTGATGCTATACACCCCGTGGCCGAAATCGCTGGGCCCGGCACGGCCGACGGTCAGCACGGGATACGAGTGGTTCTGGAACTTCGGGTCGCTATCGCGAAGCTTGATGATCGTCTTTTCCCGGCTCTCGCCGACGACGACTGTCGGATCCTTCCGCCCGGCGAAGCTGAGCGTCGCGTGCAGCAGGTCGTTGCGGTACGAGGTATTCACGCCGCTGACGAGGTACGTGCCGTTGGGGAAGTACACGACGAACTTGCCGCGGCTCTTATTGCCTGTACGGAAGGCCTTAGTGATCGCAGCCGTGTCGTCCGTCTTGCCGTCGCCTTTGGCGCCGAAATCCCGAACGTTCACCGTCCAGCCGCCCGGCGGGAGCGTGTAGTCCGCGGCCGGGGCCCTCTCGGGGAGCGAAAGGGCCAACACCACGCTTGCCGTCACGGTAACTGCAGTGCTCCGCATACCTGGATCTCCTTGTCTGGCGCTGCCGCCGTTCGGCGAACCGCTACTTGCTGGTGTACAGTGTTCCGTATCGTCCCTTGCCGCCGAGATGGGCGGGTGTCAGGGCGCGCGTGACGCCGTTGCGCGTCTCCTTCACGTGCTCCTTGTACGTCGCTCCGGAGTTGATCCAGATCGCGACGGACATCTGCGAGTTGTCGTTGACGAACGCCGGCGCGCCGCCCGTGCCGTTGTAGGGGTAGATGTAAGCGCCCAGGATCTCCGTTGCGCCGTCGTCGGTCGTCTGGGCGATGATGCCGGGACCCTCGGTCTTGAGCCCAACGCACCAGTAACGCCCGCCGCGATTGACGATCCGCGTGACGCCATGCCCCTCGGGGTTGTGTTGCCACGCCCATACCTTCTGCCCGTTGAGGACGAGGGGCGGGCCGCAGTGGTCCTCGAGGAACAGGTTGCCCTTGCCGGTCAGGCGAATGCCGCTGGCCCGCCCGCCGGAGTGCGCAAGAACGACGTCGCGGTCGGCGGCGTGCTCCAGGAACCAGCGCTTGCCTTTGCCCATGCCGCCCTCGAGCCGCTCGATGATGACCGGCTCGCCGTCGCCGACGACCTTGAAGACGGATGGGTTCTCTTCGTCGGTCACGGCGAAGCTGTCGGGGGCTTCCAGCACGCTCTGCATGCCGATGATCCGCCGCACCTTTCCGCGGACGATGACCGTCTTGTTCACCGCGTAGCGGTCGCGCGGGAAGAACACAGTCGTCGCGCCCGAGTCAATCGCCTTCTGGATGGCTTCGGAGGCGTCGGTGCCCTGGCCGCCGGCTTTGCCGAAGTCCTTCACGTTCGCCCACTCGCTTGGCGGGTCCCACGGGATCTCCGGCGATTCCTCGATGGGCAGGTGCAACGAGCCCGCGCCCTTGCCGAACGGGCTGTACACCTTGCCCGAAACGTATTCGGCGACGGCGGGGCCGCGGACGATCTGGCGGTCGTGCTTGATGGCCGCCGCATAGCCGGAGGTCTTCACGTCGCGGGCGTACAGCATCGCGCGATTGCCGCCGCTCTGGATCGCCGCGGGGCCCTTGCCCGCGAGTTGACCGTCGACGAGCACGGTTCGCCCGCTGCTCTGGATTGCGGGTGCGGCACTGCGGCTGGTCAGCTTGTGGATGAACAGCATGTGCCCGTCGTTGAGAATGCCGGCCTTTCGCTGGCCTTCCAGCGTGATGTTCTTAAACGTCAGGCTGTACTGATTGCAGGAGGAGCGGATGCCGTAGTCGAAGCCGGTGATCTTGACGTTCCTGAACAGTCCCGGTCCCGGCCACTTGTGGGAGGCGTCGATGCCCGCGTAGCCGGCGCCCTTCGGGTCACCGGAGCGGACGTGCACGTTGACGATGCAGCCCTGGTTACAGTTCTTGTAGTAGATGCCCAGCGCGCCCGGGTTGCCCGCGCCCGTATCCACGGTCAGATCGTACACGGAGTTACGGAAGGAATTGCCGTTCTGGCTCGTGCCGATGGGGTGGGTGGCCAGAACGGGCTTGGGCTTGCCCGGGTTGCCGAAGCCGGGCGCGTTGTCGGCGAGCCTGATGACGGTCTTGTCCATGCCGTCGCCGTAGAAGAACCGCCGCATAATGCCGCAGTTGTGGATGACCGTGTCGCTAACAAGGTACGTTCCGGCCGGCAGATAGACGAGAACGCCGCCGTTGGGGTGGCTGCCAGGCGTTCCGGCCTTGTTGAGGGCCGCCGCCTTGAGGATCGCCTTCGTGTCGTCCGTCTTTCCGTCGCCCTTGGCGCCGTAGTCACGGACGTCGGCCCACAGGAACGGTTTGGCGGAGCCCTTCGTCATTGCCTCGGACGGGTACCGGGCCTGGGCGGGGCTGGAGTCCGGAGAACACGCAAGAAGCCCTGCCAGGGCCACCACGCTGACGATCCTGATGCACAATTGCTCTTTGGACAACATTCGCTGCTCCCTTCGTCAGTCAGGACTACGCTGAACCTACTCGACAAGTTAAGCGATTTACAGCGAATTAAACGACGCTTCCCGTTCCCAGTTTCGCCGTTTCCGGCGGGATTACGCATCAGGTCCCGACCAGGCTGCGGGGCATCTCAGCCCGGTGGTGCCAAGCCTCGTCCAACTTGCGGGCGCATGCGCTCGGCCGTCCGGTCCGGCGGCTCGTCGGGCGGCACATCGAACCAGACCACGTCCCGCCAGCGGCGGTGCCAAGTGCGCTGCTTCTTCGCCAAGCGGCGGGTGTTGATCTTGATCCGCTCGAGCGCCTCGTCGAGCGTGCAGCGTCCCTGGAGATGGCTGATCATCTCCGCGTAACCGACGGCCTGGGCGGCCTGCATCGAGAGCCCGTCGGGCTTGGCGAGCAGGGCGGCGACCTCGTCGCGCAGGCCCAACTCGGCCATCCGTTTCGCGCGGGCGTTGATCCGCCGGTGCAGGTCGGCCTTGTCGCGCCGCAGGCCGAGGAAGACGCAGGCGTAGCGGCGCGGGCCTCCGCCCCACTGCCGCTGAAGCTCGGTGATCGGTCGGCCCGTCGTCGCATGGACCTCCAGCGCGCGGACGATGCGGCGCTGGTCATTCGGATGGATGCGCCCGGCGGCCTCCGGATCGACTTGCGTCAGTTCCGCGTGCAGCGCGGCGGGGCCGTCCTGAGCCGCTCGGGCCTTGAGCGCCGCGCGCACGTTCGGATCGCTCGACGGGGCCTCAAACAGTCCCTCCGACAGCGCCTTGATGTACAGGCTGGTGCCGCCGACCGCCAGCGGCACATCGCCCGCATCCGTCACGGCCGCGACCGCCCGGTCGGCGTGCTCCACGTACTGCGCGACGGAGAAGCCTTCGCCGGGCTCGACGAGGTCGATGCAGTGGTGGGGGACCTGTGCCCGCGCTTCCGCAGACGGCTTGGCCGTGCCGATATCCATGTGGCGGTAGACCTTCATGGAATCGACGCTGATGATCTGCCCGCCGACGCGCTGGGCGAGCGCCCGCCCAACGGCGCCCTTACCGCAAGCCGTGCAGCCGAGGATGAACGTCAGCTTGGTCACGCGGCGATTCTCGCGCTTCGGAGGCGAAGGGTCAACCGAGGCCGAAAACGGCGGGATGAGATCACAGCATTGCGGGACCTGCCTCCTGGCAGGTTGGTTTCACGGAAGGAGACACTGAACAGCCCGTCAAACCAATCCCCGGAATCCTGGAATCCCCGAGATCCCGTTCCTCTGGCCACGGCGCTTGGCGGATCAGTAGTCTTCCATTTCGGGCCGGTGGGCGATTTCCCCTTCGCCGGCCTTGTGGAGCCCGCCCAGCCCCAGGCGCGCGGCCAGGCGATACAGCGTCGTGTACAGCGTCGGCACCACCACCAACGTCAGGATTGTCGCAAACGCCAGCCCGCAGATGACCGCGATCGCCATCGGCGACCACCACTGGCTCGACTCGCTCCGCGTGAGGAACTCGAATGTCTTGAAGTCGAAGCTGACGCCGGTCGCCATCGGGAGCAGGCCGAGGATGGTCGTCCCGGCCGTCAGCAGGACCGGCCGCAGCCGCGTCTGCCCGGCGCGGACGGCGGCGGCCGTTACGTCGAAGCCGCGCTTCTGGAGCTTCCGCGTGTAGTCGAGCAGCACGATGGCGTTGTTGACGACGACGCCGGCGAGGCTGATGGCCCCGATGCCGGTCATGATGATGATGAACTGCATGTTGAAGATGAGCAGTCCGACCAAGACGCCCACCGTCGAAAGCGCGACGGTGGTCATGATGATCAGCGGCACCGACAGCGTGTTGAACTGCGTGACGAGGATGCCCACGATCAGCAGCAGGGCGATCAGGAACGCCTTCATCAGGAATGCCGACGCCTCGTCCTGGTGCTCTTTCTCGCCCGCGTAGCGGATCTGGTACCCCGGCGGCAGGTCGAGCCGTTGCGCATGAGCCAGGAGCGTCGGGTAGGCCGCCTCGAGCAGCAACCGATTTAGGCGGCGCAGCTCCGACTCCCCGAGTTCCTCTTTTTCGCGCTCGAGCAATTGGCGTGCCTGCTCGCCCAGTTCCACACCGGCGAAGTCCGCCTCTCGGTAGAGATCGGGCTCGTCCAGAGCTCCGTTCAGACCATCGATGATCGTCTTTCTCGCATCCTTGGCGAAGTCGCCCCCGGCACCCTTGCCAAGCGCCTCCCTCGCATCACTACCCAGCTCATCGAGAACACGGCTCGCATACCCGCTGCTGGCTTCGCCTCGACCATCGGCCATAAGTGAGCAGAACCGCTGCCAATTCCCCTCCTCGATGTCACTCTCCATCAGCCGCGCGCGACCTTCGGGGGAGAGGCGCTCCTGGACGTCCGCGAGCACGGCCGGGCCGGAGCGGCCATCCACGTCGGCCGTTAGCGTCACGGCACGTTTCTCGTTGATTCGATAGATCGTCCCATACCCCGACGCATACTCGAAGTAGCCCAGGGAACTGAGCGGCACGCCGCGGCCGGTGACCGTCGGGATCCGCAGGCGCAGCAGGTCTTCGATGCGCCGCCGCTGCTCGAGCGGCAGGCGGATAGTGATGTCGTACTCGTCGTTGAACTGGCGGAAGCTGCCGACCTTGGTGCCCAGCACGGCTGTCTTGAGGAACAGGCCGATGCGGGCGGTGTTCACGCCCAGGCGCTTGGCCCGATCGCGGGAGACGCGGAAGATGAGCTCGGGCTTCGCGGCCTCCAGGTCGCTGCTCAGATTGACCAGATTCGGCACGTTCTCGATGAGCGCCTTGGCTTGGGCGCTGAGCTGTTCGAGCATCCCGAATTCTCGCCCGATGATCTCGACCGTAACCGGCGCGCCCGTGGGCGGTCCTTCCTCCTCCTCCTCGACCTTGATCTCGGCGCCCGCGATGCCGGTCACGCGCTCGCGCATCTCATGGAGCGTCTCGCTCGTGGGGTGGTCCGGCTCGCGGTCCTGGAAGTCCGGGAACGTCACGCTGACGTTCGCCACGTGCGAGCCCGACGGCCGCCCGACCAGCACGAACCCCCCCGTCGAGCCGACGTTGGCGATAATGTGGTTGATCCGCGCCTGCCCTTGGGGTCCGTACCGCTGCGGCTCGATGCGGCTTTCGACGACGGCCGCCAGCCGGTCGGATTCGTGGATGTTCGTTCCCTGCGGCGCACGAATGTTGATCACGGCCTGCCGCGGGTCGATGGCCGGGAAGAAGTCGAGCCCGGCGTTCCGCTTGGCGTACAGGGCGGCCACGCCGACGAGGGTCAGCATCGCAAGCGCGAGCGTGGTGTAGGGATGTCGGATCGCGGCGCTGAGCAGGCGGCGGTAGCCGGCCATGAAACGGCCCTCGCCCTTCTCGCGCCGCTCGGGCACGCGCCCCGTGGCGATCGACGCCAGCACCGGCGAGATGACCATCGCCACGAACAGCGAACTCGACAGCACGATGATGACGGTGATCGGCAGGTACTTCATGAAATCCCCGACGATGCCGGGCATAAAGGCGATCGGCAGGAACGCGGCGATGGTCGTCGCCGTGGAGGCGATCACCGGCCAGGCGACTTCGCCGGTGCCCTTCATCGCGGCCTCGATTCTCCCCGCCCCCAGTTCGCGATGCCGGTAGATGTTCTCCACGATGACGATCGCGTTATCGACCAGCATGCCGAGCGCGAGGATGAGGCTGAACAGAACGATCATGTTCAGCGTGTAGCCGACCACCTGGAGGATGGCGAAGCTCATCAGCATGCTCAGGGGGATCGCCAGGGCGACGATGAGGCTCGACCGCAGCCCCATGAAGACCACGAGCACCATCACGACCAGAATCAGCGCGGTGATGATGTTGTTCTCGAGGTCGCTGACCATCATGTGGATGTCCTTCGACTGGTCCATGGTCAGCTCGAACTGCACGCCGGAGGGGACACGCTTCCGGGCTTCTTCGATGACCTGCTTGACGGCCTCCGCGATGTAAACGATGTTCGCGCCGACGCGTTTCTTGACCGCCAGGGTGATGCTGCTGTCGCCGTCCATTCGCGAGTAGTTCAGCGGATCCTCGAACGTGTCGCGGATCGTCGCGATGTCCTTGAGGTAGATCATCTTTCCGCCGCGGTTTGACACGACCAGGTACTCGATTTCCTCGGGGCGGGTGAACTCCTCGGCGATCCGAACGTCGAACTGCATGCCCGACGTCTCCAGCCCGCCCGCGGAGATGTTCACGTTCTCCGAGCCGACCAGCGAAAGCAGTTCGTCCAGGCTGAGCTCGTACTGCGCGACCCGGTCCGGATCGACTTCGACGCGGATCTCCCGCGTCAGCGCGCCGAGGACTTCCACGTCGAGCACGCCATCGACGGCCTTGATGGCGTCCTCCATCTCGTCGGCGATGGCCTTCAGCCGCACCGGCGACAGCGGGCCGTAGATCTGCAGCATCATGATCGGGAACTCTGCCACGTTGATCTCCGTGACGACCGGCTCGTCTGCCTCCTCGGGAATCTCCGCCTTCGCGATGTCGACCTTGTCCTTGACGCGGCGCAACGCGTCCTCGATATCCAGATTGGGCAGGAACTCGCAGGAGATGGTGGACATGCCCTCGGCCGACGAGGACTTCATCTCCTTCAGCCCGCTGATGCCGGCGAGCTCCTTTTCGATTTCCTTGGTGATCGTGTTCTCGATGTCGGCCGGGGCAACGCCTCGGTGGCTCGTCTGGACAAGGATCCACGGCACTTCCACGTCGGGGGCGCTTTCGCGCGGCAGCGTGACGTAACTGACCGCGCCCGCGAAGACGATCAGCAGGATCAGCACGAACACCGTCACGCGATTCTGGATGGCTGCGTTGGAGATAATCATCGAGGAAGCGCCTGCCTTCGGGCGGAGAATGCCTAGTCGGTCGGACGAACATCCGGCGGCGAGAGCGACTTCACCGGCTCCTCGGCCGGCTCGGGCGCTCTGCCGGCCTCCAGTGCCTCGGGGTTGGTGATGTTCACCGGGTCTCCGGGGCCGACGTACTGCTGGCCTTCGATGATGAGCACGTCGCCCTCGGCGAGCCCCTTGCGGACCTGCACGCTCTGGCCGCGGAGCAGGCCCAACTCGATTCCGTCCACGCGCCGGGCCTTGCCGCTCTCAACGACGTACACCGAGCGCTTCGACTCGTCCTCGCCCGGGATGATCGCCT
>Ga0272442_10003392_pt1 | contig 22401 bp, 17 predicted proteins | sample SSMForm2O_FD_200262 | JGI IMG/M metagenome (GOLD analysis project Ga0272442, IMG submission 200262) | Marine sediment archaeal communities from Little Sippewissett salt marsh, Falmouth, MA, United States - SSM-Form-2O | ecosystem: Environmental > Aquatic > Marine > Wetlands > Sediment ...
CTTCCCGGCGGGCCCGCTGCACGGATATCTGCATCGCCGCTTCTTCGGCCTTCTGCCGAGCAGCGGACTCCACCGCGCGCTGGAGCTCCGCATCTCTGCGACGTTCCACTTCCTGGGCCGTGGTTTGACGGACCGCGGCCAGTTCGGCGCCGCGTCGGGCCATGGCCTGCTCCAGTGCCTTGCGCTCCACGCGCAGACGGGCAACCTCCTGGCGCGCGACCTCGGCCACCTGCTTGGCCTTGCTGGCCATGCGCGCAGCCTCCTGCTCGGCCGCCATGCGCGCGGCCTCCAGTTCGGCGACTCGCGTGGCCGCTTCGGCCTCCGCCTTCTGCCGCCGGTCCGACTCCAGCCGGGCTGAGCGCCAGGCGTCTTCGGCCTCGGTCGCGAGTACCGCGGCCCGCTCCTCGGCAGCCTCTCTGGCCTTCTCGAGGTTCGCGGCCTCTCGGGCGATGCGCTCTTCGGTCTCACGAAGGGCTGCCTCGTCCTGTTCGGTCTTGAGGGCGGCGTCCTCCTGGATGGCCTCCTTGGCCGCGCGCTTCTCCGAAGCCTTCTGCAGCGCTTCTTCAGCGGCCTTTCGGGCAGCCTCGAGCTGCAGCGACTTCTGGGCGGATTCCCTTTCCGCGGCCTCTCTGCGCTTTGCTTCGACACGAGCCGCTTCGACCGCGGTAGCGGCTTCTTTGGCCATTCGCTCAGCCTCGGCAACGGCGGCCAGACGGGCAGCCTCCATCTCGGCAGCGCGTCCAGCGGCTTTGATCTCGGCATCCAGGCGGGCAGCTTCCTCGGCCCGTCGCCGTTCAGCCTCTCGCTGGGCTGCTTCCAATGCGGCCTCGGCGGCGGCGTTATGACGTGCGCCTTCGGCCGCCGCCGTTTCGCGGGTGGTTTCCAACTCAGCCGTGATCCGGGCTGCCTCTTCCTCCGCCGCGCGACGGGCTTCGGCTTCCGCCTCCCGCCGATTCGTCTCTTCCTCCGCCAGCTTCCTCGCCGCCTCGACTTCAGCGGCGCGCCGCTCCGCTTCTTCTTCTGCCGCCTTGCGGGCGGTCTCGAGCTCGGCCGCTTTCTGCTTGGCCGCGGCTTCGGCTTCCCTGCGCCGGGCTTCCTCCGACCGATGGTGGTCAGCTTCTTCCTCCGTCACCTGCCGTGCCGTCTCGGCTTCACTGGCGCGGCGCTCCGACTCCTCGGCGGCGCGACGGGCGGCTTCGACTTCGGCGGCGCGGCGGACGGCTTCCTGCTCGGCGACGTGGCGTGCCTCCGCGACTTCCTGGCGCATGGCCTCGATCTCGGCGGTCCGAAGCGCGGCCTCTTCCTCGGCTTCTTTCCGCGCAGCTTCCGCCTCGGAGGCCCACCGCGCCGCCTCGGACTCGGCCGCCTTGCGAGCTTCTTCGAGTTCGGTCACCCGGCGCACGGCGTCTGATATGGCCTCTTCGTGCGCCTCGGCTTCCGTTTGACGGCGGAGGGCCTCTCGCTCGGCAGCTTCTCGGGCCGCCTCGGCCTCGGCAGCGCGTTTGGCAGCTTCCATCTCCGCGGCCCTGATCGCGGCTGCGGCCTCTGCGGCCTGTCTCCCGGCCTCCTCCTCCGCGGCCTTGCGCGCCGCTTCGAGTTCGGCGGTTCGCCTGGCCGATTCCTCCTCCGCGGCCCTGCGTGCCTCTTCGGCTGTCCGAAGTGTGGCTTCCAACTCCGCGGCCTGCCTCTCGGCTTCCTCTTCCGCGGCGCGGCGGGCGGCTTCCAGCTCCGCACTCCGTCTCGAGGCTTCCTCTTCCGCTTCCCTGCGGGCGGCCTCGGCCGCTTCGAGCGTGGCCTGGAGCGCGGCGGCCTGCGACTCGGCCTCCTCCTGCGCCTGGCGGCGAGCCGCTTCGAGTTCGGCGGCCTGGATCTCGGCTTCCTTCTCGGCGGCGCGGCGGGCGGCCTCCAGCTCGGACGTACGTCTCGCGGCTTCCTCTTCCGCCGTGCGCCGGGCGGCCTCGGCCGCCTCGAGCGTGGCCTGCAGTTCGGCCGCCTGTATCTCGGCTTCCTCCTTGGCTCGCTGTCGCGCGGCCTCGAGTTCCGCGGCGCGGCGCGCGGCCTGTGCCTCCGCGTCCCGCCGATTCTCTTCAGCCGCCTCGAGGGTGGCCCTGACTTCCGCCGCCTGTCGCGCGGCCAGCTCCTCGGCTTCGCGGCGAGCCGCCTCGAGTTCCGCGGCGCGGCGGCTGGCCTCCTCCTCGGCCGCCCTCCTTGCCTCCTGTGCCGCGGCGAGCGTGGCCTGCAGTTCCTGGGAATGACGCTCGGCTTCCGCTTCGACGGCCAGGCGAGCCTGTTCCAGTTCGGCGGTCCGGCGCGCGGCCTCCTTCTCGGCTTGCTGACGCGCGATCTCCGCAGAAGCGAGGGTCGACTCGAGTTGCGCGGCCTTACGCTCCGCTTCCGCTTCCGCCTGCTGCCGGCCCTGCTGGGCTTCTTCGATCCTTCGGGCTGCCTCCTCCTCGGCCGCGATCCGCGCGGCCTCTTCGGACCGGCGAAGTTCCGCTTCGAAGTCCGCAGCCTTCCTGGCTGACTGAGCCTCCGCGGCCTGCCGGGCGGCTTCCGCTTCCGCGGCCTGCCTGGCCGCTTCCTGCTCGGCTACACGCCGTGCCGCGTCGGCCTCCGTAGCCCTGAGGGCCTCCTCGAGCTCGGTGGCGCGTCGTTCGGCCTCGGCCGTCGCCGTCCGCAGCTGTTCGAGATCCGAGACGAGCCGATCGGCCTCTTCCTCCGCCTGCTTCGCCGCTTCCTCAGCCTCTCGAGCCGCATCTTCCGCCTGGAGTCGCTCGGCCTCAGCCTCGGCCTGGCGCCGATCTGCCTCGGCCTCTTCCGCCTCCTCGGCCTCTTCCCGCTCGAGTTCTGCGGTGCGCTGGGCCGCCTGCTCGGCTGCCACCCGGGCCGTTTCGAGCTCGGCGGCTCTGCGGGCGGCTTCCGCCTCGGCCTCTCTCGCTGCTTCCTCCGCCTTCTGGCGCTGTTCGCCGAGCTCCACGGCCGTCCGCGCCGCGACCGCCACGATGGACCGGCGAGCGATCTCCTCGGCAAGGGGCCCCGAAACCCCATCCCGGGCTGCGAAGGGGGTGTTTGTTGCCGGCGTCGAGTCCGCGTCCTCCTCGTCGATCGGCTCCACCGTCTCGCGGACCACTTCGGCGTCTGTGCGTGCGTTCGTCCAGTCGAGCACGGTGCGGCGTTCACCGCTGCCGATGGCTCGGGTGGCGACCACCTCGAAGAAAGGCATGGCCGGCGCTGCCAGCATGCCGTCAGCCGTCTGGCGGAAGAAGCCGCCCCGGGGATCGTCCGCCTCACCGGTCACGAGGATTGCGCTGTGCCAGGGCTCTCCGAAGTACTTCCGGTGCGTGTTGAGTTCGGTCTCGGAGAGGGCGACAGGCCCACTGCGCCGGAAGTACCACCCGACGAGATTGCCGCGCAGCTTCTCGGCGCTGCCCCGAAGTGTGTCCCAGGCCTCTGCCGGAATCAGATCGTGCGGATCATCGAGAAGCGGAAGCGCCGACGAGCACACACCACTGACCAGCACGTACTTGCGACCCGAGTCGAGGTCTTCGCACAGGTCCCCGGCCAGCAAACCGAATGGCTGGAGCCCATCGTCGGGTCCACCCGCGTGCGCCAGAATCTGCCTCAGGGCGTCCTGCGTGATGAATATGTCGTACAGGGGCTGGGGACCGGATTCCGGCGCTGCGTCTGTGGGCTCCCAGGCGATGCTCCTCGGGAGAGGGGGCGGAACCGAGATGTGGACGCGCTCCGCCCTGTCGCTGTCAGGAGCGGTAGTCGGGCCGTGGTATCGGATCTCTTTCTCGGTCGCCATTCAGATCTGCCGAACTCGTCTGGTGCTTGTCCGCGTGGCGGCGTCCGGCTTGTTGCCGCACTCATCCGGGCACGTGAATAGCAAGTGCCGTTCCACCCCCAGAAGCACCTGCCGGAGGCGTGATGGCCGCATAAGTACGCCACGATCGATGATGGTGGCGCAGCCAGCCGGATGACCGAGGTGTGGAAAAACGTGTGAATCAGGCGAAATTTGGCGAAAAACCGGGGATTGCAGGCAGCGTTTCCTGGCCGCTTCACGCGGCATTGCGGTTGGCCTCCTCGGAGACGAGCAGGTCCACCAGTTCGCCAATGGCCTCGGCTGGCCGATCCAGGCCGGGTTCCTCACGGTGCAGCTCTTCGATTCGCTCGAAGATCACCTGGGCGACGGTTAGCTCGAGGTAGGGAATCGACCGGGCCTGAGCCGCGAAGTCCTCGTAGTCGTCGTCGCGAGCGGCTTCCAGCAGGTGAAGAACGCAGCGTGGCAGAGAACCCTGGCCCTTTTCGAGAGCCCCGTCCCAGTACGTCGTCCAGTCGTAGAACGCGACCTGCATGCCGCCCTCCTCGCTCAGTGTCGTCTGTCCTGCCAGGTCGCAAGACACGCTCCGCCACAGGGCGAACGGGCGAAAAAGCCCGCGGTGCGAGTGTTTCAGGGGGCATCGACCGAGCACCACTCGCGCACCTCGTCACGACGATCGCCGCAATCCGGACGAGGTTCTTGCATATTTCACTGTTCGACACGGGGGACGTTTCCGATTGCCGACTCACGTTCGTTCGGCTACCGTCTCGCGCATGCCCAATCGATTGATTCACGAGAAGAGCCCGTACCTGCTTCAGCACGCCCACAACCCCGTGGACTGGTATCCGTGGGGAGAGGAGGCATTCGCGGTCGCACGCGAACTCGACCGTCCGATCTTCCTGTCGATCGGATACGCCACCTGCCACTGGTGTCACGTGATGGAGCACGAGTCGTTCGAGGATGAAGAGGTGGCCCGCCTGATGAACGAGGCCTTCGTGAACATCAAGGTGGATCGGGAGGAACGCCCCGACATCGACGGCATCTACATGACGGTGGCTCAGCTGACTACGGGACAGGGCGGCTGGCCGCTGACGATCCTCATGACCGCGGACCGCGTTCCGTTCCTGGCTGCCACCTACATCCCGCGCGAGAATCGACATGGCCGCGTAGGGATGGTCCACCTCGTTCCCAGGATCCAACAGGCGTGGGCCGAGCGTCGGGCCGCGCTCCTCGAGTCAGCCACCTCGATTCAGCAACACCTGGAGAGCATGGCGGCGGCTGACTTCGGCGGACGCACCCTCGGGACGGACGTGCTGCGGCAGGGCTTCAGCGAGCTCTCGGCGTCGTTCGACCGCCAGCACGGTGGGTTCGGTTCCGCTCCCAAGTTTCCGACGCCGCATCGCCTGCTGTTCCTGCTTCGGTACTGGCGCCGAACCGGGGTAGACATGGCCCGCGAGATGGTGGAGCAGACCCTCGACTCACTGCGCGCGGGAGGCGTGTTCGACCAGGTCGGCTTCGGGTTCCATCGCTACTCGACCGATCGCGAGTGGCTCCTGCCGCACTTCGAGAAGATGCTGTACGACCAGGCGATGCTGATGCTCGCGTACACGGAATCCGTCGAGGCGCGACCGGACCCGGGCAGGGAATCTGTCGTGCGCGAGATCGCGGAGTACGTGCTCCGCGACCTTACGTCGCCCGAGGGCGCGTTCTACTCGGCCGAGGATGCGGACAGCGAGGGCGAAGAGGGCAAGTTCTACGTGTGGTCGCTGGACGAGGTAGAGGCGGTTCTCGGCGAGGAGGAGGCCAGCCGCGCGGCGGCGGCCTGGGGTCTGAAGCCGGAGGGGAACTATCGCGACGAGGCGTCGGGCGAGACCACGGGTCTCAACATTCCTCACCTTGTGTCACACGAGGAGGCGGGCGGTCTCCTGGAGAGGGCCCGGCGTTCCCTGTTCGAACACCGGGCGATGCGGGAGCGTCCGCTGCTCGACGACAAGGTGCTCACGGACTGGAACGGCCTGATGATCGCGGCGCTGGCGCGCGCCGGGCGCGTGCTGGCTGACGACAGACTCGTCACGGCGGCTCAGCGGTCCGCTGCCTTCATCCACCAGACGATGGGGTCGGGCAGGGACCTGCTGCACCGGTATCGCGACGGCGAGGCGGCCCTGCAGGCCAACCTCGACGATTACGCGTTCCTCGCCTGGGGCGAGATCGAGCTATACCAGACCACGCTCGAGCCGGACCACCTGGAACGCGCAATTCGGCTCACGGACGCGATGGTCGATCGGTTCCTCGATGCGGACAGGGGAGGTTTCTTCTTCAGCGCGGCGGGAAAGGCGGACCTGATCGTTCGCCAGAGAGAGGTCTACGACGGGGCCGTGCCGTCCGGGAACTCGGTCGCCCTGTACAATCTCGTGCGTCTGGCGAGGCTGACCGGTCGCCCGGACTACGAGAAGCTGGTCTCCGAGACGGCGTCCGCGTTCTCGCGCCAGGTCGCGTCGCAGCCGGCCGCCTTCACGTTCTTCCTCGCCGCCATGGACATGGTCATCGGGCCGTCGCAGGAGCTGGTGATCGTCGGGGACCCGACAGCGGAGGACGCGCGCGCCCTGATCGCGGTCGCCAGGGAGGGTTACCAACCGAATCTCGTCGTACTGCTGCGGCCGCCCGGGGATGCGGGGAAGGGGTTCGCCGAGGCGGCGCCGTTCACCGAGAGCTTCGGACTTCTCGACGGTCGCGCCGCGGCCTATCTGTGCAGCGGGTTCGCGTGCGAGCGGCCCGTCTCCGAACCGGACGCCCTGCGCGATCTGATTCGAGACGCCTGACGGCGAAGGGTCAGCGCTTGTCGAGCACCGCTTTGAGCTTCACGTGCCATCGGGCCACCTTCCCCTCGGAGATGTCGGCCTCCAGCGAAGACACCACTACCCGCTTCAAACCGGGCAGGACCGTGGCCGCTTCGCCCAGTGCGTCGGTCACCGCGCCCTCGACCGATTCTTCGGATGACCCTTCGATCTCCAGCTTGATTTCCTGCGATGCGACCAGGATGTCGTCGGAAGAGACGACGGTGGACAGGTAGCGCTGCCGGGCCCTCCGGCGACCCTCCTCCATCGCGCGCGCGGCGGTACCGGCATCGATATCCAGGCCGCCCCGAATCTTCTGCAGGAACACCTCTTCCTCGGGATCGAGACGGTGATCCGAAAGCACCTCCTCGACGGCGGCGCCATAGACCGCACACGCCACTTCCTCATGAACCTCGGACGCCACCTCATCCGGGAGAACGAGAATCGTCCGCAGGTGACTCAGGTCCGTGACCTCCGCCTCGCTGAGAGCGTGATCCACCAGGCAGAACTCCACGTATCGCCGGTAAAGGTCCCGGCACTGCGACTGCAGCCGCGACATCTCCACCCCGTGTTCCGTTGCGATCGCAGCGATCCGATCAGCCGTGACCTGGGAGATTTCCGGTGAGCCCGCGAGCAGGGCCTCGATGTCACGGGCAGCCGCAACGCGGTTCTTTCGCCCGAGAAGGCGTGATCCCAGACCTCCCGATGCGGTGGGGCTGCTCTCGAACGGTCCTGTCACTCTCGACCTCCTCGTCGCGACGAAATCAGATGGATGATGTCGTCTATCTACAACCGGCCCGGTACATTGTCGAGGTCGCTACGCTGATTGCCCCGCCAGCGGGATGCGGCCGAACGAAGGGAGAGCCGGTTGGAGAGATACCTGGACGTGCGGGTCGAGGTGGCCGCTGCACTCGCCACGGGACGACCCGTAGTCGCTCTCGAGACGACGGTGTTCGCGCACGGTCTGCCCGATCCGATCAACCTCCAGGCGGCGGCAGCCATGGAGGCCGCCGTACGCGAGGAGGGTGCCGTCCCCGCCACCATCGGCCTCCTGCGCGGACGCGTCGTCGTCGGCATGACCCCTGACGAAATCGAGGAACTGGCTACGGGAGCCACGGTCGCCAAGGTGAGCGTTCGCGACATCGCACCCGTGATCGCGACCCGCCGACCGGGGGCCACCACCGTGGCGGCCACGGCGGCCCTGGCGAACACCGCCTCGATCTCGGTCATGGCCACCGGTGGGATCGGGGGAGTGCACCGTGGCGGCGAAGACAGCCTCGACGTGTCGGCCGACATCCAGGCGTTGTCCCGAACCCCTATAGCCGTGGTCTGCTCGGGTGCCAAGTCGGTCCTCGACCTGGGCCGGACGCTGGAGGCACTCGAGACCCTGGGGGTACCCGTGGTCGGGTTCGGGACGGACGAGTTTCCGGCCTTCTACTCGACAGACAGCGGTTTCAGGCTGGAGTACCGGACCGACGACCCGGCGGAGGTCGCTACGATCCTCGAGGTGCAGGGCGCGCTTCAGTGCCGACAGGGACTCCTCGTGGTCCAGCCTCCGCCGGCTTCCGAGGCGATTCCGCGGGCCGAAGTCGATGGATGGATCGAAGTCGCCCTTCGGGAGGCACGGGAATCGGGGATTCGGGGCAAGGACGTCACGCCGTTTCTTCTCGAGAGCGTGTCGCGTACGAGCCAGGGGCGAACCCTGGAGACCAATCTCGCGCTCCTGGAATCCAACGCCCGACTCGCAGCGAGGATCGCCGTCCACCTGTGAGGTCGCCGGTCCCGCGTCAGCGCAGCAGGTCGTCCAGTATCTGCATCCTCGAGTCGATGTCCCGCAGGGCGGAGGTGAGCGAGTCGGCCGCCTGGTAGTCGTGGAGGTCACGAAGGGCTTCCCGCTCTGCCCACAGCATGTCGCGCAACCGATGGACTCCGGCGTAGCTCAGGCGGGCCACCGCATTCGCCCCGAGCTCAGCGTAGCGAGGCAGCCCCTCGCTGGCGCGCGTCTCGCGGAGATAACTCCGCTTGAGCCCCTGGACGATCAGGTCTTCGGCACATGCCAGGCTGCGTTTGTTCATCATCACCCGCATAGACGTCCCGGGCATCGCGAACGTCACACGGTGCTGACGGTCGGTCGACGGCCCAAATCCCGGGATAGCCGGGCAAGATCGAAGCCTCTAGGAGTTTTTGCCCCGCCCGAGTCGGTCCAGGGCCATCAATTCGGCCTGCCGGGCCCGCCGGGATGGGACTCTCGACGCGATCGGGCGCGGTGAGGCGACCGGCGAGGCACTAATGTCGTTTCCGAAGATCAGCTTCTTGAGCCTATGCCAGCGATACATTGTTCGTCTCCATGCACGTCGTATCTATGTAATTGACCGAACGTCGGTCTCAATCTCGAATGCGTGTTTGACCCGCCGGACCGGACGGGACTGTACGGAGTGTCGCCTCAGGGGGTTTCGAGCAGGTCGGCCGTGACCGCCCCACGGTAGTCGAATATCCGATCCAGCTGTCGCCGGATCATGGGAAGGGCGACCGCGCCGGCCGGCCCGAACGGCAGGCGGTACTCGACTTCGTCGTAGATCCATGTAGCCGAGGCGTCCACCTCATCCTGTGTGAAGCGGTGCGTGTGAATCCACGTGCGGTACGGCCCCCGCAGCTGCTCGTCCACGAACCCGTGCGGCGGGTCCCAGCCGGAGATCAGGGTGCGCCAGGAGATCGGAATCCCCCACAGCCGCAGCCTGTAGTCGATCAGGGCGCCTTCACGCATCTCGATGGGGAGCGGCGTCAGGATCTCGAATCCCATCTCCGGCGGGGTGATACGCCCCAGGTTGGACGCGTCTGAAAAGAAGCGGAAGACCTCGTCGATCGGCCGATTCACCTTCATCTGTCTCCTTAGTATCCCGACCACCGAATCTCCCATGTTGCTGTCGTAAGACGAAACGAGGGGCGGAATCTGGGCAACATCCGATTTCATGTCAATGCATTGTCTAAGTGTAAGCATTGACAGGAGGCGGCGGTCGGGTGTATGTGTTGTGGAAACAAACTTCGTTCAACGGGTGTCCAGATCTTCGGTTGGCCAGGGATGAGAGGCGAGATAGATTACGGTATGAATACGAACGTGGATGTTGAGAAGCGGCACCCCATACAGGTGGTGGCTAAGCGGACCGGGTTGACCGCCGACGTTCTCCGCGTGTGGGAGAAGCGCTACGAGGTTGTCGCCCCCGGGCGCTCGAGCGGCGGTCATCGCCTCTATTCCGACCTGGACGTGGAGCGCCTCGGCCTGCTGAATCGTGCGGTGTCTGGCGGCCGCAGGATCAGCCGCGTGGCCGAGCTTCCGATCGAGGACCTGAAGGACCTCGTCCGGGAAGACGAAGACGCTGCTGTCCACCGACAACGCGAGATAGAGCAGGGTCTCTCGTCGAAGCCGGAAGTGCACCTGGAGGCGTGCCTGGCCGCGGTAGAGTCCCTGAACGCGGTGCGGCTCGAGAAGTCCCTGATGAGAGCCGCCGTGGCACTGTCGGCACCCATGCTGATCGAGGATGTTCTTGGGCCACTGCTGGCCAGCATTGGCGATCGATGGGAACACGGGAAGATGAGCCCGGGGCACGAGCACCTCGCGTCCAATGTGATCAGGCGCGTGCTCGAGTCCCTCGCGACCTCGGTCATGCCGGGGCCGGAAGCGCCGGGCCTGGTGGTCGCGACTCCGACCGGGCAGAGGCACGAGTTCGGTGCGCTGTTCGTCGCGGCTGCGGCCGCGACTCAGGGCTGGCGGGTGACCTACCTCGGAACCGAGCTGCCCGCTGCCGACATCGCGGACGTGGCCCGCAGCACCGGGGCGTCGGGCATCGCCATCAGCCTGGTATTCCCGGTCGACGATCCGAGAGTTGCCGAAGAGCTTCTGGGGCTCAGGGCGGCGGTTGGACCCACGATGCCTATCCTGACGGGTGGCCGGGCGGCCCTCTCATACCGGGACGCCATTGATTCCGTCGGCGGACGCCTCATCTCCAGCCTGGAAGACCTGTACGCGTCGCTGGCCGTGATGGAACAGGAGCGCGTCGAAGCCCGATCGTAGGATCCCTCAGCGGGCGAACCGCTCCATGTACTCCCTGACCCGCAGCTTGCGAGCCGTGTTCGCCGACGTCATGTAGCGGATCTTGCCGAACACCGGTCGCTCGGGTCCCCACGGCCGGTCGTACCTTCCGAGACACCAGTAGATGCCCGAGTAGGAGTTCGGGTCCCGGCCGTCCAGGGCATACCGGTTGTTCAGTTCAATCATGAAGCGCGCGGCCTCGCGAGGGCTCGCGGTCCACTTCAGGATCTTCTTCCCCCACAGCATGCGCAGGTAGTTCTGAATCACTCCTTCGCGGCGCAGTTGTCGCTGGGCCGCGTTCCAGAGTTCATCGTGCGTGGACGCGCCGTCGAGCTGTTCAAAGCTGTATAGGTAGGGGCGAGGGTCACTCGTATGTTCCGCCAGGGTCTTCCTGGCCCAGTCAGGAAGAGAGTCATACTCGCGGTGGTCGGACCGCAGCGCTGCCATGTTGAACCCCAGCTCGCGCCACGTGACCAGTTCATCGAGGAACGCTTCCGCGGGAGGGCTCATGCCCCACCAGCCGCTGCGCTTTCCGTGGGTTGGCCTGCCGTCCAGATCGGGGAGCCAGTCCTCGTGCGCGGCGAGGCGCGCGAGAATCGTGTGCGTCGAAATGTGGCCGAAATGCAGATAGGGTGAGAGGCCGCTTGCCACGTCTTCATCGGGTTGGCTGCGCTCGGCCGCGTACCGACTGAGCGCTCGTCGCAGGAAGCCGTCCAGCCGATCCGCCGCAGCTTGTCCCCCACCGCGCAGATGCGTGGAGAGCACCGAGTGATCCAGCGGCAGCGACCCCAGGTCAGGCCCCCCGCTCTCCAGGTCGACCTCGGCCGAAAGCCAACGAGCGAGGATCGGGGCCGGAACAGTGGGCCGCTCGAGCCTGGCCAGGCCGCTTACCGGGTCTTCCAGCGGCACCTGCTCAAGCTGGGAGGGGATCACCTTCTGCAGGTAGCGTCGGAAGGTGTAGGCGCTGGGGTAGACCTTTTCCGTGCCCCGCATGGGAACCAGCCCGTTGGAGTCCACCGCCTCGAGTCGGGTACCCAGTCTCCGGGCGGTCGCCTCGAGCATGCGGGGGGTGAAGAAGGTGGGAAAGTCATCCGTGACCACGACGGCCGCCGATTCCGCCAGCGCATCGAGCAGTCCCTTTCCTTCACCCACCGAGCTCTCTACGAAGGGGTAGTATGTGACTCCGTCTCTCCCCCGCAGCGCAGCCAGATTGTCTACCATCCCGTCCAACACGAACCTGTGGTGACGCTCGCTCGCCCACTCGTAGTCGCATCGCAGCGCCTCGAGAACGAGCAGCCCTCGACCGACATGCCGCGCCCAGTCCACCGCCCGCTGGAGCGCGAAGTTGTGCTTGGTGCGTCGCTGGCTCGTCATCCAGTACAGGATGTACTGGCCATCCGGGTCGACCTCAGCGTCGGTCAGGACGCTCACTCTGGACTCCGGCACGTCCGTCTGCATTTCCGACTCCTATCAGGTTCTGCTTGAGTGTTTGTCGACTGATTGTCTAATTATGAAAGCCAGACAAGTACTTGACAATTGTTCCATGTCAACGTAGTGTACTCCACACAGGGTAGACAAACACGGTGCGCCCTGGGAGTCACAGCGGTTCATAAATCGACGGACCCTGACGAAGAACCACAATGCCAAACTAGGAGAATACCATGATCAGCAAGACCTTTGGGACGTTCGGCGCCGCGCTGGCCCTGCTCGTGACGGCGTCGGTTGCCCCGGCCCAGATGACCACGGACCACAAGATGCCTGCAGGTGACATCGTCGAGGTTGCCGCCACGGCCGGTACCTTTAACACGCTGATTGCCGCTGCAAAAGCCGCCGACCTCGTCGATGCGCTCAAGGGCGAAGGTCCGCTGACGGTGTTCGCGCCGACCGACGACGCTTTTGCCAAGCTGCCCGCAGGCACGGTCGAGACGCTTCTCAAGCCGGAGAACAAGGAGAAGCTGCAGGCGGTGCTCCTGTACCACGTCGTCGAGGGCAAGGTCACGTCGGAGCAGGTCGTAAACCTGACGTCCGCCAAGACCCTGCAGGGCGACACGATCGACATCTCCGTGAAGATGGGCAAAGTCTACATTGACGACGCTCAGGTCATCGCGGCTGACGTCGAGGCCAGCAACGGTGTGGTTCACGTGATCGACGCGGTTCTGCTGCCGTCCATGGACTGACCCGCCGTGGGGCGGGGGAGCTCGCACGCGCCCCCGTCCCGACACATTATGTAACCACGAGGTCCGTCGGCGATTCTACGACGGGCCTCGTTCACGATAGAGATGCATGCCGACAGACGGGCGTGCGGGGGAGGACACAGTGAGTGAACAAGCGGTGGTCGTCGTTCTCGGTGGGACCGGGGGCATCGGCTCGCAGTTGACTCGTCGCCTGACGGGCGCTGGGACGAACGTCCTCGCCGTCGCCCGGACGGACTCGGACCTGGCAGCGCTGGCCTCGGAGACAGGAGCCGAGACCCTGAGAGCGGACGCCACGAGCTTCGAGGACGTCGAGAAAGCTGCCGGTCTGGCGCGCTCCCTGTGGGGACGCATCGACGGAATAGTCAATTGCGTTGGATCCGTGCTCCTCAGGCCCGCCCACATGACATCCGAGACAGCGTACCGTGAGACGATCGCTCAGAATCTCGACACGGCGTTCGCGGCCGTAAGAGCGGGCGGCAAAGCCATGCAGGAGGGCGGCTCGATCGTGCTCGTGAGCACCGCCGCCGTCCGATCGGGTCTTCCCAACCACGAGGCGATCGCCGCTGCCAAGGGTGGGGTCGAGGGTCTGGTACGATCCGCGGCGGCCACCTACGGGCCGGCCGGGATTCGGGTCAACGCGGTGGCGCCGGGCCTGGTCCGCACTCCCCTGACGGAGCGCATCACCTCGAACGAGCGTGCCTCGGAGGCCTCCCGGGCGCTCCACGTCCTGGGCCGCCTTGGAGAGCCGGAGGATGTCGCTTCGGCCATCGCATGGCTGCTCGAGCCGGAGCAGGGCTGGGTCACGGGTCAGGTGCTGGGTGTGGACGGCGGGCTCGGCAGCGCCCGGACGATGCCGCGTGGCTGATTCCGGCACGCTCACGCTGCTGACCGGCGCCACCGGTTACGTCGGCGGACGCCTGCTCCAATCGCTCGAGGAATGTGGCGTTCGTCTGCGCTGCCTCGCGCGTCGACCGGAATATCTTGCTCCGCGTGTCGCTCCCGGGACCGAAGTGGTGGGCGGAGACGTGCTCGACCCCGAGAGCCTGTCCCGCGCGATGAATGGAGTGGACACCGCCTACTACCTGGTCCACTCGATGAGCGATGACGGGGACTGGGAGGCGCTGGAGCGACGGTCCGCGCGGGTATTTGGAGAGGTCGCCGCCAAGGCCGGAGTGCAGAGGATCATCTATCTGGGGGGACTCGGAACCGGGCCCGACCTGTCGGATCACCTCCAGACCCGCCAGGACGTCGGCCGCATACTGGGCGAAGCGGGCGTTCCGGTACTCGAACTGCGGGCTTCGATCGTCATCGGTTCCGGCAGCCTGTCTTTCGAGATGATCCGTGCCCTGGTAGAGAAGCTGCCGATCATGACCACGCCGTCCTGGGTCAGTGTACAGGCACAGCCCATCTCCATCGAAGACGTGATCGCGTATCTGATCGAGGCCCGGACGGTGCCGTTGCAGAACAGCCGGGTGTTCGAGATCGGCGGTAGCGACGTCGTGAGCTATGGCGAGATCATGCGGGAATACGCCCGCCAGAGAGGCCTTCACCGCCTGATGATCCCGGTACCCGTCCTCACACCCACGATCTCCAGCCTTTGGCTGGGGCTCGTGACGCCGCTCTACGCCCGTGTGGGTCGCAAGCTCATCGAGGGGGTGCGCAACCCTACGGTCGTCCAGGACGATGCCGCGCTACGCTCCTTCGCGGTCCGGCCCCGCGGAGTGTCCGAAGCCATCCGGCGGGCCCTGGCCAACGAGGACAGGGAATTCGCGAGCACGCGGTGGTCGGATGCGAACGGCCATTCATCGAAGCGTCCGCGACGCTACGGGCGCCGGATCGTGGACAGCCAGACGGTCCGGGTGAACGTTCCGCCGGCCCAGGCGTTCGCGCCCGTGCGCAGTATCGGAGGGGACGCCGGCTGGTACCACGGCGGCTTGCTGTGGAAGATTCGAGGCTCCCTGGATCGCCTGATTGGTGGCCCGGGCCTGCGGCGAGGCCGAAGGGACCCGGTGGACCTGAGACCGGGAGATGCGCTGGACTTCTGGAGGGTCGAGGCGTTCGAGCCGGACCAGATGCTACGCTTGCGGGCGGAGATGAAGCTCCCCGGCCGGGCGTGGCTTCAATTCGAGGCCGTGCCGGACAACGGCGGAACGATACTGACGCAGACGGCCGTGTTCGATCCGACCGGGCTGGCCGGCCTGCTCTACTGGTACGCGCTCCTGCCGATCCACACGCCCATGTTCAGGGGCATGCTCCGCAACGTGGCACGGGCCGCCGAGAGGCCAGTCGCCGCATAGGCGGTCAGCCCAGGTCCTGACCCGCGAGAGGCAGGTCGCGGATCCGCATCCCCGTGGCCGCGAAAATCGCGTTCAGGACGGACGGAATGAGCGGCGGCACCCCTGGCTCGCCGATGCCCGTCGGCACAATTCCCGTCTGAATCACCCTGACGTTCACCGCGGGCATCTCACGGGTCCGAATCACCGGATAGTCGTGATAGTTGCTCTGTTCGACCGCGCCGCTGCGGAGTGAGATTCTGCCGTGCTTGACGACCGACAGGCTCATTGCGATGGCTCCCTGGATCTGGGCCTCCACCGCGTCAGGGTTCAGTACCGGACCGCAATCGAGGGCCGCATCCACCCGATGCACCGCCAGCTCGCCATCAGGACTCACGGAGACGTGGGAGACCATCGCCACGTAGCTGTAGAAGCTGTAGTGCATGGCGAATCCGAGGCCTTCCCGCTCGGGGAGGGTCCTGCCCCAGCCCGCCATATCGGCTGCGGCTTCCCCTACTGCCCTGAGTCTCCCCGTGTCGTACGGGAACGGAGCGCTCCCCTCGTCGTACGCGGTCTGATCGTCTGAGCCGTCGAGCTGCATGATACGCGGGGCTCCCAGCATGGCCATGTGAAACTCGACCGGGTCCCGGCCCAGCTCGTGCGCCAGCTCGTCCATGAAGCACTGAACGCCCCGGGCATGGAACATGTTGCACACGGACCGCATCCACCCGATCCGTACGCTGGAGGGTACCTTTCCCACCTCGATGCGGATGTTGGGGAAGCGGTACGGCATGGTCGTCAGTCCGAGCTGCCTCTCCTGGCCCGACGGGTTGGCCCCTCCGTCCGGAAAGTCCCAGCCGATCGCCGGGAACGCGGACCGGTGCATCCAGCCCGTCGGATTCCCCTCGGCGTCGAACGTGGCGCGGAGGAGCTGGTAGCTCTCCGGATGGTAGAACGCGTGGCGGATTTCGTCCTCGCGGGTGAACAGAACCTTGACCGGCCTACCGGCCTTCCGGGCCAGCAGGGCCGCTTCCACCGCGTAGTCCGGTTTCGACTTGCGGCCGAACGCACCGCCCACGAGCGTCACGTGCGCCGCTACATTCCCTGGTGGAATCCCCAGCGCCCCGGCGACCTCTCCGGCCGTCCACTGCGGCGCCTGCGTGGCCGACCAAACCTCGCACCGATCGCCTTCTACCCGTGCCGTCGCAGCAGGGGGCTCCATCATGGCGTGAACCGCGTATGGCGCGTAATAGGCGGCTTCGTACACACGCTGCGCCGACTCGGCCGCGGCTGCGTAGTCGCCCACTTCCCGCGCTATCGTCCCGGGCTCGGATACGATGCGCTCCAGCTCGGAGCGTTTCTCGTCGCTCGTCTCCGTGGCCAGGGGACCGGGTTCCCACTGAACGTTGAGTGCCGCACGACCCTGCATCGCCGCCCACGTGTTCGTCGCCAGCACCGCGACCCCGGCATTCGTGAGTCCCGTCGCATTCGGCTCCAGCTCGATCACGTCTACCACGTCGCGAACGGCGCGAGCCGCGTCGCCGTCGTATCCCAGGATCGAGCCCTTCGCCACCGGGCTCCGTTCGACACTGGCGATGAGGAGATCCGGAAGATCGAAGTCGTACCCGTACACGGCGTCGCCGCGGACGAAGTCCTCGGTGTCGATGAGGCGCTGGGGTGTTCCGATGAGCTTGAAGTTCGCGGGGTCCTTGAGAGGCGGATCTTCGGGGACCGGCAATTCGGCGGCCTCTGCCGCGAGCTCTCCGTACGTGAGCTTCTCGGATCCGTGCAGGACGGCGCCGGATTCCGCGCGGCAGTCCGCGGCCGGAACGCCCCATCTCCGGGCCGCCGCCTCCACGAGCATCTCTCTGGCGGCCGCACCCGCCCGGCGCAGCGGGAACCAGTTCAGGCGCACCGTGGTGCTTCCACCGGTGGACTGGTTTCCGTACTTGGGGTCGCCCAACGCCTGCACGACCTCCACATCCTCCAGGTCCACCTCCAGCTCCTCGGCGAGGAGCATACAGCACGCGGTTCGGCCGCCCTGGCCAAGCTCCTGGCGATGCACGGTCAGTCGTACGACGCCGTCCTCACCGATGCTCACCCACACGTTGGGCTCGAATCCGCTCGCCTCCATGCCGAGACCCGGAACGGGAGCCACCAGGGACCAACCGCCCCGAACGCCCAGGACGAGGGCCGATCCGGCCAGCCCCGTGGTCTGGAGGAAGCTCCGGCGCGAGACCTTCGTCACGGCACTCACGAAGCACCTCCCTCGGAGCCGGCGGCCCGGTGAATGGCCTCGCGGATCCTGAGATAGGTGCCGCAACGACAGAGGTTCCCGGACATGGCCTCGTCGATCTCCGCGTCCGTCGGGTTCGGTGATCGTTCGAGGAGCGCCACCGCGGTCATGATCTGTCCCGGCTGGCAGTAGCCGCATTGCGGAGTGTTCGTTTCGACCCACGCGGCCTGGACGGGGTGGAACTCGCCGTCCTCCGCCAGTCCCTCGATCGTCGTGACCGCGCGTCCGGCGACCGACTCCACGGTCGTGATGCAGGAACGCACCGGCTCGCCGTCCACGTGCACGGTGCACGACCCGCACAGCCCCGCGCCACACGAGTACTTCGTTCCCTTCAGGCGCAACAGGTCACGGAGGGCCCACAGGAGGGGCATGGCCGGATCGGCGTCGACGGTCCGTCGCTCGCCGTTGACGAGAAGAGTGATCATGAGTCTCTCCAGCGCGGTTCAAAGACCTGAGGGGGGGTCTTCCGGTGAAGCTAATCCCCGGTGGGGGAGGGGGCCAACGCTCAGCGTAGTCTCTGCCGCCGCCGGCTGAAGGCGGGCCGAGGTGGTTCTCACCGGCGGGCCGACCCTCGGGGGGGAGCGTCCGGATACATCGCCCTGTACAGCCACGCGCGAGCCTTCACCCACTCCCGTCGTACGGTTCTATCGGACACTCCGAGGACGTCGGCGACTTCCGCCTCCTCCATCCCGGCGAAGAACCGGAACTCGACGATCTGACGCTGGCGCGGCTCCAGCTTCTCGAGCGCCTGATCGAGCGCGATCAGTTCGTCGGGCCGGAACTCCACCGGGGCCCCGCCGTCCGTGAGCGTGGTGCACACCATGTCGCCCCCACGCTTGACCGCCTTTCGGCGCCGGGCGTGATCCACGAGCACCTGCCGCATCGCCCGGGCTGCGATCGCCAGAAAATGAGCCCGGTCCGACGCCGGCATGCGGCTCCCGGCGAGTTTGAGATAGGCCTCGTGAACCAGGGCGGTCGCGTGCAGAGTGTGTCCCTGTTGCTCGCGATTCAGCTCCCGGCGGGCCAGGAAGCGCAACTCTTCGTAGACCAGCGGAACGAGCCGGTCCAGGGCGTGTGAGTCGCCCTCGGCTACCGCCTGGAGAAGCCGGGTCACGTCGCCCTGCAGGCGTATCTGTTCGTCGTCCATCTCAGTCACCTGTGTGCTATGCGCCGGCGGTTCCTGGAGTCTGCCGGCTCGACCCCCGTATCCCCCACAATGTGCCGGCCGGCCGCAGGGTGACAAGTGGCCCTCGAGGAGGCATCTTGCGCCTGCTATTCACGACCTGTGCTCCCGAGAGGATGCAGTTGGCAGAGGGTCGTTGTTCATACGTCTTTGGAGGCTACCATGCTTCGGTACTTCGGACTCCGTGGGCGGGCCGTCCGGCTTGCTCTCTTTTTCGCGGCTACGCTGCCGATGTTCGTCGTCGCTCCGCAGCCCGCTTCGGCCCAGATGGGCGGCGTGGACCTGGACACGATCCAGGCGGGGCGATTCGACTACGGCAAGATGTGGACGTTCGAGTACGCTCCGGCGGACTACTTCAGTGAGACCTACGGATTCGACGCGAACCCCGAGTGGTTCGAGCGGGCCCGGTTATCGGTTCTTCGGATTCCCGGCTGCTCCGCGTCGTTCGTGTCACCGCATGGCCTGGTGGCCACGAATCACCACTGCGTGCGGGGCAGGGTCGCCGGCTTGAGCGGCGAAGGAGAGGATCTCCTCTCGGACGGATTCGTCGCCCGCACGCTCGCCGACGAGCGACCGATTCCGGGCTACTACGCGGACCAGCTGATCCAGGTACAGGATATCTCGGACCAGGTGTTCGCGGCGACGGACGCGGCGTCCGAGGAAGACCGCGATGACGTCCGATCCCAGGTCGTCACCGAGATCCAGGCGCAGTTGAAGTCCGAGTACGCATCGGGCGGCGACTCGATCTGGGTGCAGGTGATCGGTCTGTACAACGGAGGCCGCTACTCGGCCTACGTGTTCCGCCGGTTCACGGACGTTCGCCTGGTCGTGGCGGCCGAAGTGGAGATGGGTTTCTTCGGCGGCGATCCGGACAATTTCACGTATCCGCGCTATGACCTCGACTTCTCGTTCCTGCGAGTATACGAGGACGATCGACCCTATCAGCCGACTCACTACTTCGGGTGGGGCGCGGGCGTCGAGCCGGGCGATGCGGTGTTCATCATCGGCAATCCCGGTCAGACGAACCGCCTTAAGACGATCGCGCAGCTCGAATATCAGCGCGATGTCTCGGTGCCGGTCAACGTTCATTTCCTGGGCACGCGGCTCGGCGTGCTGGCCGACTTCCGCAAGGCCGATCCGGAGGGCGCGCGTGAGCTCGGGATTCGGAACTGGATGTTCGGTCTTTCGAACTCGCTCAAGGCGAACACGGGCCGGCTCGAAGCGCTCAACCAACCGATGATCATGGCGCGGAAAGCCGACGCTGAGCGCCAGCTGCAGGAGGCCATCGCTGCCGATCCGGCGTTAAGCGCCACGTACGGCGACATCTTCGACCGCCTGGCCGCCATTCAGGTACAGAAGCGGGAGTACGCGGCGTACACCGGGGCCTTCCAGGGCATGGGCAGCACCTTCGCCGGGTCGATCACCCTGGCCCGGGCCATGCGGGCCTTTACGGTGCTCAACGCGATCGCGGACGAGGAGTCGGAAGAGGAAATGGAGCAGCTCATGGCCGAGTTGCGCCGCGTGCGCGACCGGGCGCCCGAGGTCGAAGTCGGTTTCCTGGCCTATCGGCTGGCGGACTTCGAGCGCTACCTGGGAGCGGACCACCCGATCACACAGGCCGCGCTTGGCGGACTCGATCCCGAGGCGGCGGCGTGGGCCATGCTGGACAGCAGCGTACTGGACAGCGGCGAGGCGACTCTGGCGGCCATCGAGGCCGGCACTCTCGGCGTTGACGATCCGGCGATTGCGTTGGTGACCGATCTCTTCCCGCTCACGAGCGAGTACCGGCGCACGTCAGGCGCGCTCCAGAGCGAGGAAAACGATCTGCAGGCGGCCCTGGGCCGCGTACGATTCGAGGTGTACGGCAGCGAGATTCCGCCGGACGGCTCGTTCTCGCCCCGCATCGCGGACGGAATCGTGAAGGGCTACCCGTACAACGGCACGCTCGCGCCGGCGTACACGACCTTCTACGGCCTGTACGACCGCTACTTCGGACACGGCGAAGGGGTGGGGATCGGAGAGGAATGGAACCTCCCGGAACGTTGGAAGACTCCGCCCGAGGGGCTGGATCTCAGCACTCCGCTGAACTTCGTCTCGACCACCGACTCGTACGGCGGCAACAGCGGTTCGCCCGCGGTGACCCCGGATCTCGAGCTGGTGGGACTCAACTTCGATCGCAACATCAATGGCCTGTCGCGCGACTTCATCTACCTGCCCGAGCAGGGGCGGAACGTGATGGTGGACGTCCGGGCCATTCGGGCAGCCCTGGAAGTCGTGTACGATGCCAACCGCATCGTGGCCGAGATGGTGTGGGGCACGCTGTACGAGACGGAGGAGGAGGCCGACGCGGCCGCGATGTGAGTGACGTCGAAGCAAACCTGAATGGAGTTTTGAATGAGTCGTTTTAGAATCATCCTGCTGGTCCTGGCCCTTGGCCTGTGCGTCGCTACGCCCGCATCGGCGCAGCGCGCCAGGTCGATCGTCGGAGTTTCCGCCGGCGCCACCACGAGTGACATCGAGGGCGGGTTCCTCAACACGTCTTCGCAGTGGGGCTTCATCGGCGGTGTCTTCGGCATGTTCCGAACCAGCTACAACAGCATGGTGGGTCTCGAGGCCAACTACGTGCAGAAGGGTGGCGGAGGTGAGGTGGACTTGGCCTACATCGACATCCCGTTCATCATCGGAGCCGTGATTCCCACGGACAACGATGCCCTGAACTTCAACTTCTATACGGGCATCGGAATCGGGTTCAAGGTGAGCTGCAGCCAAGGCTCGGACTCGGACGAAAGGCTCGCCTGCGATCGCGCCAAGAGCACGGAGTGGAACTGGCCGGTGGGCCTCGCGTTCGCCGTTCGCAATTCGAGCGGCAAGTACTTCGGGATCGACGGCCGCTACTCGATCGGCATTTCGGATGCCTTCGATGGTTCCGGCGCCCGCAACCGGTCCTGGCAGTTCAAGGCGCTGTTCGGCATTCCCATGGGTTAGTCCGGGTCGCCCCCTCCGGGGGGCGTGACCTTTTCGCTTCTTCTGGGTATGCCAAGGCATCCGCGGGATTGTATTCGGCGTCTGCGGTCCGACGCCTCGCGCCGGGGGAGCCGATGTCCGCTAAATTCGTAAGCGAACTGCTGAGACGAGGAGTTCCGCAGGTGGTCGGCGTGTACCTCGCCGCCGGCTGGGGTCTCCTCGAGTTCACCGACTGGGCCACGGGCCGCTTCGACCTGTCGAACGGTGCTTCGGACCTGGTCGTCGGTGCGTGGATCATCTTTCTTCCAGTCATCGCTGGCGCTGCGTGGCACCTGGGTCACCCGGATCGCCGACGCAGGACCCCCGGCCGCGGGACCCCGGTCGCTACGCCGGTCGCGGCTCCGGCGGCCGAGCCCACCGACATCGTGGTTCTTCCCTTCGCCAACCTCAGCGCCAACACCGAGGATGAATACCTGAGCGACGGGATCTGCGAGGAGATTATCAACCAGCTGGCGCACATGGAGGGCCTGAATGTGGTGGCGCGCACCTCCGCCTTCGCGTACAAGGGCAAGCCCGGTGATGTGCGGAAGATAGGCCGTGATCTCGGGGCGGGCGCCGTCCTGGAGGGAAGCGTCCAGAGGTCGGGCGACCGTCTTCGAGTCACCACGCAGCTCGTCGAAGTCGCCAACGGATACCACCTGTGGTCGGAGCGCTATGACCGCGAGATGAAGGACGTGTTCGACATC
>Ga0272442_10003393_pt1 | contig 22400 bp, 13 predicted proteins | sample SSMForm2O_FD_200262 | JGI IMG/M metagenome (GOLD analysis project Ga0272442, IMG submission 200262) | Marine sediment archaeal communities from Little Sippewissett salt marsh, Falmouth, MA, United States - SSM-Form-2O | ecosystem: Environmental > Aquatic > Marine > Wetlands > Sediment ...
TCACACCGGTTCAACCCCCAAGGTCTGCACCACACACGATCTGAGATCCAAATCGTTCATAACAGCCCGGCACTGCCGAAAGATTTTGTAAAAAAGTCGTTTTTAACGCTCAACCGTGAAAGTTGGGCTAACGTTGAGTACTGCGTTCGGATTGATCCTGCCCGGTCGCGTCTCGCTCGGCTCGATCTGATTTTTTCGCCTTGGCGGCGGGCAATTCCTTGATTTCTGCAGGAGGTTTTATCGCGCTTTTATCGGGCGCCGGAATCGGCTGCGATGTCCGTTCGGCCTTTGCGAGGAGCATGAGGATGTTTTCGCGGCTCAACTGATGACCGCACGACATGCAATAGTAACCGATGTCCCGATCGAAGTAGATTCTCCGCAAATGGCATTGCGGGCAGTCCATATCGATATATTCAGGATCAAAAACCATTCGTGACGTTCAAAGACCGTTAGACCATGCGTCCGGATTATTATCCGGCCCTATCCCAAGACAACGTCACAACCACGTGACAACAATGTCTCTCAAACTATCTTCGACAGACCGGGCGGCACCGGCGTACTTTTTTTCACGATTTCTACCCAATGGTGCGTCGGAGATATCGACTGGGACGGCAAGGAACCGCAAAAGAGGATGAAAAAAAATACATAATAGACCGATAATATCTCAAGTATCCAGTCCCTATATGCCGATACATCGAAATGAAAGTCCCGGCGCAGCTTCAAAAACGTTAAGCCGGGCGGCGCTACTATATCGGTAATAAATATGAGATTACCGACGGTGGCAGCGTTGCGTCTTGATCGAGTAATTGTTGAAGGGGAAGATATGCTCATCAAGGAACTTCAAGACCTAAAAAGGGAAGTGATGAGATTAAGAGAGGAACTGGAGAGATTGAAGGCAGAGCTTCTCACGACGAGAATTGAGGAACTCCGACAGACGGCTCACTAACGGATCGAACACCCGTATCAACATCGCCGTCACGGGATCTGACTGGACCGACACCCTTCGAACTCTACTGCCTCTTCATCCCGCCGGGAAAAACGGCCGGCGCACAAGAAAACATCGCCGTTGATCCTCACCGAAAACGACCTGTCGCACTCTTCCAGGGATTCGCCGCGTCCAGCGTCGCGGAAGCGAAAGCCTTTTGTCTTCCTGATGAAAGCGGCTTGAGCGGCACACTCAGCGACATTGGGGATTGCTTCGGCCGGGACCAGTGGGCGATCACCTGGGACCGACGATGGACCATGGACAATGAACGATTGGAAGCGGAGACCGGATGAGTTGATACGGACAAGGCGAAAATAACAGCGGCTTCCTCGATTTCAGCGAAATTGATTTCCTTTTGTTCGCCGTGGTAGAAGATGATATCGATATAAGCGGTCTTATCGGTCCGGCCGGTCTCCACCCGGACGGGGCAAGAGTTGAAAACCGCATGAGGAATGTTAAAGCCTATATGAACGGTGCCGGACGCCATCGTCATAAGCTGATTGAGCTCGATCTCCGGCGGCACGTTGAACGGGCCGATCGCCCCTTCAAACTGCAAACGCAAACGCAAATCTCTGGCTTTGATGGTCGCGTTCTTGAGCCGATCGAGAGAGATGTGAGTGTCGCCCCGGTCGGTGGCGAAAACGACGGCGCCGAGGATATCGCCTCGATCCTGGACCGTAAAGAGGCTCGCTGAGGAATAATCGTAGTCATCATGCAGACATCGCAGACGCATTGCCACAACGCCGGACGCGGTTTTCCAGTAGGCCAATAGCGGTCGTCTCTGGTTCCAGAAATCGCCGATATTAACCGAACCCAACGTGAAGTCGGGATGAAGAAATGTCGTGCCGATGATATCATGTTTGCCTCCGGTGTTACGGGCAAATGTTTCGATCTCTAAACGCGGTTCGGGAAGCTCCGTGAAATAATGCAAAAACTCGTCGGGACATCGCGCGCCGAGGCGATGGGCATCGAGGCTATCGAAGATTTCGCTTTCCGGCAGAAAACGGACTTTCCCGTTCGTGCTCCGCTGGATAAAAGCCAACGTGCTATCGCGGAGCAGCGTGGCGTAACATCGGCTGTGCGGCCCCGCCCACTGACGACTCGGCGGGTGAAAATGTCTCGCGGCGTGGCTCCAGGCGAAACGATTTAGCTCATACAGAAGTCTTTGCGATTCGGCGTCCTTGACGTGCCGGAGCAATCGCGTCAGTTCCTGGATCGCAACAACGCTGTACGTCGGGCTGTTATACTCGCTAAAGGAGCCTTGCCTGAAGGTATGCTCATGGAACCGCTTAAGCCGGGCTTTGCCGTACTCGGCCAGTTCCGCGTTCCCGAAAAGCTCCCCGGCTACGAGCGTCACGTAAGCGCCCATCACGGCGATATTCGTATAGCCCGGGCCGACGTTTCGGCGTTTGATAGCGCGGCCGGCGTGGAGAATCGATTCGGCCACTTGCCGCTGCAAATCTTCGGGCAACCGATCCATGTGATCGATGGCCACCTGGAGCAGTTGCGCGCCGCAAAAGTCCGCCCAGTTCCAATCGGGCGGTGACATCTTATCGAGCGGTTCTTCCATGAACCACGACCAGATACCATAGGTCCGACGGTCCGGGTCCTGGTCCTGCAGGGCAATGACGCGGCGGAGAATCAACTCGGCGCGTTCGAGTCGGTCGGGCTGGCCGGAGTCGAGCAGGGCGACCGCGTAGTTGAGCGAATCGCGCGTCGGGTGAACATAGCCGCCCTTCAAGGTCGTGTGATAGCCCGGCGAGGAAAACGGCCGGCGAATCATCCGCTCGGCGGGATCGTAGCGTTCATCCTGCCTGCTGAGTGTTTTAAGGAACGCGTCCTTCTGTTGCTGCGACGAGAACAATTCCACCGCCGGACAGAAAACGGCCGCAGACATAATCAAAAGCGATACTGTTATTAATTGCGTTCGTACGTAATTCACCGATGCCTTTCTCCTTAGTATAGCGGATTCCATCCGGATTGAGATACTTGATTTCGAAGAAGTAGCCATCCGGGCGACTGAGGCCGTAAAACGCGGAGACACCGAAATATTTCCGCACGGCATCGAATTCGGGCAATAAGCTCACGTCAAAAAACCCCGATCCCGCCGGCGAGAAAGTGACTTGCGGAAGGATCGAGCCGGAACTCACGCCCACACCGAGTTCATTATGCGAACGCCCACCTTTGTCGTCTTTCATAGACTCTCGCATGGTGGCCCAGATCGGCTCCATGGTGGCGGCGATATCTTCCATACCGGCCAGCCCTACCGCCGATGGGATATTGGCTTTGGCCTTGGCGAACCATTTGACCGAATCGATCGGTTCGGTCCCGCCGCCCAACGTGCGAATGGTCCGCTCAACGACGGCATCCGGCGCGAAAATCAAATGCGTATCCGTCACGGTAAATCCCCACGGCGGCATTTTCGGGGCGTCCGGCCCTCCTACCCCCGCGGCGAAAAACGGCAAAAATTTGGACAGGTCAACGGAATAGATGGTATGGCCGAGCAGCTCCCGGCGGGCATCGGGATTGTCGGGTGCGATAAATGTGCTATGCAAGAGCGACAAAGATTTTTCGAGCGCATTTCGATTGTCGATCGCGATAGCAATAATGGCCTGCCCTTCCGCTGATGCGGCGCCGCCGGAACCGGACGAGGGTTGCTTAACGCTCTGGGCGATGACGATCCGCGAGCCGAGATGGTCGATGAGTCCGGTTTTCAGTATGAGCGGCGGCTCGCCCTGCGAGCTGGACGGCACGAGCGGCATATACAGCATCGCCGCCATCTGTGGCGAAAAGTTCCCGATAATGTCGGTAAGCTCGGCGAAGGCTTTTCGAATATTCAGATGGATAACCGATACCGCAGACGAAGAGGCCGGGATAAAACGCGGGATGCGAAGACCGGAAGATTCGAGCTCAAGCATCTTACAGATCCCCTTCTTTTCGCCATTGATTTTCAATAGCGCTTTAACGAGAGAGCCGCCCCCGGGCCCTCCGGCCGGATCGAGCGTTCCCGCGAACGAAGTGACATTGCTCAAGCCCAGATGGGTGATCATCGTTTTCGCCTCGCCGTCCGCATCCTCGGCGAGCCCCATTTTGATGATCTGTTTAATATTGACGTAGAAAACGGCCTGCCCGGGACCGTCCGAACCGAGTGCCCTGAAGGCCGCATTATAATCGTCATCGTCGGCGAGCGTCGAAGTGCCGGCGCCCCTGATCTGTGCAACGACGAATTTAAGGTCATCCGGATTGGCGGCGCCGATCACGCAATCCTCCCAAAAGCAATAGTTGAGGGTATCGGAGGTTCCGTCTGCCATCGTGACGATCCTGACTCCTCGATATTCTTCAACGTCTCGGCGGGCGCCGTCTTCAATCGCTTTCTCGACGTTCTTATCCACGACTTCCTTAACCTTATCGATCCCTTCGCCCCACTGGGTAATGAACAGAATCGGCGGATTGTCCATGTCTTCCATCTGCTCATTCAGAATGACGGCGAGCGCGATTCTGCCCTGGGGCCATACGTCCAAGTCGCGGAGGATTCCGGGTATATCTTCGTCTGTCTCATCCTGCTTTTTCTCCCGCCATTTTGTTTTAAGGTCTTCGATAAAGGGCGCCATAGCCGGGTCTTGGATGAATTTATGGAGATTTGTTTTTTCGAATTGCGTTCGCAGCTCCGAGAAATCGTCGATCTCCACCAAAAAGATGGTCTCACTGGGGACGAGTTTGGCCGTCCTGGGCAAAGTCGCTGCTTTCATCGAGACCGGGACGAATAAGGGTGCAAGGAAGCAGAAACACAGGAACATCGACGTAAAAAGCCGCTGACGATTCGTTTGCGCGCAACATTTCATTTTAAAACCTTTCATTCATCCGCTATTTCATAGAAAAAATTCATAAGAACCAAGCCCTTTCGAATAGCATATCACATCCCTCCAGGAATTCAATCTTTCACCTTCCAATTATCCACAACGAGAGAAAGGCAACAATTTCTCCTTTAATCTGCGGGCTATTGGGAGTAAAATAGACATTCGTAAACGAGAGATTCGGGGATACTTCCGTATTAGAAAAGAAATAATCAGACGAGATAAGAATTCCCGAAAAAACACGTTCCGGATATCTTTAAAAAATATGGCGTTATACCGTTAGAAGTCATGAACGATCATTTTGGAACATCCGTGATTGCGATGAGCCCGGAGGGCATTGTGGGGTTATTCCCGTGGATTGGCGGAGTATTGGCTTTAGTGTGCCTTTGGGCGGCTCTAAAGGCCAATCGTCGCAGACGCCGGATTGATGACACACCCACTTCTAAGACGACCGGTGTGTTTATCGGCATGGTCGAGGTTAAAGGCACCGCCGAATCCCGGCAGCCTCTGTTGAGCTACCTCGCAGAGCAACGGTGTGTCCATTACTCGTGGTCTGTGGAGGAACATTGGTCGCGCACCGTAAGGGAAACATACCGAGACAGCGATGGCAAAACCAAGACACGCACACGTCACGAGAGCGGCTGGACCACGGTGGCCCAAGGGGGTGAACAGGCTCCATTCTATCTGAAAGACGACTTGGGGGTCATCCTGATCCGGCCGAATAACGCAAAGATGGAGCCGGTGGCTATTTTCAGCAAGACTTGCAGCCGGGGAGACCCTTTGTACTATGCGAAAGGGCCGGCTCACGCGGTATCCGACTCGGACCACCGCAGGCAATTTATTGAAAAGGCCATTCCACTCCACGAACCTCTATACGTTATGGGCCAGGCTCGCGAACGACGGGACATTATCGCTCCGGAGATAGCGTCCGATCCCAAATGTCCGATGTTTCTAATCTCCTGCCGGACTGAGCAGCAGATCAGCCGGGGACTGGGAATCGGATACTGGATATGGGGAGTTATCGGATTGGTGCTGGCCGTTGGAGGGGTTGTTTTCGGTACGGCGTACCGCGGCGGAATCTTCCGGTACAGTGTCATTCCTATTCTGACAGCCGCGCTGATCTATATACTCGCCTGGGCCCTCGGATGGGTCTGGTTCGTCTTTAACAGTCTCATCGGTCTGCGAAATCGTGTCCGGCAGGCATGGTCCCTGATAGACGTGCAACTGAAGCGCCGGCACGACCTGATTCCCAATCTCGTCGCGGTTGTCAAAGCACTAAGCGGTTACGAACGTGATGTACAGACAGAATTATCCGCCCTGCGCACACAGATGGAGGCAACGCCGCCGGGCGTGACAGGTCCGGATTATCGTGCTTGTTCCAGGCTACTCAAGGCGGTTGAGGAGAAATACCCACAGCTCAGAACACAGGATTCGTTTCTAAACCTTCAGCGGAATCTGACAGAGACCGAGCAGCGAATTGCTCTGGCTCGCGGCTATTTCAATGATATCGCAACGCACTACAATACGCGTCTTCAGAGAATTCCTGACCGATTCATCGGAAGATTGGCTTCCCTGAAATGCCAAAACCTCATGGTGGCCAATGATTTTGAACGTGCCGTTCTCACTGTCGATTTTGCTTCGTAGGCTGACCGGAGACAGGCTTATTTTTTCTTCGTCAGGAAATTGGGTTGGGCTTTGTTGCGTCGTCGGTCGGGTTGGAGGTATCTGTAGCCGGAGTTCGGATTGTCCTTGTCGTAAACGAAGGCGTCCCGGTTCTCGATGAAGTGCTTGACGTAGTTGACGGGGATGGCGAAGCCGAGGCCGCCGTAGAAGATGTAGCCCATATTGATCACTCCGATAACCTCGCCGGCCAGATTGAAGAGGGGACCGCCGGAGTTGCCCGGATTAATATCGGCGTTCGTCTGGATATAGATGAGTCCTTCGAAGGCCCGGTTCGTCGAGCTGATGACGCCGTTGGTGACCGTTCTTTCCAGACCCAGCGGGCTGCCGATGGCGAAGACGTCCTCGCCGGCCTTGATGCGGTTGATGTCACCGAGATAAACGAATTTCGCTTTCGTGTCGCCGAAGTCCTCGACCTTCAGCAGGGCCAGATCGACGAAGGGATTGATCGCTTCGATTTTGATCTTCTTGAACGTTTTTCTCTCGAAGCCGTTTCGGGCCTCCTGGAAGACGGTCACTTCGATTTTCGTCTCTCTTTCGACGACGTGGTAGTTGGTGATCAGGTAACCCTCCTCGTTGAGAAAGAAGCCCGAACCCGAGCCGCCCGGGCTGGAGACCTTAACGACGGCCTCGGAAACGACATCCACGCATTTTTCGATAGTCGTTTTTTTGAGATCGGCGGTTTTATACAGCCGGTCCGCGTCCCCCTCGGTGGAGGGTATAACGTCCGGAGCATTCGCGTCACCGACATTTTCACCTTCGGCTTTGGCGTATTCGTAGGTGAGGATTCTGTCCTTTGGAATCGTCAAGACCGTCACGCCGATATCGATATACAGCTTCGTCGGCTTTTCCAGGATAATCTCGCCGGTCAACGTCTGGCCTTCTTTGAGAACGATTCTGTCGGCCCGGCACACAGCACAGGCGCAAAGAACGATTAGAGCGCATAAGCACCTATAAATTCGATGGTTACAGCTCACGCGGTTGTGGATGGCTTCCTTTCTCATAGCATCTCCATTGTAAGAGCCTTTCATCCGCGATGCAAATAGAAAAACCGGCTCGATGAGTAACAACACCTTCCGACGTCCCGTAAAAAGACAATTTAACCTCGCATAATCCTGTAAAAAAGTTATAATACGACCCGTAAAAAATATTATTTTCGGCCGGAGAGTTGCCGAAAAAAGAGGTTGGTGTTAAGAACAAATTGTTAACGTATGAATCAAGGAAAACACAAATGATGAAATTATTCACTATCGATGCTAACAGGTCAATGGGGTCTTTTTTCTTGTTGTTGATTGTGGGCGTATGTCTATGTGCCCCGGGGCTTGCTGCTTCAGGGAAAGCGGCGACTGAATCGAAGCCGCCGGTTGTGGAAGACGCCGTGGCGCCGCCCGCGGTCGTCGCGAAAATCGGCGACTATACCCTTACGAGAGACGAACTCGAACAACGAGTGATGCGGGAGCTTTATCCGAACGATTACGATACCACCGGCGAGGACGTCAAGCCCGTCGATCCGGAGCAGGTGCTCAAGAAAATGCTCGTTGAAAAAGCGATGATGATCGAAGGCCGCCAGAAGAGCTATCTCAAAGACGAACAGACCCGTACATCGATCAAGCGATACGTGGATGGAAGGCTCATCAATTTGCTGTTCCGAAAACACATCGAGGCCCACGACGCTGAAATCGCTCCGACGGAAGATGAGGTCAAACAGAAGATGCTGGCCGATCCGAACGCCCCGCGCGAGAAAGCGGAAATGGCGATTCGGCGCGTGAAGCAAACGCGCGTGATGAATCGGTATTATGCCGAGATAACAAGGAAATCCAACGTCAAGAAACTCAGAGAGAACTTCCCGAAGGTCGTCGCGATCCATCAACGGCTGATGACCCGGCCGAAAAAGCCCCGGAAAGTCAACTTTATCCGCAACTGGCAAGCCCGTGAGGAATTGACACAAAGCGAAAAAGACCTGGTTCTGGTTCAGTTCGACGGCGGGAAGGTCACCCTCTACGACTGGTTCAATGCGCTGTGCGATATTGTTCCGCCGCGTCGGCCCCGAAATTTGAATACCGTCGCGGGGGTGGAACAGTTGTTGGACAGGTCGATCTCCGGGCCGTTGCTCGTTCATGAGGCGATGTCCCTCGGACTCGATAAAGACAAGGAGTATCTCAAGCAGGTGCGCGACTACGAAGACAGACGGCTGCTCGGCCAGGTCCGGTCCGCTAAAATGAAGGAAACCAAAGAACCGACGGACGAAGAGATCCTCGCCTATTTCAATGAAAACAAAGAGGCCTTCGTGACGGGCAGGAATATTAAGATCGACGTGATCTGGTGCGAGAACCTCGACGAGGCCAAGAAGGTCAAGGCCGAGCTGGACGCCGAAAAGGACTTCGAGGCGGTTAAAAAACAGTTTACCCCGGACGATAAGGGTAAGCCTTACTCCGCCTATCCCGGCAGTGAGGGATTGTTCTGGAAGGATTTGAAAGTCGGCGAGCCGAACGATGTGCTGGGGCCGCTCAAAGGCTTTCACAGCCAGAAAGTGCAGTGGCGAATCGTCAAAATCCTGGAAAAGAATCCCGGCAAGCCGCGGGAATACTCGGACAACATGAAGGGACAGATCAAGAGCCAAATCACGAGCGGGCGGAACGAAATCCTGATGGAGCAATACGGCAAAGAGCTGCTGGAGAAATACCCTCACGAGATCTACGCCGACAAATTCAAAGACTACGATCCGTTGGATATTCCGTAAGGCTGTGTTATTTCTAATAAGCCGTCTTAGCGAGACGGTTGTGTCCCTGCGCCCGGCGGGGAAAAGCCAGCCGACGCGTCGTCCAAGACGAGAACCCAGTCCTGGTGTTGACCGGAGGAAGGAGGCTCGAACGTGCGGGGCCCCTTGGCCTCGAAAGTAGCGAAGGGTACATGGACCTGTTCCATTCTTTCCTCATACAGCAAACCGTCCCGCGGGCTGTACCACCAGGCGTTAATCGTGTCTCCCGACATCTTCGACACGTCGATATCGAACGCCCGGCCCATCGTGGAATAAACGAGCGCGCAACGCCCGTCTTTCGCACGCAAGACCGCGCAGTAAGACGGCTCCTTGTGCAGTTCCCCGGCGTCCGAAAGCAGCATCGACGGGTCCGGCGACAGTGATTGTATCGGCCGGGATTCCATCAGGTAGCGCAGATGCTGCATATCGGAGGCGCCTTCGTACTCCAGGGCATCCTTCCACTCGCCGCCGCACTGCCACACGTGATGGGCGCCGTAGGTAAATCCGAAGGCTCCCGAAAAGACCGACCAGTACCCTTCGTACCGGCACTTCCAGGCCGGGGACGTCGGTTTCTCCGGGCGGTTTTCATAGCCCGGCTCGCCGTTCAGGACCGGCTTGACCGGCGTCAATTGGGAGTCGGAACGGATGCGCGTGACGTTCGGCCATTGGTGTCCCCAGGTTTGGTGCATGTTAAAATCGAGCCAGGGATCGTTGTGAAAATCATCGGAGGACGTGCCGACGGGATGGATCGTCATCAAGTGCCTGCCGCCATGTCCCTCTTCCAATCCCCGGGCGACGGCACGCAGCAATTCCCGCTGCTCGTCGGATATCGCCTGCTTGTCCGCCAGCCAGTTGTCGTTGATTTTTTCGTATTCACCGGTGACCAGCCAGATCACATTGTCCCTGTTTTTATACCGTTCGCTCAGGAGCTTGCCGTATTGATAATTATTTTTCATGGGATTGGGAAAGAGCGCCCCCGCGTCCTGGCCCCACATCGTGGCCATCGCGATGGTTAAACCGTGCTTGCGCGCCGTGTCGATGATGAAATCGACGTGTCGCCAGTACGCCTCGTTTAACGCGACCGGATCCAGGTTGTTGAACGGCGACTGCCCGGCGTAATTCTCCATCGGCCGACCGTGCAATTCCACGGGGGCTTTGTGATGCACGCGAACCGCCATGATCTGGACGACGGTAAAGCCCTTGTCGCTGCGGTTCTTCATGTAATGCCGGACGTCGTCCGGGCTTCGTTTGACGAGCACCCAGGCTGTATCGCCCAGCCAGAAGAAGGGCCGTCCGTTATTGAGCATATAATGCCCGGACGTCGTCAAATGAAACCGCTGTGCATTTCGACACCCCGCACCAATAGCTGTCAGACTAAACAATACCATTAAGATGACCAATCGGGATAACGTTTGCGTCCGAGTTTTTCTGTACAATTTATGCGTCACTGCAATTCCCTTCGATTTCATAGAGGAAAATTGATAGAGTTAACTATGAGATTTTTTACGCTATAATGGTCTTCACATCAACGTAATATAAAAGATGTTTGTTTTAATCTTCTGCACCGTTTTTCCCGTCACTTTTCTTTTTATACAATCTGAATGTCTTGGCGCGTAATGATGCTCGAAACGTGTGAGTCGCCGCACCACTTGCTATCACAATCGCTATTAAAGTAGGGACATTCGTTGACAGGAATCCGAGATTAACCTCAATCCCGGACCAGGCTTTCGGGCAAATCAACGCTAAGAGAATGCCGGACAAGAAGCCCACGCCAACAAAAATGAACAAAGCCGATAGTATCGCAGTGACGTATCTCATCGCAATCTCTCCCTTATAAAAAAGTCACACCAACAATAGAGATATCATACTGACCAATTCCTGTTGTCATCCCTGCGAAGGCAGGGATCCAAGAATGTAACGTATGAAGTGGATTCCCGCTTTCGCGGGAATGGCAAATCGTTTTACGTTATTATTTTTGAACGACTTACTTCATTATTCGATCCCTAAACGGTTGGTTTGAGTAAAGACATTACTCGCCGAAGGCGTACAAATGGTCGGTTGTTCGCAGATATATTTTGTTTTCGGTAATCGTCGGGGTGGCGAAAATCTTTTCTTTGAATTTATTTCTCGCCAGAACATTGAGTGTATCGTCAACTTGGATAATCGTCACGACGCCCGGCACGGAGGCGGTAACGATCTTGTCGCCCGCGGCGATGGGGGATGCGGTGTACTGGCCGGCTGCTCCGATGCGCTCGCGGAAGAGTTGTTTGCCGGTCGCCGCCTCCAGGCAGGTGAGGACACCGCCGTCGCGCAGAAGGTAGAGTTTGCCCCGGCAATAGAGCAGCGAAGGCGTCTCGGGAATGCCGCGCTGCATTTCCCAGGCGACATGCGACGGACGGGCGTCCTTTGTCGCTCCGGGACGGATGGCCATGAGGTTGGGATGGCTGCTCGCCTCGAAGCCCGACATAACGTCCATCCATTCAGCTTCGGTAATGATTCGGTTCTTGTCGCGGTCGAAGATTCTCAGCAGTGTGTCCATGTTTCTAATGGGCAGCCCGTAGCCGGGATTGTCTATGGGCAACTCCGGCCGCTGTATAAAGGCAAAGCCTTCGGTCATTTCGTCGCGCTGGATTTGCTTGTCGCGGTTTCGGTCGAATTTCTCGACGGTGATCTTCCATCCCCCGGCCGCATCCAGCTTCTCGTCGCCGCGTCCGCCCAGGGCCGCGCCGCTGGCAAACAACAGCCCTTCGCCGATAACGGGAACACCCACGGTTTCCTCCGGAAAGCCGCCGACCCACCATCTTTCCTCACCGGTGGACGGATCATAAGACGTGAGCCGTTTGTAACCCAGTACGATAAGCTCTTCGGTCTCGCCATGTCGCCAGATGACGGGTGTTGACCATCCGGCCTTGAAGAGCGATCTCTGCTGTTCCCACATTGTCTGACCTGTGTCTCGATGCACCGCCAACATGCGGGAGGAGCCGTCATCGCTATCTAAGACCATGATGACCTTGTCTTTATACACGATGGGCGAGGTGGCCATTCCGTATTTCGTTCTCGGCGTGTCGATTTTCCGTCGCCAGACTTCGTTTCCTGCATGGTCGTAGCACATCAGCCCGAAGGTTCCGAAATAGACGTACACGTTTTTTTCATCCGCGGCCGGCGTGGAAGAGGCGGGATTGTTGAATCGATGAAACCGCCCCTTTGTTTGAGCCTGAATAGCCTGTCGCCACAAAATGGAACCGTCTTCGCGGTCAATACAAAATGTGATGAGTTCCGTGGATTCATAACCCGTAAGGAAAATACGGTTGTTCCAGATAGAAGGCGAGGAGTGCCCTTGGGGAACGAGGGTTTTCCAAAGGACGTTCGATTCCGGGCCGAAATGAACCGGGATATGGTCCGCACGTGCCGCGCCTTGTCCATTCGGACCGCGAAACCGGTTCCAATGAACCTGTGCCTGCCGGCTATTCGCTCTGGCGCCAACGGATAGGATAATGAGGGCATAGATGCTGATGTTTTTCATAAGGTTGTCTCTCAATGAGGCCATAAACATGCTTGGTGATCTCACAATTACTTGATACCGACATTCTACTGCGTCTTCGTACGAATCTCAACTCTATTAAATGGGGGAATTTTGTTGCAAATCGTCTCTTTGCCAATAGTATGGGTGCATGGTCGCTCGTCGGTCGATGGGCGCGATACGATATTCGATATACGACATACGAAAACCAATGCTTGTAACGTTGCATAGATACATATTTCGTGAGCTTCTGCGAGTGTTTCTCTTCGCGGCCATCGGACTGACGCTGATTCTGAGCCTGGGCAGCATTCTCCAGCCGGTGCAGGAATACGGCGTCGGCCCCAAACAGGTGCTCCACCTGATGGCCTATTTTCTGCCGATCACGCTGACCTTCGTGCTGCCGATGGCGGCCCTGTTCGCGGGGGCGCTGATTTACGGGCGGTTTGCCAGCGATAACGAATTGGACGCCTGCCGGGCCAGCGGGATTAGTCTGATAACATTGACGTTTCCCGGACTGGTTCTGGCGATTATCGTCGCTCTGGCCAATCTGTTTTTGAGCTTCCATGTCATGCCGGTCTTCGTGCTCCGCGCGGAAAAATCCCTCAAGGCCGACGCCAAGCAAATCGTATTCCGCAATATTAAAAACCGCCGGTATTACGAACTGCCCCCGGACGGGGAAACATTGATTTACGCCGATCATGCCGACATGCAGAACGACACGTTATTGGGCGTGGTCGTGGCGGAGATAGAAAACAGCCGAATCGTCAACATGACCACCTCTGAAATGGCGGAAGTACATTTCAAGACGCACGACACGTACAACGACGTTCAAATCATCGCGTACAAGTCGAGCCAAATGAGCCCGCAGGGATGGGGCAGTGTCGGGACGCTGCCGGTCACGCAGGAGTTCGGTTCGCTGCTGGGCGACGAGATACGCTTCAAGAAGCTGGGGGAAATGAGTCGTATCGCGGGGGATATGATGCGGTTCTATCCGATTGAAAAATTGGCGCGTCAGATGTACACGCAGTTGATTTTGGAGATACTGGCCCGGGATATTCAGGCGTGGATAGCAAGCGCCAACAACATGGCCGGAGGGCGGGAGAGCGCCTACGAATTAGTGGGTGTGCCGAATTCCGTTAAGATAACCGTCGATCAATACAAGGTGCGAAAACAAGAAATCGAGCTGTCCGGGGCTATTGAGATTGTCGAGTATGCTACGGCCGACAAGCGACCCGTACGCACGTTGACCTGTAGTACGGCGACATTGCACCTTGAAGAGGATATCCCGGCGGCGCCGACCGTGACTCTGGACATCCACAGCCCGCAATCCCGGGGACTTCCGGGAGAAATGAATGAATTGAAACTGCGACACGTGATCCCCGGCTTAAACCTTCCCACGGCTGTGCGGATGATCGCCGATCAGTATAAGACCCGGAGCGGCTCGTTAAAAGCCGAAAAACTGGCCTCCGCGATGACGGATCTTCCGGAGCTGAAGCCCAGTAAGTACTTGACGAGTTTCCATGCCAAATTCGAAAGGCAAACGCGGGATACCGCCGCGGAGATCAAGTCCGAGATTCATTCCCGCCTGGTCTTTGGCATCGGGTGCATACCGATGATCCTGATCGGTATCGGCCTGGGTGTCCTCAAAAAGGGAGGGCATCTACTCAGCGCTTTCGGCGCAAGCTGCGTGCCCGCGGCCATGCTGATCGTGTGTATTATGAGCGGTAAACAACTCACAGAGAATCTGGACGCCCATCAAACGGTTTCCGGCGTCACATTAATGTGGGGGGGGCTGGGAGTCTTGTTCTTCTTAGCTCTCGTGATCTACGGCTGGCTGTTGAGGCATTGAGGAATTCTATAAAATTGAAGGTTAGGCAAACGACATCATGAAGATATTGGACCGATACGTTGCGAAGAATTTCCTGGTCGGTTATGCCATCGCATTCGCCGTTCTGATCGGGCTTCGGGTTATCATCGACCTGTTCGTGAAGATCGACGAATTCACGGAACACCTGGAGCAATACGGGACCGCGGCCGTGATCAGGAATATTCTGACGTTTTACGGCCTGAACTGCACGCTTTACTTCCGCGATTTCGCGGGCATGATCACCGTTGTAGCCGCCTCCTTTTCGTTCGGGAGGATGGTCCGATCCAACGAACTGATCGCGATCATGGCCTCGGGCGTCAGTCTTAAACGGATCATCGCCCCGATCGTGTTTCTGGCCGTGCTGCTGACCGGCGTGCTGGTCATCGATCAGGAGTTCGTCATTCCCCGGCTGGCGGACAAGCTCGTGCGCAATCACGATGACATCCCCGGACAGGAATCGTACGAGGTTATGTTCATCGGCGATGATAACGGCTCATTGATTTGTTCGTTGCGATTTGACGTGGAAACATCAACGCTCTATAAACCGACGATTCTGTTGCGCAAACCTGTTGACGCGGATACGGATGTCTGGGAAGTGACGGCGCGGATCGACGCGGGAAAAGCCGTGTACGACCATCAAGGGCGTCAATGGGATTTATACAGCCGCGATCCGAACGATCCGAACGGCACGGAATGGAATATATATTTCGACAATCCGAATGAGGGCCGCTGGCTTCCCTACGGGGTGCTCTTCGAGAAAGATTCCACCCGGAAACCCCGGCCTATCCCATTCTACGCCAGTAACCTTACGCCGAGAGACATTCCGATCCTGTGCCAGTCCGAGCATAAAACCCTGCTGGGGTTGCAGCAGTTGAATCAGCTTGCGAAGCAGGGCACGCAGATCCGAGACCTGGTCCAGCTTTACAGCCAGAAGCATTTCCGTATCACCGATCCGATTATCAATCTGATCATGCTCATGATCAGCCTGCCGCTTTTGGTCTGTCGCGACCCGAAATCGATGAAGTCGGCGGTCACGATCGCCTTCGGCCTGACGGGCGCGTGTTTTGTTTTGACGTTCGCCTGTAAAATCATCGCGACGGAAGCGATCTTCGACAAAGTGATGCCGGAATTGTGGGCGTGGCTGCCGGTCTTTGTGTTCCTTCCGATCGCGTTTATCGAGCTGGACTCGATGAAGACATAGTCCCCGCCTGGTGGGATAGCTTCTCGTATCGCGTGAGGATTAGAAATAAATCTTAAATGTGAATCCGAACGCGTTCAATTCCTTCCACTCATCGTCGAACTTTCTCGATTCCCAGACATAGTACAATTCGCTCTCCATGTTTTCTGTCAGCTCGAATGTCACCCCGGAGTAGATCCTGTTCTTCTCGAACGCATGCCCTTCGAAGTTGAGAAACAACTGGTCGGCAAAGTATGGCCGGAATTTGAATTTTGTGAATTCCCAGGGCAGATCAACTTTGAGTCGGTGGACGTATCGCCAGAGATCCTCCTGGTCTTCTTTGTCGCGAAACTCGAATCTCGACCTGTCGGAAAATTCATACGCCCCCAATTTCCCGTTGAACGTAATGTTCACGTGCGGCCGGTTTTCCTGGGTCCAGTGGCCGTTGACCTTGCAGAAGTTGACCTTGTAATTGAGCCCGAGATCGATCCAATCCGCAATGCCATGATACACGAATCCCAGGTCCGTATTGTGAAGATACAGGTGTCCGGCGCTATGACCTAATTTCAGATGTTCCCGGACCGCCACTTCCCAGTCCTCGTTAATAGCGTAACCGGCAACCACCGTTTGCCAGAATTGGACATCTCCGTCGGCAAAAGCATAACATGTCTCGCCGCAACGTAAAACGGCGATCAGGGCTACAACCAGACGCGTCCACTTTTTTGTTTTCAATCAGACACTCACAAAGCCAAAGATAACTCGTCACCTGTGAACGGACAGATCACTTGATACAGCATCTCTGTCGTCCGACGTTATATCAGGAACAAACCCACGGTGGTTTAGATTAGATACGCCTCGGGGCTTAAACGTTGCTCCTCCTGAGATGGGCCGCTTCGCGAATCTCCCTGTTGGTCCTGACGCTGCACCAAGCCTTGCCGCACATCGAGCAGTAGTCCGTCGAGGGTCCGAGCGTCTCCATTTCCCGGCAGACTTCGTCGTGCATGCGCTTGGCGGTTTTCGGATCGAGCGATTCGGCCAGATGCGTTTTCCAGTCCAGGTTCGCCCGGGCGACGCTGAGCCGTTTGTCCCGCTCGGCGGCGCCCTTCAGGCCGCGGGCGACGTCGCCCGCGTGGGCGGCGATTTTGGACGCGACGACCCCCGCCCGAACGTCGTTGGCGTCGGGCAGGCCCAGGTGCTCTCGCGGCGTGACATAACACAAGAACGATGCGCCGTAAAACGCCGCCGCGGTCCCGCCGATCGCCGAGGTAATATGGTCGTAGCCGGGCGCGACATCCGTCACCAACGGGCCGAGCACGTAGAACGGCGCCCCGCCACAAATCTCCTGCTCGATGTCCATGTTATATTGAATCTGATCGAACGGCACGTGGCCGGGTCCCTCGACCATGACCTGGCAGCCTCTTTCCTGTGCCCGGGCGGTTAACTCGCCGAGGGTTCGCAGCTCTGCGATTTGCGCCTCGTCGGTGGCGTCGGCAATCGCCCCCGGCCGCAGACCGTCACCCAATGAAAAGCACACGTCATACTCGAGCATGATGCCGCACAAGTCATCGAACATCTCGTAGAGGGGATTCTGCTTTTGATGATGCAGCATCCATTTCGCCAGGAGCGCCCCGCCCCGGCTGACAATCCCGGCGACCCGATGTTCGAGTAAATCCAAATGCTCCCTCAGAATGCCCGCGTGAATCGTGAAAAAATCCACGCCTTGCCGGGCCTGTTTTTCGATCACGTCCAGAATGATCTTCTTATCGATCTCCTCGACGCCCCGGTTCTCGATGACCTGATAAATGGGCACTGTCCCGAACGGAACCGGGCATTTAGCCAGCAGCGTCTCGCGGGTCGCATCCAGATCGCCCCCCGTACTCAGGTCCATCATCGCATCCGCCCCGGCGTCCAAAGCCGCCTGCATCTTTTCAAGCTCAACATCTATCGAAGACCGAATGCTGCTCGTCCCGATATTGGCATTGACCTTCGTCGTCAAGAGCCTGCCAATCCCGGTCGGAACCAAACCGGATTCCAGATGCAGCCGATTCGCCGGGATCACCAGCCGCCCTGCCGCAATCTCGTCCCGAACCAGCTCGGTATCGACATTTTCAACCGTCGCGACGGCGTTCGTTTCATCGCTGATGACTCCATCGCGAGCCATTTGAAGTTGTGTAGCCATTTCTTCACTTCCCATCTAAAAAACAAAAAATCGCTTCAGCAGCACCGTAAGGCATCCTGCCAGGAAGCGATTCGTTCGCAAGCAACCGGCTTTTGATATTTGTGAATCACTTTCCTACGCAGGCATTGACGCCGGTCCGGCGATTATCCTGATCAGGTTCCAAGGGTTTTCTCTCAGGCCCGCTGACGCCACGAGCCACCCCTAGTGAACGAGCCTATTATAACCTTTACCCCATCGCGGTCAAGAAAATAGTGTTGCGGGCATCTCGTCACGTGTGCCCAGACTTTCTGGCAAGGGGTTTGTCGCTTCCGGATGCTTCTTTTCGGGGCCGAAAACCTCCCCGAATGTCATTGCGAGTCCGCCGAAGGCGGGCGCGGCAATCTCAAATGTGCGGAGAATTGAGATTGCTTCGCTTCGCTCGCAATGACAATGAGCATAATCCTTTATGAAAGTGATACCTATGTAGTGCCGGAAAAATTAGACACACCCCGTCTCGCCCGCGTGTGCAAAAACAGGGCTTGCACACCCTACCGACTGATTCTACGACGCTTGCAAAAAGATGCGGACGCCCTTTTTGTTCGAGGTGACGATATCGAGCTTGCCGTCGGCGTTCATATCGACGACCTCGAATTGCGTTCCGACGCCGGAGTCGTTATCGATTTCGTGCAGGATGAACTCGGGCGTGCCGTTCGAGCGGCGCAGCTCGAACCAGTAGAGCATGGCCGGGTCGTGCCCGCCGGGGTCCTTGCCCTGGTGGGCGAAGTGCCGCTTGCCCGTGACGACGTCCTGAATCCCGTCCCGGTTCATATCCGCCAGGATCATCGCGTGCACCTGCGAATACTTCTCGGAAATCACGTGCTTTTTAAACTTCGAATCGTCGAGATGCTCGAACCACCAGACGCCGTACCGGTGCGCCGAACTGGTAATCACATCGCTATCGCCATCATTATCGACATCGTAAACGAGCATATTGGCGCAGTCCTCGCCGAGGTTCGTCGGGTGGAATTTCCAGTTATTGCGCGTCCGCCTTCGCGGCGCCTGCCACCAGCCTTCTTTGACGAGCACGTCGCATCGCCCGTCGCCGTCAATATCGCCCGCGCCGAGGCCGTGGCTGTATTTCTTCGTACCCGGCGCATCCGGTCCGGCGGCGATCAAATGCATATCCCACAGCCCGTTGAGATCGTCGGGCACGCCGAACCAGGCCATCTGCCCTTCCGGGCGGACCGCGAAGATCGGCACCGGCTTGCCGTTACCCAGCAGATCGGCGAAGATCGGCGTCTCGTTGCACGCGCTCTTGGCGACGATGCGTTGTTTCCAGTGGCCGGGCTGGTTCTTCGGATTCTCGTACCAGAAGCACTCGGTATCGGGCAGCCCGATCACAATCGAATCAACCCATCCATCCCCGTTGACGTCCTGCGCAAAGTTAACGAAGCAATTGCTATACCCTTTGGTCCCATCGTATTTCCCAACGGCCCGAACCTCGTGCATTTTCCACCCGGGCGCCGCATACCACACGTCGCCGGACAGAATATCCAACTTCCCATCCCGATTCACATCTCCCGTCGCCACCCCCTCGCCCCGAAACGTCTTATCCACAACAACCTTCGTAAAACTCACCTCGCCCGCCGAAGCCGACAAGGAAAATACCATCGCCAGAACGACCAACAAACAAACCCATCTCATATTCATAATAACCTCCAATTCCAAACATGGTCTATAAGTTCCCCATCATTATAGCCAGCCAATCGCCGGCAGGCAAACAAATACCCAGAACCGCAAGGTGTGCCTACTGCTCCTATTCTTCTTCATGACAGATAAACTCGTATGTACTATTCACAGGGTACAGATGCCATCCTAAGTTGAGCTAAAAGGTTTTCGAACCGACCGTAAGAATTTGCTGAGATATGTTGATTAAAAATTATTTCCGAAAAATGAACGGATTGACGTCTTCCAAACCATTTGTAGAAAAGGAAATATGACAACACAGCTATTTTTGATATACAAGAACAAGCATTGATCCAATTAAGAATCTGGATAGTGAAAGTTTTTCTTCTCTCAACATCCAGGAAATGTTAAAATCAACATGTGAATTCACTATTGCTTAAAGGAATTTCAAAAAGAACAAAAGGGAGAATTAATACTTTATGACCGTTGCAGTATCATGTATAGAAAGTCCTAAGAAGAGCAGGGAAGCACTATATAAAAGGTTTCGACCTAAACTTACAGCAAATCCGAATTTAAACCGAACACTCGTGAGTTTTCAGGCCAATCGAAAACTGCCTTTTTATAGATGGTTCAAATACAAAGAAGGCTTTTCGGCGGATTTTGTGGAGTATGTTGTAAGGGAATTAAATAAGTCAGAAGGACTTTTGCTAGATCCTTTTGCCGGAATGGGTACGGCATTATTTGCTTCAAGGCGAATGGGATTAAACGGAATTGGTATTGAATTACTACCGTTGGGTTTTTTTGCAATGGCTGTGCGACTTGCAGCTGAAAGCATCACGCCAAAGAACTTTAAAAGAGAACTGGAGAAGATCGAAAATATCAAATGGTCAAAATATTATGATCCGGAATTCAGGCTGGCTCATGTACCTATTACTGAAGGTGCTTTCTCATTAAATACAGAACGGTCAATCGCAGGATACCGAGCATATTGTGATCGAATAGCAGACGGATATTTGAAAAAGCTATTTGAGTTAGCTTGTTTATCCATCCTTGAATCGGTCAGCTATACTCGTAAAGATGGGCAGTATCTTCGATGGGATTATCGGGCTGGAAAGACACGAACGAAATCAAACTTCAACAAAGGAAGAATTGCAGATTTTGACTCAGCGATTTGGAAAAAGCTGAAAGAAATATACACTGATTTAGAAAATGGGAGGGAAAGGCCTAGAGAATTGTTCGACAGGGAGAAGGATAGAAAAAAAATTGGAACGTTGGATTTGCGACAAGGTTCTTGCTTAAAGATATTGCCAGAAATGAGCAGTGGGAGTGTGGACATAGTGTTGACTTCACCGCCCTATTGTAATCGATATGATTATACTCGTACGTATGCCCTTGAGTTGGTGTACTTGGGAATCAACGCTGAAGAGCTAAAAGCATTACGTCAAAATATGCTTTCTTGCACAGTCGAGAATAAAGCAAAGGTTAACCAGCTGAGGGCATTATACGAGAACTCAAGCAACAAAAAAATATACAACAAGATTATGCGGGTATTCAAAGCTCAAAAGGCACTTAATGAAGTACTCGACATCCTTGACAGGTTGGGAACTGCTGGCGAATTGAACAATACAAATATCCCAAACATGATTAGAAATTATTTTTTAGAAATGGCATTCGTTATTTATGAGCTTAGTCGCATTTTACGACGAGGTGGAAAGATTGTCATGGTCAATGACAATGTGCGATATGCAGGTGAGGAGATTCCGGCGGACCTAATTTTGTCTGACTTTTCCAGAAGATTTGATCTACACACAGAGACTATCTGGACGCTAGGTAGAGGGAAAGGCAATAGCAGTCAGCAAATGGGATCTCACGGTAGAAGCGAATTGCGTAAGTGTGTCTATGTTTGGAAGAAAGATTAATAACCAAGGTCAGAAGTGAGGTCGCATGGGAGAGCCGAAAAAAGGTAAAATGACAGATGAACATCTGATTGTGGCACTAACAAAAGCCTATATGGCTCGAGCGCAACTTTTCCATAGAGGAGTGAAAGCATCAAAAATAGATTTACTTATCACGGAAATCGATAGCATCAATGACACAAATCTGGACTGGATGGACGAAAAACTTGGGATTTCACAAGCGGCGATTGATCGTGTAAAAGAAGCTGGTGGTTCTCCACATCAGGTATTTGCCCATCCACAAGTAATCATGAAGCGTCCTCATCTCATCGGTTACTACCGAAATATCGTCACGATATCCAAGAAAGGAATTGGGCAGATCCTTTTTTCAACTGAAAAATATGAAACCGGCCAGAAGAAGATGATCGCCAGCGAGGATGCTATAACGGTATGCGAAACTCTGAACCGAATTTTGAGTGGTGTTATAGAAAAGTTACCAGATTACACCATCGAATTGAGTCGTCAGGCTGTCCTTGCAGAAATTGGCACCGAGCTTCAGGGAACATGGGCAAACGTCATTGGTCGGGGGGCAGCCAAGGCAGTAGAACGAATTATTGGGGAATACATCGATAAAGAAGACCTTGGATGTTGCCTGAAAGACGGGAGCTTCAAGCTGAAAAACGGCTGGGCTATCATCTTTGCAAATGAACCAGATGTTGCGTTTTTTGATGCCAATGGATTAAAACAAATTGCTATTGAGATAAAAGGTAGTTTAGACAAGGCTGGTGCACAGACTCGTTATGGCGAAGCAAAGAAATCG
>Ga0272442_10003394_pt1 | contig 22399 bp, 19 predicted proteins | sample SSMForm2O_FD_200262 | JGI IMG/M metagenome (GOLD analysis project Ga0272442, IMG submission 200262) | Marine sediment archaeal communities from Little Sippewissett salt marsh, Falmouth, MA, United States - SSM-Form-2O | ecosystem: Environmental > Aquatic > Marine > Wetlands > Sediment ...
AGATCTCCTCAAGGGATGCATGATTGATGTTGCCGAAACAGATGGTCTCATCGCAGCGGCCGCAGGGCTGCACGCGGCCGTCTGTCCGGATTCGCAGATGATACCATGAAATATAACAGGGCATATGATGCCACAGAGGGGCGGACATTTGCATGCGGAACAGCGCCCACCGGATATTTTCAGCCATGGCAAGGGACCGGAGGCGCTTTCCGGCCTGTTCGAGAGCCCTGGTGACGGTTTGCACCTCCACGGAGCCCGGACTGTGACTGTCTCCAGATGGTTTCAGTGGACGCATGGGAGAGAAGAAGAGGCCGTCACAGCCATACCGCACGGCCAAGTCCACTGCATCCGGAATGGAATCCTGGTTGTTTTCATTAAAAACGAAATAGATGATGACTTCAGGTGATTTCGCATCGTTCTTTTTCTTTTTGTCTCTCAACAGGGACAGACCATTCAAAATGTCCTCAAAATAATGCCGGGGATTTCCGGGATAATTGGCAGCGAATTGATCCGGCGTGACCGCCCACAGACTGATTTTCAGGGTATCCGGACCCGAGACGATCAGTTCGTCGACGGTTTCTTCGGAGAGAAGGGAGCCGTTGGACAGCAGGGTAGTATGCATGCCGGAGGATCCTGCCATTTGAATCATGTCGAAAATGCGGGGGTGCAGCAGCGGTTCGCCCCGGCCCTGGAGAATAATGCTGCCTGTTCGCATGGCAGAAAGGGATCTGCAGATTTGTCCGAACAACGCAGGTGACATATCCGGCAATGCTTGGGTTCCGTTGTTCTGCCTGTGACCGTCAGGACCGTGCCATGAACAGCCGATACAGTTCATGTTACATCGGTCCGTGACATCCACGTCCGCGTAGAATGGACCGCATCCGGCTCTTTCTCCGGTGACCAGACCCTGAAGCAGCCTGTATTTTTGAATCCATGTGGCCATGAAATATTTATCTATTTGTTTTCATGATATTCTTCTTCCGTGTTGACCGCCCAGATGTTTTCCTTGGATCCGGATCCCGAAAGCAGGGCGGCAACGGCCGCCATGGCCGTCATCATGGAATGATCCTGATTGTTGTACCGGTGCATGCCGTTTCTTCCGATCAGAAAAAGATTGGCGATTTCATCAGTGAACTGGCGGACTTTGAAAAACGCGTCATATGTGCCCAGATATGCCGGGTAGGTTTTGGGAACGCGTATGACCACGGTGTCGAGAACGTCACCGGCATTGACAAGTCCTGTCTCCGACAGCTCGCTGACAGCGAAACGGCTCAACGCACGGTCTGTCCGGGACCACAAGGAATCATTCTTGTTGCAGAAGTATTCGGCGCCGATCCAGACTTTGTTTGTGTCCTTTAGCAGATAAGGGCTCCAGTTGTTGAATATCTGAAGGCGGCCGACTTTGACTGCTTTTTCCTGAATGTAAATCCACTGATCCGGAAGCAGGTGATTGATGGTTGGGATCTGCGAATCATTTCCTTTTTTCAGACGGGAGAGTAAAATACCGACAATGATGAAATCGCGAAACCTCAAACCGGAGGCAATGCGACGGATATCTTCCGGGATACCGGTCCGGATGGCACTGATGAGATCCGGAACAGGCATGGTGGAAAAAACATACTCACAGGGCACATTCAGAAAACGGCCAGTCCTGACATTCTGGACCGTCACGGCCGTAATGCGTTTTTTCTTGATAATGAGGCCGGTGACACGATGATGAAGATGAATCTGAGTGTGCCGGTGTATTTCATCCGCCACTGTTTCCCACATATGTCCCGGGCCGAATTTTGGATAGAGGAACTGTTCAATCAGACTGGTCTCACTGTATTTCTGGGAAACGGAGTAATCCGCAAGGATATGACGACGGAACGCGTGCATGACTGTTTTGGCCACAGACAGGGTCTTGATGCGCTGAACGCCCCAGTCCGCGTGGATATCTCTGCATGGCACGCCCCAGATTTTTTCTGAATAGTCCCTGAAAAATATTTTATAAAGCTCCTCTCCGAAGCGGTGGATAAACAGATCCTCCAAAGTGACAATGGGCCTCTGCGGTGACAAGCGGATTTTCATATAACTGGAGACAATTTTGGCCGTTTGACTGATACCAAGACGGGCCATGGTTTTCAGGCCCGGGGACAGGGGATAGTCGAAAAACTGTTTCATAAACAAAATGCGCGAATATCTTTTTCGAACCAGCATCACCCGGTCACTTTCTTCCGGGTCGGGTGCATCCGGCTTATTTGAAAACGGCAGACTCCGGTTCAGCAGCAGATCATCTGCAGCCGGTTTTCCCTGTAACGGCAGAAAATTCAGCCACCAGTCTATTATCCGTTCTGATTTTGAGAAAAAACGGTGCCCGCCGATATCAATTCTGTTCCCCTGATAATGGATGGTCCTTGAAAGACCGCCGATCTCGCCCGATTGCTCGTACACCAGGGGGAGAATATCACTTTTTTGAAGAAGTTCGAACGCCGCAGTGAGTCCTGCGGGTCCGGCGCCGATAATAACGGCTGTTTTTCTTTTTGTTCCGATGATGGGCCTCGCTGGCAATACGGTAACGGCAAACCGGTTTTGAAAAAGAATACGGGATTCCGGTCGGTCAGGGTCTTTGAAGCATTGTCTTGAATCCGCCGAAGAGAACAAATATCAGACTGCTGTAAAAAAGATACAAGCCGTGCAAAAATACGGCCGCGATAATGAACTTGCCTCCCATTCTGTCTTTCAGAAACCTGTAAAAATCCTTGTTGACCCGCATGCGGATGAAGAGTATCAGCATCAAACCGATCCAGGCGGCCGGCCGGATAAACCCCGATATCAGCAGGAAAACTTCTATCCAGACAAGGACCGCGCTGAGACGCTGGTCGACCGTGACATTCAAATCCCGGGGGATATGCGGCATGTTTGATATCAATCGTGTCCAGGGGATGGCACGGCAGAAGATGTCTGAATGCAGCCAGGTCCGCAAGGTCCATTTTTTCAGATGGGTGACCTGAATGTGGGGGCATAAGCGGATTTGGTGTCCGGATCTGTACAGCCTGTATCCCAGTTCAATATCCTCAATGGATGGTCTGGCAAAGGATACATTAAAGCCGCCCGTGGAACGGAAGACATCGGTTCGTATGGCCCCGCATCCGGCCCAGAATGTCCAGGCATCTCTGCGGCTGTTCTGGTGAACATAATGATGCTGGAGGTTTTTATACTGACTGATCAGTCCTCTGTGCGACGGCTGGTTGTCATAGGAGCCGAAAAGCGCGGATATCCCGGGATTTTCCGAAAACTCCCTTTCGATCCGGATGAAGATATCCGGATGGGGAGATGTGTCCGCGTCCAGAAAGACCAGCAGATCACCGGTGGCAAGGCAGGCCCCGTGATTACGTGCGAATGCGGGCCCCCTTGGGGGCGGCGGCAGCACGGTTTTCCGTATGTCACTGTTACGGACAGAGGCGCCGCTTCCATCGGTGGAAGCGTCATCGACAAGAATGATTTCATCGGGACGACGGATCGTATTCCTGATCCCGGCAAGGCAGATACCGAGATTGGTCTTATCGTTATGAACGGGAATAATTGCAGAGATATGCATGACGGTGGTATGAAATACGGATTCCTATGTTATAAAAAAGCAATATTAAGTATAATCATTTTATGAACTTTTTCCAAACCGATTCTTGTGAACCCCGTCAAGAATTTCCTTTTTTCTGAAAAAGATTTTGTCAAATATTGAAAAATCATCCCGGGAACAGGTGAGGCGGCATTTGTTTTTATATATATCCGTCTGCCCGAAAACCTGGATGATTTGCGGACACGGATAATCCCTGCATTCCCCGCAATTATTCAGGTTTCATTTTTGCACACAATTCCTGACCGTCTGATACCTGCACGATGAGACAGTGGCGCATCCTGTGCACAGAATATCCCCGATCCGGGTACCTTCATTGCGCATTCCGGCGCGGACCCAGAGGGACAGCACATCCGAAAGATACACGGGATCATTCTCCAGGGAAGCGATCCGACGGGGGCATTCATCATATAAATCACCACAGCATCCGATCATCAGATCTTGCCTTTCAAAATTTTTATAATCGAATGGTTTGTCTTGATATAAAATAACAGATATTTTCAAAGGGAGCAAGGATAAAACAGTGGCAGGCAAATATTAAAAATAGCGCACAAGTTCTGAATTATTCTGAATCTTGTGCGCCTGACTACCGCTGATGGATGAGAATGTTTTTGGGATTATGATATCTTTTCATACATAATAAATGAATCCAGAGGTTTTTTCGTCGGTGTTTTCGGCCAGCCTGCCGGGACACCGACGGGTGTGATACAAACCTGTTTGTATCTTTCCGGTATCTGCAGCACTTCTTTGGTAACATGGCCGGGGATGGAGCCGGTATAGTAAACCGTTCCGTATCCAAGGGCTCTGGCTGCCAGCATCAGCGTGCCGGCGGCCAGCGGGCCGTCATGATCATTCCAGTAATGCCGTTCCGATTCCATATCCACAAGAACCACCACGTAAACCGGGGCCGAGAAGACATCCGTATAGTACTGTTCTGCTTTTTTCCGCTGTGTTGTTATCTCTTCTTCGGTCCATTTTTTATTCTCTTTATACCGGCTGATGGCATTGTCCATGCAGGCCTGCTTCATCCTGTTCAATGTTTCCCTGTTACGTATCACAACAAATTTCCATGGCTGCTGATTTCCGGCAGTGGGTGCCATGCGGGCGGCGTTCAGGATTTGAACCAGATCTGCTTCCGGTACCGGTGCGGATGTGTATTTACGGACAGACCGTCTCGTATGAATGGTCTCCATGATACCGGATGATGCTTTCCGGCAGGATGCCAGGCCAAATCCGGCCGCGCTCAATCCGGCTCCCGCAAGGACGCTCTTTTGAAGAAAAATCCTTCTGTTCTTCATAATCAAATCCTTTCGCGATGGATCCGTTTTTGTCGTGCTACTCATTTTTCAATGCCGCCATGTAGGCCGACTGCATTTTTTCAACCTGCTTTTTAAACTCGGGAAAACGGCTCCACAATTCCTTGTCGCATTTCCCGAGATCTTCGCATTGAATGCAGGAATCCAGGTTTCTTTTCATCGCGCATGGGCGTACCGTGCATTTTTGAATCACAATGCCTTCGGGTTTGTCCTCTGCTTTGCAGCCCCAGCAAATCACCCGATCCTGATCAAACGTGACGCCGTAGCGCTGCCCGATCTGCCATGATTCGAAGGCTTTCTTCTTCTGTTCGAGGCTGTTCTCACGGGTGGCCCTGAGCATGGCACAGTCGGGCGGGCATTGATACCCGCAATAGGTCAGTTTTTTTGGATCCGGAATTTCGACCTGTCCGGATGTGCCGGTTTCTTCTGAGAACAGATTCCGTCCGCATGCGATCAGGGCGCACGTTGTCATTCCCAGTTGCGCACATTGCCTGATAAATTCCCGTCGATCGGTTTGGCTTGTCATGAGATTCTCCTTGTGATTGGATTTTCAGTGTACTCACCATACATTCCGGGCAATACCCGTATACGGCATATATTGCTGTCTGAATTCTGCGGTCACGTGTGTCAGCCCGAAAAAAAATGCCGTTTGAATCCGGGGAAAAAGCATGACCACCATATGCTGGCTTTTATTTGCTCTTAACGGACCGGCTTGCTTTTCAGGTACTCTCATAATCTTTTTCTCTGATCACAGTCTGCCGGACGGAAATCGCCTGTCCGCACAGCGTGTGATCAGGCCCGATCCTGCTGCAGATCCTGAATTTCCGAGGGAGATCCCTGCTGGTCCGGCGAAGAACCGGTATCAGCGATATCAAAGGAAGTGGCATCCCCCAGTGGCCGGTGTTTTCAGGCCGGATTTGGGCGTCACGGAATATCCCCGGTCATTATAAAAATAAAAAAAAAGAATCAGGAGTTCGACCGAAAACATGAATTCGGACGTTTTTCAGGGATTACTGGGATTGAACTAATTTTTTTTGAATTCTCTGGGTGTCCGGCCTGTGTATTTTTTAAACGCGGCATTAAAGGCTGATTTGGAATTAAACCCGACTTCATATGCGATCTCAAGAATGTTTTTCCGTCCGTTGTGTCCGTTGGAGATGCGTTGTATGCTTTCTTCGATACGGTATGTGTTGATGAAATCACAGAAATTTTTATGGAAGGACTCGTTGATAACCCGGGACAGCAACCGGGGGGAAATCGCGAGGGTGCGTGCCAGAGTGGGCAGGTTTATGCCGGAGTCCAGATAGGGTTTCCCGGTATGCATCAATTTCAGGAGACTTTTCTGATATCTGATCCGGTCTTTTTCATCCAGTGCGGATTGAAAATATCTGGACGGTTTGAAAAAATATTCCGGTTTTTTCAGTGCGATAAATACAATACCATTGAAAAGAAAAAAGACGGAAATAAAATACAGACTGGTTGTGTACGGACAGATACTGCGAAGCGCCGCATTGCAAATGACAACCGCAGACTGAAATTTGATGAGCCAGAATACGATATAACCCATCAGAAACAGGCGCAGCCAGTCCATCTGACAGTGTGATTGTGTTGTGAAGAAGGAGCTGAAAGAGAATCCGTTGGCATGCAGCAACCTGAGAACGGCCATGATATAAACAGCGTTCTGAATGAGAACAAGCACGCTCAGCACCGGGAGGAGAGGTGCCCGCCACAGCATATAAGCGGGATTTGGTATGAGTATGGCCGAAACAGTGGTCACCATGACAATATACGGGATGAGGTGGAGAAGATCCTTTTGATGCGGCCGGAATCGATCATCCAGCGTGGCTCTGACATACAGATAAAAGAGCGGGGCCACGATAAAAGTAAGCTGCTCGATGATAATCACGTGTCTGTAATAACGCCCGAGTGCGAGAGGCATCCCGATACTCAGCATCAACGTGCAGCCGATGAGAATGGCAAATACAAAGAGCATGAGTCCCATGATCAGACTTCGCAGCCGGGTGGCCTTTTGCGGATGTGTCGAGAAAAATACGGCCATAAAAAGGGCCTGAAAGAGCGCGATGATACTGAAAATATGATGGAGATAAATTTTCATCACTCTGCTGCCTGATCATAAGATCACATAAATGCACGACCAATGGAATATATTATTTTTCAGTGTACAATTCAACCGTCTTTTCCCGGACCGGTGGCGCTGAAATCAATGAAAAGTTACTCTTTTCTCTTCCGGAATTCCATGCTCTGGACATTCCGTACCAGTGTTTTCATTTTTTCAGTGATCTGAAGTGGTTCCATGTTCTGACAGGCGATGCTGATGCTTTCAGGGGCCGTCAGAATAAAAAACAGGTCATCGGTGTCCACAAGCAGCCGGTCCGGTTTGTATGTATCCATGATGGCGAATCCACCGTGCGATCCCTGTATGGATAACGCGGGAATCCCCGCGTCACTCAGAGCGATCAAGTCAGGCTGGATGGTATGCATCAAGACATGAAAGCATTCGGACACCTCCCGGGCTGTTGCCCGATTGCGGTGAAGAAGATAAAACAGAACGGATAAAAGGCGGTCGATTTTCATGGCATTGAATACGGATACATAGGGACCACCACAGGCGGGGCCTGACCACAGAACCGGTCACGGATCAGTATCCCGCAGATGGTCGGTTATTTCTTCCTGGCGGCCCATTCGCTGCGCAGCATGCTCATTACATGCGAACTCCACCATTTGCCGTCAACCCGTGTCGTTTCTCTGAGCGTGCCTTCATGAACAAAACCCAGGTTTTGATAACATGCAATGGCCGGTTTGTTGAATGTGAATACGCGCAAATCAATACGATGAAGCCCGAGTTCCTGAAAACCGAATTCAAGCAATTTAGCCACCATGTCCCGGCCGAGTCCCCGGTCGCGTTTTTCCGGTGATATCACTATGCGGGACAGCGAGGCGGATCCTGAGATTGTGTTTACGCGGCTGAGTTCACCGTATCCGACCGGAGCGCCATCCGGAAGACCATAGCTGAAGGGAAACAGGGTCGCATTGACCGGACCGGCATCCTGAATATGATACAGCAACTGTGAATCGTCCAGGGGCCAGGTGAACAGCGGGCCGGCCCATGCAGCCATTTCGGCCTCCGACCGGATCCAGGATACAATGATCTGAATATGGTTTTTTTGAAATGGCTGAATATCCAAAAACGGATCCTGTTATCAAAGACATCAATGAAAGGATTGTTGTTCATTTTAACAAGCAGGATGTAAAAATTCAAGAGAAAAAGAGAAAGAGACGGGGTACTTTTTCAAATACACCGTCTCTTTGAGGGAAGGAAAGAAGAGAGAGAGGTGATCAACATGGTCAGCATGTCAATCACTGAATAATACGTCAGAAAGACATCAATGGTTCCATTGTTTCGCAGATTTTTTACAAATAATGTAAATATTCAAACAGAGTCCGGAGAATCCGGTGATCAGGGCTTTTCGAAAAAAACCATCCCGATAATCCGGTGGTTACACCCTGTACACCTTGAAGAGGGTGGTGATCTTTTTCAGTTCACGGGCAATGGATATACCGTTGGGGCATACCTGCTCGCATTGCCGGCATTGCAGACATGTCCGATCCGGTCTCCGGTGCACGGGCACACTGCGGAATACATCCACTGCCAGATCCGGACGATGCTGTTCGGCATGGTAATAGTGGGCGGCCCTCAGCAGGGCCGGGATTTCAACGTGCCGGGGACACAGGCGCTGGCAGGCACCGCACATCATGCAGTTCCTGGAACGGTTTTCTCCGGCATGGCGATAAAGGGACATGTCTTCTTCACTGGTCAAGGATTCTTTCACAGCGGACAGGAACCGGTCCATCTCGGCGAAGCTGCTGAATCCTTTGATGACAGTGGTGACGGCAGGGTGGGATGCGAGTTTTTTGAAAAAGGCAAGCCGGAGGTCTTGATCGTGAATTCCTTTCATGGTTTTCATGGCCATGATCCCCACTTTTTTCTTCTCTGCGGTAATGAGTTCACGGGCCATGGCATCGAAAGCCGGTTGATTCATGACCGGCATCAGAAGTTTGTAGAAATCCGTATCCAGGGCTTTGGCCACACACGCTTTCACATCGTTGTGCGTGGTCAGACCCGCAAAACGGACCTTGCCGGCTTTCCTGTAATGATGGAAGCGCTCATAGATGGCACTGTCATCCACTTCTTCCCGCGCATGGCGGTTAAACATCAAAAAGTCGATATGATCTGTCTGAAGTGTTTTCAGAACATTATCAATATCGGTAAAATTATCCTTGAGCGCGATATACACCTGGTTTCGTCTCGATTTTAATACGCTTCCCAGTTCCGCAATACACTGCCCTCCGCTGTAGCTGGCTGACATATGAATAAGATTGATGCCGTGATCAATGGCATAGTGGGCCACGTTCTTTTTCAGGCCGGATCCTCCCAGGCTGAGCAGTGACAGATGGATACCGGTCCCCGGAATCTCCCGGTAGGCCATAGACGGATGGTTATTGCGGATGCTGCCGGTGGTATCTGCGCCTGCCGCGGATGTCCGGTGCAGAAGCGGGGGGGCGACTACTGCCGCAAGACCGGTTTGAATAAAAAAGTCCCGCCTTGTCAGATTTTGTTTTTCCGGCATGTCATGTGCCTCCTTTTTATTTTACTTATTTTGAATATAATAGAGATGCCGGTCCAAGTCAATCAAAATTTCAGTGATGTTCCGGCACGGATACATGAAAGAGGGAAGAGAGGGGGGGACAGTGCCATGCATCTTTCAGGAATGCACGGCATTCTGAACAGTCTTACAGGCAGTATGCATAACCGATTTTCGCAAAAAAAGTGCGTTGCGTTTGCCTGACAGGAAGATCGATTTCACCTCGATGATTATCAGAATACCCCAGAAAAAAGACCGTCCGGGGATTGATTTTATATGAAAATAAAAATTGTGTAAAAATCAACGCAGTCAGAGGTTCCGTATCCGTATCCTCATACAGGGCCACATTTCTCCTGTAGTGTTTGTATTGAATGATGCCACGCAGCATGATCTGTTTGCTGAACTGATACATCAGTTTCAGTCTGGATATGTTGGCGGTATAGAGTCTTCCACCCTCTACATCGAGATGTTCATATACGTGGTCCAGTTCCATTCTGACATGCAGGCCTGCATTCCACGTCATGCTGGGATTCAAATGGGTGGATGTGCCTGCCTGTGTATTGGTATAATCGATCCGGTCGCCATATCGCCAGTAAATATGGATCAACATGGGTGCCGCAGGATAAAGACCTGCGCAGCCCTGAATCCAGTTGGTCCGGAATTCCTGACCTTCATAGCGGTCGCGTCCGATCTCTGTATATATATGGCCGTGAGAACGCATGGGCCCTTCATAATTCAATCTCATGGTATATGCGCGGTGCATGAGTTTATTGTCCCGGGTTCTCCGGAAGTCCCAGCTTCCGTAAATACTCAGCCAGTTGTACCAGTGATTTCCATCCGCCCGCCATTTCCAGGTACCGCCCAGTTCGCTGTACTTGTATCCGGACTGTGGCATGAATCCCATGTCCGTCCTGAAATTTCGTCCGATATCTCTGTACAGGCCGTAAAGATTGTAGGATCTTGTGTCATGCTCATAATACAAATCCATCGCATGGCCGTTGAACCGGCCCGCAGGCTGAGTGAAGGCGGAGACAAGAGTATCCGGGTATATGGTTTGCGAACCGGCCAGCTGAAAAATAAGCCTGTCCGTGGATGTTAGTTTAAGGTCTCCGTCCGCAGAAGCCAGCCGGTTCTCGTAGCCGTCGCTTTTTCTTAATGTCACCAGACCGCCCATGTTTGAGGATTTGCTGACATCGTATTTGTAACGGAACACGGATCCGAGTGCACTTTGCTCCAGAGATTCCGAATCGGAGCTTTCCGGTCCCGGGAAAAGGATATTGGTCCATTGATCCCGGGCCGTGAAAAATCCGATCGTATGGCCCCCTTCCTTTCCGGTTAATTTGATGCCCCAGTCCGGATCGGCCAGGGTCCGTGTATGCACGGTTTGAAGTCGTGTGCTGAAAAAATCAGCTCCCTTGAGGAAAAAGGGACGCTTTTCATCATAATAAATCGCAAACTGGTTGTTGATATCGAGCTGAAGGGCATCGGCTTCAATGTTGGAAAAATCAGGATTGACTGTTCCGCTGAATATCATGTTGGGAGTGATGCCCCAGTGTGCGGTGAGGCCGGGATCGGCTTTTTTGTTGGTATTGACAAAGGGGCCGGATGTTTCATCCTGACGTTCCTGACTCCAGATGCCGGATAATGTGGGATCCAATTCGACATTATTTCCCGGAGTGGCGCCGGCAAATCCGATCAGTTTATGCGACTGGCACATGTAACAGTTGTTGTTTCTATCCCTGGGGAACGCACCGATGTGATGGCGGACATTCCGGGGATAACTGCGTACCACATCAAAACCCCACTCCTGATCACCGGCTGTCCGCGGAAATTCAATGGAGCTGAAGGGAATCGCCATTTCAACGATGTACCCGTTGTCCGTGATCCGGCCGTGAGATTCCCATATGGCATCCCATTCCCCGCCGCCTCCGTGAGGTGTCTCAATAAAATCACTCTGAATACCCAGAGGATTGCACATGAAATCATAAGTGCGACGCTGATCATTGAATGTATCAAAAAGTATCAGAATCCAGTCTTCATCGTCCAGGTGATCACGATCCCTGAAATGGGCCTGTATTTCATTTGGAGCCGGGTCAAAGGCTTCTATGGCAACATACAGGAATGCGTCCGTGTAGGCCAGATGCGCCAGTGTCTGTACCGGGGCGGGCACATTCTCCGCCGGACTGACTTCGATATTGGCAGGGATGTTTGCGGCTTCCGCCCAGAATGATTCAGTCATCCGTCCATCCACGGTGATTTTTTCGCTGACTTTCGGTATGATATAATAATGACGCGTATCGGATATCACGGTGTCTTTTTCAACCATAGCGCCGGACAGGATTGATGAATGAATGCATGCGATAATGAGCAGTATATCAATCCATCGTTTCATTGCGCGTCCTTTCTATCGTCGGTTGCAGGAACAGACATTCCTCACCGGAGGCGATAGCGCGCCTCAGGCGCAAAGACATGCCTCTGCCGGCTTGTTAGGGCTGCCAGCCCGCCCTCTTACTGGCGGGAAGGATAATCCGCCTGAGGTGGATTTGAAGATCAATCATAAGTCAGGCAATAGATTTCTTTTCTGATCTGCGCATGATATTTTTGTGACAATATATCAATGAATAAAAGCAGGCCTGAAGATGATCAATTCCCGGAAATATAAGTATTTAAATATTTTTTCTATATGGAGTATATGCGATTGTCTTTTTTAATTAGACGGAAAGAAGGTCGAAAAGGTTGCGAAATTTCGGGAGTATGTAAATGTGGATGGTCTGCCCGCAAAATGCGGGAGAAAAAAGAATGCGGTGCACACAGACCGTGCACCGCATGATGAAATGGCGCATAAACGCAACCGTACGATCCGAAGGATTACGGCATGACAAACTGATCCACAAAAAACCTGGGATTCAGCTTTTCACCGGTTGCTTTTCTGATCATATCGTTCCAGGGCATGGTATTTCCGGTTTCAAACACATATTTTTTAAAATACTGACCGACCGATGGCTCGTCAATATAGGTAACACCGGTATCGGAATCAAGATTGAGCACCTGAAACACAAGGTGGTTGTGGAACTGGGAGGCCAGCAATTCTCCAAGCAGATAATTGTGATAATAGCACGGATAACTTGCGATATGAATTTTTGAAGCCCAGTCCGCCACATTCCGGCCGGCCGGTTTCTGTATCAGCTGGTACTTTTCCTTGAGATCCCACCACAACTGATTCAGATCCTGATCCGGATCGGCGTACAGTTCCTTTTCGAATTCAAACATGACCATGGCCCAGCGTGCGAAAATCAGCTGCTTGAGTTGTGCATATTTGACCGCCACGCTGTAAATCTCGTCACGCTGCGACTCGGAAAGCCCGAGCATCTGCTGCATCCAGTCGGCATTCCGGCTCAGACGGCCGAAGAACATGGCAACGGCTTCAGTCGTAAAAGAGTGGGCGGGTTCGCGCATAAGCAGCGGGACATCATAATCCTTGTAATAATCATATACCGCATGCCCCAGTTCATGAAGCAGCGTTTCCATCCATGATTCATTGTTTTTCAGATTGCACAGGATCCGGACATCGCCCTCATAATCGATATCAATACAAAAAGCATGGGGATTTTTACCCTCCTTTTCATAGAGGTCGCTTTTTGCGAGAATGGAATCCACCGGCAGTCCGATGCTTGCGTAAAATGAGGATGCCAGATCACGTATATCTGTGTCTGCATAGTAACGGTCCAGATCGAGATCGTAAACGAGTGGTGTTTCCTGAAAGAACGGATCATGATAATGCCATGGTTTGAGATCTTCGATAGCGATGCCGTATTTGTCGGCAAGGATGGCGTCCAGTTCGCCTTTCATGCGTTCATAGGGTGCCTGGGTGAGACCGTACAATTCATCGAAAATGCGGGTAATTTCATACACGTCCTGCTCACCGGCAGCCAGTGCCATGGTATGATAGGAATCAAAACCCAGTTTTTTAGCGGCCTTGTTGCGGAGCCTGACAAGCTGTATGATATCGTCGGCAATGGCTTTTCCGACCTGTTTGCTGGCGATCCATGCTTTTTTGCGTTTCCCATTGTCGGTTTCGTTCTTCAGTATTTCCCGGATATCATTGCTGGTGACTTTTTTGCCGTCAATGGTGCTTCTGAATGTATTGAAGGCTTTTTCAATACGGGTGCTGAGTTCTACAGTTTCCCTGAGGAGCTCCGGATCTACCTGGTTGGGCATATACGCATGAATGAGAATGGTCAACTGTCTGGCCAGAGACGGATTTTTGATCCTGCCGGATGATTGCAGGGACTTCAGCAACTCAAAATCAGACCGGTTGCTTCTGATCTTGCGCAAGCGCAGTTCAAGATCGCTGTATTTTTCATATGAGTCCGGATTGCCCGTGACTGCGGCCTCCCAGTAAGCTTTCGCCATTTCCGTCATGATCGGTTGAATGACGGAAACGTGGTTGTCAATAAACTGTTTCAATTCGAGCTCCTTTTCATTGGGGCCGCAGACCATCAGGGCTGTCATCAGAACAAGACAAACCAGCAGAACGGAAATGAATCGCATGAGATGTCTCCTTTCACAATAAGTCCGCAGGGGATACGGGTTACGAATCCCCCGTAAGTTTTTGATAGGACCGGTACAGCGCCTGTGTCCCCAGACGTCCCTCGCCGCGGTGCTGGCACGCGCTGAAAAGCTGATGAACGAGAGAAGCGGCAGGCAGTGGAATCCGGTTTTCACGGGCTGCTTCGAGTATCAGTTTGAGGTCCTTTTGCTGCAGGTCAATCATGAAGCCGGGATCAAAATCAGAACCGGAAATTTTGGGTCCCATGTTGGAAAGCTGCCAGGAGCCGGCAGCACCGTTTCTGACGGCTGCAATCATGATGTTCGGATCAAGGCCTGATTTTTCAGCGAACAGAATCGCCTCGCAAACCGCCATATTCGTCACCGTTACAAGAATCTGGTTGCATAACTTGGTGATCTGGCCCATCCCGGCGGGGCCGACGTGCGTTACGCTTTGCCCCATGACTTTCAGAACCGGAAGACAGTGCTCAAAAACCCGTTTCTCTCCACCCGCCATGATCGCCAGCGTTCCCTGAACGGCACCGGTATCCCCGCCGCTTACCGGGGCGTCCAGCATCGCGATGTCTCTTTTTTTAAGATGTGCCGCGATATTGCGCGTGGCAGCGGGTGAAATGGTGCTCATATCGATCACCACACTGCCGGATGCTGCGCCGTGAATAATGCCCTCGGTTCCCAGAATCACCGCTTCAACGTCCGGCGTATCTGACACAATGGTAACAATGATATCCGATCCGGATGCCGCTTCTGCAGGAGTAGGGGCAATGCGGGCGCCGGCCTGTTCAACACTGGCTGTTTTGGATGCGGTTCTGTTGAAAGCGGTTACCTGGTATCCCGCTTTCAGGAGGTTCAGGCACATGGGCTTCCCCATAATGCCCAGACCGACAAATCCGATTTTTTCCTTTAAAACAGAGAAGACGGGCTCCTTTATTTTTTTGGAAGCAGGGCCAGTTCGATACGGCGGTTCTGGGCTTTGCCCTCCCTGGTGCTGTTATCTGCGATGGGTTGAAATTCGCTCAATCCGACTGCTTCCAGCCGTTCAGGTTCGATTTTTACCTTTTCCTGAAGAAAGCGTACCACATTCGTGGCGCGTGCCGTGGACAGTTCCCAGTTGGATGGATATATTTCGGCAAGACGGCCTGCGATGGGAACATTGTCGGTGTGGCCTTCCACACGGATGACTTTGTCCTTCTGGTTTTTAAGAACATTTCCGACGCGTTGGAGTATCTCGAGTCCCTGATCCGTAATTTCAGCCTGTCCGGACGGAAAGAGAATTCTGTCGACAATCGTCACTTTCAGTTTGTCCGCCATCTGGGTAATCTGGATTTGATTGTCGTTGATTTCATTTCTCATTTCGGAAATGAGTGAATCCTTGGCTGCCTGAACCCGGGTAATTTCCTCTTCCTTTTCTTTCCTGGCTTTGGAGATTTCAGTCACTTTCTGATTCAGTTCCGTTTCAAGATCCGTGATTTTTCTTTCCAGATTCTGCTGGGTCCGGAGAGCGGTCTGATAGGCCTCTCTGGTGGGCTTGTATTCTTTCATGAAGAGGTAGCCGCCGCTTGCCAGAGCCGTGACAAGCAGTATCGCAAATACAATGGACATGGATTTCATGACGTCCCTCCTGAAATTGAACCATGACTCAAAGAAGTACAAATCAGCGCATTCATTTATCCGCGGCGGGATAGTTATCCCGCATGCAGGAACAGAACTGCGGGTGTCACACCTGTAGCAGAATACAATAAAACGCATACCATATTTATTTTGAAATATACAAGGAATTCAGTACAAATCAAGGACTAATTTGCTTGAATCATTGCCGGTTTTTGTATATAATGAACGCAGAACGGACAATAAAATACTAATGCATCCGTTTTAATGGAGAATGATGTCAGAACCGATACAGACTGATGCGCAGTTGATCAGGGGGTATCTGGCCGGCCGGCAAAGCGCCTTTCAGATACTTTACGAGCGCTATGAAAAGCCCCTGTATGGTTTCCTCTTCCGCTTTGTCCGGGAACGGGCCGCGGCGGATGATCTGTTTCAGCAGACATGGTTGAAGATCATCAGGGCCTTGCCCCGGTACGAGGAACGCGGCACATTCTCCAGCTGGTTGTTCGGTATTGCAAACAATTGCGGCATCGATTATGTCAGAAGAAAAGAGGTGTGCCTGAAAGATGATTTGGCCAGCGGTGAGGGCATGGACATGATGGCCTGTGAACAGAATTTGCCGGATCAGCAACTGGTGGATCGTGAATCCAGAAAGTGGCTTCAGGATGCCATCGATCAACTGCCGGTGGAGCAAAAACAGGTAATACTGCTCCGTTTGTACGGAGAAGTTCCTTTCAGGGAAATTGCCCTGCAAATGAACTGCTCCATCAATACCGTTCTTGGACGGATGCATTATGCAGTACAGAATTTGAAAAAAATATATGAAAAACGTTTATCGGAGGCGTGATTATGGTATGCCCCAAATCGGAGAAAGAGATTTATCTCTATATATCCGGCGAAATGGCACCGAAGGCGATATCCCGTTTTCAGAAGCATATGGCCGCATGCAGAGACTGTCAGAAGGTTCTCGCGGATTCGACGGAGGTGATGGAACGGCTCCGTGAAATGAAGACGGTCCGGCCCGGGAAAAAAACACGCCGGATGATACTCCAGGCTGCCGGGGAGGCCCGGAAGCAGGAACCCGCATGCCGGCGGATTCGGCTAAAATGGCTGTCGGACAGGAGGTCACGCAGCCGCATGATCCGGGAATTCTCACTGGCAGCGGCTGCGGCGGGGTTTCTGATCATATTGTATCTGTTGAGATTTTCCATATTCCAGGGGACATATCCTGATTCTCCGGCGGCAGTTGCTGCCTGGCAGGATGATTTCTTTGCGCAGGTGGACTGGTTCAATCAGGAGATCGAACGTATCGAATCCGGTGAGCTGCTGGTCAGCATGACAGCGGATGATGAGGATGCGTCGCCTTATGATGAAATGTCTTTGTGGAATGATGATTTGCGTGATATCCGCATGGATATGGAGAACATTTTACTGAATATGAACGATATTTAAGCGAGGGCAATCACATGATACCAAAAAGACACATAATGGTTCTGCTCGGCGTGATCTTGTGCCTGACAATTTCTCCTTCAGGCCGGACTCAGGATGTTTCCGGTCCTTCGGGCGGACGCAACATCCGGGTGCTGGACCTGATTGATCTGACACCCGAACAGGAAAAGGATGTGCTGGATTATATCAGGGAAACCCATCCGGAGCAATATGCGGAAGTACAGGCGATCAAGGAAAACCGGCCCCGGTTATACAAGCGTGCATTGACCAGGGCTTTCCGTGAAATGCGGTTTGTCCAGCGTATCCGGGAAGAGGATCCCGAGCGATATGAGCAGGTGCTGGAAGAGCGCCGCCTGGAACAGCAGAGTCGTGAGCTGGCCAGGAAGTACCGCGATGCCGATGAAGCGGACCGGGAAAAAATCAAACATGAGCTGACCGAATTGCTTCACCGGCTGTTTGACTACAGGCAGTTGAATCGTCAGAGTGAGATACTCAGGCTGGAAAACAGACTGGCGGAATTAAAAGAGAATCTGAATCAGCGGAAACTGGAAAAGGAAAAGATCATCGAAAACCGTCTGAATCAGCTGATCGGTGCTGAACCTGGTCTGAAATGGTAGTTCGTTTGATCGATCTTTAAACCATTGGAATACGGACACCGCTGTCTGACGGGTGGAATTTCAACGGTTTGCATACAGGGGACATGTGAAAGTATAATCCCGATCCATATCAGCGAGATGAAAAAAAGAAATGGAAAATCGCGTGTATTCAAATGATATCCATACCGGATCGGTTTTATAAATCAATTATTTCCCAAAAGCCCGGATTTCGGTGCCTGCAGAAGAGATGACCGGAACCGTTCTTCCTGTTATTTTTTCAATTCCCACAAATAGTAGTAGAGCGGAGACAGATGGGCAAATCCCTTCAGCAGATCATCCAGGATTTGTGTTGAATACAGGGGGGTGAAATCATTGTGTACGGAGACAATATAAACGTTTTTCCGGCGGTACCATTCCTGAAGCGGTTTGGGGATTTTCGGCAAAGGGATCTGATCCTGGATCTCTCCCGACAGTGTGAATGTGTTTTGTTTTTCAAGAAATAAAATAGCTTTGTAGAAATCCTCCGGATCATCAGTGATCCGCTTGCGAAGGCGGTTCATGGTCTTCTCTGAGATGTGGTACAGACCCATGCCGTAACGGTACCAGGCGGATGTAATTTCGAAGAAAAATGCCGGGGCATCCTGCCAGTCCGGAACGGGTCTTTTAAACATCACCCACACATTGGTTTTATAGGGAGAGGCATCCAGGGGAGAGTCGTCCGCATGATGAATATTCGAAATGGTTTTATTGACCGCGGGTTCGACTTCCAGTCCGGGATCAATACAGAGCATCCAGTCGGACATGTCTGTCACCAGCTTCTTCAGCGGGGCAAGAACGTGATCCTGATAATACGGTCTGTGTTTTTCAAACCATGCATGATTGTTGTTTTCGGACAACGATGTCAGAAATTGAATGAGTCCGGACGAAAAACCGTGAAATCGTGTTTCACCCAGGCCTTCATTTTTTAACAGCAGTGTTTCCGCGGACGGATGATATTTTGATCTTTTCAGCATGGGCAATATCATGTTTATACGGTTCTGGTATCACAATATACGCTGTTTTTTAAAAAAAGCAACCGGTTAGAGAAGATGAAATATTACGATGGTTTGAATTGAAAAACAAATTTGGTGCCATTTCGTCTCTCAAGCCGCAGGGATCCGTTTAACTGTTCCTTCACCAGCAGATAAACAAGATGCAGTCCCAGAGATTCAGTTTTCTTGATGTCAATGGATTTGGGCAATCCGGCACCATTGTCCTGAACCACGAACTGAACTTCATCGGGCGCCTGTTTTTTCAGTTCAATCTTGATGCGCCCCTTTTTTTTGAATGAAGACGGAAAAGCGTACTTCAGTGCGTTGGATATCAGTTCATTGAGTATCAAACCGCACGGAACAGCCGTATCGATGGCCAGTTCCACATCCTCGACACGGATATTGAGTTTGATGCGGTCCGGATCCGCGCTGTATGAACGGTACAAACTCTGAGCGAGATCCTCCACATAGTTGGAGAAATTGAGACGTGCAAGATTCAGTGACTGATAGAGGTACTCGTGTATCATGGCCATGGAACGAACACGATTCTGACTCTCCTGAAAACATTTCTGCGCTTCGGGATCCCTGACCTGTTTGGATTGCAGACTGAGCAGACTGCATACCACCTGGAGATTGTTTTTGACCCGGTGGTGGATTTCTTTCAGCAGAATTTCCTTTTCAAGAAGATCCTTTTGAATGTGTTCTTCAGATAATTTCCGTTCGGTAATATCCCGCGCAATAATCAGTGCGAGTGATTCTCCGTGAAAGTGGAAAGTGTGGCCGTTGATTTCTACCGGGAATTGATGTCCGTTTTTGGTGATATGCACGGTTTCATAAAGAAACCGGCGTTTTTTTAGGGGCGGCAGAATAATTTCCTGTCCTGCCGGCTGAATATCTGCGAGTGTCATTTTGAGCAATTCATTACGCCGGTATCCCAGCTTGTAGCAGGCGGTGTTGTTGGCTTCCACAAAAACACCCGGTCTGCCGTCCTTTTTCAGGCGATACACAAAAATGGAATCGTTGCTGGTGTTGAAAAGAAGCCGGTACCTTTCTTCACGGTCTTTCAGTGCATGTTCCGCATGGCGAAGCTCGGTGATGTCGGTTGATACCACCGTTACGGCCATGGTCTGTTTATTCACCGGATCTTTGACCGGACTCAGCGTGCGAAGAAAAATACGTCCATCGCGGTCACTCGTGTACTCGTATCGTTCCGCTTTTCCCGATGTAAAGACGTTCGTGATGCGGCTGCGGAAAATTTCCGTGTTTTGCTGCGAATGAAACCTGTCGTATTGCTTGCCCAGGATGCTCTGGTTTTTGTCTTTCCCTTTAAACCGGGCCAGATAAGCCTGGTTGGCAAACAGGTAAACGAGATTCTCGTCGATCAGATAAATAGGATTCAGATAAGATTCGATCAGCGAACGGTATTTCTCCTCGCTTTGTCTCAGGGCTGTTTCAGCCCGGTATTGTTCGGTGATATCGCGGATCACTGTGATGATTTGATGAACCTGATTATCAGACACGACAGGAATTTTATGTGTTTCGGTAATGATTTCATTGGCGCCGATGCGGTTCATTTCTTTTCTGGTGTGAAACGGTTTGCCGGTTTTGACGACTTTATCATATTCATGCTGAATCGATTGATTCAGAAAGGGAAAAACATCAAACAGTTTTTTTCCGAGAACATCGGTGTTCAAACCAAGCAGGTGATTCCATTCATAGAATTTCCGGTTGAACATGACCAGACGCATTTCACGATCCACGATATGGATGGCATCTCCCATCAGGTCCAGTGTGGTCCGGTATTGCATTTCTGACTGTTGAAGGGCCTGTTCAGTCATCTTTCTTTCTGTAATGTTCCGGGCAATGATATATATCAGACATTCCATGCCGGACATCACCCTGAACGCCGATACTTCAAAAACCTGATAATTGTGATTGGATATGCTGCACCGGAATTCCGTGTTGTGAACGGGCGTGCCCCGTTTTAAAAGGGCCGTAAAACGGACAATTGCTTTTTCCTTGTCGTCGTGATGGACGTGCCGCAGGGGGGTTTTGAGAAATGAATTGAGGTACCGGCTGGCAGGGAAAGATTTTTGGAAAGCCGGATTGGTCCACGTAATATCCATATTTTCATCAAGAATAAGAATCAGGTTGGGTGAATGCTCACTCAACAGACGGAATTTCATTTCGCTCTGAAGAAGGGCTTCGCGGACCTGCATCTGATCGGTGATCTCGCTGAAAAACTCCATGACCCCGGTGACTTTTCCGTTCCCGTCTCTGACCGGATGTGCCCTCAAATGCCATTTGCGGCCGCTTTTGGTGGTCACATGGTGTTCCTGTATGCGCCCCGTCTGGAAGGCAAGTTGCACGGGACATTCCGGGCAGCGGCGTTTTCGCTGATGCCAGATCTCATAACAGTACCTGCCGATTAACGCTTCCCTGGATTCTCCGGCCGATTCGGCCGCAGACTGGTTCAGCCATTCGATTTTTGAATCTGGGTCCAGAAAAACCACATATTCGGACAGACTGTCCAGGATAAAATATTTTTCGGATTCATATGCGGACCGTACGGCTTGTTTTTCACGAATTTCAGATTCCAGCCGGTGCTGATTCGAAACCGCCAGGATCGCACCTTTTAACTCCAGGTCGGTGAACGGTATGTGGATCAGATGGGGATATCCGGCGGACAACTGTGAAGGATCGGCCGGTAGAGGAGAATCCGTTATTATGATACAGGGAACGGGATACCGGGATTGCATCATCCGGATGCTGCTCCGTACGTGCTGTATCCGGGGGGAATCCACGTGCAGAATGGCAATATCAATGCTGTGTTTGCCCGGAACAGTCAGGGCTTTTTTAATGGAAGGGGTCGTTGCAGCCACTTCATGACCGAGTTTTTCAAGACGGGAACGCAGTGTTTGGACACAATGCGGATCATCTTCAATAATCAGTACGCGAACCGGATTCATGGAGTGCCTCCCTGGCCTCAATGAGGATTAGAAGATGAAGTGCGTTGAAAGTGTCAGGCCATTTACCAGGAAGATGAATATCCGCCACCGAAAGTGATGGTTTTCAGGCTGCCCGCGAAGCGGGGAGGCTGAAAGACGGCATGACTGTACCGTCTTGTTCAGGCTGCAGGTCCGCCAAATTTTTGGCGGAGGTAATATCCGCCGCCAAGGGCGGTGATGCGCCTCAGGCGCACAGGCATGAAAGTACCGGCCTGTTTTCAGATCGAGCCCATCCCGGTCTTTCGGGACGGATTGATTATCAATCACTGATAATCTGTCAAAACTGCCTGTTAAAGTCAAGGTGAATTTTACAGAAAACCTTAAATTTCGTTAATTTTCGTATATAACAGAATGAATTTTATGCGAAAGCAAGGATAGTGATTCTCCTGCTGACCGCAGAGACAATGATACGATAATGAAGGGACCACATCCACTCCGGGCAATATATTTGATTTTCTGACCGGATGAATCGCCGGCAGCGGAACAAAAATCCGGAACGGAATCACAGAGCCAGCGATGAAGCGGTACCGGCCTTTCCGGTTCCG
>Ga0272442_10003395_pt1 | contig 22398 bp, 50 predicted proteins | sample SSMForm2O_FD_200262 | JGI IMG/M metagenome (GOLD analysis project Ga0272442, IMG submission 200262) | Marine sediment archaeal communities from Little Sippewissett salt marsh, Falmouth, MA, United States - SSM-Form-2O | ecosystem: Environmental > Aquatic > Marine > Wetlands > Sediment ...
AATTGGTCAATATCAGAGCATGTTCACAGACCTTGCACAGACAGTTCTTGCCTTGATGAGGAATGGTTTGAATATACAACTAATTATACTACTTGGCAAGCATATAATAGCACATGGGATTTTTTCGGCTCAACAAAAGATTGGGAATGGACATATAGGTTTACATCATATGATAATTCAACTGATGACTTAGGATTATCATATACTATCGCAAATAATTCTTGTGCAAATAGAACAATGTCAATTTTAAGAGCAAGATATAATGTTACTATGCAAGAAATGGGAATTCTTCCTAAATATCATCCACACATAGGAATAGTATACGCATATCATAATAATTCTAACTATGATATGGCTCTTTATAGTTATCATAGAGTAGTATTACTATCAAAAAGAAATGATTCTTTATATGATACACCAACAGGAAAACTTATAGAGGATACAGTAACATCATATGATAATAATATAACTAACTTTTATAATGAAAGTTGGTCTTGTAATTCTACTAAAACCAATAAAGTAAACCCATCAATGAACAGCACAGCTTGGCTTACAGATGGATATGGCGTTTGGATTAAGAGTTTGTATAATTCACTTTGTGGTTCTGTTCAAACTAAGGCATGGAATATTACTTCCTCCCGACCATTTGGGTTACAATATGAGCCAAGTGGTTGGATAGCTGATGAAACATCATCATTTATAGAATATGATGAAGGGCAATGTTTTGGACTTGCAGTATGGAATCCACATAAGTTCCTATCAGATGAAGATAATTCATTTTATGCAGATTTTGATAGTATAGATGTATGGAGACTTAATTATTCAAGAGATGGAAATGCTACACCCACTCAAGTTGAAAATCATAATATATATAAAAATGATGGAATTCCTTTAATGTATTTCCCAGTATTCGATTATAATAAGGATTATTATTGGACTATAGATTATCAATTTTATTATGAATGCTTTTTAGAATGGAGTAATGGCAATATAACAAGTCAAGAATATGCAGATTGCGCTGCTTGCAACTTTAGAAATTTAACTAAATTATATAATATGGAATCAAGAATGGCTAGACCACTTACAGTAAATTGTAGTGAACATTATACATATGATAATCAAAATGATACTATCTATTATTATTCAGCAGTTTGGACAAATATTAGTGGGGAAGTTCCATATAATAATACTATTGTTATACATATAGAAGAGTGCACAGATGGAACGGATGATTATGATGATGCTGCACTTGTAGCAATTGATGTTGATAATGATATGTCATGGGATGATAATGATATGTGCTTCCTTTGGTTTGGAGATACTTTTTGGCCTAATACTCATGTAATTATTTGGAATGGAACAAATGTATTTGCTCAAGGAGACCAAGGTGAATTGATGATAAATGCATGGTTTGATATTTTTTATGAGAGAAATGCAACTTATTGGACTTCAAGTTATTGGAGTCACTTGCCTGTGCTCCATAGATATAGTAATCATAAAATGTATGATTGCAACATACCTCTTTATTATTTTGAAAAAGAAAGCGTTGGAAGCGGTAATTATTTAAATGCAAATGATACCTTTGGAATTCATGTTCAAACAGTTCATGTAAATGCATTAGTTGATGGAGCACCAAGTGTTGCTATAGCTTGGGAAAATTGGAATGAATCAAGTTGCTCTACCTATAAAAGTGAAGATGCATATTCTGTATGGGAAGATTATATGAATGTTTCTAATGACAGTGAACTTGCTGATATGTGGTTTAATGGTATTTGGAATGGAGTAGGTTTTGCACAAACAACATTTTGGGCTCATGGAAGAATAGGAGATGAATATGGTTCATTAGATGAATCATTCTGGTCTACAAATGTATCAAAGACAACTAATAAAAGCGGAAATCTAGTAGAATATTCAGATGTAGATACTCTTGTTGAATTCAATATAACTGTTTGTAATAATGGTCAAAATATTGTTAGAAATGTTACTGTCAACGACACCCTTCCTCCTGGAGTAGTTTATGTAGGTTCAGGATTACCAGCAGAGAATGTAACTAATCCATATGATAATTGCTATATATTTAATATAAGTGAGGAATTAGGTGTAGATGATTGCTTTACATTTAATATAACTGTCAATTTTACAGGGCGTTTATATCCAAATGGAACAATTGTAATTAATTGGGCTAATGTAACTACTGATAGGAATGCTAATTCATCAGCAAACTGTTCTATTCAATATGGTACTAATATAGCACCACAAATCAATTGGTCTTATCCAGATGGTGATTCATTAGCGGAATTACTTTTAGCAAATATAAGTGCTGGAATAGCAGATAAAAATGGTGACACAATGGATGTTTATTTCTTTACTAATAAGACAACCAGTTGGACAAACTCTTGGAATCCAATTGGAAGTAATCTTTCAGTAAATAATGGTACATATCAATGCAATCAAACATTTAATAATACTCAAAGATATACTACTAAATGGCGATGGGGAAATACAGGTTATTGGTATAGTGTAAATGTAACTGATGGAAAAATTTGGACAAATGAAACATTTAATTTTACTACAGACCACTCAAGATATGATACAGACCTTGATGATACTGTTTTCGTAGGAGATTTAAATATAGTATGGGCCAATAGAGGTTTTGCATATCTTGGTGTGTATGATACAGATGCAGACTCATCTATTTTTGTTGGCGACCTAAATATAATATGGGCTAACAGATAGTTATATAAGAATTAAAAAGGTGGAAAAAAATGGAAAAGAAAAAATATCAAAAGAAAGCAAGTAATATCTTAATAGGAATAATTCTATTAATAAGTGGCATAAGCACATTTCTTGCTCCTATTTCAGCAGAAGACTTTACACCAGCAGATGATTATGATAATGATGCTGTTGTATGGCTTACTCTAGGAGGAGATTATTCTGGAAAGGTTGAGTTAGGTGACAGCTTTAATGTAACTATAAGTTTAAATCCTAATGGAACACAATTATCAACTTGGGCTTTAGGACAGATACTATTTAACGAATCACAACCCTTCCTTGCAAATGTAACACCTAAAGGATGGTCAGCGCCAAATATCAATGTTACATTTTTAGGTGTATGGAATACAAGTTTTGCTGATGCTACACTTGATAATAGTACTGGAAAAATGACTTTAATTGGTGCTTTTATTTCAAGCGATTATCCAACTACAAATCATTCAGCATGTGTTATTGATTTTGAAACGGAAAACTGTGGAATACTTTATATTAATAAAACTGTTAGTTATCTTAGAGAGCCTGATAATGATGATTATAGGATTATAGCAGAAAATAATCTTACTGTTATAATAACTCCACAAGACCCTGCATCATTTGGTGCATCAACTTATAATCATACAGCAATAAATCTTACTTGGACAAAAGGACCAGGTGATGATAATGTAACAATATGCAGAAGTGATGTTAGTTATGATGATATATCAGGACCAGAAGATGGACAAATATATAATGGTTCTAATCTAACTTATAATGATACAGGACTTACAAACTGCACTCAATATTTCTATAAAGCATGGGGATTTAATGCTACAACAGGATTTCATAGTGCTACTTATAGACAAGCAACAGCAACAACCCAATGCTATACAAACTTTACTTTAGCAGGACCAGTGCCAGCACATGGTTCCACTACAACAAACTGCACATATAGTATTCCAGTAAATGTAACCGTTATAAATACAGAAGCAGCATCTTTCAATTATTGGATAAATGCTAGTAATGGACAAACCCATTCAGCAAATACAGTATCATTGCCTACAAACATAGGATTTACTCTTACAGGTCTTTCTCATAATACAGTTTATTGGTGGAATGTAACAGTAACTGATGGAGCAGGAGATACTACAAATGAATCATATAACTTTACAACTGGAGTAGGTGGAGGAACAGCGCCTGCAGGAGGAGCAATAGTACCAACTTCAGCATCTACAAGTAATTCAATTACTTTCGATACATTATCAGTAGTTGTAACTGATGCAGATGGCGACCCAATAAATGTAACTTTCTATTGGGGAAATGATACAGTGATAGGATATGATGATACAACTCCATCAGGTGGAACAGCATCAATAAATCCAGGATGTACATTGAATTATTCAACTAGATACTTTTGGCATGCAGTTCTAAATGATACTTGTAAAACTACAAGATATCCAGCAGGAAGTGCTGAATTTTTCTTTAATACAGATGAAAAGAATATATCGGTATCAAAGACAATGAATGTTCATACAAATAATACTATTGAAGTATGGATTAATATGTCAAACGAAGGAGAGGTAAATCTTACTGATGTTTGGGTAAATGAAACATATGATTCCGATACAATCTTTTTAGGAGCAAGTCCAGCCAATGAGACAGGAGATAATACATCATGGGTAATACCATTCCTAAATATGACAGGATACGATGAGCATTGGGTTAATATAACGATATGGTTAAATGTATCATGGCCTTTAGCAAATGGAAGTACAATAACCAATTCAATAACTGTAGAAGATGAGCAATACACAACAGGGAAGGCAGCAACACCGTTAACTCTCTGTTTCTATGCAGTGAAGGTAGCAGATATTGATTATTTATGGTGGAATACAACTGATGTAAACTTTACTATTAATATTACAAACTGTGGCGATTTCTATCTTAATTGGATACAAATTAATGAAACATATGATACAAACTATACTTATGTGTCTAGTAATATAGTAGGTAATGAAACAGATGAAACCTTTAACATTACAACTATCAATCCAGGTGCTACTGCCACTTTATTAATAAATGTAACAACATCAGCAGGCCTAGGTAATTATCTTGTAAATGCATCATATCATTGGAATAATATTACAGTTGTTTCAAATCAAACGAAACCAGAAGTACAAGAAACATCATATCTTGTAACAGGCGCACAAACAGAATCAATAAGGATTACTTATGTAGCAGTGTTAACTGACGTAGGTGGAATAGGAGATAGTGTGGTAGCTATACTTGGAATTCTTTTTATAATCGGTTCTATTCTATTAATTATTCTAGTGGTCAAAAAAGGCGGGCTCCTTGGAGGTGGAGTATAGGTTTGGTGGGTAAAGGGCTTATCTCTTTATTTTTTCTAATCCGTCCTCTCCTCCCTCTTTTAAGAGATAAGTCTTTTTTTAAATTATGATAAAATGTATAAACCAAAAATGTACGACCCCAGAAAATTCAAAAGGCTCAGACCGAGCAAAAAGAAGGATTTGAGATATTGGCAAACAAACCTTAAACCTTTAGGAGATTTTGATAGAGATAAAAAAATTAATGTTTTAGATTGCTATCCATATGACCCTAATCGACAAGGTATTACTGATGTTTTTAAGAAAGGAGTCCAGAAGGTAAAAGAATTTAAAGAAGAACACCAAAAACAGGAAGCAGAATACCAAGAAAAGGCAGAGGACTATTCTTATCTTATAGTTCAAGGAAAGGATGATAAATGGTTTAATCTTGGCGCTTATACAGATGAAGACTTAGAACAATTAATTTTGGAAGCAAAAAATCAATACAAAAAAGTATTAGTATCAAAAGACCCAAAGAAAGCAGATAAACTAAACCGAGTTCAAATGTATGAACAATTTGAAGGTGGAGTAGAAAAAACAATTACTAAAGGTGTAGAAGAAGTAAAACATCTGAAAGAACAATTCTTAAGAACTCCAAAAACAAAGCAATCTAAAGAAAGAGAAATAGATAAATTTATTCATGATTCAAGAAGTTCTATGATAAAAAGACACCGCTCAGGAATGCCCCCTGCTTCAAGGGGATGGTGGGGAAGTTCTGCTTATAGGGGACAAGAAAAAATACCATCGCCCCAAAAAGTTCAAACAGTCCCTATAGGAACAGAAGAACCTATGGAAGAAATGGAAATAGAAAAACCTGTATATCAAGATAAGTATGGTTATTCACGTAAATCCCCTTTCTATCAAGAGAGGAGTTCATTTTTTAATTATTCTAAAGGTGTGGAAACCTGTGTTCCATATAGACCTGTAAGTAAATATCAAGTATTTGTTCCTTATAAACCAGTAGGAAGGAGAAGATTATTATGAAAAAATTACCTATAATAAAATTAAGTGATGAAGCAAGTATTGGTATCAAAAAATTAAAAATTGATGCAATAAAAATCAAGAAATGGGCTAAGAAGAAATATAAAAAATGGAACCTAAATAAGAAGTGATAGAATGAGAAAAATAGTACCATCAGGAAAAATAAATGTAAAAAAGAAATCACTTGTTAAGAATCAAAGTTTATATAAAAAATCAAAAACAAAATCAATGAGAAGGAGAAGAAAAAAATGAGACCAAGAAGAGGATTTGGAAAAAAAGACGGCTCGCAACGTGGGCGAAAAGCAGGTGGCAGAGGAAGAAATAAAACTTCTGAGTGTCGTCATCCTGATATAAGTAAAAAAGTAAATTGGAGATAGAAAATATGGCAAAAAAGAAAAAATTTTATTACAGAAAAATAAAAGGCAAGAAAGTAAGATGTAAAATGCCCAAAAAATAAGGAGGTAAAATAAATGGAGCATGGACCATTTAAGAACAAAAGTAATGCTAAAGAGTTTGCCACTAAAATGCGAAAGAAGGGCTTTGATGCTTCTCTTTACAAAGCAAAAGGCAAATGGAAAGTTAGCGTTACAAGAAAATAAAACTAGGTAACAAATGATGGTATATATGTCATCTTCTTACTAATACCATCATCTTTATCTAGTATTGTATGTAAATACCTATACTTTAGGTTTTTACACACCCCTATTAAGGAAGTAATAAAATGAAAAATAAAAAATTGTCGCTAAATACAAATAGATTTAATTTATCAATTACTAATATTTTTAAAATCATTAATGGCAAGAAATATCACTATCAAGGTGAAGTTCCAAAAAATATGGAATATGATATCAAAAGGATTTATGAGAAACATGGAATAGTTATTGAAGCAGAACCAATAGAACTTGGCAAAATAAAACTTTGGGGGCGTAATAAATAATGTATATCAATCCAAAAAAGAAAAAGAAGTTAATGAAAAAGAGAATGAATGAAGAAAAATTTATTAGAAATTATCCCGACCTTTATACAAAATATAGTGGAATGGGATTTACTAAACCAAAGGCAGTGACAATGATGAAACGCGAACTTACCCAGAAGAAAACTAAAAAAGGAACAAAAACATTATTAAAACTCCAACAAAGATATCAGTTAACTAAAGATAAACCAAAGGTGCAGGCAATATCAATAGAAGACATACCCAGAACCAAGGCAGTTAATGAATGGATAGAGGACAAGGTATCGGCTGGCTCATTAATAGATTTAGGATATCAATTAAAGTTTTCAAAGGATGAGAGTTTAGGAAGATATTAAAATTACCAAAAAAATTAAATAATAGAAAAAGGATATAAAATAGGTGATATGAAATGGTAAAATTTATAGACCCAAGTAAAGGTTGGAAATACAGATATTGTATGATGTGTGGTGAATATAACTTAAGAAGTAAATGGGCTAAAAATGAAGGAAGTTGCCCAAGTTGTGGTTCTCAGGGGTATTAAAAATGAAAAAAAGAAAATCTGTAAAAAGTAGAATGTCTCTTAGGACAACTGGCAGACCTAGGAGAAAGATGAGAGCCAAGCCGAGGAGAAGATAAAAATGAAAAAGATACCTATAATAACTGTAGATGGAAGAAGAATAGGAAATCAAAATAAAACTCTAAAAGTAGGTGATTGGGTTGAAGGTTCTCTTTTTTATGCTAGTGAAAAAGGAAAAGTAATTGCAGTTGGCGACTATGATAAGGTTAAAAAATATGATGAATCAGGAGCAATGGCTGACGCTATAAAATATGAAAAGCTAGTTCATCCTAATGAAAAATTAGTAGCTGTTAGATTTCCTAAAGGTGATACTGCAGTTTATGTAGCTAATGAAATTTGGAAGGTAAAAAAATGAAATTATGGATATTGCCAGAACCAAGTAAATATTTACCGAAGATTAGAAAACAAGGCGTAAAATTTGGTGGTTCGATATCAGCAAAATCAAATACAGTTAAAGAATTAAAAGATATAATAAGAGGATATTGATAATATGAAAAGGCTTAAAAAGAAACATCCAAAAACTAAATTTAAAATTGGAGGAAGAAATGATGTTGTATTTGCATGGTCAGGAAATCAGCAGGAATTAGGAAAATTTTCTGTTGAAAGATTAATGATGGGAGCAGATGCACCAAGATGGCTTGAAGATTACATTGATAATAACACACCTATAATACCAGGAAATGTTTTAAATAAATTGGAGAAGTTGAGAGCATGGTAAAAAAACCAACAGAATATGGAGAAATAATAAAGGTTTTAGAATATAATGTATTTGATGAACCTGAAAAGGCAATAGTTGAATACAAAGGCAAAAGATACACAAGAGTTATACATGATGGACCAACAGCTGTAAATGATTGGGATAGTATGTATCCACCACCATCACAGTATAGATATGTAATAATTAACAACAAAAAGGTTATAGTTGAAGGAACACCACATTATTCTTCTTTAGCTGGACAATGGACACCTTATGGAAGAAGAGATGCCTTTGGAGGATTATAAATGGTAAATGTAAGTGGAATTGCTGGTACAACCATGGGAATCATGGGTATGGGTATTGGTATAGGAATAGTAGCCCACACAGCAAAGAACGTGATGCAGATGACTGACAGTATGTATAAGACTCCTAGAAGGAGACCAAAATCTTATACTGCAAAACCTATAAAAATAAAGCCTATTAAATTGAATACACCTGTGTATAAATGGTGAAAGTAAAAAGGATAATATAATTTTTACACACCTCTCTACCCCTCTATCTGTATATATTTTTGGAAAAACTATAAATAAAGGAACTTATTATATAATTGATAATTAATCATTATATAATGGGTGAGAATGTGGATGAGGAGAAGGACTATGTTCAAATTAATTTGAGCATTCCAGTTAAAATGAAAGAGTGGCTGGATGAACATAGAAATATTAATAGAAGTGAGTTATTTAGACAAGCTGTCAAACAGAAAATGTATGTAGTAGAACAGAAAGTATCACCTCTTTTTTTCCTAGCATCAGTTATGGGGATTATGTTTGGGGTTGTTCTTATTTTGATAAGTATAGCACCAACTCCATTAAATGTATATATACGAGCACCATTATCCTTAATAGGAGGAATAATGGCAGTTTTATCAGCGCTTTTGTATTTTAAGGAATCTAGGAAATTAAAAAAAGGAGTTCAAATAAATGCCTGAAAGGTATATCCCAGTGCGCAGAAATCAAATGCCTATGGAATATGAAGAAGAACAATATTCTGTTCCTTCAGGAATAGAAAGGGATGATGCATTAACTGTAACTCAGTTTATGCTTTCTCCTAGTGTTCCTCCAAGAGAAAGAAAATATTTTGAAGAATTTATGATGATGTTTGACCATATTATGGCTCTTGGAAATATTGAAAGGAGAGATATATTTTTATCACTTTTGGCTTTTGATGAAATCTGCTTACTTTTGGAAATAGGTCTTTATGATGAAGCAAGAAAACTAATGGGAAGAGAACTAATGAAAATGCAACTATCAAGGTCAGTAGGAGCACTTCAACTTCTATTTGGACAGCAAGGAATACAAAGAACAGAATCAATACAAAGAGTTCTTAGGCAAAAAGAAAAGAAAAGTGTTTCAGGAAAATTAGGAGCCCTTTTTAAAGGAAGAGATAGAACTGGAGAAGTAATTGCTGAGGATGTGTATCAAGGATGATGTTCTTTTTAGGATATATGATGATGTTCTTTGGATTTATATTAGCAGGAATAGTAGGATTAGTTCCACCTATGCAACAGTTTCAAATACCTATGTTTTTGAGAGTGATGATGTTTGCTATAGGAATACTGGTTGGTTTTGTAGGAATGTTTTTACCACATGCAAGAGCACTCAAAACAGGAGCAGTGCATTTAATTGAACCAGGTAGACCAGGACTCATCAATTGGTTTGTAGTTTATCCTGATGGAGATATCAAAGTTACGCCATCAGTTAGAGAAGTTGAAGGGCAACTTTATTCAAGCGAACTTGATGCTCAGATACAAGAATTGAAATCATATAGGATATTTGACCACTCCATAAGATTTGTATTAGAAGGAAGCGGTCATGCTATGGATTTAGGAATGTGTGTTTATACAGAGTTTCTCCAAAATAAATGGGGGTTTGAGAATTTAAGACAAGCAAGAGAAGGTGGCTTTCATATATTTGGCTTTCCAAAAAATGCTAAAAAAATTTCTAATGAAGGAGTTTTAATACCTACAAAGGATGGACAATATGGGAAGATTGAGAAAGAAAAGAGGAGAGATTGAAGAAGGAACGGATGCATCAAAACAACTGCCTTTCTACCAGCCCATAGAAAGGGAAGAAGACATCTACCCAGAGGAACAATACCAGGAAGAATATCAAGAAGAATATTATCCTGAAGAAGAGCATCCTTATCCCGAAGAAAGATACCCAAAATATTTAGAAAGAAAAGAAAAGGATGCTTCTGCTCCTCTGGCTATATTAGATGAAATCAAAGAAAAACCTTCAAGGCCAGGAACTTTTAAAACTGTTATTCAAGGAAAACCAATTGATTTGCATTCATTGGAAAGTTATGTATTGAAAATAAGTCCTTATGTGATGAGAACAATCCTGAGATACAGAACCATAAGAACTATGGAAGAAGCTAGGAATGTTGCTGGAAGAAAACCTGTTAAATTTAATTCAAAAACACTTATTTTAATTTTGTTGGCAGTAGGAATGGCAGTTCTAGGTATAATATTTATATTCTTCATGCCAGAAATCATGCAGATGTTTAAAGGAGGGCTTTAGTGAAAATTAAGGAATGGTTCAAGAATTTAAAAGAATCAATTTCCACATCACAATCAGCTACTATACTTAAAGATAGTTGGAATAAAGGAGCACAACAAGCAGAACAGTTAAAAAAGAAACAGAAAGAAAAATTAGAAAAAATAAAAAAAGATAAAAGAGAAAATGACAACTCAAACTGAATTGGATAAAATAAAATGTTATCAATGCAAAGGGCACTGTAATAAAAAAGGTTATCCTTCAGTATCAAAAGGAAGTAGTTATTGTGATAAACAAAGAGGGCTTCTTCCAGAAGAAAAAGTATCAAAATGGAAACAGGCTATTTTTAATTTACAAAGTTTATTTATGAGCAAAGGCTCTATGAGAAGGCAAGGGGCTACTAAAAAGAAAGAAAAGGAGGAAGAAGATGAAAACATATGATGATTTAACAAAAGAAGAAAAATCAAAATTTAATGGTTTTTTAAATTTAAAAAGTTTAATGAAGCAAGATTTTTATAATACTGCCACTATTTCTTTTATTTTTCTAATAATAACAGAACTCATTGGTGCATTAATTACAATTCTTAGTTTTCATTTGATTCATATAGGATATACAGCAGAAAACTTAAACTTAATGGATTCAGCATCTAATGTATTAACTGCAGGATTATCAATTTTTCTATTTGGAATGATAGTATTTCTTTTTATACTAGTCCTTGGTTTCTGGAGACAGCAAAAAGACAAAAAGTTATTATATTCCATATTTGAAATAGAAAATATATCAAAAGATTTAATGGAAATAGAAAAAGGAGATTTAAAGAAAATAAAATTAAAATATCAAAAGGAGAAATAATATGACGTATCCAAAGGAATCTATGAAAGAAAGTACAAGTTTAGAAGATAGACTTGCTAGGAAATTTGATGAACTCCAACTGGCAAGAGAAACAAGAAATCATATAGCATTTGATGAAATTGCAAAGAGTATAGAAGTTTTATTAAAATCAATACCGACAGCCCATAAAGATTTAACAAAGCAAAAAGATGAATTAGAAGAAGATTTAGATAGTATTATACAAGAAATAGAAAATAAAGCAAACAATGCACTTGACCAAATATCTCAAGAAGCAATATTAAATAATGAAGGCTTTTCAGCTGAATGGGATTATAGAGAAACATATGAAGAAGTTATAATGGAAGTTCTTCAAAAATATGATTTGATTCCTATAAGAAATCCAGCGTATGCTTCAATAGAAAGCCAGCCATCCACAGCAATCCAAGAACCAGCATCAAAAAGAGAAATAATGCATCAACCACAAGAAGAGCCAAAAAGAGAAAAACCACATCTTTCTATTAAAAGAAAACAACAAACAGAGGAAAGTAATTTTAAGGTCTAAATAATATGGTATCAAAATTAGAGATAATTGGCGAAAAGTTAATGGAAAGGGTTCTTAGTAGAAACCAAGATTATGGCGGTATATTAGGCGAGATAACGGGTGCACAAGGCACAGGAAAAACATCAGTATTATTATCCATAACAGATAGAACCATTACGAAACAACCAGAAGAAAAGATTTTCTGGCGTGAACAAGTTAATGCTCCTATCCAAATATTTAAATTAGGATTAGATAAAATTAATTTTATGATACCAAACAATGGAAAAATTGTTTTTAGAGATAGGGATAAAAAACTTGAGCATGTAGAACTTTCACCAATTACTTATTTTGAACCAAAAAATTATGCACAAGTTTATGAATTAGCTAAAAAGGGAAAAGCAAATTTAATATTTTTTACTAGTCCATATGAATGGATGGATTTCATAACTTATTTAAGGGAAGTAGGTGAATGGACTAATATTTTTATTGATGAGATGGCAGATATTGCTCCTATGGGGGAACCAGGAAGATTATATAAAAGGATAGGAAGATTCTCAGGAACTATGGGAGCAGTTAGGAGATGTATGATGAATCTCTTTTATAATAGCCAAACTGTTTCTGATGTTGATTGGAGAATAAGAAAAAAGGTTATGTTTAATATTTATCTTCCAGGTGCAATCTCTGATAAGAAATCAAGGGTAACACAAAAAGCAATAGATAATCTTATAAGAGACCCTATTAATGGAAATGATGCTTTTCTTGATATGTCAGGAGAATTTGGTAAAATTAAATTTACAGATATTTACAAGCCAATACAAGGATATCATATAGAAGCACATGTTCTTCCTGAGGCAGTGAATGGCTAAAAATCAATACAAAGAAAAACAAATTAGGAAAACATTAGAAGATACAATTAATTTTCAAATAGAACTTTCTGAATTAATAGAAAAGAAAATAGATGAAAATCTTCCTTTAAACTCTATAGAAAAAGAAAGGTTTAGATATATTTTTCCAAGGGCTGTTTTATCTCAAGGATTATATGAAATAAAATTTAAGAATAAAGATGGAAGAATGTCAAAGTTTAGGCATCTTTCTATGCTTGCCAATCTTCTTAGAAAATTAAATAGTCCTATAGCTATTTTAATAGATAATCAATCTAATACAAAATATGAACTTCTTATACAAGACCTCTGGGAATTTTTTGATAACCAATTGGAAGTGGTTTATCCTTATGCAAGAGAACAGGCAGTAAGGATGTCAGCAGAGGCACCTGTAAGAGAACCACCATCTGCATACAAGTTCTCTGCTAAACAGTAGTAGTGAGAACTTTTCTTTTATATACTAGATATTAAAATTACCAAAAGTTTTATATACTAAAATGCCATTATGTATTATTGTGATTGAAATGGTATATGAGAAAAATCATGTGAAAGAAGCTGACGAAATCGAAATAGTTTTTTTACAGGAGTGGTTTTAAATGGATTTGTTTTTATTAACCACAAAAGAATCAAAAAAGCTATATGATGATAAAGACATCGAATTTTTGAAAGATGTTCATGTAACCAAAGTAAAAAAGAACATTAGTTTTTCAAAGGAGGATTAAAAGATGAAATCTATTAGAACACTTGAATTATATTTATTAGGACTTGAAGATGTATTAAAAGGCGAATTATCAGCACATTATAAAAAAGGGGAAATGAGTGATTATAATGTTGGTGCTAAAGCAAAAATAATTGAGGAGATTGGACACATACAAACAGCATTAAAACTCATTGAAATTATGAAGGAGGATTAAAAATGCCTCACTTTTGTCCAGAATGTCACAATGATACTTTTCTATGTCAAAAATGTGGAAAAGTTTATTGCTCAAATGAAAAATGCAAGTATGGAACTAAATATCATTGGTCCCCAGAAATTACAGGAAATGAAGGAGCTGGAGCAGTATGTGAGAGATGTTTCTTTGAATATATACATAGGCATAGCGGAATAAAATTGTACAAGAATCCTGCATATGATTTAATGCATTAGGAGGACTAAAAAATGAAATGTAAATATTGCGGTTCAACAAGAAATAACGCAGAATTAATCAATCCTGAAGAAAATTGGTTAATTGTTAAATGCAAAAAATGCGGAAGAACACTTTGGTATAATGGAGCTTAGGAGGACATTAAATATGAATGCGCAACAAAAAAAGAAAATAGAGGAAATTATAACACAACTTGAGGATATTGAAATGGAAGAAAGAGAGAAGAGAGAAAATGCACCAGAAAATTTGTATTATTCTGAAAGATATGAAACAATGGAAGAAAAAGCAGATACCTTAGAAGAAGCAATTGAACTTTTAAAGGAAATAATGGAGGATTAAAAAATGAAACAAAAATCTCTCAATTATTATTTTATTACTTATGCAGGAGTTCCCCCAACAAAAGCAGGAATTGATAGATTTGTAAGGGCTGCAATTTTTTATGGGAAGTATACAGCTGAAGAAATAAATGAGTTTTTAAGTAGGTGATTGAAAAATGGAAAAAACCTTGAAAGAAAAATTAAATGAGCTCGTCACAGAGCTTGAAAGGCAGAAGAAAGAGAAATATGATGTTGTTGTACCTAGTGAGAATCTTATAGCCCTTAAAGAAGGGAACAACATCAAAATGGATGTGCCAATTCTTGATAAGGATGGCAATCCAATAGAAACCAAAAGATTCGGTATCACTAATTTTTGTCACACCCAGATAGCAGACAAGACAGGCATTCCTATGAAATATTATAGAAAGATGCTTGACAATGAGAAAATTGACCTTTTAGCAAAGAATATCAATACATGGTTTCCTGACAGGCAGAAGAGATTTGTAAGAACACTTGACGGCAACATAAGAGCCCTTTTATCAGACCGCTATCGAGTAATTGATAACTATGATATATTCAATGCAACCTTAGATGAATTCAGGCATATCATGGAGACCCATAAATTAAAAATACAAATCAAGAGAGCAGACCTTACGGAACAGCACTTGTATATCAAAGCAACCAGTCCAGACCTTATTGATGAAATTACAATGGGCAAGCCAAGAACTGAAATAGACCCAACTAATAATACACCAAAAAATGAGCCAGTAGAAGGCGGAATCATTATCAGGAACTCAGAAGTAGGCAGTGGTGCATTTAGTGTGCAACCATTTATCAATGTTTTAGTATGTCAGAATGGTCTAATAAGGACTAAAGCATTACGCCATGTGCACTTGGGTCGCACAAAGGATATAGGTGAAATCAATTGGTCTGCCCAAACATTGGAACTTGAAGATGCAGCACTATGGTCTAAAATCAAAGATATGATATATGGAACATTTGACCCAGAAATCTTTCACAAGTGGATAGATGAAATCAATGAGAAAGCATCAACACAAATCCCAAGGCCAACAGTAGCAGTTGATAATATTATCAAGAGATATGAAATACCAAAAGGAGAACGAAATAATCTACTTGACCAATTTACAAAGGAATCACCAACACAGTGGGGACTTGCAATGGCAGTAACAAGAGTTGCTCAGAATACAGAAGATTATGAGAAGCAAATTGAACTAGAGAAGATAGGGGCAAAAATTCTAGAGGAGAAAGTAGAGGTAATTGTAAAGGAAGAGTAATCTTCCTTTCTTATCTCTTAAAATTAAAGATAATGGAGAAAAGATAAAATGAATATAGTTGAAACTTGGTTTAAGAACCATCAAAATTTAACTCTGGAGCAATATAATACCTTGAAAGAACTTGTATTGGAAGATAGTATTCCAAAAGTTAAGCCAAAAGCTGAAGAAAAACCAAAAAGAAGTTATCGCAAAAAAACTCCAAACCTTGGATATGTGAATAAAACACCAATCAAGGCCCATATTCTTGAAAAACTTAGAGAAACACCACTTCCACTCCAAAAAGAAGTTTTAAACAAACTTATCCCAAATTTAAAAACAGCAACTGCCAGAAAATATTTGTATGCATACCGCACTTGGATGAAAAAGCATCCAACAACAAAAGACATAGCCAAAAAATTGCAGAAAAATCGACCAGACACAGGTGACATAATTAAGAAAGTTGGAGCAGTGTTCATAAAAACAAAACCATTCGCAGACTACAAAGAAAAGCCAACCAGAGAAACATTGTTAAAGTATTATTCACACTTAACACCATCATCACTTGACACCTATGAGAACTGTTATCGCCAATACCTGAAGCAAGTCCAACAGGCTGAGGAAATCAATGTCAAGCCAGATGAACTTAAGAATGTCAAGGCAAAGATGGTAACACTTTGGAGACAAGGTTTACCGATAAACAAATCAAACTTGCAAGCAATGTTTAAAGAGTTGTCAAGCAAGAAATTGTCAGCAATACTTAATGCACTTATCAAAGACAGGCAAGTGAAATATCATAATGACAGCAATACTTATGAGGTGGTATTTTAATTAAATATTTTTCACTAAATCCATATTAAAAACAGGCAAAAGTTTAAATATCTCTAAAAGTATTATCTGACGGTGATTTGAAATGGTAGATAATCCAGAAACCAAATTAATTAAGAAGCTGAAGTCATCCAATAATTCTATGGAAAAATTAATTGGCTCTACTATTGAGAGAATTTCAGACCTTGAAAAAGAATCTGATGCTCAATATACATATTTAGATGAGCAGAGTGATTATAATCGTGACCACTTTTATGAACTATTAGAAATTCATGAAAAAGCAATTGATGCACTATTAGAGCGAATAAAAAAATTGGAGGAGAAATTAAATGACTAGAGTTAATATCATTCCACCTTACCAGTTAGCTGACCAACACCTTATTGCTGAAAACCATGAAATAGGTAATATGTTTGGTTTTTATAGAAATCATAATGGTGAAGCGAAGGAAGATGGAGGACATCATTTGAGTAGTGTAGTTCCATTTTTCTATGATAAACTAAAGTACCTTAAAGACCGCCTTGATGCTGTCCAGGAGGAAATGAAGTTAAGGAACTTTAATCCAACTATTAATATTGATATGTCTATTTATGATAAATCTAGATTTAATGATTGGGAGCCAACTGATGAGGCAATAGATGACCTTATTGAAAGAATCACTCTCAGGCATAATGAGAAACCTGGCTACTATAGGTATTGTGGAGAATACCAACCGCCTGAGTTTTTCTTTCTATTGATGGAGGTAGAAGAATGAATAATTGGTTTGAAGTTGATAAAGAAGGACTTAAAGCATTACAAGCTGGTAAACCAAAAACTTTCATAATAAATGAACTAGTTCAAAACGCTTGGGATGAGAATATTACATTCTGTAAAGTAATTATTAAATTAGTTCCTAATATAAAATGTATTCAAATTTCAGTTGAAGATGATAATCCTGAAGGCTTCAAGGATATCACTCATGCTTATACTCTCTTCGCTAACACATACAAAAGAAAAGACCCAAGTAAGAGAGGAAGATTTAATCTTGGCGAAAAGCAAGTACTATCAATTTGCGAGAGAGCATTTGTTATAACTACAAAAGGTAAGATATCATTTGATGAAGCAGGTAGAACTGAGTGGAATGATAAAAGAAAGTATGGCAGTAAAATTGTATTGGAACTTAAAGGAACTGAAAAAGAATGTAAAGAAATGATTGAACATGCAAAATCATTACTTGTGCCTGAAGGAATTAAATATACTGTTAATAATGAATTAATACCGCCAACGAACCAGTTTCACACATTTGAAGCATCTCTGGATACAGAAATCCTTAAGGATGGCGCAATGGTTTCTACATCCCGTAAAACCCGTATAAACTTAATAGAAACAAATAGTCAGTCCTTTATCTATGAAATGGGAATACCTATTATGGAAACTGATTGTTCTTGGAGTATAGATATTCAGCAGAAGATTCCATTGGCAGTAGACAGAGAAACTATTAGAGATTATTATTTACAGGACCTCTACGCCGTTATCTTAAATCATACTTACAATGATATTCCTGAGGAAGAAATATCTGCTGTATGGGTAAGAAAAGGAATGAAGGATGAAAGAATTAAGAAGGAAACAGTAAAAGGAATACTTACAAAAAGATTTGGTAATAAAGTATTATCAATGAATCCATTTGATAGACACGCTAATGAAGAGGCAATAACTCATGGATATAAATTGGTTGCTGGTAATGAAATGTCTAAGGAAGAGTGGGCTAAGGTAAAGGAATTTGGATTAATTAATTCTTCCACAGAGCAATTTGGTAGCCAAGGTTATGTAGATGCTGAAATTGTAGAACCAAATGAAAATCAGAGAAAGTTTGCAAAGTTAAGTAAAAAGATTGCTAAGGAATTTCTTGATGTAAATTTAACTGTCCTATTTGTAAAAGCAGGAGGAACCAATACAAATGCTGATTATGGAAATCAAACAGTAAGATTCAATCTGTCAAGATTAGGTAATGGATTCTTTGATACTATCAATTGGAAGAACCTTAGATTGTTAATTCATGAGTTAGGTCATGAGAAAGGCGGTCACATTGAACATGAATATCATTATGCTATAACCAAGTTAGGAGGACAATTAGTAGTAAAAGCATTAGAAGAGCCAAGTTGGTTTGAGGTGAACTAAATGAAAGTTACATTTAAAATAACATTAAAGGAGTTGTAATAATATGCAGAAAGGGCAGGTGCTGGTTGAATTAGTTCCATTTCAATCACCGTTCTTTTTCCACAGTGCCTGCCCCTGCAAATTATTAATGATATTAAAATTTCCAAAAGTTTTAAGTAATAAGGTTACATTTTTAATATGGTGATATGAATGGAAGAAAGAAAAAATGATGGGAAAATCATAGTAAATGGTCATGCCCAATTTGAAAATGGAAGGCTAGTAACTCCTATAGTTTCTGCCGAAAAAAATAAAACAGCCGAAGAACTTATTGCTGAAATACCTGGTACACCAGAACAAAGAAAAATTGATAGAGAAATTAAAAAAATTGAAGAGAATTATCAGAAGAAAAAAGAAAAATATATTCCAAAACAAAAAGATGTAAAAGCAGAAACTTTAATAAAAAAATTAGAAAAGATTGATGGTGTTACTCATTATTTTAATAAGTATGAAAATGTTATTAAATATGGTGATAGAACTGTGTGTTGGGTAGCAGACCGTAAGAAATGGGTAGCAGTATCAACTTGGGATAAAGGCGGAAGAAATTATACTACCAAAAGAGTAGCAACACAAAAAGATTTATATTCTGCTTTTGAAGAAATAAAAGAAAGGATTGAAAAGTTGAAATAAAATGAAAACAAGAAGAACAGTTAAAATAGGAAAAACATCCATAATTATAGAAAATGTTCCCGAACATATTTCAGATGATGAATTAAAAACAATAGCAGTAAAGTATATCTTTGAAATCAATAAGAAGAAAGCAATTAAAGAAATGGAAAAGAAAGGAGAAGCGTCATGAAAAGGAAATATCAAGTATTATTAAATCAACTTGGAATAAGATTAATGTTTGCAATCACAATCAATTTTTATATTTTTTTAATAGTAGCGATGTTTAATAGACATACAGTAATTGTTCTTTTTAATCATTTTTCAGAAGCATATATTGAGTATGTAATATATTTTTCAATACTTCCAGTAATAGTTTATTCAGTATTTTATGAAATTAGAGAACATAGCAGAAAAAAGAAAGCGAGGAAATAAAATGAATAAAAAAATAGGATTTTGGCATTGGTTTTTTACAAGACCAATAGCAATATTTTTGTGGATTCTTGGAAAAGGAAAAGAAGCATCAAAAGGAGATATTTTATCAAGAGGTGGTCTAGCAACAATTATAGTAATGATAACATCATTTATTATCTTATTTGTATATGATTTTTTTACTAATTTTAGTTTAACAAAGTATAATATATTTTTTGTTCCTTTAGTTCCTGTCGTTCTTGGATATATTATTCTTTTACCAATAATTATTTATTATGAATATTTAAGTTATATAAAAAAGGTGAATTAAAAATGGGAATAGAAAACTCAATAGAAAGAATGCCAAAGAAGAGAAGAAAGTTATTTCTTGATTTAACATCAGTTGGAATAATCTTTACATTGATATATGCTTTTTATTCTGCAGGACAGTTATTTGTTCAAGGAAAAGGATATTTAAGTTTCTTTAATATGGGAACTTTTACACCAATTGTTGTAGCTCTAGTTTTCCTATGGCTTGCTAGGTCAATTCTTTTAGGGAAATCAAAAAACCCAAAAAGTACTCCCCAAAGGCAACCACAGAGAAAGCCAGTATACAATCCTCCCCCAAAAAAGAAACCTTATTTATCTGTTGAGAATGAAAAGAAAATAAGAGGAACTGTTAGATGTCCTGTTTGCAATACCTTGGTTTTAGGATATCAATGCCAAAAATGTGGATGGAGGAGATAAAATGAAAAAAAGATTAGGAGTAATTGTATCATTATCATTTTCAATAATGTTTATAGGTTCAACATTATTATTGTTTAGTTTACAAGCACTATTTCATCAAACTATTGATTATGTATTACCAATCATTGGTGGATTATTATTAACTGGTCTATTGGCATTTATTATTATTAAAACAACAAAACAAAAAAGAGGAGAGTAAAAATGAGTAAATATCAAACAGGAATCCAAAAGGCAGTTTTGCAAGTAATTAGAAAAAGTAGAGAACTTGGTCTTCCTTATTTAACTAAAAAGCAAATAACTGAAGAAGTATCTAAAATAATTCAACTTAAAGACCCTGAAAAAGATTCAGCAAATCAAATAAGTCAAGCAATTTATCAATTACAAAGGAAAACAAAATATAGAACACCTAGAATTAGGAAATATATTGATAAAAATGGAAACTTATTAGGATGGACTGAAAAAATTCATATAATTTGAAAGAAAATTTAGACAGGTGAAATAATGGAAATTATATATGCAAGATGTCCTGAATGCGGAAAAATTGTTGCATTTGAATATGATGGAACTCCAGATGTTAAAGTAAGAAAATTCAATAAAATTTAAATTAGGAGAACAATATAATGATAATAGAAAAAGTATTTGAAATATTTGGTTTGCTTGGAATTTGTGCTGGAATAGGAATTATACTTATATGTATAGTAAATTAAAAGGACATAGATAATATGAAAGAAAGTGAATATATGAAAGGATATTTAGATGCTGTTAATGACATAATTCTCCAATGTAAGAATTATCAAGTTATGATTGAAAAGATAAAGAATATGGAAAGATAAAATGGAGAAAATAGATTTGATTATATCACTAATATTAACTGGATTATTTATTCTTTTAATATTAGTGGTTTTATTTTCAAATCCTTATAATACAACAGGAATTATAAATTAAAAGGAAATATAAAATGTTAGAATGGTTAAAACAAATTACTCATCTTGAGATTGCTATGGTTGATTATTTTTTTGCAGGGATAAATGGAATTACTTATCTTATTTTTAAGCATCCTATTTCTTTTATAATTTTTATTTTATTATTGGGTGTTGGTATTCTTAATAATTATATTTCTTGGAAAACAGATGAGTTTAATAGAAGAAAATGGAAAAAGATAAATTAAAAGGACAAAGATAAAATGAAAAGTAAAATATCAAAATTAGTTGAACAAATAATAATTGATAAATTGAATAAACATTTTAAAGAATTTTCTTGGGAAATGGATTATATAAATTCTGATACAACTGAAATTAATATTAAATTAAAAATAAAATAAATTAAAAGGACATAGATAAAATGAATTGTTTCATTTGTGGTATATGGTTTCCATTAGAATCTTATGTTATTAGATTTTATAATATTTGGGGAACTCCATTTTATAAATGTCCTTATTGTGGATTTAAAAATTGAGGTAAGAAAATGATTGAGAAATTAGTTCCATTGGGATTTATTCTTATTTGTATTGGTGCATTTGGTAGTGTCATTGAATATATTCTATTTGGAACATATAATTTAATATCAGTTGGATGGATTGGTGTAATATTATCTTCTATTCCATTATTTATTGTGATTTATTATTGGGAGATTGTAAATTAAAAGGGTAAATGAAATGTTCGATATGTATTGTCCATTTTGCCAAAAGACAATGGAAGTGGTTGTTACAAGAAATGTTTTTTGGTGTCCCAATTG